>WNFI01567419.1_pt1 | contig 16555 bp, 12 predicted proteins | sample 5400471 | NCBI WGS metagenome assembly WNFI01 (sample SAMN13153348, study PRJNA577476) | soil metagenome | isolation source: 100 cm saprolite on Douglas fir-dominated hillslope | place: USA:California | collected 2013-09-17 | reverse complement strand
GCGGCGGCGAGGCGCACCCCGAGCAGGGAGGCGACGTCCGCGCGGGTGACCTCGCGCCCCGAGAGGAGCGCGGCGATCAGCTTGGCAGTCCGCTGGATCGAGCTGAGCCTTCCGAGGTCCGGTTGCACCATCGCGATGAAGACGCTCAGGTTCTGGTTCCGTCCCGCAATCCTCGTCCTTTTCTGGGTCGTCCTGATGGCGTTCACGCTCGCGGAGCTGGCCACGGTAGCACCCCTGCTGCGCGGGGAGCGGCCGCGCCTCCGGCAGGCGCGGCATTCGGTTCAGGTGTCCTCCGCCCGCAGATGAACCGTCTGGACATGCTGCTCCGGAACCGAACCCGTGCCGGTAGCTCCAGTCGCAGCGATAACATCGATAGAACCGAAAGAGCCGGACCAGCGTGCCGCGAGCGGCCGGCGCCGATTTGCGGCGCCAGAATGGCAGGTCTTCGCCAAAAGCGTCTAGCCGGGGCAGAGTCTTCTTGATTCGCTCCTCGAGCGATCGAACGAACCTGATCACTCGTCACGAACTTCACGAGGAAGGTGTCGAAGCGGCTCATCGCGCGAGCAGGCGAGGACCGCTCGGCCGCTGCCATGACGCAATGTCCCTTGCTGCCGGCGGTGCCCGCGGTGTAGGTCGACCGCACAGGCTTCCTGCAATCTGCCACCCAACACTACCCGGCCAAGGAGCCTTAAAATGCGGCGTTCTATCCGCTGCATCGTCCCAGGCCTATTGTTCGTGATCGCGTCCAGCGCCCGCGCCGCCCCACGCGCCGCGCCCCAGCTTATCGACCCGCGCGACCCGGACATGTACCCGCCGGGCACCCCGCACTCGTTCCCGGCCGCGCGCGGCGCTGGCGGACCGGTCAGCATTTCCTACCAGTTCGTCGTGCGCGGCGATCACCGGTTCACCTTCGTCTGGCACAACACCACCAGGGGCGACGACGAACACCACGAGGACTGACGCGCCCAGATCGTTGGCGGTCGCGCGTTGAAAGCCTGAATTGCCCCAAGGAGGCTCATCATGCAGGTGCTCTCCCGCATTCCGCGGTCTGGCCTGTTCGCGACAGGGGCCTGCGTCGCTTCGTTGTTCGTGTTCACATCGCACCAGGGCGTTGCCGATTCCTCGCCGTTGGTGACGACGGTCGCCGTCAACGAAGCGACCAACGCTGCGGCAACGGTTTCGCCGGACCACCGCACTATCGTGATGGACGTCCAAGGCATTCTCTGGTCGCTTCCATTCTCCGGCGGCAGCGGGACGCAGCTCACGGACCCATTGCTCGAGGCAGCACGACCCGATTTCTCGCCGCGCGGCGATCTGGTCGCGTTCCAGGCCTATGCCGGCGGCACTTTCCACATCTGGGTCATGCGGCCAGACGGCAGCGGTCTTCGGCAGATCACCGCGGGTCACGGCGACGACCGCGAGCCGCGCTTCTCGCCGGACGGATCCCGTCTCGCCTTCTCCTCCGACCGCGCGTTCAACGGCAGCTACGACATCTGGGTCGTCGACTTGGCCACGGGCCAGCTAACGCAGTGGACCCACACCACGGGGGTGACGACGCCGCCCGCTCCCGCGTCGGTCGACGAATACGAGCCGACCTGGTCGCCCGACGGCACGAAGATCGCCTTCGTCGTTGGTTCGGGCGCGAACGGCACCACCATCCAGGCGCGCGACGCCGCCGGGACGCAGACGGTGCTCGCCACCGCCCCGCCGGGCACGCATCTGAACTCGCCGTCGTATTCTCCCGACGGAAGCAAGGTCGCGTACCTCCAGTTCGGCAGTAACAAGAGCAATCTGATGGTGAACCAGGAGAAGGTTGCCGCCACCGACGACGCGTTTCCCTTCTTCCCGCAGTGGCTTTCGGCCGATCAGCTGCTCTATACGGCGGACGGGAAGATCCGCACCACCGTGGTGTCGAGCGGCGCGACCAGCGAGATTCCCTTCGAGGTGAAGTTCAGGCTCAACCGGCCCCCGTATCGCCACAAGCGGTTCGACTTCAACTCCGACGAGGAAAAGCAGGCCTTGGGAATCGTGGGTCCGGCGCTGTCTCCGGACGGCAGGCAGGTGACGTTCGAAGCGCTCAATCAGATCTGGGTGATGCAGATTGGCCAGCGGCCGCGATCGATCACGGGCGGCCTCTATTACAAGACCGATCCGGCCTGGTCGCCCGACGGCACGAAGATCGCCTATGCATCCGACAAGAGCGGCAAGACGATGGACCTCTACGTGATCGACTGGCGCACGGGTGTCGAGCGGCGCGTCACCGCCCTGGACGCGAGCGCCGAGGTGTCGCCGGCTTGGTCGCCCGACGGACGGTTCCTGGCCTACCAGGACCAGAGCGGAGCCACCTGGACGGTCGAAATCGATACGGGCGCCGTCAAGCAGGTAATCGTTCCGCTGTTCGCGCCCGGGAAGCCGACCTGGCACGCCAGCGGCAAGACGATCGCCGTTGCGGCGCTGAAGCCCTATACTCGCCGTTTCCGCGAGGGCACGAGCCAGATCCTGACCGTGGACCTGGCCAGCGGCGCCCTGACCTACACCGAACCGGCGGCGTTCGAGTCGTTTTCGACCCGCGGCGAGGACGGCCCCGTCTATTCGCCAGACGGCACCGCGCTGGCCGCCGTCATGCACAGCCAGCTCTACGTGATACCGGTGGACGGGAAGGGCGTCCCGAACGGCGCAGCGAAAAAGATCAACAGCGAAGTGACCGATGCGCCGACCTGGAGCGGCGACTCGCGCTCGCTGCTCTATCTGTCGAACGGCGAGCTGCGGATAATCTCGCGCGAAGGCGGGCAGCCCCGCACGGTTCCCCTCGATCTCTCGTGGCAGCCTGAGCAGCACGAGGGCCGCGTCACGATCCATGCGGGCCGGCTTTGGGACGGCCGCGGCCCCGAGGTGATGACCAACGTCGACATCGTGGTCGAGGGCCAGCGCATCCGGAGCATTCGGCCCCACGGCGATCGCATGAGCGAAGGCGACGACGACGGCGAGGATGGGCGGTTCATCGATGCGTCGAACCAGACCGTCGTCCCGGGCATCTGGGAATCTCACACGCACCAGTACATCGAGGGCAAATTCTACGGCGATCGCCTGGGCCGCTTGTGGATGTCCTACGGGGTGACCTCGCTGCAGTCGGTGGGAGATCCCGCGTACCGCGCGCCCGAGACGCGCGAGTCGTTCGCCGCAGGCGCCCGCGTCGGGCCCCGCTACTTTACGACCGGCGAGGCGCTTGACGGGGAGCGGGTCTTCTACAACTTCATGCGCCCCGTCACGAGCGAGCGGCAACTGCAGCTCGAGTTCAGCCGCGCGAAAGCGCTCGATTACGACATGGTCAAGACCTACGTTCGCCTGCCCCATGCCTGGCAGAAGCTGGCCATCGAGAACGCACACTCGTCCCTGGGCGTCTTCACCGGCGGCCACTACATGATGCCCCAACTCGCCGAGGGCGGAGACGGCATGACCCACGTCTCGGCCACCACCCGCTCGGGCTTCGCGTACACGCGCTCGTCGGCCGGGGTGAGTTACCACGACATGACCGATCTGTTCCGCTCGGCGGTGGGAGCGTTCGACATCTCCACGACCTTCAACGCCTCGCTGTACGCCGAGGATCCGGCGATGGTGGAGGACCCGCGTTTGCTGGTCCTCAATCCCCCCTGGGACCAGGCGCTGCTCGTGGCCAAGCGCAACGGAGCGGTCGCTACGCCCCAGTTGGTCAGCCTGGACAGCCTGCGGAAGGAAGAGGACACCTTCAAGAGGATCCAGCTAGGCGGAGGAGCGATGTTGGCAGGTACGGACTCGCCGCTCGACAACGTGGCCACCGCGCTGCATCTGAACCTGCGCGCACAAGTGAAGTTCGGCCTGGCGCCATGGCAGGCGCTGCAGTCCGCCACGCTGAAGCCGGCGCAGATGTACAACGTCGCCAGGGATTTGGGCACGGTCGAGCGAGGCAAGCTGGCGGACCTCGCGTTCATCAACGGCGACCCGCTGACAGACATCAAGCAGCTGGCAAACGTGGCGGGCGTGATGAAGGGGGGCCGCTACTACTCCACCGCTGATCTGCTGGCGCCGTTTGTGGCCACATCCCCGGCGCCGGTTGCCACCGGGTCTCTAGAGCATCGCGTCGAAGCGCCGCTTATGCACCCTGGCCCCGCACCCTGGTGGCACGACATGCACCAGATGGTGGACGGCTGCCTGGAGGGGGATCACTAGGCGCCGAATGAACGCGTCACTCGCCCGTCCTTGCGTCGAAGGTTGCGACGCGCTTCGCGCGCCCGCCTACCGGACCCACGCCCGGATCGTTCAGCGCGTCACAGAGCGGCGCAAATTGCGCATGCAATCTTTCCCTGCGGCGTCCATTACGCGCTCCATACGAAATGATCGGGAGCAATTGCGTAGTCAATTTGTCCGGCCCTGACAAATCGCCTGCTGCGATGTCAAGGAGCGAGCTCCCGTCGATCCCTCCCACGACGGGAGCGTCCCTTTGCGCCACGAGGCACGTCGCGTGCAGAGGCGGTCCGCCGGGCAGTCGAGCTGCTGCTGTTGCCTCCCCAAGCGGCAGCGAGCGCGGCGGCCGCGATGCATTCAGTCATCTTCATCTTCGATCGCTTAGAGCGACTCTTCGAGTACGGGCCGCCGCGCGCCCGTCCCCCTGCTTCGGTGGTCTCGACGGGCAGGCCCGGCTCTCGAAAGGAGACGACGGCTTGCGGCATGGCTGCGCTCGACGCATCTTCCTTGGGAATCGGAGATCGCCGTGTGCACCGCAATTAGGGGGTCGTTCATTTTCGCCGCCATCGTGGCCCTGGTCGCGCTGCTCGCGCCCTCACGGTCGCCGGCTGAACCGGTCGCCGTGGCGCATTCGGAAGGACTGGCGCACGGGTTCCTCGCGCTCTACAGCCTGGATGGAACGAGCCTGGCCACCGGCGACCTGATCCAAACCTCCAGAGGAGACCGCGTGACGACGCGGCTCGTCTTCCGTTTCAAGGACGGCTCGACGCGCGACGAGACTACGGTCTACACGCAGCGAAAAGAGTTTCGGCTGGTGAGCAATCACGTTGTGCAGAAGGGTCCGACGTTCAAGATGCCGATGGAGTCGACCATCGACGCACTGACCGGTCAGGTCCAAGTCCGCTACACCGACGAGGACGGCAAAGAGAAGGTGATCGAGGAACGCCTCGAGCTGCCCGCCGACCTTGCGAACGGTCTGATCCTAGCACTGGTCAAGAACATCTCCCGGAAGACGACGAAGGCGACGGTATCGATGCTGGCGCTCACGCCGAAGCCGCGCCTTGTGACGCTGGAAATCGTCCGCGCTGTCCAGGAGCCCTTCTTGACTGCGGGGTACGAGCGCAAGGCCACGCATTACGTGGTGAAGGTAAAGGTTCCAGGTGTGGCCGGCGCGATTGGCTCGCTCCTCGGGAAGGCCCCGCCCGACTCGCACATCTGGATCCTGGGTGGCGAAGCTCCGGTGTTTGTGAAGTCGGAGTCGGCGCTCTTCCTAGGTGGCCCGACCTGGCGAATCGAGCCGGTGAGCCCGGTCTGGCCCTCCGGCGCAACCTCGGCGACGAGGGAATCGGAAGACTCCCAGCCTGCGAGAGCGCCTGGGCATCCCGTGCCCTCGGCTCGTGCGGCGAAGAAGGAGCCGCGCTCGGGAAAGAAGTAAACCAGCGGGCCGGCGTCGCCATCACAGAGGGTGCAGGGGGGTGCGTCGACAGCAACCCCTGAAGCGCGCGCCATCCGCCCGTTGCGGCGGACGCGCGACGAGCGCTCCAGGCCGTTCGGTGCTACGACGGCAGCCATGTCTTCCCCATGTCCCCAGGTCTTCCCGATGGAGCAACAGCCAACCCGGAGCGCCACGCAAGCGCTGCTCGGCGCCGAAGGGGCGGTCCAGATCTTCGAGTACCGCTGCGCCCTAGAGAAGGGGGCGCCGGTTCAGCCAGAGCAGTTCTCGCGGCCGGCGATCTCGGTCGTCACCTCCGGCGTCTTCGGCTTCCGGAGCGATCGGGACGATCAGCTGTTGGCCGCGGGCTCGGTGCTGCTCGGCAACCCGGGACAGCAGTACGAGATCTCCCACGAGCATATGGGCGGTGACCGCTGCCTCATCTTCCGCTTCGAGCAAGCGGCGCTCGACGAGGTGGCGAGCCACTACGGCCGGGCCGACGGCAATCGATGCTTCGCGCGATCCGTCCTGCCGACGCTTCCCCGCATCGACGCGATCCGGCACCTGGTCGAGCGCCGGCTCTCGGAAGGAGGCCCGGCGATCGGCCTCGAGGAGCTGGGCCTGACCCTGGCCGCCTGCGCCCTCGAGCAGACGGCGGTGAGTCCCCGGCGCGCGCCGCTGGCCGCGCAGAGCAGCCGCCGCGCGCGGGAGAGCATCTATGCGGCGCTCGCGCACCTGGAGCGCTCGGCGACGGAGGAGCTCCGGCTGACCGATCTCGCGCGCCTCGCCGGGCTGAGCCCCTTCCATTTCCTGCGGCTGTTCAAGCGGGAGACGGGCATCACCCCGTACCAATACCTGATCATGGCGCGGATCCGCCGCGCGGTCGAGTTGCTCCGGGACACCCGCTCGCCGGTGACGCAGATTGCCTTCGATGTCGGCTTCGGAGACCTCTCGAACTTCATCAACACCTTCCGGCGAGAGATCGGCTGCTCGCCGTCGCGGTTTCGCAAGGCGCAGCCCGCCGATTGGGCGGCGTCGGTGCGCGCGCGGGCGCTCGCTGCGGGCTCGCCGCCGCAGAAGAGGTCGCGCGCACGGACGCAGTAGGCGGCGCCCAGCGATCAGCAGATCTCGAGCGAGATATGCGCCGGGCAGAGCGACATCAGAAAGTCTCGCGCGTCGAAGATTTCACCGGCGGCGACGACGCCCGTCGTCTCGGTCAGTCTACTGACGACACGTTGAGTCGCTTCCACCACGATAGGTGCGGTGATCGCGTAGATGTCTCGCCCGCGTGCCACCGCGCGACGCTCCTCACCTCTCGAACGCGCGACAACCTCGACGAGGAAGGTTTGAGATGAACGTCCGCTCTCGTCGCTCGCCGACGGCGGCGACACGTCGGGGTCGGACAGGTCCTTGACTGCCGCGACCGTCATATACGAGCGTATCTCGGGCGTTTTCAGATGATGGGAAATCGTCACCGTGTCCGCCATGGTGAATTCGCCGACGACCGGCTGCCTTCCCATCGGTGCGGGGAAAGTCCAATCGACGATCGGCGCGTCGTCGGTGCGGAACTCCATTCGGCCCCTCGTGAAAACAATTCGGCGGCCGGCCCTGCGCTGCCTCGAAACCTGGCCCGCGGCCCTCGTGCCGAGCGTTGGCTTCCAGCTGCTGAGCCCATACGCGATGCAAATCTCGTCCGCGGTCGTCCAATTGCCCATCGCCGCCGTCGCCAGCAGATCACCCAAGCCGCCGTAAAACGCCATCGCCGGCACGACCACGATTCCCGCTTCGCGTGCTCGCGTCGTGTATTGCGCAAACGTGTCCGCGTTGGCTTCGATCTCCGACGCCACGTCCAAATAGGGAATCCGTGCCCGCAACGCGGCTTCGATCACGGGTGCCGAGGTCCTGGCAAAGGGTCCGGCGCAATTGATGACAGCCACTGCGCCCGCGAGCGCGCGGTCGAGGGAGGGCGGATCATCGACCGACGCTGGTCGTATCTCCAGTTCGCGATGCGCCGCACCGATGGCATTCAGCTTATCGGGATCGCGGCCCGAGAGGATAGGCGTCCATCCGCGTTGGCGTAACTCCGAAACCACGAAGCGTCCGGTGTGCCCGTACGCGCCGAAAACAGTCACGGTTCGATTGGAGGTCATCGGAGATGCTTAGCTCGGACGGGTGCGCACGAACTTGGAGAATCTTGCGCGCAAGATTCACCAAGTCCGCTCGCAGCTCCTCCGGTAGGCCAGCGGTCGCAACATCGATCGTTGCACCCACTACCCAAGGAGCAAGAGCCATGAATCCGAAGCCCTTCAACTTCAACCGGAAGACGGTGAGCACGCCGTCAGGAGTCATCAGCTACGTCGAGCACGGCGCCGGCCCGGTGGCCTTGTTCATCCATGGCGTCCTCCTCAGCGGACATCTCTGGCGACACCAGCTGCAGGCGCTCGCCGACACGCGGCGCTGCATCGCGCTCGATCTGCTTGCGCACGGCCAGACCCAGATCAAGCCCGAGCAGGATGTGTCGGTCACCGCGAATGCCCAGATGGTGGCGCAGTTCATCGACGCCCTGCAGATCGATCAGGTGGATCTCGTGGGCAACGACAGCGGCGGCGGGATCGCGCAGATCTTCGCCGCCACGCACCCGCAACGGGTGAGGACTCTGACGCTGACCGACTGCGACGCGCACGACAACTGGCCGCCCGAGGCGTTCAAGCCGTTCCTCGAGATGTCGGCGGCGGGTGGGCTCGAGGGGGCGCTCCAGAAGATGCTCTCCGAGAAGGACTTCTACCGATCCCCGCAGGCGCTCGGCCCCGCGTACGAGCGCCCGGACCAGATCTCGGACGAGACGATCGAGATCTACCTGCGCCCGTTCTTGAGCAGCCCGCAGCGGCTGCGCGATCTCGAGCGCTTTCTCGCTGCGTTCGATTGCCGCCACACGGTGGCGGTCGAGGCGAAGCTCAGGGCGCTCAAGGCGCCCACGCTGATCGTCTGGGGGACGGACGACGTCTACTTCGACACGAAGTGGGCCGCCTGGCTGGCGAAGACGATCCCCGGAACGCGCAAGCGGGTGGAGCTCAGCGGGGCGCGGATCTTCTTCCCCGAGGAGCGGCCGGAGCAGCTCAACGAGGAGATCCGCGCGCACTGGAGCGGGGCGCTCAAGGTGGCCCCGTGACGTCCAGCACATCGCAGCAACAGGCTGAGGTCTTGCACCGTCTGCACGGCGGCGGAAAGTTATTGGTCCTGGTGAACGCGTGGGACGCGGCGAGCGCGCGTGTGCTCGAGCAGGCCGGCGTCAGCGTGATCGCCACCACGAGTGCCGGCATGGTGCCGCGCGACGAACTCGTCGGCGCCTGCGCACGCATCTGCCGAGTGGCGCATGTTCCGGTCAGCGTGGACATTGAACGCGGCTTCGGACGCAGCACCGACGAGGTGTGCGGGCTGGTGCGCACACTCATCGGGCTCGGCGTGGTCGGCGTCAACATCGAAGACGGTGTGTCGCCCGGGACGCGGCGCCTGTTGCCGCCTCAGACGCTTTGCGAGCGCATCGGTGCGTTGCGCGCACTCGCCGCGCAGACGAACGTGCGGCTGTTCATCAATGCGCGGACCGACGCCTACCTTGCGGTCCACGACGACCCGGCGGGCCGCTTCGAGGAGGCCATGCAACGTGCGCGACTGTTCGCATCGGCAGGGGCCGACGGCATCTTCGTGCCCGGCATGGACCAGCTCGACGAGGTCACGCGCTTCGCGCGCGCGGTCGAACTGCCACTGAACATCTACGCCGGCTATCCCGGGGTGCCGACCCTCGACGCGCTGGCGGCCGCCGGCGTGCGGCGTGTCAGCCTGGGATGCGGGCCTTTGCAGTCGGCGCTCGGCCTGCTTAGCCGCATCGCGGCCGAGACGCTCTCCCTGGGACGCTACGACGCCATGGCGAGCGGCATGGCGACGGCCAGCGAACTGAACCGTTTGTTTCCACCCACCCACCCCACAGAGAAATGAAGCTGGCACCTGCCACCTCTGGGGACTGCGGCGCGCCGGGCCCGCTAGAGCGATTGACCTCAACGCCCTCGAGGCGGATCCTTCACGAGCGCGCTGCGATACTCCGCGCAGATCCGCTCTACCTCCGCCGCCTCCACCACCACTTCGCCCGTCGCCGAGCGCGGCGGTGTAGATGCGCAGCGCGCCGGTGACCTGTTGGACGCGCGCGGTCCGGAGCGATGATCGAGCGGCAGAGCGCGCAGGCGGGGTCATGAAGGACAGAAGCGGGCTGGTCCATGCGGTGTGGATACCGCGCGCGCAGGCGCGACAGTGTGACGTGCTGGTGGCGGGGCCGGGCAGCCATAGGGGAGGGGACCGTCGTCCAGTTCGAGGGCATCGTCGGCCGTCGAAAAGAGGTTGCCGCGATAGATAGACCGACGCACCCGATGAGGATGGAGAGAAACGGCGACGCGGGGTCGAGGGACCGAGGCCTCTTGGGGGCGAGAAAGCGGTATCGTATCCGCCGTGCCCTTCATCGCACGCGCGGTCGCACCTCCGGGGCCAGGCCGCCGACGCGTCACTCGCCGATACGTCTGGGTCCTCTGGGCGTCGCCGACGGCACGAGCTGCCGTCACCAGATCGAGGACGGCGCCCAGCGCTGCGCCGCGCACGCGGCGCGCGTCCTCGCGGCGGCGCTGGGCTAGCGCGAGGCGGTCGGCGTCGTCGGGCCTTCGCGGCCACCCAGCCAGACCGACTCGATCTTGCGCGTGTTGCGGATGTCGTCGAGCGGGTTCGCCGCCAGCACGATGAAGTCGGCGCGCTTGCCCTTCTCGAGCGTGCCCCGGTCCTTGGCCCCGAGGAAGTCCGCGCTGCCCCGCGTGGCGGCGACCAGCGCGTCCATCGGCTTGAGCCCGGCGCGTACCATCAGCTCCAGCTCGCGATGCTCGCCCCAGCCCTGGATGCGCACGGGGTTGCCGCCGGAGTCGGTGCCGAGCGCGATCTTCACGCCCGCGCCGTGGAGCACCTTGAGGTTGTGGGCGCCATTCGCCGAGGCAGCGCGGTTCTTGGGCAGGTTGGGGTCGGCGTCGAGCTTCTTCTTGAACTCGGGGCTCTTGAGCTGCTCGAGCTGGGCCGGGGAGATGGCGCCGGCCAGGAACGGGTCGTCGAGCAGCGCAGGCTCGTCGGCGAAGATGAAGGAGGACTCGTCGACGTTGAGCGTAGGGATGTAGAACATGCCCTTCTTCTTCATCGTCTGGACGATCTCGTCGTCGACCTGGCGGTCGCGGATGCTGTGAGCGAACGCGTCGAGCCCGGACGCCGCGAGCGCCTTGGCATCCTCGAGATAGAAGATGTGCGCCGCGACGCGGAGCTTGTTCCGGTGCGCCTCGTCGATGGCGGCCTGGTAGATCTCGCGCTTGAGCTTGGGCATCTTGCCGAAGATGTCGTCGACCCAGATCTTGAGCATGTCGGCGTGGTGGGCCGCGGTCTCTTTCACCTCGGCGACGGCCTCCTCCACCGTCTTGGGCCGGTAGACCTGGTCAGGCGCGACCGGCAGCGGCGGCGCGCCGTCGGGCACGCCGATGCCCCGGCCTGCGGTGAAGAGCTGCGCGCCTGGGAACTTGCCCTGGCGCTGCTCGTCGCGGATCTCGTAGCCGAGGTCGCGGTTCAGCCCGAGAGCCAGGACCGCGGTGATGCCGTAGCGCTGGTATTGCAGCAATTGGCGCTGGATGTTCTCGCGGTTGTAGGCGTCGGGCCGATTCTTCCCGTCCATCACCACGCCGACGTGCCCGTGCGAGACGATGATCCCGGGCATGATCGTCTTGCCGGTCGCATCGACGACCCGCGCGCCGGCCGGCCGCTTCGTCGCCGCATTCCCGACGGCGACGATGCGGGAGCCGTCCACCACGAGCACGGCATCCTCGAGCGGCGGCCGGCCGGTGCCGTCGATGAGCCGCGCGTGCTCGAAGACCACCGGTTGCGCCGACGCGGAAAGCCCCGCGAGCAAGAGCACCCCAAGCAATCGTCCGTTCATTGAAACCTCCGTTCAGACCGGGTCGAGGCCGAAAGCGACGTGGCTGCCGCGGCACCTTCCCGCTTCGCCGGCACGCACGCAAGCGAGCGCCTGTCGCGCCTCACAAATCGGGGTTGCGCGGCGCATCTTGACTCGCGTTTCCCATCCTCCATGCGGGCGCCGGGTCTTTAGGGCGCCGAGGCCAGCCGGGCCGTCCACGGGGCGGCGGCCAGCGCGGCGAGGCCGGCCTCGGCCGCCGCGCGGCGCGCCCCGCGCAGATCGTCGCGGACGAGGATGCGGCGATCTCCGGTGCGCACCAGCTTGATCGAGCCGACGTACACCACGCGGTCGCCCGGGCGCACGTCGAGGCGCAGCGGCACCTCGGGCATCTCCGCGCCCGCGTCGGTGTAGAGGACCAGGCCGCGCAGGTACAGCCGGGACGCGCGCGGCACCACGAAGAAGAAGGTGCCCTGGGTCGGCACCAACGCGGTCTCGGCGTGCTCCAGCGGGCTGCGGCGCGCGAGGGCGTCCCAGGCCTCGGAGAGATCGGTCGAGAACCAGGCCTGCGCGGTGCGCGCAGAGCCCAGCAGGACGACGCCGCTGGGGATGGGCCCGCGCGGCTCGAAGGGCGGGACGGCGGCGATCGATCCCACCACCAGCACCTCGCCCGGCGCCAGCGCCTCGCCGGGCTGGGGCGTGCGCAGGCTCGCGCCCACGCAGCCCGACAGCGCGAGCCACGCGACCGCCCCCAGGAGCGGGCGGCGCCCCGGCGTCACCGGGTGGCCTTGACGGCGTACTTCTCCCAGCTCGTGCCGGCGAGCGCCTCGCGGAGCAAGCCGGCCCGCTGCGGGTCCGCGTCGCCGCGCTCGTGGGTGCCCCCGTAGGTGTTGCTGAACGCGCCGGTCGGGCGCAGCCGCAGGACGCCGAGGTCGTAGACGCCGGGCCGCGTGACCGCGAAGCGACTCGCCACCCGCGCGCCCTCCGAGAAGCGGATGGTCTGGGGCTTGAACCACGACGAGCTGTCCAGCTCGACGATCTCGTACAGGCCGGGCGAGACCGTGACCGCGAAGGTGCCGTCCTTCATCGGGCGGCGGCGGAAGGCGCGGAAGAGCGTGTGCTCGGTGGCGCCGGTGAACTCGTCGCCCGCGGGCGCCACCCGGCGCAGCACGACGGTGTCGACGGTCCCGTTGAAGAAGCCGCCCAGCTCCATCGTGCCGAAGACCAGCGAGTCGCCGGCCTCTTGGGGCTCGGACGCCTTGAGGTCGCGGAAGGCGTAGGCGGGATCGGTGACGCGGAAGCAACCGGTCAGGGCGAGCAGCAGCAGCGCGGCCAGCGTGGTTTTCACAGGAGGCTCCCGACGAGGTAGAGGGGCGAGAGATCGACGGTCAGGGCGACGTCGCTTCCGCCGCCGCCGCTGCGCGCGCGCAGGCCGAGGCCGAACGCGTAGACGCCGAAGCGGGCCGAGGCGAAGACGCCGGGACCGCCGGCGTAGCCGCTGCGCGACTGGACGTAGTCGGCGCCGGCGAGGAGCTCGAGCGCCGAGAAGGGCGCGAGGCCGCCGCCGAGCGCGAGGGTCGTCGAGGTGGCGGAGGCGAGCCCCGAGGCCTGGCGCGAGATCGTGCCCGCGCCCACGGTCAAGAGGAAGTTGCGCGAGGTGTCCAGCGGCCCGCGCAGGCCGAGGACGAAGTTGCCGCGGAAGGAGCTGCGCTGGTCGGTGCTGCCCCCCACGCCGTGCCACGCGTACTCGCCGCGCAGCCCGGAGAGGATCTCGATGGCGTCGCGGCGCGGCGACGCCGGATCGACCGACCGCACCGGCGTGGCGGCGACCGGCCCGCCCCCCAGCTCGCGCAGGCGCGGAGCGAGGCTTCCGCAGGAGTCGCGCACCTCGAGCGTGCTGCCGGAGTTCGCGCCCAGCTCGGCCTCGACGTCGGCCATCGTCAGCTCGAACTGCCCGGCGCAGCTCACCTGTCCGACCTGCACCTCGATCTCGCGCGCGGGGCTGAAGAACTCGGCGCCGTCGCCGACCGCGAGGTACTCGAAGCGCCAGCGGCCCGGCGCGGCGGGCGCGACGAACCAGCCGTCGTCGTCGACGCGGACTTCGATCACGGCCGAGCCGTTGCGCAGCTGCAGGCCGATCTTCTTGCCGGTGCGGCGCCGCACCTCCCGCAGCGCGACCACCTTGCCCTCCTGCCGGAGGACCAGGCGGCCCCCGACGGCCGAGCCGCCGCCGCCGGCCGCGCGCGCGGGCGCGACCGCCACCAGGGACGAAAGGATCGCAACGACCAAAGCGAGTCGCATGAGGGCCCCCTCCCGGAGCGGCCAGGCCGCCGGAAAGACGCAAGGTTAGCAAGCGGGGTCGCCGCGCCGGAAGGCGCACGGCCGACCACCTTTCCGGAGGCGCCTTTGACATTGCGGATTCCGAACGGGCAGCGAGGCGCAGCTGTCCACCTCTCAGACAATCCTCAGCGAGCAGCGGGCTCGAGCCAGCGCCAAGCCTTGCGGGAGGCTCGGTGTTCGCGATCGAATGCACCAAGGACCAGGATGAGCTCGCCGTCCGAGCTGCTGATTGACGCCGGGTAATCCGGCTGGAGTTGCCCGTCTCCTTTCGGGATGTGAAAGTCACTGGCCAACGGGCCGGCCGATTCCCAGCGCCTGCCGTCGTCGATGGACCGGAGCAACGCAAACCGTCCGTCGGGGGGCAGATCGTTTCCGGGGTACCCTGGGCCGAGGGAGATTTCGCCCGCAGCATCGGTCGCGGAAATGGCCGCCTCGGCAAGCCGCGACCACTGCGCTTGAGTGGGCACCCAACCGAGCAGCTCCTGACCGCTGGCCGTCGCCACCCCAGAAAGCGGTCGGTCTGCATTGTACCGAGAGAGCAAGCGCAATGGATCGAGGTAGGTGAGCATCGCTTCGGCGCTCACCTCGCGGGCGAGCGGCGGCGATTGCCTCGGCGCGGTGCCTCCGCCGCGCGTTCCTCCGCGGCGCCCGCCTCCCATACGGCCTCCACCCATGCGCCCGCCTCCGATACGGCCTCCACCCATGCCGCGGCCCTCGCCCTGACCTCCGGGCGGTGCGCCTCCTCCTTCGGGCCCGCCGCCGGCCTCATGAACGCGGGCGAAGTTCCCGCCGATGCCTCGTCTCGGCGATTCCAACCAGACGCCGCGCTGCCGGTCGATGGACGCGCGGAGGCCGACGAGCGTGGCAGCCTCTGGAGCGAGCACGCGCGACCATGTAAGGCCTCCGTCGTTCGATCGGAAGAGCGGGGCCGAAGCCATTGGGCCGAGCAGCAGCCGATCCAGCCCCGGATACTCAAATGCGGAGCGAAGGGAATCGATGTCGAAGCGCAGCCCGTGCAACTGCTGACGCAAAGCATCGGCGAGCCCGGGGTGCTGTCGTGCCAAGACGGCGGCTTCGAGCAAGGGATCTGCTGCCAGCGCGTAAACCACGCCCCTCCGCGCGACCAGCCACGCGTCGAGTCCGAGACCCGACCTCCGCCACTCGAGGCCACCATCGGTGCTGACCAGAACTCCTGCCGGCCCCGAGCCAAGTGAAATCTGTCGCCGCTCCGGATCGCGATGATCGACGAGAGCCAAGGCGGCGAGTCCCAATTCGGAGGTACCGTCGATCACTTCGCCGATGCGGCGGGCAAGGTCGGGCCCATCTGTGACTGCGTGCAACGCGATCATGAGGCGGCGCGGATCGGCCTGATCCACCGCGATACTCCGGACTCGCACTCGCTGGTCCTGCTCGACTCCGTCCACTCGAACCGGGCGTCGCGACCAGGTGCGCCCTTCGTCATCGGAGGAATACAGGAACGGTCCGCTCGCGACCAGAAGGGCGGCTCCTGTGATTGCCGCTGCGTCGATCTGCCCAGGTCGCGCGCCGGACGATTCGAGGGGGCACACGCTCCAGGTTGCGCCAGAATCTTCACTTCGGACCAAGCGCTGGCGCGTCAGCGCGAAGATGCGGCCCGGTGCTCTCGGGTCGAAGAGCACGTCGCGGAACAGGCGCGCCGTGCCTCCGGTGCCATCTCGAGGGCCGTCCGTCTCGTCATCCAGATCCACCTCGGCAAACGACCAGGTGAGGCCGCCGTCGCCCGTGGCATAGACGCCAGCGCGTGGGGCTGCCGACGTGACGAGCACCGTGCGCGGGCTCACGGTGCTGACGAACACTCGCTCCACCTCGACGTCAGCCTGCTCGGACTTGAAGACTCCCAGCCGCGCGACCTCAAGCCGCAGCGGCAGAAGGGACGCGCCCTTCGGCGGCGGCGGAGAGGGAAGAGCGTGCACGCTGGCACAGGCCAGGGCCGCGCCAGCTGCGCAAGCGCCTGCGGAGGCTAACAACCTTCGGGCACATATTTCGCTACGCATACCGCCTCAGACGGCGGGAGTTCCCGGGCATTCGACATCGACCGCCTGAGTGCAATGTTTGAAACGGACGCCACGGGAAATCTCTATTGTGGCTTCGCAATGCACTCAGCGCCGCGCGAAGAATCTGGCAGAGGCAGAGGCGACGGTAAGGACAAGCGCTGCAGGCAAGACCCCCCCGAGCCACCAACGCAACGAGACGGGGCTCGGCGCATGAGATCCTCAACGGTTGGGTGCAACAGCGGGTCCCCGCAGTTACTCCTTCTCGTTACCCCATCACCATGATCGCGGCTGGCACATCACCGGGCGGCCGGCGTGTTCGGCGCCGCGGCGGCGCACGGGAAGCTGATCGGGCTCACCGAGCAGCGGATGGTCTGGGCGCGCGCAATGGCTTCCTGTATTGTGTAGCCAATCGCCCGTAAAAGAGAAAGGGGACAGCGTGAACACCGAGCACCACGTGATGCTTGCGGAATCCGAGGGTCCGACGCTGACGCGGCGCAATCTTCTCCAGGGGACGGGGGCCGTGATCGCGGCCTCGGTGCTGCCGGCGGG
>WNFI01675506.1_pt1 | contig 16557 bp, 15 predicted proteins | sample 5400471 | NCBI WGS metagenome assembly WNFI01 (sample SAMN13153348, study PRJNA577476) | soil metagenome | isolation source: 100 cm saprolite on Douglas fir-dominated hillslope | place: USA:California | collected 2013-09-17 | reverse complement strand
TGTGCACAACTTGTTGCCGCGTTGGTGGCCAAGCCGCCGATCAGAATAATATCACCCGGATGATTGCTCAGTTGGGAGATCGACAATGGCGCGCGGCACGGTGAAGTGGTTCAATCCGACCAAGGGCTATGGATTCATTCAGCCGCAGGAGGGCGGCAAGGACGTGTTCGTCCACATCTCCGCGGTCGAGCGCGCTGGACTGAGCACGCTCAATGAAGGGCAGCACATCGAGTATGAGATCGAAGAGAACCGCGGGAAATCATCTGCGGTGAATCTCAAGGTCAAGTGACCTATCCGCGAGACCGGGTGAGCGCATCGGCCATATCGGCGCCAAACAGCAGCATCCGATCGACGCGCCCCCGACTTACGCACGGCCCGTCAGCAGTGCACCACGTTGATGGAAGCCTCGCCGCCATCTTCCGACGGAACCTTGTAAGTCTGCGTGCTGCAACTCGAACGCGGCGGCTTCACGTAGGGGGAAGCCGTGGTGGGATCGGTGGGCTGCTCGTCGGGCGTGACAGTCGACGGATCATAGTAGCCGCTGTACCCATCATCATAATACCCGAAGGGTACCTCCAGGCCCCGGACACGCCCGTGGTGGCCGTGCTCGAATCTGCCGGCGAAGCTCCCGCCGCCGAAGCGATCGCCAGCTATGGCACCGCCGAAGTGTCCGCCGCCCATGCCCCCGCCCCCATGAACGCCTGCGTTGCCGCCGGCCGCAAGGGCGTCCGTCCCGATAACGGCACTCCCAAATGCCACGGCAGCAATGACGATCGCGATTCTGTGCAAAATGGATTTCCTCATGACGGCCACCTTCTCTGTTGCAGATGACTCGGCGATGTCGCTACGCAGTCTGCGTCAGCGGAATCGAGCGATGTTGGGATGCAGATGTGTTTACCGCTCTGAGAAGCGTTTGCTCGATCTTGTCACCGCTTTCTCCGGCTTGCGGTAATCGAAATGAATTCAAAAAAATATTTCTAAGCGCTGTCACTCATTTGGGAGAGGGGGACTACGGGCCTCGGCCACATCAACTCATAGACCGTTGCCCCAGCCAGAAACAAAAGCCCGGCGGCGATCACGACAGCAACATAGGCGACGAGGCGAGTCAGGATCGAACGCAGCGTGTCGCCCATGCTCATCGTAGCCTCCCCCGCTTCTGCTTCAGTCGCACCCGAGCGATGGAGGCGAGCATGGCTGGAAAGAACATTGCCGTAAAGAAGTATGTCGTGCGGCTGAGTGCAGATGAGCGCGAACAACTCGAAGCGCTGATCCGGAACCATCCTAAAGATGCGACGATCGCGTCGTCGGCTACGGTCCCAATAACGCCAAAGGCGGTGAAGATCGCCATGCAACAATATATCTAGCCTTCCTCACGTGGTAATGTCAGTTCAGGGTCAATGACAGTCGGATCAGCACGCCCAAGGAGTTTGCGGGATGTCCGCTTCACCTCCAATCGCGTCCGAACTTCGGCACCGCAGGGAATCGGCGCGGAGTGCCAACAGCAGACGTCGAAATGAGATGTCGCGGAATGACCAACACATCGCAAGCGGCGGACCCGCAGCTCGCCATCGGAGTCCAGAATGCTACCGGAACGCGGCGAGATAGTTTCTCGCCACGCGATGGTATCTTGTTGATGTTGGTTCGCCCTCCGAATTTGTTCTGAGGTGTGTTCCTTCGGTCACCATTGAACCCACGGTGAGGTGCTACGCTTGGCAAAGTTTCTTTTAGGGGGCTCCACATGAAAAAGCTTTTGCTAGGATGCGTACCGCTTGCCGCGCTGGCCGCAATCGGTTCTGCCACCGCCGCCGATCTCCCGTTGCGGAAGGCGCCGCCGGTGGTTCCGGCCTTCAGTTGGACCGGCTGCTATCTCGGCGGTTACGTCGGCGGCGCATGGCAGGGAGGCGACGGCGCTACATTCACCGACCAGGGCCAAAACGGGCTCGGCCCGGCCGGGTCGATCGCCGTTCCTCCGTTTTTGTCTTATTCGGGCGGCGCGGTCGCGTCGCGGCTCGTACCGGCTCACTCGTGGAACGCCGACCTGGGCAGCAGTTTCATTGGCGGCGGCACGCTCGGCTGCAACTGGCAGCCGGTCAACTCGCCCTTCGTGCTCGGCCTTGAAGGCGAAACCGGCTACATGCGTCTGAGTGGCAACGCCTTTGATCCCCGTACCATCATCAGCACGCAGACGGCCCTTGACGTGCTGGGGAGCGCGAAGGTCGGCGATTGGTACGGCACGGTAACCGGCCGGTTGGGATACGCCTGGGACCGCTGGCTGCTCTACGTCAAGGGTGGCGCCGCTTTTGTTCGAACTGAGGCTTCGGTCCTCGATGCGTGCCAAAACACCGCCATTGGATGCGGCAACTGGCTGATCTCGACTTCGGACAGCAAAACCGTCACCACGTGGACAGTCGGCGGCGGACTTGAATGGGCATTCGCCCAAAGCTGGAGCGTCAAGGGCGAGTACATGTTCATTGGCCTCAATGACGGTAGCGGGTTCCAGACCTGCGGCCCCGTGACAACCCCGTCCGGGGCCATCCTGGCCGGCGGACCGTTTTGCTTCGACCACCGCTTCGACGGCATCCATACCGCGAAGATCGGTCTGAATTACCGGTTCGGCCAGATTGGCTACTGATCAATCCAATCGGCGCGACTTCGAACAGCTGTTCACTGCCGCCGGTTTCGGCGGTGATCAGGTCATAGCGGTGGACGGTTGGTTTTGACATTCGACGACGAGGTTCTTGCCTGGTTCGCGACGCACTCCACGCCGGCGAGAAGGGGGCGAGCACGAAGCGGCTATCGGCTGGCTGAGGCAGAATACGAGTCATTGTCGTCGGATCGAGATGCTGCCGACGCTCGCAGCATGTCCGCTGTCCTCCCCATCGCGTCCAAATTTGTGCAACGCGGCTAAGCGACGTTGAGTGCCAATCGCGACCTAACGCATTGCAGCAAACGGCAGCACTATTCGATCACCTCGTCATCTCTAGGCACTGTTGTGCGCGTCGCCGATACTCGTCTGCCCTGTCACGACTGGTTATGGGCTTGTGATCGCCTTGACAGCCAACGAATGCGCCATCTGTGCGACCTCTTCTGGTGGATAGGCGTCGATGTCACCAGTTTTTGCGTGTCTCACATTCGGTGATCGCGAGAGCGGACCATAACGCGCAACGTCCTCGGGATCAGTTAAGCGGCCAAAATTGTAGTAGCTATCACTCGGCTTGAAGATCACACTCACATGGCTTTCTTTGACGTTGACGATGAAGTCGGACGGGGTCGGATGTTTCATCGACTTCCCTTCGGTTGAAACACATGCGTGGTTCAAACGGCTTTTGGGTGCGTAGAGTTCCGTCTGATGCCTACCTTAGTGACACGCGCAATCGCCGACGGTCCGGGCCGTCCACCTCACTAAGTTGGCATAACTACGAGCCATCGTGTGGCATGCTGATACCGCGAGCGTTGAGTGTTTCATTAGTGTGCCCAAAAATGCAGAGGCGCGTTGTCTACTCGCGAAGGTCAAACAACAACAGCGGGGCTTTAACGACGATCTTTTTGAAGTCGGGGTGGGCCGCCTTTTCTGGAAATCGAGACCGAAAAGGGGACCCGCTCGCGCGGCGCGTGCTCGCGTCAATGCGCGCCCTTCAGACGGTCGTGGTGATCCCGATGGCCTCGAAGGATTGCTTTGGGTTCCAATCCCAAATGCGTCCGACGCGCTTCCGCTTCAATACCGCGAGCCCAGCCTTCAGTGCGTTGACCGTGCTCTTGCCGAGCCCTGCGGCTTTCGCTCTCTCGGCGGCGCTTTCCTCACAGTTGAGCAGCAACCACGTCCATACGAAGAGCGCGGCTGTGGTCTCTTGCTGTTTTGAACTCCCCCTGCATGATTTTCTTCACAACATCTGCGGTTGATGCCTTTACAACGCCGCCGGCAACGAGGCGGAATTGAGCAAAACGTATCCAAGTGCGGCAATATCGAGAAAGTTATCCGCTATCGCCCAATCCCATATCACCGCTGCGCGGAAATGTCGGAGTTCCTACCATGTTGAAGTTGCCGAAACCGGCTGGGATCGCAATTCAAGCGACATTGGGGATCGCACTCAGCGCCCCGTGGGCGGTTCCAGCCCTCGCCGCGCCAGCCAACACGGCAACGCAGACCCAGACCACTCCTCTGCTTCACGAGGGTGATCTTGTCCAGCTACGTTCGGGTGGGCCGGCGATGACCGTCAAAAGTGTCCAGGGCAATTGGGTAATCGCCACCTGGTGGAATGAGGGATACGGCGGGTTTCAGTCTTCCGGCTTCCCCCTTGCCATGGTCGATGGGCCGATCACACTACCCCCGGTTGACGTAAGTCCACAAACAAGTCCTGCCGAACGGAGCGACCGTCCCCCGGGTGATTTGAGCAGCGCCGGACAACCCAATCAGAATTCCACCGCGCAGGGTACCAATCAGACAAGGCAGGTGAGACCGGCCAACGCGGACACGTCAATGAGCCCTTCGACGAGGCCTGCGCGGATATTACCATCGCAACAGGGCACCGGACCATCGCAACAGGGCACCGCTACCAATCAGACAATTGGCGTTCCCCAGGTGAGGCCCGCGCTGGTATTACCACAGGGCACCGTTCAGATGGCAATACCATTGCAACAGGGCACCGGTACCAATCAGACAATTGGCGTTGGGCAGGTGAGGCCGGCCAACGCGGTCACGTCAATGCGCCCTCAGGGTGTGATCGGTAGACGTTTTTAGAACCAACCGACTACACCGGGAAAGTCCGCTTCACCTCAATGAGCCGACATTAGTCGGTGCGGCCGGCAGGTCTCTTCCGTGCGCTGCCAAGAACGGACTTCTCAGTTTGAGTAGGCCCTGCGCATGGTGGCGATCATTTCCGGGATGATGAGCGGCTCGAGATCGGCCACGATCAGCGAGCCGCCATCAACAGAAACCACAGCAGTAGCATTGCTAATCCAGGGTCCGCCATTAACCAAGACGCCGGACCTCACACAGATAGGCTCGGTGGGGCGCTGTGCCGCTGATCGGGTCGCGAGCATCGCCACCGATGACACGCTTCCCTTCGGCGTCTCGATCGCCACCCAGTCGCCGGCGGCAATGCCCCGCACCTCGGCCGTCTCAGGGTGCAGCTCCATCTCCGGATGCAGCGCATGCTTGCGTAGGCTAGGCAAAGCACGGTGCTGACTCTCGCAAAAAAGCGTGTGCTTGACGCTGGTCAGGATGAGCGGAAACCGGGCCGCAAGATCCGGTCGCGACCGCGGACTGACCATGGGCTCCTGGTACTCGGGCAACGGGGCGTAGCCATGCTCCAAAAACGTTTTGGAATAGAGCTCGACCTTGCGTGACGGCGTGCAAAATCCCTGCGGCACTCCGCTTGCGTCGATCAGTGCGTACTTGGCATAGCGGGTCTCGAGCGGCACCCGCACGCCGCCGGGTGCCGCGCGCAGCTGCTCCAGCGTAATGCCCGAGGGGCCGAGCTGGTGGCGGTAGGCTGCGTCGATGTCACCATTCCAAAAGAATTCTCCCAGGCCGAGGCGGCACGCGAGGTCGAATACGATCTGTGTATCCGAACGAGCCTCGCCGCACGCCGGAATGACCGGTTGTCGTAGCTGAACCAGCGACTGCGCTTCCGGACTGACATCGAAGCCGATCTTGAGTGCCTCGCGCTCGAATGGGGACGCGACTGGGAGAATGACATCGGCCATCTCGGCGGTCGGATTCATGAACAAGTCTGCATGTGCGTAGAATTCCAATGCGGCCAGTGCTTCGCGCCCAAGGAGAACGTCCGCATGCGCCAGCAGGAGGTTCGCTCCGAAGCCGAGCAGTCCGCGCACGGGGTACGGCTGCTGCTGCAAGATGGCGCGGTAAAGCTCGCTGCTGGTGATGTTGTTCCAGTGGGCGGGTCCGAGCGGCCGTTCGGCTAAACCCAACGCAGGGGCAATCCGCCGGGCGGACGGCAGATCCTCCCCGGTGATGGCGTTGACAGGCACCGAGGGGAATAGCACGTTGCCGCCCGGCGCGTCGAAGGATCCGGTGAGCGCATATAGAATCGAGATGGCGCGCGCAGTCTGCGTGGTGTTCGTATGCTGCTCGTGGCCGCTCCAAGCATAGTAGGAAACCGGACGCGAGTGCCAGATCATTCTGGCGGCCTCTTCCAGCTGCTCGGGGCCAACCCAGCAGGTCTCCTCTACGACGTCCGGTGAATAGCGCCTGCACAATGCGGCGTAGAGCTCGAAAACCGGACGACACAAGACCTGACCTTGCGTCGTGGTGATGAGGTACTCCCCCTCGAATGCAACATTTTCGCCGTTCCGCTCGTACAGGCCCTTGGCCGGGTCGTAGGGGACGAGGCCCTTGCTGGTCGTATCCCAGGCGAAATAGCGCCGCGTACTGTCATGCGCCGAAAGATCGCGTTCGGTCAGCAAGCGTCCGGTGTCTGCGCGCACGAGCAGCGGACCGTTGCTCCAGTCCCGCACGAAGTCGCGGTCATACCAATTGCGCTCGATCATCAGATTGGCGAGCCCGAGGGCGAGGGCGCCGTCGGTTCCAGGCCGCACCCGCAACCACACATCCGCCTTGTTCGCTAGCCCAGCCTGGCGTGGGTCCACTACGATCAGCCGGAGGCTGCGCTTGAGCGCCTCGACGATCATCGTCGCATGGGTAAGCCGCGCAATGCTCGGGTTGTAACCCCAGAGGATGAGGCAACCGCTGTTGGCGATGTCCGCCATGGCGCCTCCGAGTCCGGTAGCGACGCTGCCGACACCGTAGGTATAGCGCGTGGCAAAGCCGCGGCCCCATCCGCAAAGTTCAACATTGGTACTCGCATTCGGAGTGCCGAACGCATTCATCAATCGTCGTATCCAGCCATTGGAATCGGCGATAGCCGTTGTGGAAGGCGAGGCCATGCTGAAGGCAAAGGCCTCCGGACCATGACTTTCCGCAATTTGGCGCATAGCCGTAGCGGTAAGCTCAAGTGCCTCGTTCCAGTCGATCCGCTGCCAACCGGGATCCCGATCGCCCTTTGGTCGCGTTCGCTTGAGCGGGTATGTTAGTCGGTCCGGGTGATAGACCAACTCGGGCGCAGCCCGACCTTTCGCGCAAAGCGCTTGGCCGGTTGGATGTGTAGGGTCCGGATGGAGAGCGACGAAGCGGCCATCCTCGACTTCTGCGACGCAGCCGCAGCGTGCGATACACAGTCCGCAATAGCCGTGGATCCGCGCTGTACCGCTTTGAGCAGACACGGCGTGGACCATGCCGCCTATTGCCCGCGTATGCCCGCCGCTTTGATGATCGGCCACCATTTGTCGATTTCTGCCCTTTGCAACCGACCGAGTTCCTCGGGCGCCTGCTGATCGCGCGTTGGAATCTCCTGTCCCAGATCGGCGAGATGTTTACGCACCGCTGGATTGGCCAAGGCTTGCACAACCGCGCTATTGAGCTTGTCTATGATCGCTTTGGGCGTGCCCTTCGGGACCCAGATCGCATGCCAGGACGAAACATCGAACCCTGGCAGCCCGGCCTCATCTGCTGTCGGAATGTCGGGCGCAGACGGCAGGCGTTGCTTGGCGCTCACAGCATAGACTTTGACGCGACCGCTTCGCACCTGTGGCAAGGCGGTCGCCGGACTGTCGAACAGCATGTCGATTCGTCCGGCTATCAAGTCCTGCGTCGCCGGGGCATTGCCGCGATAGGGCACGAGTTGAAAGCGTGTGCCGGTGGCGACCTGGAACAATGCGCCCATGGAATGCGATGCGCTGCCGACGCCGCCATGCCCCATTGACGCTTTGTCGGGGTTGGCCCTCAACCACGCAATGAGACCCTTCAGGTCATCGCCTGGCATGTCCTTCTTTGCGAGAAGCAGCCACGGAGCGCTGGCGGTCAGCGCAACGGGTTCGAAGTCGTTGAGCACGTCATAGGAAAGAGAGTAGGCGGCGCCGTTGATGACGTGCGTTGGCCAGCCGCCGTAGCTGATTGTGAAACCGTCCGGTGCGGCATGGGCTACTCTGCCGGCACCAATGCTGCCTCCCGCCCCGACGACGTTTTCGATAGTGACGGGTTGGCCGAGCGAGGCTCGCATGCCGTCCGCTACCACTCGCGCAACCGTATCCATGGGCCCGCCCGCGGCGAAGGGGACAATCATGGTAACGGGATGAGACGGATAAGTCTGAGCGCCAGCACTTGCGATGCCTGCCAACATTCCGGTCAATACAATGACGGTCAGCCTGTTCATGGAGCGCTCGCGCATCAGAAATTACTCGACCGCCGCGTGCCGGAGCTTGCCGATGGTAACGGAGATGCTGGCTGCACCTCGGCAATACGGTGACCCGATCCAGGGCAGGGCTCGTCTCACTGGCGATCTCCCAAACGGTCCATAACATATTGCAAGGAGCCCGGGTATCGCCCGGTACCGTCAGGGGGTAAAATGCCACGAGCTAAGCGCGTTGCTCGGAGCACGGATGATCAATCAGGTTGGCCGTACAGCAAATTTTCCGTGTGGAGCCAGCGCTGGGGCAACCTGAACGACGACAAGCAAACCTATCCGACCACCGTCTTGTTGCGTCATCCCACAACCCCCTTCATGGGGACGGGAAATCTCAGCAGCTTCGAAAGCGACATGAAAAAGGTCGCCCACGACTACCTTGTAGCGGCCAACGGCAATCCGCTTATTGACCCTCGTCTCGAAATTCCCAGCGAATGGGTTGACGCGCTGGCTCCCGGCCAGTCGGACCCTTCGTTCGGATGGTTGTCGTTCCCAACGCGCACAACGCAACAAAGGGTCAGTCCGCTGGTGTCGTTTGTGGCTCTCCGGACGAATGCATCGGACGACTCTTCCGATCTGATCGTGATCATGATGGCATCCCAGTTGCTGGCATCCCAGCCCACTGGGACGGGGTTCGGTATCCGGGTGGTCGCGCACGTGCGAAAGTCCGGATTACAGTTCGAAGTCCGGATTTCGGGAATGTCAGCTTCCCTTCCGTTCGGGCATTTTCGACCGACTTCGCTTCCACAACCCTCGACCCGCGCGGCCAGGGCACGCGCCCGGGAAGTGGCACTCCCGACGGCATCTACGTTGGTCGAATTTCTGTTCACGGCTCGGTTCAGGAGTTTGATCGCATCAACGCTAGGTTTGGATAGGAGGACCGTTGCCATTCAGGGCGTACGGTTGTCGGCGTCAAAGGAATTCCCACTCCACGCTGAATTGTATGCCACCGGCCGAGCCAAAAAGACCAATGGCGCCGCGCCTGTCTCTGTCGACCTGGAGCCTTATTATTCTTTCGTCTTCGCCACCGAACTGACGCAGAGCGAAAATGGGCTTAACAACAGTCCGCTTGGGCTTGTCAGCAAGATTGCACTTGTCGCCGATGCGGGCCGAGCGCGGATTTTTCCAATCGATCCGGCATCGCAGAAGGACGCGACAGATCTTCACAAACGACGGCCGACACGATCCGAAGGTGTTCTCGATGGCTACCGCGCGACAGTGCACCATATACCACACCCCTTGGTCTATGCTCCCGATGGCTACGACGACGAGGTGGTGGTCGTGTGTCCGGGGTTTGTCCTCCAGGACCACCCGCCAATAACCCCGAAGGACGTCACTCTGCCGGGCGGTGGGCCGCCGGTCCGATCAAACGATGCTTCTGCAGTCATGGCGTACTGGAATGTCAAGCAATTCTTCGACCGCCTTCGCGCGTACGGGATTCGTCCGAGCGATTATTTCCGGATCGCAAACCTGCCGCTTGAGGTCCACTATCGCTCCGGTATAAGCCCAGGACCGGGCAAAGACGGCCAGACTGTTAATGCGCGTGTCCGCGTAAAGGGCTTCCCCGATAACTTCGAAGGCCCGATTCCCCGCGACAAGCCGCCACCTATCATCGAGATACATCTGGCGTTAGCCGATCTGTCGACACGCGCGCGCAAGCCGTGGGATGGCAAGAACCGCTCGCCCGCTGAACCGCTTGGCATCGCCGCCGATGCGCGCTGGATCTGGCACGAGATTGGACACGTACTGCTGACAACCTCGGTCGGCGAACTGCAGTTCAGATTTGCCCACAGCCCCGGCGATGCGCTTGCTGCCATCGTCTCGGACCCGGAATCGGAGCTTGCGACGGACCCGAATTGGCGTGGCTCGACCTTCCCCTGGGTCTTTCTGCCACGGCGGCATGATCGATGCGTCACAAATGGATGGAGCTGGAGCGGGGGATTACACTACGGCTTATCCCAGGTGCAAGATTCTGTTGGGCCCCGTCGCAAAGGCTATTGGAGTGAGCAAATTCTGTCCTCCTCGCTGTTCCGGCTGTACCGCTGCATCGGTGGTGACACCACGATGGTGGCACCGCCGCACCTGCCTAACGCCTACGTCCGCCGGTCAGCATCGCACTACTGCGTCTACCTCATCATGCGGGGGATTCAAATCCTCGGTACCTCGTTGGTCTCGCCCACAAATGAGCCCGATCAATTCGTGTCCGCGCTGATAGACGCAGACATTAACACTGCCTCCAACACGCCTTCTTGGCAGGTCGTTTTTCGTCCAATGGGTATTAACAGTCCTGATACGTTCGAAAGGATCGGCGGCTGCGTGCACAAAGTCGTCCGCTGGGCGTTCGAGGCACAGGGGCTGTACAGAAGCTTTACCAACGCACCGGGCTATCCGCCGCCGGTCGACATCTTCATCGAGAGCCTGCGTCCAACGACGGATCTTGCGAGCGGTACGCTGGACTATGGCAAAGGTAGCTACGTCCCAGTTTCTCTCGAGTGGGACTTGGATCAAAAAGAGGCCGACCCTCCGCCAGCCTGGCAAGCTTGGCGAGACTCAAGCGGCGCCGGACACGACGCGATCGAAGTATCGGCAACCGGCGATATCTACGTGTGGGTCCAAAATCGCGGCCGTTACCCCGCTGCCGGTGTTACGGTCAGGGTGTGGTGGCGCGATTGGCCGAATAGCTCACCCCAACCATATTGGAATGACGGCAATTGGAAGGAACTCAACAGCGCTAACATAATTCAGGTCGTACCGCCGGGAGGCCCGGGAGGCAAAGTCCGTTTCGGTCCGTACACATACGTCAACTCGCCGGCGGGTCGCCACATCGTGCTAGCCGAGGCGACCTGCGCTGATGACCGAGCCAACACTGATACCGCGTCAACCCTCCCGCTGCCCCCGCTCCCCTGCAGCTATCGTCCTACGCCGCTTGTCGATCTGGTAGCGAACGACAACAACCTTGGACTACGTGTTCGGGGGTCGTAACGCGCAACCCAATCCGACTTACGTCGGCCATTCGGCCTCGGCACGCTTTTTCACAGTGTCGAGCGTCGGGCAGATGATCCGTTTCTCGGGATCCGTCTCGTGAAAAAGCGAATACCAAACAGCGGCTGCAAGATGTCGACTCCCGTTCGAGTCCGACGAATAGTGGACGCCAAGGCGCTCGCGGTTTTTAGCAATCCGCTGGCTCAGCCACATCAGCGGGGAATTGAAAGCGCCGCTCCCGGGCAGGGGGTTCTGAGGAATAACATATGTCTGCGGCACGTCTGCACTCGTGTTCACGGCCGGTCCCCCGATCATGGTGGAAAATTCAAAGGAGGTATTTAGCGTAAAGCCCGGCGTTAAGACGTAATAAATCTGGCCTGGGTTGATGGCCGAGCCAAGCTTTTGCGGCAAATCAAAACAAACGGGGTCGTCGGGTTGTAGCAAGTTTCCAGGCCAATTGACGACAGCTGGGTTAGCCGGCGGAATATTTACCGGTATCGGACCGACCGGCGGTGGAACCGGCCCTCCGGGTGCGCCGGTGATCGGGTCTGGGAAAAAGCCGTAGCGCTGCTGGATTCCCGGAACCTCGAGGAGCAGCAAGGCCATGAGGTGGCCCAAGAAGGAGTGACCGCTCGTGAACGACGGATGGCCAGGGGGACCGAATGGAGGTGCGAGTCCTGGACACAAAAACGAGGGGCGAACGCGCTTGAACGCCGCCTTATAAAATGAATATGCGATATTGCCGATCGAAAGCCCGCAGTTGATGAGCTCGATCGTCCACGGAAACCGCGCGATATTCGCACCGATGAATGCGACAATGTAGTCGGGCCCGTTGTCCGCTTGCAGTTCGATTTCCGCAAGGTATCGATCGCGATCGTCCTCCATGAGTTGTTGCAGTTCCGCAATCTCGGCTTGGATCGTGCTCCAGGCGTTGTCCTTCGCGGCAGTCCAGTCGTTACCCGCAGCTGCTCTCAATTCCGGATCGGGCTGCCATGCGAGGTCTCGCGGCTCCAACCAACCTTTGGCAAGCAATTCTCTGCGCGGGAACTGCCAAAGCTTGGGCTGACCGCCGAACTCCCGGCCCGCCATAATGTATGTGCGAGATTCATCGACGGATTTGAGCCACTCGGTGAGCTGCTTGTCGTAAGGCAGCGTCCAGAACCGCAATGCCGGATCCCAGTCGTCCGTCGTCCACTCGAGGAAATTATCCGTATTGTACGGATTTACGATTTCAGAAAACGGATACGCCGGGTTGCCGGCATCGTCCGGTGTAAAGTCGAGCGCCCAGGGTCGGAAGCGTAGGTCCCACGGTGTGGCGTAGTAACTGCGGCCCGTGCCCGGGCCTGCTTCGGCACCGGTAGACACGCGTCCACCTGCGCCCGCTCCGGCACCAGCACCTGCTCCAGCGCCCGCGCCCGCACCTGCTCCAGCGCCCGCGCCCGCACCTGCTCCAGCACCTGCACCTGCACCCGCTCCTGCACCTGCTCCAGCTCCGAACGACGCCATATCCCAGCCCTCCCTTAATTCATCGCCGCATCATCCGTGCTTACTCCGGCAGCCCCGCGGCGCGCAGCCCCGCCTCGAGGCGGGCCAAGTCATCCGCCCGCTGCAACGGATACCACGAGACAAACGTCGATATTCGAAACGACGGTTCGATCGCCAGCAGTTCTTGCGCGACGGCTCGCGCGCCCACCTCGTCGCCCGACAGCGCGAGCGATGCAGCCAGCATCCGAAGGCAAGCGATGAAGCGCGGATTCGCGCGCTTGGACTTCCGCAGCCATGCAATTGCCTCATCGTATCTCCCAGCAACGAACCCGGCAATGCCGGCGATAATCCAAAAATAGAAGTTCAAAGGATCGAACGGATTCAGGCGCCAGACGTTCTGAAGGCGCCCCAGCGCTTCATCCGCCCGACCGAGATACGCGAGGCTCAGAGCGCTTAAACCCCACGCGAACGCGGAGTTTTGGTTGATCGCCAGAGCTTGATCGAAGAGGTCGATCGCCTCGCGTGGCTTCCTTCCGAGAAAGGAAAGAACGTGGCCACCGACGGCCAGCACGAAGTCGTCCTCCCGGTCGAGTTCGATTGCACGCTGCGAAACGACGAGCGCGCGCGCTCGGTCTGCATCCGAGTTCAGAGACCAGCCCTCGCCGATGCGGAAGTTGAGCCACCACGCGAGATAAGCATATGCCTGTGCATATGAAGGATCGAGCGCAATCGCGCGTTCGAGCAGCTCACCCGCCGCCTGATAGCTCTCCGAGGTGAAAAGGTAAAGCAGAGCCATCGCCTTGAGCACGCAGTGGTAGGCGTCAAGGCTCTCGGTCGGGCGGTCACCAACGCGCGACGCCTCGACCGCGCGCACGCGCGGCTCAAGCGAGCCGAGAATGCTTGCAGTGATACGGTCCTGAAACTCGAACAATTCGTCAGTCGATCCCTCGAACCGCTCTGCCCAGATCGGATGGTTGCCGCTCACATCGGTCAGTTCAGTATTGATTCTTAGGCGTTTCTCGTGTCGTTGCACGCTCCCATCCAGAGCGTAGCGAACGTCGAGTTCGCTGGCGATCTGACGTAAATCCTTTTTTTCTCGATCGCGATAACGCAGCGTCGAATTGCGCGCGATAACATATAATCCGCGACTGCGCGACAAACCCGTGATGATTTCATCGGTGATTCCGTCTCCGAAGTAGCTGTCGTCCTCGGTCCCCCCGATGGTTCGGAACGGCAGCACCGCAACCGTCGGCCGTGACGACCACTGCAGGTAAGGTTGCACGATCAGGTCGCTTTTTCCACCTTCGACCCACTCCACTGCATACACGCGAACCGCTCGATTGATATTCTTCATCGGAGGTGTCCCAAGATCATGGAATACCACCGGCAACCGATTCAGCACGTAATCACGCACCGCCGCCGTCACGACGATCTGTCCAGGCTCCGCAGCCTGATGAATGCGGGCGGCAATGTTAACGCCATCGCCCTGCAGAATCCCATCATCATCAATGACGTCATCGACGTTGATGCCGATGCGAAGCTGCAGAGCGAAGGGATCAGCCTCGCCTAGTCCACTCCGCTGAGTCCGCTGAACGTCTGCTGCCCATCGCACTGCATTCACGACGCTCGGGAACTCCACCAGTACCGCATCTCCAGGCGTTTGGGTCACGCGCCCACCTTGCCGCTCCATGTGCGGCGCCATGATCTCCGTTCGGAGCGTCTTCCAACTACGGAGCGTCTCGAGCTCATTGAGGGCGATGAGACGGGAAAAGCCCGCGACATCGGCAAAGGCGACGGCAGCGAGCCGCCTGTTGATGGTGGACGGGCTCTCAACGGGCCGCTCTGCTGCCAGCTCCATTTGCATCATGGCGTTGTCGAGATTTTGCTGTTCGGTCCAAAGATCCTGTCGCGCCTCTTGCCCTTATGGCCAACCTCGCGGTTGCCGGCGCCAAACCATCATTGTTTTTGGTGATAAGTGTATGTGAGCCGCCACGAAATAGCCATCCGTGCCGGGCGATGGTCCCTTTGACGCGGCGGATTCAGGTCTCCGCGACCGGTCGCGGGTCGACTGCGCTGTGCTGACTGCAAAAGAGCGTAGTGCGCGCGCTCGGGGTCGGCAAAGCGTTCGCATTGCTACCCTTCAATATGGCCGCCGGTAAGTGAGCAGCCCTGACAGGTGATGCCACGAGAAAAGTTAAGTTGGCCCATTTTCCGATGAGACTTGCCTGACCCTGAAGGCCAGGCGGTGCAGCCGGTTCGCAAGCAAGCGCGGTTCTGTGTCCGTGCCGGCCTCGTTGAGCCTGTCGATGATGGCCTGAATCGCCCCGCACTGACGCCAGGCGGTTTCCAACAATCGCTGCGCCGTATTGGGGTGCTGCTCGTGACGTCGTCCTATCGCTTCTTCTTTGCGCGGCATTGTCCCGTTCCGTCTCCATTTGTTCACCCCGCGAGGATCACTCTTTGCACGACTCATCTGTTAGGCCTATGTGAGCTACTTCACATTACGCCCTTCGCCTTTAGTAGCGTGGGACAAGAGGCGCGACCGCCGAGATGAGCGAGCCGCAGAACCAAAATCGAGGTTACATCCATTCGTGAAAGTAAAGGACAGCTCACCAAGATTGATGGCAAAGCGGTCCTGCGAGAGTCGAGGCTCGCGCTCGACCAGGTGCGTAAGCGCGCGAATTGGCATGCGATGTCAGCGCACCTTTCGTCCGTTGACGCGCGTGGCGGGCGACGGCACTCGCGCGCAAAGCGACGACTGCTACGATTCCAGTCTGTACCTCGCAAACGGGAAGCGTTTGAGTGCACGGCGGCCCTCTACGAACGCAAGCCGAAGTGCGCGACGTCGTTCGCACGCGAGGTCACGCGACGTGATTCTGAACAAACAGTCATGAAATTTGTCGCACGAGACGCGGCCGCGCCGCTTGTGCAGGCCGAGCCAACGCACCATTTCGTTCGTTGTGATGGGGCACGCGACGTGGGAGTCCGTGTGATGTCGCAATCGAACCTTCTTCACATCGCGACACTTTTTGTCGTTTCTGTCGAGATTGCGGCAACCGCAGCCGTGGCGCAGCCCGGCAGAGTCGATGGAAGCCTGCGTATGCGCCGCTGCGGCACGTTGGCGTTCAGCGGGTTCGCGCTTCGCCATGTTCAGATATCCCACCTGCCTCGCGGCGTTGAGCGGATACTGCCGTCAGAATTCACCCAGTCTTTCCAGTCCGACCTCGCGTTGTAATCGTACGCGGGCGCTTGTGCAGGAGGCGGTGCGGGTGCGGCCGGCGCGCCAGGTGCGCCAGTACTGGCGGACCTCGGCAGCGGCACCACATTGGACGACGCATGCGATGCTGCAGGAGGCGTCGCCGATGGCTCCTCCGGCGCAGGCGCACCGGCAGCCTTGAGCGCGGCAACCTCGGCTTCCAACTCGGCGATCCGCTTCAGCGCCGCGTCACGACTATATTCGGGGCCTGCAATCTCGCCGCGCCGGCGCATCCCGAGATAGGTTTCCAGCATAATTTTGCGCGGGTCGATGCGGTTGACCGGCTGCGGCGGCTCACTGGGCAGCAACTTGACTAGGGATTCGGTCGCGACAATCAACCGGCCGAGATCGGCCGCACGACCATCGAGCGCGTCAGCTTGCGCGCTGTCGATGCTGAGCCTCAACGTCGCAATTAAGTCGCACCTCAACGCGTCGCTGGCCGACAAGTTCGAGGGATCGAGCCGAAGCAGAAGCGCGGCTTCCTGGCGCGATCTCAGAAGATCGTCGCTACGCTGCTCGGTCATCGGGCGGCGCCTCCGTATCCTTCGCGGTGGTTGTCTCCCTGACCTTCTT
>WNFI01672798.1_pt1 | contig 16562 bp, 16 predicted proteins | sample 5400471 | NCBI WGS metagenome assembly WNFI01 (sample SAMN13153348, study PRJNA577476) | soil metagenome | isolation source: 100 cm saprolite on Douglas fir-dominated hillslope | place: USA:California | collected 2013-09-17 | reverse complement strand
AGAGTTTTAACCACCCCGCTTTGCTGCCAGGCTTCTTTAGCCGCCATATTCGAAACTCTGAATGATTCGGTTCTAGCAACCCGAGTGGCGCTGACTTCATCTTGGAAAGCATAGACGTCTTGGATCGCATTTTTTAATTGATCCAAGCCCGCGCCTTGATCCAAAGCTTCATTCAGTTTCTGCTTCAACAGCTGCAAGGTTGTATCGTTATAGCTTTCTGACATCCGGGACACTGCCGCATCTACCGCATCTTTCACTCTTTGGTTATTGGGATCGAATCCGCCGAAACCGATTTGGTCTGCTGCCGACAATCCCGCGGCATTAAAGAGGTCTTGGTAAGTCGGCGATTGCAAATCTGATAATTTCTGGACATTGTCGTCTAAGTTGAATAAATCATCATTATTGATCGGGGCTTTAAACTTCCTGCTGATATTTTTTAAAACTTCGGCTTTCTGCTTAGAGTTGAACTTGCGCACTGTTTCAGCCATCAGCTTTTCATACGGCTTGATTAGCGATTGCGTGGTTTTTCTTAACGCCTCGCGCTGCGCATCGCTTAAGCCGGCCAAAGCCTTGGCCTTCTCGGCCATCCTCTGCTTATATTCCCCCGCGACGTCCGAGACAATATCCTTAACGGCATCGGCAATTTCAGAACTGACTTTTTTCATATTCTTTTTCTTATCAAACCGCCCGCTCTTTATAATTGCCTTGGACTTCGGAGCTTGAGCCTTTTGCGGTTTCGGGGTCGGCGCGCCAATGGGCTGGGAATTGATCGGCGCCCTGACTTGATCGCCGTTCTCAACAGGCCCTAAACCGAAATATTTTTCTCTGGCCTCGTCCGGGGACAAAATGCCCGAACCGCCGGCTGAAGCCTGCATCTCTGAAACCAACAGCTCGCGATTTTGCGGCACTGGATCTTCGTAAGTTAAATAAATATCTTGGCCGAAACGCGGAGTTAAATAAGCGTTTAAGAATGCGCAGATCATTTCAAGCTTGGGCAAGATAGTGCGCGAAGCAAAAATATAATCAGTAGCTTCGGCATTGGCGCGGTTGACATCATCCGTAATTCCCAAGGCCGGTTTCGGAACTTTGAATCCAGCCAGAATTTTGTCGCGATTCAACCGCTGGCCTTCCACGAACTCCATATCTTTTTGCGATTCAGAGGAAGGAGTATATTTTGTGCCTTTAGGAAGCGCCGCAACCTTGTGCGCGTTTTCAAGGCCACTGTAAATGGATTCAAAGGATTTTTTAAGGTAATCCAGTTGCTCCGGAGTTTTAGCCGATTCGGATTCTAAGAAGCCTCCGATCCTTGCTCCGTTTTTAAAAAACTTCAAGTTATATCTCGTCTGAAAATCTTCCGATACAATCCAATTCATAATTGCCTGCACAGTTCCCATGCCCTCGTATGGATCATTGGGATTGGGATATCTAAAATGCAGAATTTCGTAAGGTTTATAAACCGTGGTCTTGCCGTCAATCTTATATTCATAGCCGGTGCAGAATGTCGGCAGCGGAGCTTTCAGCATTTTTATATATCGCGGCACCAAGGGCACAACCATATCCGGAATATCATTCTCGCTTTTAACTCCGGACAAATACCAATACGCGTTGCCACAAGCTTCAAGGTGCGATGCAAGCATGTGGAATAATTCCCAACCGGTCATGAACGGCGATGGCTTTGCGAGCAAATCGAGCATCTCATGCTGGCGCACTTCTTCCTCAGTATCGTCATTGCCGATTTGCATCAGCTTGAATTGGGTCTTAGCCAGTTCTTCCGCAATCGCTCGGGTGCAGGCATAAACCCAGCCATGATATTCGTCCAAGGCCTGGCCGGCATCATAAGTCTGGTTACTGCGAAAAATGGCGAAGGGGTCGCCATTTTTGCCCATTCCTTGCACTAACGGCATGGTGCCAGCGCTTTTGCGCAATAACCCCACAGTGCGTAAAATTTTGTCGATAAACGCCATTTGGTTTAATTAAAAAGGACTACCGCGCAGCAATTGCGTTAGGTAGTCCTATTGTGTCCAACTCAGACTGGTATTTAAAAATTTTTAAAGAAGCTCTACAAGCACCATACGATTTTAAACAATCATGGTCAACTAGACGACTTGGGGATATTTAACCTAGAGGTATAGTTTCCAGGCTATCTTTAAAGTCATCGTTGTTATGAGATCCGAATTTAAAATCCTTTTCGATCGGAACCTTGGCGCTTGACGGTTTTCCATTAACAAAAGTAATCGTCATCTTGCCGAAATTAAGACGCTTTGCCGCAATAATTAACTGTTGCCACTCAATGGGAACTTGGTTTTGCTCCATATGGTTATCCTAACAGCACGACATCCAAACTGCCGGATTCGGTTGGCTGAACCAAAGTCAGCACCAGCGCGTCGGCAACGTCGGGCGAATTAATTTTGCGTTTTTTTAAATCATCCTTGCTTTCAAGCTGCATCTGTCCGCTTGAGATAATCTTATATTTCGGTTTGGCCAACTGATACCAGTCTTCATCCGGTTTCAACACAGCAGTCTTTAACCACTCTTTTGCCAAATCCCAGCCCTCAGCCCGCAAGTTTTTATACTGCTCGGTGTCTATCGCGGACTGCGCCGAGTTAACACCGCTGATCCTATGGGCAATATCCGGCATTTCGGCCAGCCGATCAAAAACGCCTGCCCCTATTCCAATCACATCGATGTTCGCCCGCGAATTCGGATACTTAAGTAAAAATCTTCTGACCTTGCCGACTGTAGCCATTGTATTTTGTCCTTGCATCTTATCAAGCACTTCTGCGTAATTGCCTTTGCGAAAAATAATCACCGTGCTGTCATCGCCATACCTCGCCACATCAACGCCGATAATTTCCGTAATCGCTCCCCAAGTATCATTTTCTTCTTCGGTCTTTAATTCCGGCAATTCGCGATTTATAGCGCTCTCTACTAAATCAACGCCGATTAAAGTATCGCTGGATTTGCTCGGAAAATTGCCAAGCACCCTGACCTTAAACACATCGCTGTCTGATCCGTATTTCTTCAGCATGTCCAACGCCCATTCCGGCACGGCCAAACTGATATGCAAATGTTTAAAAGTCGGATCGGCAAAGGCGCTGGCAAAACTTCCTTCTTTGCGCGTAGGGTTTCCAATGTATACAAGCCTGACCGTCAACCCCGATGACATGCTGCCGTCTATCGCTTCAAAAATTGATTCGGAAACGCCACTCGCTTCATCCACGATAATAAGAATATTCTTTCCATGGAATCCCTGAAATTTATCAGCCACCACATCTCCGGCTGTTTCCCTTGTGCTGAATCCGAATGCATACCAATCTTCAGCAATATTGAATTGTGTTTTAAGCAACTCTCCGCCAAGCGGTATTCTTGCCTTTTGATGGGCTAACCTGAATTCCCTCCAAAACTGATTTCTGACCTGGCGATCTGTCGGCGCAGTATCAATCACGACTGCGGGCGGAAATGCGTATAAAAACCATAATGCTGCGCGAGCGAGTGTGAATGTCTTTCCTGAAGAGTGGCATGATCTAACAGCAACCTTCCTGTTGTCTTTGATCGAATGTATTATTTTTCTTTCAGTCTCCCAAAGTTCAACTCCCAAAACATCGCGAAAAAAATAATCAGGGTCTGTTTGGATTAAGCTCGATATAGTCAGTTCCGATTGAATTTCGGTTTTTAGCATATTCCAAATCCTTTTTGATTATATCGGCAAGCGTTTGGCCGACTTCCTTAATTTGTGTTTCTTCGGTTCTTTCAACCCATTTATGGATGTATTGAAGCCATAGCTTGGCAGCGAAAGGGTCGCCTTTCCGGCTGGCTCTTGCATACAAGCCTAAGATCACATTGGGCGTCCTTTCCCTTCCCCAGTTGGCAAGTTCCCGTTCCACATCTTCCCAAAAGTTAGCGTCGTTTTTCCAGTTTGCAAGGGTCTGATGGCTGACATTATGCAGCTGTTGAAATTCGCCTTGCGTTCCTGGCTCTCTGAGGGGTTCCGGAGTGGCAATCCACCGCACAAACAAATAATATTCATTGACTTTAAGCGCTTTTGTCATAAGTTAAAAATTTTCAACCCTTTTCAAGTCTTTACCACCACAAACCCCTTAAATAATCCTTAAACAGATATTGGCTCATATTGCAGTTTACAGCGTTCCCTAAAGCGAAATACCTGTTGCCGTCCGATACGCCTTCAGTCCAGCCGTCAGGAAAGCCCTGGAGCCGTTCGCCGACAAGCTCGAAACTGAATTGCATCTTTTGCTGCAGCTTCAATTCATTCCGTTCGGTTTTAGACAGCGCTTTATATTGCAGATCGTCGTAATCTCTGATGTCCCTGAATCTTTTTGAATCATCAGTTTTTACCGGAGTTTTCCTTTCAAAATCTTTTCTGGCACATAAAAATAAAATCCTTTCCCTGCTTTGTGCTGATCCGTAATGGCAAGCATTGAGCATAATCACTCTGACGAAGTAACCGGCTGACTGCAAAAGCCTGAACACATTCTCATAAGTTTTTCCTTTGTCGTGATTGAGCAGTCCTTTCACATTTTCTAAAACTGCGAATTGCGGTTTTTTTGCAACTAGCAAATCGTAGATATGGAAAATCATTTGACCTTTCCGATCTTCAAATCCCTTGCGCAATCCCGCCAAAGAAAATGCCTGGCACGGAAATCCGCCGGTTAGAATATCGAAGTCCGGCAGTTGGTTAAAATCTATCTTAGTGATGTCGCCATAATTCCGATGATCGGGATAATGCCTCTGATAAATTTTTACGCTTGAATCTTTAATGTCAGAAAAACCGACGCATTCATTCCAGTCGGCCAGTCCCATATCCAAACCCCCGATTCCCGTAAAAGTTGAAAAGTATTTCATAACAATTCCAGAATCCTTTGAGGATTGATTATGCCGGATTCAATCGCTTGTTTTACTTTTTCGTAATCTTCACGGTTTTCAAAATGCACTGTTGTTTTCTCTTTGAGTTTCGGCGCTTCGGGCGGCATGATGGTCATGACCGTCATGCGGTCAGGATCAATCGGCATATTCTCGGCTGTATTCAAATCAAATTTTATTTTCAGTTCTTCCTTATCGAATCCGATCTGCCCTAAGAAATCTAAATCGTAGTTCGCCAGTTCTGCATAATCGAAATCTCCGCGGTTCTGGTTGCTGCGCAAATTATATTCCCTGAATTCTTCGGGCGTCAGCTTGCGGTTCGGCACGCGCACGTCGATAACTGATTCGCCTTCGCCCAAAAGCTGCAAAACTCTAAGCCTCTGGTGGCCGGCGCAAATAACATTGTCAGTATCGATCACTGGAATTTCGGCCAAGCCGAACTTCTGCAAGCTCTGGCGCAAAAAGGCAACCTGCAATTCAGTCATTTTACGCGGATTGCCTTCAAAGGGAATTAAATCGCCGACCTTGCGCTGTTCGGTATGGAATTCTAAATCACTTTTTCGCATAAAACAGTTAAAGTTCTGGCTTTATTGCCGTCTTTGGCAATAAGCTTTTTAATTTCTAAACCGTTGATGATTTGGGCGACGCGGGCCTTGCTCAACTTCGTGAGTATCGAAAGCTGCGAGTAGCTCGGACTGTATCCGTAAACATCCCTGAAACAGACGATGCTTTCAAGCATTTCCTGCTCGCGTTCGAATTCGCTTTTATAATTTTCTCTCTGCATAAAATTAAAATGTTTTTTCGATTAATGGTCTTTTGAGTTCTCGAAGTTTTTTTAAATTCTTCAAGTCTTGATTGGTATATTTATATACTGTCTTTTGGGGAACCTGTCTTACATTAGGTTTAGCGTTTCCGCTGAACCTATGTGCGTTTGCGCTAAACCTCTTTTTTCCATCGCCGGACTTTTCCACAGAATTTCCACCGTCCTTTTTAAAGCGTTTTTTCGCTTTTGAGACTTTGATGATCATTCCATACGGCGCATAGGAGACCATAATATACCCCTCTCTGACAAGTTTCTGGATGTTGCGCGAAACTGTCGTGTAATGCACTTCCATGTCTTTGGTCATGTCCTTCAACTGGATCGGCTTGCCGCCAAGCACCCATCCAAAGCCGTCGTCGTCAATCTTGGTTACATGGTCGATGCACCACATGAACTCCCAGACGGATTCGCCCATGCGCTTTCGATGGCCGCTCTGCAGCAGACCGTTTGATATTTGAATATAAAACATTTTGTTTAAGCTCCCCGTTCCAGCCCGCTAACGCTCTCGCGGCTAACGAGCTGGACCGAGAGCGAATTAAGTTTTACTTCTTGCTCTCTTTTTTAGATTTCTCAATTCCTTTTTTCATTGACTTGGCTGCTTCGGTTTCCGCAGCCTTGTCCGGAAACTGCTCGGCCAATTCGTCATTGACCAGCACTTTGATCTTTTCCAGCCCGCCTTTCAGTTCGGCCAGCCCCTTGCTTTCAACTGCCAGCCAAGATCGGGTATTAAAGACTTTTTCCAATACTTCAATTTTCTTCTGCTTGTCGGAAGCTCCTGTTGACGGCCACGCTTTGACCATCCAACCTTCGATTTCTTCCAGGCAGATTTTCTTATCGTTGATGTATTGGTATTTATCTTCTTCGTTTTTGAATAATCCCGTGCTGTCCGAACCTTCGTCCTGATAATTGATTGCCGGATTATCCAACATGTTCTCCACGACAGGCGCAAAATCCTCGTAAGTAGGATTTATAAAAACCTTGCCGTCGATAAGAGTGGATCGATCTTTGATAATCGTCGCCTGGCGGTAAATCTTCTTATCCTTGCCCAGCACTTCTTCGAAGCGTTCCATCAAGACCAATACATCGGGTTCATAAGCGGTTTCGCCTTCGACTTTCATCTTGATGCCGGATTTGTAGATTTCACGCTTGCCAGTGGATTCATTGATTTCATTCTCATACTCATAACCGGCGCGTCCGCACATGATTATGCTGAACGGCAATCTGACGAGCGGATCGGAAAACTCTTGCTTCCATAACGGCTTCAGCACGCCCCAGTCCTGAAACTGCAAGCTGCTGCGGTTATACTTTTTCTTGAATGACTCGACTGTGTCTTCCCAAACATGGGAAATTGAATCGATGATCAGAATATCTGAATATCCGTCGCGTAACTTTTCCATTGTCTTTTTAAGATCAGCCAACGTCCGGCTGTCCCTGACCATGAGTTCGATGCCGGCTTCGGCGAATATAGCCTTTAAGAATTTGCTGGCTTTTTCCGTATCGAACATGACTATCGGTTTTTTGCTGCCTATCCGCTTGTGCAGCCCTATGGCGATCTGCGCCGCGGTGTAAGTCTTGCCTGTGCCGGCCAGACCTTGGATGCCTGCCTTGAAATACGGCTTTGTGTTGGCCACCGGGGTAAAGAAATTATCTGCCAGTGGATCTTGAGCATCTTTAACTGCTGTGCTCGCAGCGTGTTGAACTTGAGTATTCATATGTGATCTTTCTTGACTTCCCAAAAGAAATTTATTAAACTAAGGTTGAAATATGTTAGTTTAATGACTCCCTTCGGGGAGTTATTTAATTATCTGCGTTTGTTAAGGCGATTTTCACGCTCTCGAGGGTTGCCTTATTCCCTAACTCTCCAATCCTGAAACTGGAAAGTATTTTTTCGCGTCTTGTCCGAAATATCGTGGGAAAGAACGCGCTATCAAGCTTGCAAGCTGAGATTTCTAATACTTTTGTATTCATATTTTCCTTTAATTAATTCCGGATCTCGCTCCGGTTAGCGATCGACCTTTTGGGAGTGGCGCAAAGGCGGTTTTTGCACCACTCCGCTTGCTGTTATCTGGACAGCTGATTACGGACTTTTCCACAGCCTAAATTTTATTTTTGCCGGAAGTCCGCAAACAGATATCCACAAAAAACAAAAAACCTGCGTAAACTACACAGGTTTAATGCTTATTTATTCAGTTTTAGCCAATTTAGGCCATTTTAGCCATTCTTTCCTTATGTTCCGTGGTCATGAGCAAGCCACACTTCTTCCATTTCTTACCTGACCCGCAGGGACATGGATCATTTCGTCCGATTTCACCGTTTACTATTTCCTGATTACTAATTAATGGCGTTGGATTCTGTACCATATCTGCCTTAAATATCGTGGTGGCGACTTGGCGATTTATCTCCTCAAGCAGACTTTGAAACAGCTGGAATCCTTCATTTTTAAACTCATTCAAAGGATCACGCTGGCCATAGCCTCGCAGGCGCACGGAATCGCGCAAGTGTTCCATGGTATCGAGATGCTCCTGCCAGAGCGTATCGATGGATCGCAGATACACAAACTTCTCCATTTGGTTCATCATCTCACCTAACTTTTGCTGCTTGTTTTTGTATTCTCGCGAAGCAATCTCAGTGTAATGATTGATTAGCGCTATTTGATCACCTGATTCTACTTTTTCCGAAGGCTGCAGTGGCAACATAGCTGCAATTTCCTGAAAAATCTGATCGTATTTTATTTCATCCTGCTCAAAGCCGAAGTTCACGATGGTAGTAATTTCTTTCTCAATCATTTCCAAAATCTCGTCGGTCAGAGACTCGCTGCGATCCAGCAGCTGTTTGCGCTTGCCGTAAATTACGGTGCGCTGCTTGTTCATGACGTCGTCATATTCCAAGACGTGTTTCCGCATATCGAAGTTCAAGCCTTCGATTTTTCTCTGCGCCGATTCTATGCTTTTTGAAATCATGCCAGCCTGGATCGCTTCATCATCGGCAATCCCCAAAGTTTCCATCATTTTTTGCACCCGCTCGCCGCCGAAAAGCCGCATCAAATCATCTTCGAGAGATAAGAAGAATTGCGAAGAACCAGGGTCACCTTGGCGGCCGGACCGGCCTCGCAATTGATTGTCTATGCGGCGCGATTCATGCCGCTCCGTGCCCATGACAGCCAAGCCCCCTAATTCTTTAACTTTTGCTTGTTCCGCAGAATCCACAGGATTGCCGCCCAGCAAAATGTCGACTCCTCTGCCGGCGATATTCGTAGCCAGTGTCACTGCTCCCAGGCGGCCGGCTTGGGCGATGATGTGCGCTTCACGTTCGTTGTTTTTCGCATTCAAAATCTCGTGTGGGACGCCTGCTTGCGTAAGGAGTTGGGACAGCATTTCATTTTTCTCGATAGAAATAGTACCGATCAAAATCGGCCTGCCAGTAGCATTCATTTCTCTCACTGCGCGGGTAAAGGCTGTCAGTTTGCCAGTGACGTTTTTAAAAATCTGGTCTGGCAGATCTTTTCTGACCATGGGACGGTTGGTGGGAATCTGCACCACTTCCAGGCTGTAAATTTTGTGAAATTCTTCGGCTTCCGTTTCCGCAGTGCCGGTCATGCCGGCCAGTTTATAATACAACCGGAAATAATTCTGAAAAGTAATCGTAGCCAGAGTCTTGCTTTCCTGCTGGACTTTTACGCCTTCTTTGGCTTCGATGGCCTGATGCAGGCCTTCGGAATACCGACGACCATACATCATGCGTCCGGTAAACTCATCCACTATCACCACTTCGTTATCCCGCACCACATAATGCGTATCTTTTTTAAACAAAATCTTGGCGCGCAAAGCCGCGTCGGCCTGATGCCGAAGTTTCGGATCGGAGTAAATCTGCTGCCCGTATTTTTTTTCCAGCTTTTCATTGCCTTTATCAGAATAAGCAATTTGCTTGTGTTTTTCGTCCAAAATATAATCTTCCGGAGTTAAATGGGCGACAAATTTCGCAAACTCGAAATACAGATCCGTGGAATCAGTGTCAGGTGCGGAAATAATCAACGGGGTGCGGGCTTCGTCGATCAAGATTGAATCAACTTCGTCTACGATCGCGAAATGCAGGTCGCGCTGCGCCATTTGGTTTTTTTCCCACACCATATTGTCGCGCAAATAATCAAATCCGTATTCGTTGTTGGTGCCATAAGTGATATCCGAGGCATAAGCCTGGCGCCGAGGAATCGGACGCATGTGTTTGACGTCCAGCACCAATCCCTGCACTTCGGATTCAATGCGCTTGATCTCTTCCTCTTCCGGCGCATAACCAGGATCATACAAAAAAGACTGCTCGTGCTGGATAGACGCCACAGACAAGCCCAAATAATGATAAATCTGACCCATCCATGAAGCCTGCCAACGAGCCAGGTAATCGTTCACAGTAACCAGATGCGCGCCGCGGCTAGTAAGCGCATTGAGATACAGTGGAAGTGTCGCGACCAGAGTTTTACCCTCTCCAGTGCGCATTTCAGCGATAGAGCCCTGATGCAAAACCATACCACCGATCAGCTGCACATCATAGTGCCGCTGGCCTATGGTTCGCTTAGCCGCTTCACGTACTGCAGCAAATGCTTGCGGTAGTATTTCGTCTAAATATTTCTTTTGTTGCTCCAAATCCAAAAGCGCCAAATCGGCTTTCCATTTGGTAGTTAGTTCTTTTAGCTGGTCTTGTGATTTTCCTTCAAACTTCTTTTCCAAAGCGTTGATCTGCTCGACATTTTTGCCGAGTTTCTTCACTACTGATTCGTTTGAAGATGAAAATAAGTTCGTTAAAAATGACATAAAAGCTCACTAATTATACTAAATTCCGGGCAAAAAGAAAAGGCCGAACGAATGTCGTTCGGCCAGTTTATCGAGCACGTCTCAGTGGATGACAGTTGAAGACCCTGCGTCGGGCATTGGGTTTAATCCCCGTACCCTTGAATCCTGGGCCATAACTTCTAACCTCGCAGTTTCAAATCCAGATCCATGAAGAGCCGAAGAAGCACACGCTCATCCAGCAATTCTCCCTCGATCGGCATGAGTGCTTCGAGCCGGACGCATGCCCGCTGGAACTTTCCGACGCCTTCCACGTCAGCACTTACGAGCAGCTTTGCGATGGCGACCTGATTGCCTTTGGCGAAACCGTTGACCAGCTGACGAGCAGCTTCGATGTTCCCTGTCGACATTTCACCGATCAGTAACTCCGCGTCTGCTTCAATTCGGCCGATTCTCTTCATGTCGTTTCCTTTCAGAGGGAGTTGCTCCACTCCTTCAGAATTTCTGCTTTTACTTGATCCACGCGAGACTGAGAGCGCTCCAACTTTTGCGCATCGTAAAACAAGCGCCGTCTCACGAGCAGATAGTCGCCACGCTTGAGCGATTCCAGGCCAACTGCGTCTTTCACTTGCTCCAGGTAGTTCAAAATGTACGGATGCATCCAGTTGCGCGAACGCTCCTTCATTGTCACGTTTTATATTCCTCCCCATTTCGGTTTTCATTCGAATTAACTCTGAAAACTTAACTCAAATCAAACCCCAAACTGACTTAGAATAGTATCTTGTTCTTCGGTATGCGTCAAGGCAAAAAAAATTACGCTTTATGCGTAATTGTCGCTTCTCACTACCCGAACCTCTTCACCCACGGAGATGAGCCCCATGTTGCGATGATTGAAGTTGCGGGCAAACACATAGCCGTCCTGATTCCGCGGCCGGTATTTGCTGAGTGTCAGAAGGGGCTCTTTAGCTCGGCTTCCCGTTTTCTGATCAGTGGTCGTGATCAGACAACGAGCGCAAAGCGTGGCACCGGTGAAGTGCATGCCGGCGATACTCATCTTGCCTACTGATCTCCCGCCAATCTCGATCGCGGCCATGTGATCTTCTTCGTACGGTTCGCAGCCTGCCAGTAGTATGTTGGGCCGGAATCGATTGACCGGTAAAGATGCTGCCATCCTCCTGTTCAGGTCGTCGACGGAAGCCTGCGAAAGAATCAAGAATGGGTAACCGTCATGGAATGCCAGTCGACCGTAACCGGCAACAGTGTTACGACAACTGTATGGCCAGATCCGCACCAGCCTAAAACTGCCTTTCCGTTCGCGGTTGATGAAAGCACTCACCCAATCTGCTGCAGCACTTCCCGCGTCTACTGCTCTCACTTTGTCAGCCCAGACTTGAACTTGGCAAAGCGTACCCTCGTATGAATCCACTGGAATTGCCAGCGTATTCATCTGCGGAGCCTCAAGTAAGAGCTTACTGCCTTCAAACCGCGGCTGGATCTGACAGAGGCTTTTCACCTCCACCCCTTTCCCCGAGTTTTGTCGCTGAGCGACGAACATCCCTCTCTCGTCCACGAACATCCATTCCCGGTCATACTTGATGCCAGTGGACACGATCTCCGCCCGCTCCAAAGGAAGCCAACCGCAGGATTTCACGGGGGCGAAGTATAAGCCAGACACTGTGATTGCCATTGAGTATCCCCCTTCTCTTTCTTCAGGATTGTAGAGGATAACTGCTTCTATGGCAAATTAAAATTGACTAAAGAATTTTATATTTCCGAGCTAGGTTTCCCAGTTAGTTGCTTGGCTTTGAATTTGTACAACAACATTTTCATCAGAAGCTTGGCAGCCACGAAGTCCGGGGCCTGGATTCCTTTGATGGGCGCTAGTTCCACCAAATCCATGCCGATAATATTTTTTTCTGCTGCTACGGCTTTTATAATCGGCAGTACCTCGTCCCAAAACAATCCCCCGGGCTCCGGCGTGCCCGTGGATGGCATGACTGATGAATCAAACGCGTCAATGTCAAAACTTAAATAAACGTTATCATTAAGAGTATTCAAAATAGTTTTTGTATCCCAATTCTTTTTTTCATTGGCCAGAAACACTGTGACACGATCCATGTTATTTTTCCAATACTCCCATTCCAGTTTGTTGAAGTTCCGGATACCCAGCAAGGTCGCTTTTTGCATGGATGCCGGTAAATCATTAAGTGAATATTTAAGCCAGGCAGCATGCGAAAAATCCCGGCCGGATGACCGATCCCCCAAATCCATATGGGAATCAAAAACCAAAATCGAAACGCCACTGTAGTGCTTCGCGAGTGCTGAAGCAAATCCGTAGCTTATAGTATGCTCGCCGCCGATCACGACTGGAAATTTTTTGGCCTTGATAATTTCGTCAACGATATTTTCTAATAATTTGCAGGCTTCTTTTGGATCCTGTGGCAGTTCTGGCTGCGGCATGGTCCAAAGTTTGATCTGATTTTGGATATCATCGAGCAGTTCATCATCAAATGTCTCCACCTGATAAGAAGCTTCAATCAAACCGGCTGGCCCTTTGTCCGTCCCATGCCCAAAAGTCACAGTGCCTTCGTACCCAAAAGGCACAATCACAGCCTGCGTGTCTTCAAAAGTGCCGTCCTCTGGCACTCTTAAATCCAAAAACGGCTTTGGTTGATATGATTTTTTTAGGTCAAAGTTCATGTTGGATCGCTTTAATATCTTCTAAATCTGTTGGACGTCCTAAAATTGTCTTATACTTAATCAAAACTTGTTTTGATATTACCGGTTGAATAGAGCCAAATAGCTCGCATTGTTCTGTATTCTTTAAGTCAGACTCGTAAGGAATCCATGCACTCTGACTTTCATTATAAATTTTTCCTGTGTAAGCGCCGCTGATATCAATATCCACATCTTTATATCTGATTGTCATCATAGTTAAATCCCACTTTTCATCTTTGAAATTTCCGGGAACCAACGTCAGATAAGGCTCCACTTCCAGAGATAATCTCACGAATTCTTCTTCTGGAATATCTATATCAATATCATAAAGCGACCTTTTCGATCCATAAGCAATAGCTGCCAGTCCGCCCGTAACATGATAGGGAATTCCAAGGCGCTTTAAGATTGCAACAATCCAATCAAACACTTCCTTGATATTTTCCTGATTGGATGCCATTTATTTATCCAAAATATAAGCGAAGATCAAGGGGGCTACGATAGTAGCATCGGACTCGATTACGAACCGCGGCGTGTCCACGGCCAGTTTGCCCCAGGTTATTTTTTCGTTGGGCACAGCACCGCTATACGATCCGTATGAAGTGGTAGAATCAGAAATTTGGCAGAAATAACCCCAAAGCTTGGCATCTTCTCTCAAATCCTGCTGGATCAGGGGCACGACGCAGATCGGGAAATCGCCCGCAATGCCACCGCCGATCTGAAAAAAACCAATCGAAGTTTTTTTGGTATTTTCACGATACCAATCAATCAGAAAATCCATAGTTTCGAGACCGGATTTTACCACGCCGATATTGGAAATTTCTTTGCGCCGGACATTGGCCACGAAAATATTGCCCAGAGTTGAATCTTCCCAACCCGGAACAAAAACCGGAAGCTTTTTCTCATATGCGGCCAGTAACCACGAATCCTTCGGGTCGATCTGATAAAATTCCTTCAACCAACCTGTTTCAATCAACTGGTACATAAACTCGTAAGGAAAATATCTCTTGCCTTCTTTATCAGCTTTTTGCCAAAGTTTCAGGCACAGTCTTTCGATTCTTCTCATAGCTTCCTCTTCCGGAATAGTAGTGTCTGTCACCCGGTTCATATGGTTGTTTAAAAGATCGACTTCGTCCTGATCGGATAGATTGCGATAGTTGGGTATGCGTTTATAAAAATTGTGTGCGACTAAATTAAAAATATCCTCTTCCAGATTTGCCCCGGTGCAGCTGATGGCCTGGACTTTATTTTGCCTGATCATTTCAGCTAAAGACAAACCTAACTCCGCCGTGCTCATAGCGCCAGCCAAGGTTACCATCATTTTGTTGCCATCCTTCAAAAATTTATCGTACGCTTCCGCTGCATCAACTACGACTGCTGAATTGAAATGACGGTAATTATGCTTGATGAAATCTTTAATCGGTCCCATAGAATTATTATATAACAATTCTTTTTCTTAAGCGAGCATGTAGCTCAAAAAAGATTCGGAGAGAGTAACTCTACCAGCCGAAGAGTTTACCGACTTCTTCCGGCGACTGGCGCCGTCGCGACAGTTTTACTTCTCCGTTTTGACACACCACCATTGCCGGCTTGGACAGAAGGCAATGATTATTACCCAAGGAATTTTGATACGCTCCTGTATCAAATACTGCTACGTAGAGATCAGTCACATCTTCCGTGAACTTTGGCAGCATCACGTAATTGCCTGAGGCAGTATAACGATCGTCGCTATCACAGGTGGAGCCTGCCAGCCAGACTTTCTGCAGTCGTCTTTTATCCAGATGATTGGCCGGGATGATGTGCCATTTCTGTCTTCGTACCGACCAGGTATCAGTCAGATGGGCGATAAAACTGCCGTCAATAAAATACCATTTAGTGCTGGTCTTACCGGTTATGGGTTTTTCAGCCAAAATTTTAAAAATGCTTATCTGGGCCGGAGCTGTGACATAACTCCCCCATTCCGAAACCAGGTTTGGATGCCTGATCCCCAATTTGTCCGATTCTTTTTTGGCTGTTTTGATCATCTGATTGACCAGACTTTTCACCGTGTAAAGTTTTTTTCTTTTTTCGAACGGCACGCCCATGCCGCCGCCAAAATCAATCGTATCCAGTGCTGGGTTATGTGCTTTGAGCTTGGCGTAAAGCGCAATCGCGCGGCGCAGCGGTTTTACGAATCCTTCGATCTTTTCAATCTGTGTGGAAATGTGATAATGCAAAATTGACAGGTTGCGAATTTTACCGATCTTAAGCAATTCTTCTTCGGAAAATCCGAAATGGTTAAATTTTTTATCCCAATGCGCATCAATTCTGATATCCAGGTTGACTCGGACACCCACATCCCCTTTAAATTTCTTTAAACGCTCCAATTCTTCATGATTTTCTATAATCGGCACCACAATCAAACCTTTGCTGCGCAGCTCTTCGATCAAATGAATATAGGCTTCGGTCTTGGGACCATTGCATGTAACCCTGATCTTACGGTTAAATTTATCTTGCTCCAGCATTCTTTTGACTATGAAAAGCTCATTGGAGGAGGAGACTTCTATGTGCGCTCCTTCAGCAATCGCAGGCAGGACGAAGTCACGGCTCTGATTCGCCTTCATGACATAGTGGTAATAAAACCTGCCACGGTAGCCTAAAATCTTGATATAGGCGTTAAAAATATCGATCAGGTCGCGCAGTCGATGCTCAAGAATGTATGGAAAAAAGACTTCGGTCGGAGTTCCGTATTTTTTTATGATGTCTATGATGTTGTATTGGTAGTAACCCTCTTTGACCACCAGATCACCATTAGTGTTGATGTCAAAGTATTGAGTGTTGTACTCTTCAACCCCAAGCTTCCAAAACTTCTTGTGATTGTTCTTCTTTTTCTTCAATTGAGTCTGATAAAAATCTTTCTGTGATTGTCCGCCAAAATTTTATCGAGAGCGGAAAAAATTATTACAATATTATTGTAAAGCAATTAGAGTTATTGTCAAGCCGGGTAGTAAAAATTTAATTGTCTTCGATTATATTAATGACTTGCGAACTTTAGGGGAATACAGCGTTATGAATATATTGAAATTGCAACAAATATTAGAACTGGTTAGGTGTAAAAAAGAAAGCGCAGGTCAACCAAATTGGTAAACATGCGCTTTGTAGCCGTCTTATCAATTTAGGTGTCGGATTGCAAGCGTTAAAATAAATGAAGCTCCCCGCACTCCCTTCGGTCGTACGGGGTTTCTTTGCTTGAGCTGGCTGCACCTCGCCTTCGCTCGGGCTCAAGCTAGGGCTCATGAGAATTCGGAAGACACATCAACACCGACATCGTCTCCTTGCATTTCAATGTACTTTCGAATCTTAGCTTCATCCAAGCCAATGGTGGACAC
>WNFI01065617.1_pt1 | contig 16562 bp, 11 predicted proteins | sample 5400471 | NCBI WGS metagenome assembly WNFI01 (sample SAMN13153348, study PRJNA577476) | soil metagenome | isolation source: 100 cm saprolite on Douglas fir-dominated hillslope | place: USA:California | collected 2013-09-17 | reverse complement strand
CGTACTTGTTGGTGAGCACCGAGCCCTGTGCCTCGAGCACGCGCGGGCTCGCGTAGTTCTCGGACGCGATGAGCTCGACGTGCTCCTCCTGGCGGCGCGTCTCGCCGGCGAGTGCGCGGGCGAGCTCCGGATCGAAGCCCTCAATCCTCATGGAGGTACTGAACATGCGCGGCGCTGCTCTCGCGGGTGTGAAAAACGGGCGCGAATTGTACCGGAACGATGCGCCGGCCGCCGGATCTATAGCAGGTTCTCTACCACCGCCGTCCACGCCCGGGCGAGATTCTCGCGGTTGTATCCCCCACCGCCCAGCGCGAGCACGCGGCCATGGCCGAGACGGTCGGCGAGCGTAGCCAGATCGCGTGCAGCACGTCCGTGCACCCCGGGGGAGAAGCGCAGGTGGGTGATGGGATCGCCCTCGAGACTGTCGGCGCCACACTGCAGGATGAGAAACTCGGGCGCGTACTTCTCCACGTGCGCCGTGACGTACGGCCAGACGCGCTCGAACATCTCGTCTCCGGAGCCCGGCGGCAGCGGCACGTTGAGCTTGCTGCCCTCGGCGGCGCCGCGCCCGCGCTCATCGAACGCCCCGGTACCCGGGTACAAATAGCGCCCGTCCTCGTGCAGGTCGGCGAACACGACGGCGGCATCCTCCTCGAACGCGTAGAACACTCCGTCTCCGTGATGGGCGTCGATGTCGACGTAGCCGACGCGTTTCAGTCCGGCGCGCTTGAGTAGCTCGATCGCCACACCGCAGTCGTTGAACACGCAGAAGCCGGCGGCCCGGTCGCGTGCCGCGTGATGCAGGCCCGCAATCGGCACGAAGGCGCGGCGGCATTCGCCGCGCATGATCGCCTCCATCGCGCTGAGCGTTGCCCCCACGACACCCGCCGCCGCCTCGTACACGCCGCGGAAGGCCGGCGTATCGCCGCCATCGAGATAGCCGCTGCCGCTCGTGGAGCGCTCGCGCACGAACTCGAGGTATTCCGGAGTGTGAAAGGCGCGCAGCTCCTCATCCGAGGCCGTGCGCGGCTCGAGCACCTGCACGCGTTGCGCGAGGCCCCGGGTCTCGAATTCGCGCACGAACGCGGCGAGACGATCCGGCCCGAACGGATGGCCGTCGCCGAAGCCGTAACGAGCGAGGCTATCGCTCACCACCACGGCCACGCTGCTCATGCGCTCGCGACGCTCCCTAACCGTGCCAGAGGTCCTGCAGGCACGGAAGCCTAACACAGCACCGCGGATTTAAGGATCCGCGAGCCATCGCCATCGGCCCCGGGCTTCGATGATAATTCCCGCATGGCTCAGTACATCTACACCATGAACCGCGTTTCGAAGGTGGTGCCGCCGAAGCGCGTGATCCTGCGCGACATCAGCCTGTCGTTCTTCCCCGGCGCGAAGATCGGTGTGCTGGGCCTCAACGGCGCGGGCAAGTCCTCGCTCCTGAGGATCATGGCCGGAGTCGACTCGGGTTTCGACGGCGAGGCGCGCCCGCAGAGTGGTATCCGCGTCGGCTTTCTGCCCCAGGAGCCGCGGCTCGATGAGACCAGGAACGTGCGCACGACGGTCATGGAGGGCCTCGGGGAGAGCTTCCGTCAGGTCGAGGAGTTCAATCACATCAGCGAGCGCTTTGCGCACGAGATGCCTGAAGAGGAGCTGAACGCCCTCCTCGCGCGCCAGGCGCAGCTGCAGGACGCGATCGACGCCGCGGGTGGCTGGGAGCTCGAGCGCAAGCTGGAGATTGCCGCGGATGCGCTGCGCCTGCCGCCATGGGAAGCCTCGATCGCGACACTCTCCGGCGGCGAGCGCCGCCGCGTCGCGCTGTGCCGGCTGCTGCTCTCGACACCGGACATGCTGCTGCTCGATGAGCCGACCAACCATCTCGACGCGGAGTCGATCGCCTGGCTCGAACGCTACCTCGAGGAGTACCCGAGCACGGTGATCGCGGTCACTCACGATCGTTACTTCCTCGACAACGTCGCGCAATGGATCCTCGAGCTCGACCGCGGCCACGGCATCCCGTGGCACGGCAACTACTCCTCGTGGCTCGAGCAGAAGGAGCAGCGCCTGGCGCTCGAGGAGCGTGAGCGCGAGGCGCTGCGCAAGAGCCTCGCGCACGAGCTCGAGTGGGTGCGGCAGAACCCGAAGGCCCGCCAGGCCAAGAGCAAGGCACGGCTGCAGCGTTACGAGGAGCTGGCGTCGCGCGAGTTTCAGGAGCGCAACGAGACCAACGAGATCTACATTCCCCCCGGCGAGCGTCTCGGGGAGCTCGTGATCGAGGTGTCGGGACTGCGCAAGGCCTACGGCGAGCGGCTGCTCATCGATGACCTCGCCTTCAGCCTGCCGCGCGGGGGCATCGTAGGCATCATCGGCCCGAACGGCGCCGGCAAGACGACGCTCTTTCGCATGCTCACCGGCGCCGAACCGCCCGACGCCGGCGAGATCCGCCTCGGCCCGACCGTGCGCCTCGCGTACGTCGACCAGTCGCGCCAGGCGCTCGATGACAGGAAGACCGTGTGGCAGGAGATCTCGGGCGGGCTCGATGTGATCCGGGTCGGCGCTTACGAGACGCCCTCGCGCGGCTACGTGGGACGCTTCAACTTCAAGGGCGCGCAGCAGCAGCAGCTCACCGGCGAGCTCTCGGGCGGCGAGCGCAACCGCGTGCACCTCGCCAAGGTGCTGCGCTCCGGCGGCAACGTGCTGCTGCTCGATGAGCCCAGCAACGACCTCGACGTCGAGACCCTGCGCGCGCTCGAGGAAGCGCTGCTGAGCTTCCCCGGCTGCGCCGTGGTGATCTCGCATGATCGCTGGTTCCTCGATCGCATCGCGACCCACATCCTCGCCTTCGAGGGCGACTCGCAGGTGGTGTGGTTCGAGGGCAATTACCAGGAGTACGTCGAGGACCACCGGCGGCGCAGGGGCCAGGACGCGCTGCAGCCACATCGCATCCGCTACAAGCCGCTGACGCGCTGAAGGAGCGCCTGCCTGCCTGCCCCAATTGCAGCGGTGACACCGGAGCGTGAGGAGCGGCGCTTCGCGCGCTGGATCGGCCCGGTGGCGGCGCTGCTGGTGTTCGCCGCGGTCGTGCTGGTGCTGCATCACCAGCTCGCTCGGCTGCACATCCGCACCATCTTCGAGCGACTGCATGCCATTCCGCGCACCCGCCTTCTGGCCGCGCTCGCTTTAACGGCCGCGAGCTACTGGCTGCTGTCCAACTACGAGGTGCTCGCGCTGCGCTATCTGCGCCGGCCGATCCGCTATACGCGGATCCTCTTCACCTCGTTCATCGCCTACTCCTTCGGACACACGCTCGGCTTCGCCGCCTTCACCGGAACGGCGATCCGCTTTCGCCTCTACGCGAGCGCGGGAGCGACCGCGATCGACGTGGCCACGATCTCAGCGTTCTGCAGCCTGTCGTTCGGCATCGGGCTGTCGACCGTGCTCGGCCTGTCGCTGTGCTTCGAGCCGCAGTACGCCGCGCAGCTGCTGCACCTGCATCGACACTGGGCCATCCTCATCGGCACGCTGCTGCTCGCGGCGGTAGGAGCCTATGCGGGTTGGGCTTCGCTCGCGCGCGGGCGGCTCGAGATCCGCGGCTGGGCACTGCGCGCCCCTGGGCCTGCCATCGGCCTGGCACAGGTCGCCCTCTCGGTCATGGATCTGTCGCTCGCCTGCGCGGTGCTGTGGTGGCTGCTGCCGGCAGATGCTCACGTCGGCTTCGTGCCGTTCATCGGCGTGTACGCGGCGGCGGTGATCGCCGGCATCGTGAGTCATGTGCCGGGTGGCATCGGGGTGTTCGAGGCCGTGATGCTCATCGCCGTGCCGGCGGTGCCTGCCGACGCACTGCTCGGTTCGCTGCTCGCCTATCGCGGCGTTTATTACCTGGTGCCGCTGCTGTTCGGCACGCTGCTGTTCGCCGCGCAGGAGATCGCCGCCCAGCGCGCCGCGCTCGCGCGCGCGCAGGAGCTCGCCAGCCTCTACATCGCGCCGGTGGTGCCGCAGATCGCCGGCGGCCTCACCTTCCTCGCCGGGGCGCTGCTGCTCATCTCCGGGTCGACGCCGGCAGTCGATGCACGGCTCGCCTTCCTCGACCGCTTCCTGCCCCTCGCCGTGCTCGAGATCTCGCACCTCGGCGGCAGCCTCGTCGGGCTGGGACTGCTGGTGCTGGCGCGCGCGCTGTTCCGCCGAGTGCAGGCCGCCTACCACATCTCGGTGTGGCTGCTGAGCGCCGGTATCGGCGCTTCGCTTCTCAAGGGCCTCGATTTCGAGGAGGCGATTCTGCTCGCGCTCGTGCTCGGGGTGCTGACCCTCGGCCGCCGCGCGTTCTATCGCCCGACGGCGATCCTCTCCGAGCGCTTCACCCCGGTGTGGGTCGCGAGCATCGCGGGCGTCATCGTGATGGCGGTGTGGATCGGCATCGTCGCGCACCGGCACGTGAGTTACTCGGACGAGCTGTGGTGGACCTTCGCGCTGCAGGGCAACGCACCGCGCATGCTGCGCGCCTCGCTCGCGGTGATCGTGCTCGGCAGCGCCTACGTGCTGCTCAACATGCTGCGGCCGGCGCGCCCGGAGCCTGCGGTGGCCGGCCCCGAGGAGCTCGCCCGGGCCCGCACGCTGATCGAGCGCTGCGATGCGACACTCGCCAATGCGGCGCTCACCGGCGACAAGCGGCTGCTGTTCAGCGACGCCGGCGATGCCTTCGTCATGTATCAGATCGCGGGCAACAGCTGGATCGCGCTCGGCGACCTTGGGGCTCGCGGCGCTGAAGATCGGCGAGGAAGGGCGCGTGCCACTCGGCGCCTTCTCGCTCGAGGGCGCAGCGCGCGCCGACCTGCGTCAGTCGCACCGCCGCGCGCAACGCGACGGCGCCACTTTCGAGGTAGTGTCGCCCGGGGAAGTCGCGGCGCTGCTGCCGACGCTCGAGCGGATCTCGGATGCCTGGCTGTCCGCCAAGTCGACCGGCGAGAAGCGCTTCTCGGTGGGTGCGTTCTCGGGGCCGTACCTCGAGCAGTTCCCGCTCGCCGTGGTGCGCTCGGCAGGCGCGCCCGCAGCGTTCGCCAATCTGTGGACCACGGGCACGAAGGCGGAGCTCTCGGTCGATCTGATGCGCTTTGGCCCCGAGGCGCCGCGCGGCGCCATGGACTATCTGTTCATCGAGCTGATGCTGTGGGGTCAGGCGCAGGGGTTTGAGTGGTTCAACCTCGGCATGGCGCCGCTCTCGGGCCTCGAGGCCCATCCGCTTGCCCCGGCCTGGCACCGCGTCGGCAACTTCATCTTCCGCCACGGCGAGCACTTCTATAACTTCGAAGGGCTGCGCCGCTACAAGGGGAAATTCGACCCGGCCTGGGAGCCGCGCTACCTCGTGGCGCGCGGCGGCATCGCGCTGCCGCGCGTGCTGATCGACGTGTCGGTGCTGATCGCCGGCGGCATGCGCGAGCTCCTCACCCGATGACCGCGCGCTGCGCCCTCATGAGCGTGCTCGCGCTCGCCGCCTGCGCCGGCGGCGTGCTGCCCGCGGCCGCGGCGGCCCCCGCGTCCGCGCAGCCCACACGCGCGGCCGAGGCCCCGTACGCGACACGCCTGCCGAACGGGCGCTTCGGCACGGTCACCGTCTACCTGCCGGAGGGCAAGCCGCGCAGCCTCGCCATCTTCCTCTCCGGAGACGGCGGCTGGCAGCTCGGCGTCGTCGGCATGGCGCGCGCCCTCGTCGGGCGCGGCGCGGTCGTGATCGGCGCGGATATCCGCCACTACCTGGACGGCCTCAAACGCACGGCGCAGCGTGAGGGTGCACCCTGCCAGATGATCGCGACGGACCTGGAAGAGCTCAGTCACCAGGTGCAGAAAGAGATCGGCATGAGCGAGTACCAGGTGCCCGTGCTGGTCGGTTATTCCTCCGGCGCCACCGTCGTGTACGCGGCGCTCGCGCAGTCACCCCCCGGAACCTTCGCGGGTGCGCTCAGTCTCGGCTTTTGCGCCGATCAGGACTTCGGCGGCGCCTCCCTGTGTCCGGGCGCCGGGCTCCGCTACACACCCAACACGCGCCATGAGCTCGTGCTCGAGCCCGCGACGCATCTCAAGCAGCCGTGGATCGCGCTGCAGGGAGAGCAGGATCAGGTGTGCGACCCGCATGCGGTCGATGCCTTCGCCGCCCGGGTGACGGGCGGGGAGGTCGTGCCGCTGCCCCACGTCGGCCACGGTTTCGGCGTCGAGCGCAACTGGATGGCGCAGTTCCGCACTGCCTACACGCGCCTCACGGCGCGCGCCGCGCCCGCGGCGCCGCCGCCGCCGGAGATCGGGGATCTGCCGGTCACGGAGGTCCACGCCAGCGGCACCGCGCAGGACTTTGCGCTCCTGCTCACCGGCGATGGCGGCTGGGCGGGGCTCGACCAGGAGCTCGCGGCACGACTCGCCGCGAACGGCGTGCCGACGGTGGGACTGAACTCGCTGAAGTACTTCTGGAGTGAGCGCACGCCCGAGGCAACCGCGGGCGATGTGGCGCGCGTGCTGCGCCACTACCTCGCGGCCTGGAGCAAGCAGCGTGTACTTCTCATCGGCTACTCCTTCGGCGCCGACGTGCTGCCCTTCGTCGTCAACCGTCTGCCGCCGGAGCTGCGCGCGCGCGTCGCGAGTGTGAGCCTGCTCGGGATCGATGCGCACGCTTCCTTCGAGATCCGCGTCGCCGAATGGGTCGAGAGCGGGCAGGGGCCATCACTTCAGCGGCGAGTACGCCGCGCTCGCCGATCGCATCCTCAGCTTCGCGCGCCGCGGCCAAAAGTGACATAACGCCCCGGGCGTGGGCAAAACCCTGCACGCCCGCGCAGCGGGAACTATGCAGTCAGCCGCGGCGGACGGGCGCAGGAGCCTGCGCTTGGGGTAACATGGAACGCACGCGGCGAGACAATAACATGAGCACCGCGCACGGCAATGTCCCTGTACATCGACTCTGCGAGCCGACTGCATCACGACCTGGAAAAGAACCTGGTCGTGACTTGCCCCCATTGCCTCGCGGTGGCGCACATCACCCCGAGCGCGGTGCCGCGCTTCGAGGACCTGCAGCTGTACCGGCCGAATCAGGTCGGACTGGTGTATCTGTGCGATGCCTGCCACGCGCCCATCTTCCTGCGCTTCACCGTGCGCGTTTACGGTGCCACGCGCATCGAGCTCTCACCGCAGTTCACCGAGATCGAGCGCGCGCGGGAGAAGTTCAGTTTCACCTACGTGCCCGAGGACGTGGAGCTGCTGTTTCGCGAAGCGCTCACCTGCTTCTCACAGGGAGCGTTCAACGCCTTCGCTTCCATGTGCCGGCGCAGCGCGCAGGCGATGTTCGCCGACCTGGGTGAAGCCGGAAGGCTGCGCCTGTTCGATGAGCTCAATGCCGTGCGCGATCTGGCCGAGATCGCCCCCGAGATCTTCGCCAAGCTGAAGAGCGTGCTGTTCGGCGCCGAGCTCGATGCCCGCTCCGCCCTGCCGCTCCTCGATGGCTACGAGGCCGGCATCATGCTGGAGGTCGTCAAGGACCTGCTCTACGAGGCGTACGTCCGCAGGGGCAAGCTGCAGCAGGCGATCATGGTGCGGCATTTCTTTCTCGACGAGACCGGCACGAACATCACTCCGCTCGTCTCCGCCAGCTGACTCGTGGCCCTTCCCCCGCCGCCCGGCCGGGCGCAGCGGGCGCACGGTTCGTGCTAGGCTGCCTGGTTACGGCGAGCTGAGGCGCAGAGCGCAGTATCACTATAAGGACAGCACCCGTGGTTGAGCCGGCTGAGGTCTTCGTGAGTTACTCGCGGAACGACAAGGAGCGCGTTCTCGAGCTCGCCGGGCAGCTGCGTGCTGCCGGGGTGTCGCTGTGGCTCGACACGAGCGGCATCGACGCCGCGACGCTCTGGGGCGAGCAGATCGTCAACGCACTCGAGAGCTCCAAGGTGCTGCTGCTGATGGTGACCGAGTCGGCCGTGCACTCCGACAACGTCGCGAAGGAGGTCACGCTGGTCAGCGAGCGCAAGGGACACATCCTGCCCGTGCACCTCGAGCCGACCCAGATTCCCGCGAGCCTCAGATACCAGCTGGCCGGCATCCAGCACGTCGAGTACTTCAACCGCGATCCCGAGGACTGTCTGCGGGCGATCCTGCATTCGCTCGGGCGGATCGGGGTCAGACTTGCGCCGCCGCCCCCCGTTGCGGCGCCCGCGGTCCGTGCGCCGCTACCCGCCTCCAGGCCGCAGAGCGAGGGGGCCACGGGAGGCGCGCTGGCGGTACTGCCTTTCGACAACATCAGCCCCGACCCGGAAACCGACTACTTCAGCAACGGGCTGACCGAGGAGCTCATCGCCCGATTGTCGATCGTGAGCGAGATCGAGCTCGTCTCGCGCTGGGCGTCGATGCAGCTCAAGGACCGCAAGCAGGACATCCGCGCGATCGGCAGCGAGCTCGGGGCGCGCTACATCGTCGGCGGCAGCGTGCGGCGCTTCCAGGACTCGGTGCGCATCACCGTGCAGCTCGTCGACACCGGTACCAACCGCCAGGTGTGGGGCAATACCTACAAGGGCACGCTCGAGGACATCTTCGACATCCAGGAGCAGGTGGCGCAGCAGATTGTCGAGGCGCTGAAGCTCAAACTCACCTTCTCCGAGCAGGTCTCGCTCACCAAGCGCCAGACCGTCAACGCCCAGGCCTACGATCTCTACCTGCGCGGCCAGGACTACCTGTACCGCCTCACCAAGCGCAGCGTGGAGCGCGCCATCCAGCTCTTCGAGAAGGCCATCGAGCTCGACCCGCGCTACGCGGCGGCCTACGCCGGCTGCTCGGGGGCCTACGGGCAGATGTACTGGCTGTTTTCGCGCGACGAGAAGTACCGGGAAAAGGCGCGCGAGCTGAGCTTCAAGGCGCTGATGTACGACAACAACCTCGCGGAGGCGTACACAGCGATGGGCGTGTCGTATTTCATCTGGGGCAAGTTCGAGGAAGCCGCCGCCTCGGCCCGCAAGGCGATCGAGCTCGACCCGGACGACTTCATCGCCCACTGGACACTCGGGCGGATTCACTTCGCGAACGGTGAGTTCGAGCAGGCCTACGGCGTGTACCAGCGCGTCATCAAGCTCAAACCTGAATTCGTGAACGCCTACTCCGACCTCAGAATGACCTGTCAGCGACTCGGGCGCGAGCAGGACGCGGATCTGGCGCGCAGCCAGCTGCTGGAGCGCATGCCGACCTACCTGCTGCAGAACCCGGATGATGCGCGCTCACGGATGCTGCACGCGACCGCGCTTGCGGAAATCAATGAGAAGGACGAGGCGGTCCGCGAGTGTTCCCAGGCGATCGAGGCGAGCCCCGGGGATCCGGTGATGCTGTACAACGTGACGTGCGTCTACTCGCGGCTCGGGGAGTCCGGGCGCGCCATCGAGTCGCTGCGCCAGGCGATTGCCGCCGGCTACGAGAACTTCCCCTGGCTGAGGAATGACCCGGACCTCGATGCCCTGCGTGATGATGCCGCCTTCCAGGCGCTGGTCGCCGGACGCTAGGGCCGCCTTCTCAGCCGACGAAGCGGCGCGCGTTGCGGAACAGGCGCATCCAGCCGCTGTATTCCCCCGCCGCGCGCGGCCGCCAGGAATTCTGCACGTAGCGGAACGAGCGCTCCGGGTGCGGCATGCAGATGGTCACGCGGCCATCGAGGTTCGAGAGCGCCGCGATGCCGAAGGGCGTGCCGCTCGGATTCTGCGGGTAACGCACGGCAACATCCCGGTCGTTGCCGACGTAGCGGAAGCCCACCAGGCCGCTTTGCGCGCACGCGCGCGCCGCCTCCTCCGAGGCAAACTCCGCACGCCCCTCGCCGTGCGCAACCGCCACGGGCAGGAACGAGCCCTCCATGCCGGCGAGCAGCACCGACGGGGAGCGCAGCACCTCCACCAGCGAGAAGCGCGCCTCGTACTGCTCGCTGCGATTCCTCACGAAGCGCGGCCAGTGTGCCGTGCCCGGGATGAGGCCCTTCAGCGCGGCGAACATCTGGCAGCCGTTGCAGATGCCGAACGCGAAGCTGTCGGGGCGCGCGAAGAAGCCCTGGAACTGCGCGCGCACCTCCTCATGAAAGAGGATGGACTTGGCCCAGCCCTCGCCCGCCCCCAGCACATCGCCGTACGAGAAGCCGCCGCACGCCACCAGGCCCTTGAATTCACTCAGCGCGCGCCGGCCGCCCAGGAGGTCGGTCATGTGTACGTCGTGCGCGGCGAAACCCGCCTGCTCGAAAACGGCGGCGGTCTCGACCTGGCTGTTGACTCCCTGCTCGCGCAGGATGGCGAGCGGCGGGCGCGCGCCGCGGGCGATGTAGGGAGCGGTGATGTCCTCTTCGGCATCGAAGCTGAGCGCGACCGCGAGGCCCGCATCGCTCTCGGCGGTCTGCGCCGNATTCTCATCTGCACCCGCAGCTCGCTCACCGGCGCGCCGAGGTACACGGCCGCGCCGGTGAGCCCGTGCCGCGCGAGCAGCTCGGTGAAGCGCGGCTCGTCCTTGCTGAGGATCTGCACGACGACGCCGGGCTCCTCGGCGAACAGCTGCGCGAGCGCGGCACCGCGCTCGGCCGGCAACGCAATGTCGAGCCCGCAGTGACCGGCGAATGCCATCTCGACGAGCGTCGCGAACAGCCCGCCGTCGGAACGGTCGTGGTAGGCACGTAGCATGCCCGCTGCGCGCAGCTCCGCGAGTGCGGCGGCGAAACGCGTGAGACGCCGCGGCTCATCGAGATCCGCGGGCTCGTCCCCGAGCGCGCCGTAGACCTGGGCAAGCGCCGAGGCGCCGAGACGCTGGCGCCCGCCGGCGAGATCGATGAGCCACAGCGAGCTCGGGCGCTCATCGAGCTCGAACGCCGGGGTGAGCGTGCGGCGCACGTCCCCGATGGGCGCGAAAGCCGAGACGATCAGCGATACCGGTGCCAGCACGCTTCTCGTGCCCTCGCCCTCGCTCCAGGCGGTCTTCATCGAGAGTGAGTCCTTGCCGACCGGGATGGCGATGCCGAGCTGCGGGCACAACTCGCGCGCGACGGCGCGCACCGTGGCGTAGAGCGCGGCATCCTCGCCGGGCTCACCGCAGGCGGCCATCCAGTTGGCCGACAGGCGGATCTCCTCGAGCGAGGCGATGTCCGCGGCGAGAATGTTGGTAATGGCCTCGGCGACCGCGAGGCGTCCCGAGGCCGGCGCATCGAGCACCGCCACCGGCGAGCGCTCGCCCATCGCCATCGCCTCACCCGCATGGCCGTGGTAGTCGGCGAGGGTCACCGCCACATCGCCCACCGGCACCTGCCACGGTCCCACCAGCTGATCGCGGCTGATGAGGCCGCCGACGGTGCGGTCGCCGATCGTGATCAGGAAGGTCTTGTCCGCGACCGCCGGCAGGCGCAGCACGCGATAAGCCGCCTCCCTGAGGTCGATGCCACTGATGTCGAAGCGCTCGCGCCGCACGAGGGCGCTGCGCACCTCGCGCTTGAGGCGCGGGGGCTTGCCGAGCAGCACCTCGAGCGGCAGATCGACCGCCTGGTTGCCGGTGAGCGCATCGCTCACCGCAAGGTTGCCGCTCGCATCGATCTCCCCGATCACCGCGAACGGGCAGCGCTCGCGCGCGGCGATGGCCGAGAATTCATCGAGTGCCGGCGCGCTGATGGCGAGGATGTAGCGCTCCTGCGCCTCGTTGCACCACAGCTCCATCGGCGAGAGACCGGCTTCCGCGCTCGGAATCGCACGCAGCTCGACCCGGGCGCCGCGCCGGCTGTGCGCCACCGCCTCCGGTACCGCGTTGGCAAGACCGCCGGCGCCGACATCGTGGATGAGCGCGATGGGGTTGCGCGCGCCGAGCGCCCAGCAGCGATCGATGACCTCCTGGGCGCGCCGCTGCATCTCGGGGTTGCCCCGCTGCACGGACGCGAAGTCGAGCTCGGCGCTCGAGCTGCCGCTGCCGAGCGAGGAGGCGGCGCCGCCGCCGAGACCGATCAGCATCGCCGGCCCGCCGAGCACCACGAGCTTCGCGCCCACGGGCACATCGGCCTTCTCCACATGCGCGCGCCGCACGTTGCCGAGACCGCCGGCGATCATGATCGGCTTGTGGTAGCCGCGCGTCCTCTCGGGCGGATCCCCGAGGGCGCGCTGCTCGAAGGTGCGGAAGTAGCCGCACACCGCCGGGCGTCCGAACTCATTGTTGAATGAGGCCGCGCCGATCGGACCGTCGAGCATGATCTCGAGCGGGGACGCGATGCGCGCGGGGGCGCTCGCAGCGCCTTCCCACGGCCGCACATGCCCGGGGATGCGCAGGTTCGACACCGAGAAGCCCGTGAGGCCGGCCTTCGGTTTCGCGCCGCGCCCGGTGGCGCCTTCGTCGCGGATCTCCCCTCCGGAGCCGGTCGCCGCTCCCGGAAAGGGTGAGATCGCCGTCGGATGATTGTGGGTCTCGACCTTGATGAGGATATCGATCGGTTCGGGAGTCGCCCGGTAGATCCCGGACTGCGGATCCGGGAAATACCGCAGGCCCTCGCGCCCCTCGATGACCGCGGCGTTGTCACGATAGGCGGACAGCACGCCCGCCGGGCTGCGCGCGTGGGTGTAGCGGATCATGGCGAAGAGCGATTCCTCGTGCGGCTGCCCGTCGATGATCCAGCTGGCGTTGAAGATCTTGTGGCGGCAGTGCTCGGAGTTCGCCTGCGCGAACATCATGAGCTCGACGTCGGTCGGATCCCGGCCCAGGCGGCGGAAGCTCTCGAGCAGGTAGTCCATCTCCTCGACCGCGAGCGCGAGTCCGAGCCTCTGGTCCGCCTCCTCGAGCGCCGGCCGGCCTGCGGCGAGCCCCACGTGCCCGAGCGGTCGCGGCTGCGCCTGCTCGAAGAGCTGCGCCGCCTGCGCGCCGTCGATGAGTGCCATCTCGGTCATGCGGTCGCTGAGGGCGGGGGCGAGCCGCACCAGGCGCTCGGCCGGCAGCGCGCGCCCCGCGTGCAGGTGGTACTCGATACCGCGCTCGATGCGCCGCACGCTCTCGAGCCCGCACACCCGTGCGATGTCGGTCGCCTTGCTCGACCACGGCGAGATGGTGCCGCGGCGTGGCACGACCAGCAGGCGCTCGCCCGAGCCCCCGGCGGAGGGCGCGGGGAGCTGCGGGCCGTAGCTCAGCAGTTGCCGCAGCACCGCGGACTCACCGGCCGACAAGGCCCGTGCGGTGTCGACGAAATGCACGAAGCGCGCACTGAGTCCGGTCACGGCCGGATCGAGTGCCGTGAGGCGCTCGAGCAACTTTTCGATGCGGAAGGCTGACAGTGCCGGGGCGCCGGGGATCTCGAGCATCTCTAGCCGCGCCTCACTTCTTCTCGCCCGGCGGCGTCGAGTACATCGACATCGGGAACTGCGCGACGTTCGCGCCGGCCTCGAGCACCGTGATCTTCGCCGGGCCGTGCTTTTTCACTTCATCGATGCGCAGGATCGAATGCATGGGCAGAAACGTGCGCTTGACTCCCGAGAACTCGCTCTTGATGCGTTCCTCCGCCGGGTCGAGCACTACCGAGGAGCGCTCGCCGAACAGCAGCTCCTCGACCTCGATGAATCCGAACAGCTCGCCGTGATTCACCTTGCGGGCGTAGACCTCGTAAACCTTGCCCTGATTCACGAACATAATCCGGAAAATGTGACTCGTTGCCATGGCTCGGGCGGGGGTCGCTGCTAGTTTTGACACTGGCATTATATGTCCGGGCGCCGCCCAGGGTCGCTCCCGCGCCTGCTCAAGGAGATAAACGGGGAACCATGCTGAGACTGCGAGTCGTCAGTGAACAGCGGCGCACGCTCGCCGAGCGCAGCAGCGCCACCTTCTCGGTGGAAGGCGGCACCATCGGCCGCTCCGCCGACAACGACTGGGTGTTGCCCGACCCCATGCGCTACGTATCCGCGCACCACGCCCGCGTGCAGTTCCGCGAGGGCCACTTCTACCTGCAGGACGTGAGCACCAACGGCGTGTACGTCAACAACGACGTGCAACCGCTCGCCAAGCGCGGCTCGGGCGGCTATCGGCTCGCCGACGGCGACCTGCTGCGCATGGGCGATTATCACATCGTCGCCGTGCTGGAAGCGTCCGCGGTCACGGACGAGCCGCCCGCCGCGGTGCCGACCAGCATTCATGCGCTGCGCTCCCTCGGCAGCGCGGGCGAGCGCGACATCGGTGCGCTGCTCGACCTCGAGCAGCTGCTGCAGCCGCCCGGCGATCCGCTCCCCATGCTGCCGGTCAGCGCCTACGGTCAGGCGGTGGACTCGGACCGCGTGCGTGCGCTCGCGCCCCCCGCGCCGCACTCGCTCGCGCAGCAGATGGCGCGCCTCGCCGCGGCGGTGGGACGTGAGCCAAAGGGAATCAGCAGCGGTCCGATCGCCCTCGGAGACGTGCATACGGGCCTCGATGCCTTCTGCCGCGGCGCCGGCATCGATTCCGAGCGGCTGCCGGTCGATGCGCAGGTGCGGCTGCTGCACCTTGCCGGGCGACTGCTGCGCGAGACGCTCGTCGGCTTCAAGGACCTGGAGCGCACGTGCCAGGAGACGCGCAATCGCTACCGCATCGAGGCCTCGCAGCCCGAGCCCGACGATCCGCGTCCCTCGCTCGCCAACTCCATGGTGGAGGAGCTCCTCATCAGCCTGTTCCTGCAGCACGAGGGCCGCAGGCTCGATTCGGTGCAATGGCTGCGCGAGGCGGTCAGCGGGGCGAAGACTCACGAGCTCGCCACGGCCCAGGCGACGCGCGCCGCCTTCATCGAGTTCCTCGACCGGCTCGATCCGGCCGACCTCGAGTCGCGCTTTGAGCGCGCGGCGCGCCGTGGCAAGGCGCGTTCCGCGGACAAGGCGCAATACTGGGACCTCTTCACGACCTTCTACCGCAATCTCATCGAGATGCCGGCCGATCATCTGCCGCACACCTTCGTCGAGGCGTTCGCGGCGGCCTACCGCGAGGCACTGAAAAAGCCGCCACCCTGAGCGGCGTGCGGCTCGCCCGCTGCTGAAGGCGCATACGCGCCTTCGGTCGCATCGAGCAATATGGCGGAGAGGGTGGGATTCGAACCCACTTGCCGGTTTTACCCGACCATCCGATTTCGAGTCGGCGCCGTTATGACCGCTTCGGTACCTCTCCGGCCCCGCGCGGCCCGCGCGGGGCTGGTATTCTAACGAAAGCTCGTGAGGCAAGTGGAGGGTTGGTGCGCGCCTTCACGATCACCACCGTGATCATCCTGCTCGGGGCCCTCGCGGGCTGCGGCAGGATCGCGCCCGCGACGCTCGATGGGATCCGCGCCCGCGGGGAGTTGCGCGTGGTGACGCTGAACCTCCCGACCTGCTACTACCTCGGGGCGCAGGGCACCGAGGGCCTGGAATTCGAGCTGGCGCGCGCCTATGCCGCGCGGCTCGGTGTGAAGCTCACCATGTACCCGCTCGCCAACGAGGGGGCGCTGCAGACCGAGCTCGCCGCGGGCCGCGCCGATATCGCCGCAGCCTCGCTCAGCGCGACACCCGAGTGGAACCGCGTCGCGCAGTCCGCCCGCGCCTACGCGCGCATTCCGCAGCTGGTGGTCTACGCGCACAACCACGCGCAGCCGCGCGACACGCTGCAACTCGAGACGGCGAAGCTCGCGGTGCGCGCGGGGAGCCCACAGGAGCGGATCCTCGAGCGCCTGAAGAGCACGGTCGCGCCGAGTCTCGAGTGGGAGCAGACCGCGCCGAGCTCGGCCGACCCCGTGGAGGACGTCGACACCGGGGAAGCCGACTACGCGATCACCGACGCACGGGAATTCTCCTTTTCGCACCACCTGTACCCGAATGTGCTGGTGGGCTTCGCGCTCCCGGATGAGCGTCCCGTGCAATGGCTGGTGCGGCGCGGAGCGCCCGATCTGCTCGCGAGCGTCGACGCCTTCTTTCGCGACCTCGAGGCCTCGGGTGAGCTCACGCGGCTCGTGCAGGGCTCATCCGGCGATACGCGCCGCTTCCAGTACACGGAATCGCGCGAGTTTCAAAGTCATGTCGGCGACCGGCTGCCGCACTATCGCTCGTGGTTCGAGCGGGCAGCGGCGCAGTCCGGCATCGACTGGCGGCTGCTCGCGGCGATCGGTTACCAGGAGTCGAAGTGGGATCCGCACGCCGAATCGGGCGATGGGGCACTCGGGGTCATGATGCTCACCGCCGACACCGCGCACGCGCTCGGTGTCAAGGATCGCGGCAATCCTGAGCAAAGCATCTTCGCCGGCGCGCGCTATCTGGCGCAGGTACGCGCCATGATCCCGGAGCGCATTCCCGAGCCCGATCGCACCTGGCTCACGATTGCCGCCTACAACGTCGGCTTCGGGCACCTGGAGGATGCGCGCGTCATCACCCAGGCGCTCGGCAAGAACCCCGACTCCTGGAGCGAGGTGCGCACGCGCCTCCCGCTGCTCGCTCAGGAGCGCTGGTACACCCACGCCAAGCGCGGCTACGCGCGTGGCTGGGAGCCGGTGCAGTTCGTCGATCGCATCCAGCGCTACCTCAGGCTCCTCGAATGGCAGCCGGGAGACTGGGGCGCCGCTCCAAACGCCTCACGAC
>WNFI01708595.1_pt1 | contig 16566 bp, 22 predicted proteins | sample 5400471 | NCBI WGS metagenome assembly WNFI01 (sample SAMN13153348, study PRJNA577476) | soil metagenome | isolation source: 100 cm saprolite on Douglas fir-dominated hillslope | place: USA:California | collected 2013-09-17 | reverse complement strand
GGCCCGTGGTCTCCCCTGTGAACGCTTCACGGCTGCCCTCGCGAGCAGAGCCTCGTGCATCACTCGGGGTCGGGGCGGTTGGCTAAACCTTCCCCGTGGCGGACTTCCACCTCCTATTCTTTGCCAGCTTTCCTGCGGGCGATTTTTCCCTCGCGGATGCGAGAAATCCTTGCTCGGCGCTCTGGATGACGAACAAGCCATGTTTTTCATCGTCCGATAAATCGACGTGCTCCAGGGCTCGTCCGAGCGTCAATGACGATGGCCTGAACCGACGAATCGTGCGCCAGTATGGTTCCGTCCTGCGCGGGCTCTTGTGGGTCGCGCGCGATGTACACGGTCTCTGAGTTGTTCGGAGTTTTCGATCAAGGCCTTAGAAAGTCGGCGTCGTCCCGGGCGCGTAACGGGCGTCTTCACGGAGATAATCGAAATCAAGCCGAACGGAAAAAGGGGAAGAAGAAAAAAGCGAAGTACGGCCTCAACGCCTTGCGCCATTTTTGTGCCTCGTTGTGGATCGAATCGAATTACGATCCCAAGCGCGTGCAAACCCTTATGGGACATGCCTCCATTAAGCAGACATATGACACGTATGGGTACCTTTTTGAGTTACGTAAGGCCGACGTCGACGCGCTGAAACAGATGCAGGATAGGGTCTTGATGGTTTGAATTTGACGCGCCAACAACTCGGCGCCCGGCGGCGCTTTTCTCCGCGACTCCCGCGAGCTTGTAGGCATAGCCGCCTCGTCAGAGGCGACTAGAGACTTGTTTCGAAAATGATCGGGCCACAGTGGGGCATACGCGGACCGCTCGGAAATACTCAAAGCCGATCGACGATGCCTGCTGAGACTACATCAAGGAATTGGCTGAGCTTCACGTCGCAAACGGACGATTCCACCGATTTTCCAAAAGACTTTTCGCCTTTGGCGCCAGCGTTTTCAGCAATCAGCCGCCGCCCGTTTCCACGCAGGTACCCATGGACAGCTCGATAGGGATCCGCGGCATATGAGATAGCGAGGCCATTGACGGGTCGGACAGATGACGAACATTGGACCCTGCCGTGTTGCATCCGTGTTGCATGGAGCAGATGGCAGCCGGTGTGACTGCTTGTAATCACACGAACTAGGCGGAGCCGGCGGAATCAGTCTTGCAACACGCAAATTGCTCATCGAACAAAGCGAGCACATGAAAGAAACACCTGATTCTACTGGCTTTGTTCAGTCTCAGGCGTTGGCGATCCCGGCATGACTCGAACATGCGACCTACGGTTTAGGAAACCGTCGCTCTATCCGGCTGAGCTACGGGACCGTGCGCGCCGGCGCAGGACGCCAGCGAACGTGGCCTTTTAGCAGGACCGGCAATTGCAGGCTACCCCCCGGGAGGGGCCGAATTGCCATGACGCCGATCCGACCGAGGCTGCTGCCTGGCGAACTCAACCCTTCCAAACTCGAGGTGAATTTGCGAACTATCGAGCGCAAACACGAAATCCGTATCGCCATGAAGATCAGCGCATGACCGAGCTATCCACCGACGATGAAAAATACCTGCGCCGCGCCATCGCGCTTGCCGATGCGGCCGTGGACAGCGGCAACCGGCCTTTCGGGGCGCTCGTCGTGGATGGGGACGGCACCGTCGTTGCCGAGGGATATTCGACCCAGCAGAGCGACCGCGACTGGACGGCGCACGCTGAAATGAATGTGCTGCGGGCGGCGGGGCGCACGGTATCCTGGGAGGCGAACGTCCGGCGTCTGGTGTTCGGACTTGGAGAGGCGTCGATGCGGCCGTTGCGAAGCGGCAACCCGCAGGGACGAGGACTCGCCATGTCCTGCCGCGACGTCCTGAGCACGTCCGCGCATCCCATCGAGGTGATCGGACCCGCGCTGGAGGAGGAAGCCATCGAACCTCACCGGCGGTTCTGGAATCTCGCGCCGCGCTCGGAAGGATGGGCTTAGAGCCCGTTCGGGTTTCGATGCACCGGCGCGGGGCGCCAGCGGACCCGGCTTCTCAGCGGGGCACGGCTTCGTTCGCTAGCCCTCCGGCGAGGCGGGAAATGCAGCGGGCCGGATCTGGCCCGGGTGCCGCTTTCGATGCCGCCGGGCAGGAGTCGCTAGCGCAGGGCGGGCATTTTTTGTCCGCGCGAAAAAAACGAAGTCCGCCGCAGGCCTATACCTGCGGCGGGGGATATCCGTTGTAGTGCGGTCGTTTTAGTTGTCGTGCTTGTTTTCGTGGTTGTCGCCCTGCTGGTGATTGTCGTCTCGACCACCATCGCTTTCATTCTTGGCTATCGTTCCAGTGACCGGATCGAGTACGAGGCGACGCATATTCGGCTCGCGCTCGAAATCGAACATGCCCTCGATCGAACCGGCGTACCGGTCGACGGACCCCGTGCCTGCAGCAGGAGCAATCGGTCCATCGATATAGCCAAGATTCCAATTGTCCTCGATGAAGCGCAGGACCGAGGCTTGGTGAGTCACCGAGTGATCGACGAAGTTCGATTTCGCCCAGGGCGAAATCACAAGCAGAGGCTGGCGCGGGCCGAGGCCGCAGCGCGCAGCATCGGCACCGGGCTGCGGCGTGCCGCAATTGCCGGGGCCGTACAGCGCGTCGACGCTGGTCGCCGACTGGCTCAGGACCGGAGGCATGACATGGTCATACCAGCCGTCGGAATCATCCCAAACGATGATGACCGCGGTGTCCTCCCAATAGCGCGACTCCGTGACCGCATTGACAGTCTGGACGATGAAGGCCTGCTCGGCCAGCGGATCGGAGTTGCCGGGATGGCCGTATTGATAGACCGGCGCCTTCACGTAGCTGACCGCGGGCAATGAGCCCTGGGACAGCGCCGTGAAGAAATCCGACAGGTCGTACTGATGGTTGGCCTGGTCGGTTTTGCCGATCGCCGCCGCCGAACTCGGCCGTAGATGGTGCGGGTTCTTTGTGCTGGCATAATGCATGAAGGGGTTGACACCAAAGCTATAGTCGCTCTCCAGGACATGGACGTCCGCACCTGGATTGATGGTCGGGTTCTGCAGTTCATGAGATCGCCGACATTCTTGCCGGTCATCTCGATGGTCAACTTCGTGCCGCCGGCGTCTCCGCTGCAATCGTCGAGATAGCCGGGGACATTGATTTCGGTCAGGGTCATCGAGCCATCGACCGGATTGACGTAGACGCCGTTGGTCGAGGTGGCGTTACGGAGGACGAGGCCATGCGTGTTGCCCGAAACCAGATTGATGTGGCCGGGCATAGTGGGACCGTAATTGGTGGCGAAGGAATTGTCGCTCATGGCGTAGTTCTGAGCGTAATTCCACAGCGCGGTGACGGTGTTGCCGTCGTAATAGTTCATGACGGTCGTGCCGTCCGCGGCGCAGCCTCGGCCCACGCGGCCGGTCGTCTGCGGGTAGAGATCCATGAGCCCGGAATGCTCGGCCTTTTGCTCGGACGTGTAACCATTATCCATATCGCAGGTGTAGGCATCGGCAGGGCGAAGCCGCGCTGGATTGGCCGGGCCTCCTATCAAGCTCCGACTCGGCGCATGCGGATAGGTACCGAAGTAGTTATCGAAAGTTCTGTTCTCTGGAATGATGACCACTACGTGCTTGATCGGAGTGCGCGTACTTGCGCGACGGTTCTCCTGCTGAAACCGAATCGTGGGGTTCGATTTTTTCGTGAACGCTTGAAAAGTGTTATGGCGACCTATTGAGTTCGGTCTCGACATCGGGACAAGCCCGGCTTCAACCGGTCAACTTTTCCGAACCCAACTCTAAAGGGAGTCCTTGTTGTTCGGGGAGCCCTGGTTGCTGCTCGGGTCAAGCGCCGTCACCCCACAATCCTTGGCTTCGTCCGGTTCGAGGCTTGCCTTCATCGCTTCCTCGTCTGCTGAGTGGACAAATCGAATTCGATCGATCAGACACGCCACCCACTGCGGTGCTGCGTCCGCAGGATCCGGCGCGCAAACGAACCCTTTTACCAAGACCAGGTTGCTGATCGGCTTGTGGAAACCGACGCAATATTTGCGTATTCCGTCGGCGCTGACGTCGAACCTGATTCCCCTCAATTCGCCAAACCGCGTGTTTAACGCGTAGTACGTCGGTCTATAGCTGTGCCGGACCATCCTGAGTTCGCTTATATCTTCCAGATTCCTGACGACGCTATGGGTCAATGGCTTGGCCTGGGTGTGTCGTACAATCGAGAAGCTGATATTTGGCGAAGCAAGCGGCAATGCCCCCCCACTTTATCCAATCGTTTCTGCTTCCATCCTTGTGGACGTAGGTGATCGCTTCCGCTGGTTGACCGGCGAAGGAAGTTTCAGCGTCACCCTTTGGCCGGAATAGCGAAAGCATCTGCCATGTTTGCCAACGTGTCAGTCGGCCCTTTCGTGCTTTAGCGACCAGCCATTCTGACCAATTTCGGCAACAAGGTACCACTCACTGAAAACGAAGCGCAAAATTCTTCGTCCGCATGTGAAGTAGTTCACGTTCAACATTTTCCGACAGGTGCATTGTAACCGGTGTAATCGTGGAGGCTCTTATGCACGGATCCGTCGAGACTGAAGGTCGCACGACACTTCGGGAAAGAACTCAGCTGCCCTACAGAACACTTGCGCATATAGCAGAGCGAGCTGGGTTAGCCATGACTGGGACCTCTTGCGGACTCTTTGTCGTCGCATGTGTCAGCCACACGGGGATCGAGATGTTCCGGTCTGCTGGAATTGGCTTGGCGATGATCGTCATCGGTACACTCGGCTTCTATTTGGGAATTGATGTTCCCTCGGCTCCCACCCTAACATTCGAGCAAAAGGTCCGAAGCAGCAGCGCGACTACAAAGATCGATCCGATTGAAATGCTCAGCGCGGGAGGCACGCTGTTGGCCACTTCCGCTGCGCTGATCTCAGTAGCATCCATCGTATTGGACGGTGAGCTTCAAACATCATGGACACTGGCTGTTGGGGTGTCATGGCTGTTGGGTGCATTGATGCAAGTCTTTGCTGGAACAGTCGCACGGTACCGCATATCAAGGCCGTCCTCGGACCTAGCTCTGGAGTAACAGGAGTGCTTGTTCAAGACTTTACTCAGAACGAGCATCGCTTATTTGGAGGTTGGAGCGTGACCTGAAGAAAATTGAACGCGCTCTTACAGCTTGACTAGTCATTGATGTTGCATGGTGGACGGCGTTAAGCCACGCACCTGACGCGCTATAAGCGATCGCCATGACGTTGCAACAGCTTGTCTTTAGCGGCAGATTTAACGCCGACACAATTCAGTTCGGTGGCAGGGCTTGTCTGTGGCAGGGCTTGCCCCGTTGGGGTCAGCGACTTATTTCATTTAATTCCAATAGCTGCTGGCTAGCCATTCTTCGTTCTCGGCAAGCTCGATCCAAGAAGTGGCCAACTGAAGAAGCAACCGAGCTTCCTCGTCGTCATCTTGAGCTTCTGCCGTTCTAGCAAGCGCCGAAGCCCTTAACCGATACTGTGTCGATGTCAAAAGCTTGCTGCTATCGCCGAGAGCGACAGCCTTGAGCTTCGGAAAAGCGATAATCTCGGTCATGGCAATTTAGAAAGCTGCGCTTCATTGAGGCCGGGCTGAGATCGCTTTATGTCGGCGGACTGTCGATTGACCGACAATAGGCTTTTCATTTCTGCACGATTGCGAAAGCTATACGCCGATTTCAGTATCTCTTGACGTTGAGGCCCTTCGGGCGTGATCGCCGCTTCCTGAAATTTGATGGCGGCGATCAGATGCAATTCTTCGGCGGTTAGATAAGTGGTTGGCCTGTAAAATTTTGCCATTGGATCGCACTCCTGCGGCAATGGCACAAATTGTAACAGAGTAACATTAAATGTCCATATTTAAATTATTTAATTTATTTAATTCATTTAATGTCGATCGTCTGACGCGCTGGGGGTCAACTTTTCCGAAGCCACCTCTTAGAGAGAATCCTTGTTGTTCGTGGCACCCTGGTTGCTGCTCAAGCGCCGTCGCTCCACAATCCTTGCTCGATCAGACACGCCACCCGCTGCGGTGCTGCGTCCGCAGGATCCGGCGCGCAAACGACCCCTTTTACGAAGATCAGGTTGCTGATCGGCTTGTGGAATCCGACGCAATATTTGCGTATTCCGTCGGCGCTGACTTCGAACCTGATTCCCCTCAATTCGCCAAATCGCGTGTTTAACGCGTAGTACGTCGATCTATAGCTGTGCCGGACCGTCCTGAGTTCGCTTATATATCTTCCAGATTTCTGACGACGCTATGGGTCAATGGCTTGGCCTGGGTGTGTCGTACAATCGAGAAGGTGATATTTGGCGAAGCAAGCGGCAATGCCCCCCCCCCACTTTATCCAATCGTTTCTGCTTCCATCCTTGTGGACGTAGGTGATCGCTTCCGCTGGTTGACCGGCGAAGGAAGTTCGCTCCAGCGAAAGTGCGGGCTCTTGATTCTTCAATTCGACCCAGGCGTCGGGCCCGGCCGGGTGAGCCAGGCCCAACGCGTGCAGCGGGGCGGTCCCGTAGCCGGAAAATGCCAATTTGGCCAGCGCGGCCAACAGAATTGACAAACACGCCAGCGCCATTCGACGAAAGCGCGGTGACCGGGGGCTTGCTGGATGTTTCGACTTGGACAGCGACTTTTTCAGTCATGACAGCCTTCCTCGATTCGAAAGCTGCTGTTCGGGATATCCGCTGAAATGCCGTTCCCAATTTCCCTAAAACTGAATGCAACCCGACTATAAGGATGTCATCGAGCGACGGCCCGGTCTGTGGCCTTCACCAGGTTATCTTCGTGCCAGCGCGTCGCGCTGAGAAACGAGCTTATCGAGCTCGGCGCTTTGCTGGGCAATCCGATCGGCGATCCTTTCTTCATTTTGACTGCCCGATGCGCCGGCCGCCTGTTCGACCAGTTGTCGGAGATTGTCACGAAGGATAGCGATACGATCGTTAAGTTCCGAAAGCGAAAGGTTGTCCGACATCGTCACGGCTCCAATTTCGTTGCGGTCCTTGCAATATCCTAACGCGCGCGTCGAGCGCGTCTCAAGGAAAAGCGCAGGGCCTCTCAGGGCGCGCGGCGGCCTGCGAGATCCAGGGGCGACGGGCCTCTCCATAAACCAACCTGCTCAAAACAGCCCCCGCCCGGAACCGGTTACCTCTCCTGCTCTTGAATCCGGGTTCCGCAGTGGTATCGTCATGTTTTCCCGTTGCGTTGGAGTATCCCCATGGCCCCGCGTGCCAATTGGAAGGGTTTTCTGCGCCTTTCCCTGGTTACCTGTCCGGTCGCGCTGTATCCGGCCACATCCGATTCCGAAAAAGTCAGTTTCAACCAGATCAACCGCAAGACCGGCCATCGCATCAAATACGCCAAGGTCGATGCCGACAGCGGCGAGGAAGTCGCCGCCGAAGACATCATGAAGGGTTACAAGGTCGATACCGACACCTATATCGAGGTGTCGAAGGACGAACTCGAAGAGATCGCGCTCGAATCCACCCGCACCATCGAAATCGATGAGTTCGTCCCGAAGTCGGATATCGACAGCCGCTATTTGATCCGCCCCTATTATCTGGTCCCCGACGGCAAGGTCGGTCACGACGCCTTTGCCGTGATCCGCGAAACCATCCGCAGCATGGACAAGGTCGCCATCGGCCGGCTGGTGTTGACCAATCGCGAGCACATCATCGCGCTGGAGCCGCTCGACAAGGGCCTGATGGGCACGCTGCTGCGTTATCCCTATGAGGTTCGATCGCAGTCCGAATATTTCGACGACATCCAGGATGTGAAAATCACCAAGGACATGCTGGATCTGGCCAAGCACATCGTCGAGCAAAAATCCGCGTCATTCGAGCCGGGCAAATTCGAGGATCGTTACGAAGCGGCACTTGTCGATTTGATCAATCGCAAACGCAACGGAATGGGCGTTGCGGCCACGGCAAAGCCGCGTCCGGGCACCAACGTGGTCGATCTCATGACCGCGCTGCGTCAGAGCCTCGGAAGCGAGGCAAAGGCGCCCGCACCGGCGAAGGCCAAGAAATCGCCGAAGCGCGCCGAAGGACAGCGTGAGATGCTGCTGCCGATCAGCGGCAAAAAGGCCGCGAAAGACGCGCCGAAGAAGGCTGAGAAGCCGGCGACCGGCCGCACGCGAAAGGCCGGATGATGCGCACGTCAAACTGGATACCGTCAGTCGTTCCCGATGGCGCCGATCAAACCGTCTATCTGGTGGTCGACGATTTCAACCGCCATGGCCGTGTCTTCCGCGAAACCGAGGTGGAGAGGACCGACCTCGAAACCGTCATCGCCGACCTGGTTTCAGGGCAATATAACGACCCGATCAGCGTGGTTGCGTTCAACACGGCAGAGCATTGGGCCGAAGACGTCTCGGAGGACGTCGCCCGCGAGATCCGGCGCCGCGCCGACCTCGCGAACGAGGATCTGTCATCGGCGATCGAAGCCTTTGTCGAACGCCATTCCCGCCGCGAGCTGCAGCTGACCTTGCGACTGGTGTAGAGCTGCCCTGGTCGACGCCCTTCAAACAACCGATTCCGCTGCGAAGGGGCGGCAAGCTCACGACCCTTCACGATGCGCGGTCCCTCATTCTCGAACTTCCCGAGGTTGAGAGCCAATCCCGGGCCTGGCAGACCGCGGTGGAAAATCTGCTGCAGGCAGCCGAGCACGGTGGCGCCTGGCTGGAGTTTGCCCGCATCGCCATGATGCAGGCGCTTTACCCGAAGGCCAGGCCAATCGCCGATCCATCGAGCCAGGACCCGAACTGCCGTCGCCGCAAACTGTAGCGGGAGAGCTGAGTGAAAGCCTTCGAAATTGGGCTGATGCGCTTAGTCGCGCAGCCAAAGTTTGATCGTCATGCCCGGCCTTGTGCCGGGCATCCACGTCTTGACAGCATCCCAGCAAGAAAGACGTGGATGGCCGGGGATAAGCCCGGCCATGACGAGGAACGGCGTCAACTAAACGGCGCGACTACTGCCGATCGACCGTGACCCTTGCGGTCCCGCTGCCGAGCATGCCGAGTTGGCGCGCGGCGGCGATACTGACGTCGATGATCCGTCCACGGCCGAACGGACCACGATCGTTGATACGCACCGTGACCGAACGTCCGTTGCTGACATTGGTCACAAGAACGCTTGTCCCAAAGGGCAGCGTACGATGAGCGGCGGTCAGTTGGTTGGACCGGACCGCTCGCCACTCGCGGTTCAACCACCGCCATAATACGCGGCACGCCCGCTTTCGGCCCGCGCGACAACTGGCACCGTCAGGACAACAACGGCCACAATGGTGGCGACATAACGCTCACGCTGGGCCGCCATGGAAGGCGCCTCGGTCCGGGTAAAGGCTGAGTTCCCAACGCGACACCCGAGTTCCGGTTCCTCTGCCGGAACCCGGCAATCCAGCAAAATCGAGGGGGTCGATTTGACGGATTGTTCAGGCTTGCCTGACTTGATCATGCATCCGCTCAGCAAGTCAGGAGGTCGGACGTGGCCAAGGAAAAGAAGACCGCTCAGCAACTCGCAGAGATGATTGCCGGCAGGATCGGCGTCAGCGGCGTGCACGTCCGCGTTCGCGAAGACCACGCCGACGGCTGGTGTCCGACTATTGTTTCGGCGCCCGGAAACGGACTCGGCTTCCAGCGCCGGGCTGAGGAGATCGCCCAGCGGCTTCGCTTTGAGTTCGAACTGGCAGATTGACGTTACAGCGAAGGCGGCCTGCCTGCGGAATCGCGGATCGGTTCGGCAGATCGCTTGGCGATGCCGCATCCGGACAGCCCGGAATGAGGCCAGCGACAAAGAGAGCCGAAGATCCGCATTTCAAGGCAGAACGGGGCGTGAAACCTGCGGGATCAGTGCGGCAGGGCGGTTCTGCAAACGTCTTGTTAACCATATTAATTTAACGATTTGGAAGGGTCATTGCCGTGCAGCCATGGTTTCGAACTTGATGCCTTTGATTCGAACTTCCACGGATCGACCGCCGACGGACGATTTTTTCGACCCAGGATCGCGACCGACCGCGACCTGCGACCGGCGGCTCGGTGGCCCAGCCGTGTCCAGGTCGTCGTGGATGCCTGTCAGATGCGGTCGTCGCGAAAACGGATCGCCGCGTATCTCGAACGCGGTCATGGACTCGCAGCTTCATTGTCACGATCCCCACCTTCAGGAGCTATCGCATGCAAATTGAAATCGCAGGCCAGGAGGACGGTGGTCATCCCACGGCCGCGGACCGTATAGGGTTCGCGAAATTGACAAAGATGGCCTTCGATGGCGTGAGCCTGCTTCCATTAAAGCAGGATCTGACGGACAAAGTGGCCAACGGGACCGCGGACGCGGGCGTCGGTTTGGATCTCTCCCTGATCGCGCAGCTTTTGGGGCAAAAGCAGATCGGGCTCGCGATCCAGAACCAGGTGCTTGCCTTCCACCAGCTGTTTCGGTCGCCATGCGCGGCGGCGCGGCCTCGATTGCGCGTTCTGGCGCTTGCCGCGGAGATCGATATGGGCGGCAACACGCCGATCGAATTTCTTCTGGAAGGGTCCGACATCGAACTGAAGACGCTTTATATCGTTCCCGGCAGCGATATTCCCGTGCCGCTTCCCGACCATGATGTCGCAATCGTGGTCGCATCCGATTCACCGGAGTGTGGCGCCGCGTTCGCTGAGATGATGCGGCTGGCGCCGCGATGGCCGCGGCCGATTTTTAACCCGCCGCATCTGATCTCCAATCTCGATCGCGACAAGCTGTATCGCCTGCTGCAGGATATTGAAGGTATCGATATCCCTGCGACGATTGCTGTCAGCCGCGCGCAACTGGAGGAAGTTGCGGAATCCAGGACGTCCCTCGCCGCGGTCGCGCAAGGCACGCCGTTCCCCGTCATCGTGCGTCCGCGCGGTTCCCATGCCGGCCGGGGGCTCGCCACCAGCGCCGACGGGCAGTTTCGCAAATACAGAATCGTTATCGTCGATGGCAAACCCTACCCCTGCCACATGGCCATCGCCGATCAATGGGACATCTGGTATCTCAACGCCGGCATGTCGTTCAGCGAAAGCAAGCGGTTGGAGGAGGCAACCTTCATGCGCACGTTCGACGATGGGTTCGCTGTTCGCCACGGAAAAGCGCTATCCCGCATGATCGAGCGCATCGGCCTGGATTACTTTTTGGTCGATTGCGCGGAGAATCAGAATGGCGAATTGCTGATCTTCGAGGCCGACAATACCGCCGTGGTGCACAACATGGATTCGCCGGAGCTGTTTCCGTACAAGCCGCCTCAGATGCTTACGATTTTCGCGGCCTTTGCAAAGATGCTGTTCGATCGCGCCCGCAACGACGCCGAACGCGCGGCATGACCAAGGTGCAGCGCAAGACGTCATCGCCGCTGGGCCCAAGCGAGACGCTCGATCCGCACAATTGGGACGACATCCGTGCCCAGGGTCATCGGATGCTCGATGACATGCTGGACTATGTTGCCAACGTCCGCGAACGTCCGGTTTGGCAACCGATACCGGACGATGTTCGTTCGCGATTTCGCGAACAGCTGCCGCGCGAGTCATCCGATCTCGGCGATGTCTATGCGCAATTCACCAACTTCATCGCACCTTACGCCACTGGCAATGTTCACCCCGGCTTCATGGGCTGGGTGCATGGCGGGGGAACTGCCGTCGGCATGCTGGCGGAAATGCTGGCGGCCGGGTTGAATGCAAACCTCGGCGGTCGCGATCATATTCCGATCGAGGTGGAACGTCAGATCGTCGAATGGACGCGGCAGATGTTCGGCTTCCCGGCAGAGGCCAGCGGTATCTTCGTCACCGGCACATCGATGGCGAACCTGATGGCGGTTCTGGTGGCCCGGACGACGGCGCTTGGGGAAGCCGTCCGATACAGCGGCGTCGCGGGAGCAGGCCTGTCACTGACGGCTTACACCTCGAGCGCCGCCCACGGCTGCATTGCTCAGGCGATGGATCTCGCCGGCTTCGGCCGCGATGCCTTGCGCAAAATCCGGACCGACCGGCTTGACCGCATTGATGTTGCGGCGTTGCGGGCGCGCATTGCGCTGGATCGCGCCGCCGGACTGACGCCGTTCCTCGTCGTCGGTTCGGCAGGAACCGTCGATATGGGAGCAATCGATGATCTTCGCGCACTGAGCGCGCTTTGCCGCGAGGAAAAGCTCTGGTTTCACGTCGACGGAGCCTATGGCGCCCTTGGCATTCTCTCGCCGGAGATCGCGCCGCGTCTGGGCGGGCTGGAACAAGCGGACTCGATCGCATTCGACTTTCACAAATGGGGGCAGGTGCCCTATGACGCCGGCTTCCTGATCGTCCGCGACGGACAGAAGCATCGTGAGGCGTTCGCCGCGCCGGCGGCATATCTCCGCCGCGAGACCAGGGGGCTTGCCGCAGGAACGCAGTGGCCGTGCGATCTGGGCCCTGACCTGTCCAGAGGTTTTCGTGCGCTGAAGACCTGGTTCACGCTCAAGGCCTATGGTGCCGACAAGCTGGGTGCCATGATCGGGCGCACCTGCGCCCTCGCGAGATATCTTGAAAGCAGCGTATTGGCGGAGCCACGTCTCGAATTGCTGGCACCGGCCCAGCTCAACATCGTCTGTTTCCGATACCGTGGCGCCGACGCCGACGCATTGAACGCCGAGATCGTCGCCGACATCCAGGAATCCGGCATCGCCGCGCCATCGACCACCACGATTCACGGCAATCTCGCGATCCGGGCAGCCATCGTCAATCATCGCACCGACACTTGCGACATCGATGCGCTGATCGACGCCGTCCTCAATTTCGGAACAGCCCGAATCGAGGGCCAGAACCATAGCCTTGCGCCATCCGAAGGATATGAATTCCAGCCGGCGAAACGGCTCAACGTGACGGCACTTTCTTAGCGGCGCCCCGGCTGCGCCGCACGGAGCATATACCCGACCGGCTTCATCGCCTTTCCGGAAGCGCTCAGGTCAAGATCATTTCCTGGCGGCCTTGTCGATCAGGTGCGCGAGACGGCGCAGCGCCAGCGGATAGCCTTGCGTGCCGAACCCGGCGATCACACCGTCGGCACGACCGGACACATAGGAATGATGCCGGAAGGCCTCGCGCTTGTGAACATTGGAGATGTGAATTTCGATCACCGGACCTTCGAACGTATTCAAGGCGTCGAGGATAGCCACCGACGTATGCGTGAATGCCGCCGGGTTGATCGCGATGCCGGCGGCGGCCTCGCGGGCCTCATGAATCCAGTCGATGATCTCGTATTCGCGATTGCTCTGGCAGAACTGGATCTCGAGCTTCAACTCTCTCGCCAGCGCCCGGCACTCCTTCTCGACGTCGGCGAGCGTTTCATGCCCATAGATATCCGGCTGGCGCTTGCCGAGCAGGTTGAGGTTGGGTCCGTTGAGGACATAGACAAGGCGGCTCATGAACTGCTCTCCAATGATGCGAGATTTCCGGCACTCAGGTGCTCCGCGCAAGTGATCGCGTGCGCGGGACTCGGTGTCCATGCCCAATCTTGATAAATAATCGATTATTTGAAGAACTGGGAAGAGAGCATTTTCCGGCTTTGCCCGAAAATGCTCTATTCCCATAATGTTCAATTCCCATAAAGATAAGTCTACGCAATCTGCGCAAGCTTGATTGCGAAGCAAAACCGGTACCCACCCTCGGATCAAGTCCGAGGCATGCTTTTGCGGAATACGCGCGGGGAGCGGCGATGATCATCAAGAATCAGCAGGATGTGACGATTGCGGCGATGGCCGCGATGGAGAAGACGTCCGATCCGCGGCTGCGGGAAATCATGGTGTCTCTGGTCAGGCACCTTCATGGCTTCATCCGCGACGTTCGCCTCTCCGAGGCGGAATTCCGCGAAGCCACCTCCGTCCTGAGCGAGATCGGCAGGCTTACCAATGACTCCCACAACGAAATGGTGCTGATGGCCGGCTCGCTCGGGGTCTCGTCGCTGGTTTGCCTCCTGAACAATGGCGACCAGGGCAATACCGAGACGTCGCAGTCCCTGCTGGGACCGTTTTGGCGGCTGAACTCTCCTCGGGTTGAGAATGGCGGTTCGATCGTCCGGTCCGACACGCCGGGCGCGCCACTTTTTGTCAATGCGCGGGTGGTGGACAGTATGGGTCGTCCGATCGCCGGCGCGTAAGTCGACATATGGCATGCTTCGCCGGTCGGCCTCTATGAAAACCAGGATCCCGAACAGGCGGAGATGAACCTGCGCGGCAAATTCACCACCGATGCCAATGGATGCTTCTGGTTTCGTTCGGTGATGATGGTTGGTTATCCGATTCCAACCGACGGCGTCGTCGGCAGGCTGCTCGAGGCGCAGAACAGGCACCCCTATCGCCCGGCGCATCTTCACGCGCTGGTTTTCAAGCCCGGCTTCAAGGTTCTGATTTCCCAGGTTTACGATCCCAGCGACCCGCATATCGACAGCGACGTGCAGTTCGGTGTGACGCGGGCCCTGATCGGCGCTTTCGACCGTCACGACGAGCCACACCCGACCGAGCGCGACATCGGCAGTCCCTGGTTTACCCTCGATTACACCTACAAGATGGAAGCGGGAGAGGCCGTGCTTCCCCGGCCACCGATCAACTAGCGAACAAGTCGTACTGATGCGATCCCGCAAGGGCGACGCCGGGACCAAATTGCTCAAACCGCATCGGTCTGAAATACTGCGGTCTTGTCCCAGACCACGGATACAACCGACATGCTCAAGCTGTATTATTCCCCCGGCGCGTGCTCATTGGCCTCGCATATCGCGCTGGAGGAAGCCAAGGCACCCTATGCGATCCAGCGCGTTGATTTGAAGGCGGGAGAACAACGTTCGCCCGAATACCTCAAGGTGAACCCCAAGGGTCGTGTGCCGGCACTGGCTACCGACCGGGGCGTCCTCACTGAGAGCCCGGTTATCTTAGGCTACATCGCGCAAACGTTCCCGGACGCCAGGCTGGCCAACATGGGCGACAGTTTCGCGTTCGGGGATATGCAGGCTTTCAACCTGTTCCTGACGGCGACGGTGCATGTTGCTTTCGCCCACGTGTTCCGGCCGACCAGATACGGAGATGGCGACGTGACGGCAGCTGCCATGAGAACCAAGGCCAGCGCTACTCTCGACGAGTCCTTTGCCATGATCGACAGAAAGTTGTCCGACGGGCGGCCATTTGTTCACGGCGACCAGTACACCGTCTCCGATCCGTACTTGCTGGTGTTCTCCCGTTGGCTCGATCGGGCCGACCTTGGGCCGGTCGATAAATTTCCGCTTGTCGCCGCTCATCGCAAGCGGATGGAGGCTCGGCCGGCTGTGCAAAAGGTAATGGCAGCAGAGGGTTAGGGGCGAAATGGCGATCGGCCGTTGCGCTTGCGCAACGACGTCGAAGTCCTGTTTGCGCTGTCCCGAGTGTCAAAGTCGTGGAATGAAGGAACGATCGATGGCGCTCCGTCAACATCCTGCCGGCGCAGTCGATCAAGCAGCTTCAGGTGCGCTGGATGTTCGGTAGCGCTCTTTTTGAGGGATTGGCGCAGGCGATATCCGATTTCCTCGCAGATCGCACGGCAGTGAACGCTATCAATTTGAGCATTCGGGTAGTTGGTCAATCGCGGCATAAACTTGTCCAATTCGTTCGGTCTTAACCATGATCTCCAGACCAATGCGACAGCGACGAATGGGTTTCGTTCAATCACCGCGGATCATGCGCAAATTTTGATTCAAATGGGACGGAACCTATTCGCTTACAATGCGCGCAAGTGACTGAACGCGCGGCAAATCCTCGTCCCGCTCCGCTCGATTGTGGATCTCGACGGCGCAATCAAAAAATGGGGAGAATTCGCGAGCGGGGGGTGACAGCGCCATGCTCCGAGGGATTTTGAAGAATGTTCCGAGAGCGCCGAGAGGACGGCAACCTCGAAGGAGATCCGGGCCTCTCTGCTGTCCGAATGCGACTCCAAATTTGCCGGCAGGCGAAAACCCGGTGGTGGCTACACCTATTACGATTTCATGCAGAACCGGCATTTCGATATTGCCGGCCCCAGCCCGACGCCGGAAGCACTCAGGCAGATCGACGTACAATACACGGAGTTCCTGGATCACCGGCGGCGAAGCATCATCGCGGCGGCTTTCACGGAGAAGCAAAAGCAGCAAAGCCAGGCGGACCTCGCCATCGAGAAGCGATCCACACCATCGGGATCGACGGTACCAATTCCGGTCAGTCGACCTCAGTTTCGCTCCAAGACCGAGATCTGTCACGATGATTCAATTTCGTGCGGCTGGTCCAATTTTGCTGCCAAGATAGAAAGCCTCAAAAAGGCTCTGCTCGGCTCTTCGAAGAGGAGCAATCGCGGCTGAAAGCGGCCGAATCGACAAGTCTCATTGGAAATGAAACCGGCGACGAGAACGATCTCCATACCAGCAAGCGATCGCGCGCGGCTGCTTTCAAGGCCACCGTTTTCAACAGCCCGCGACTTCATTAACCCTGACCTGTCGGTCTGGCGCCTAGTACTACAGTTGCTTTTTATGAAGGCTTCTGAATCTATGGGCAACCATGATTCGAAGATCGTGGACGCGGGCAGCGTCGGTTGAGGAGACGCTTG
>WNFI01646047.1_pt1 | contig 16567 bp, 18 predicted proteins | sample 5400471 | NCBI WGS metagenome assembly WNFI01 (sample SAMN13153348, study PRJNA577476) | soil metagenome | isolation source: 100 cm saprolite on Douglas fir-dominated hillslope | place: USA:California | collected 2013-09-17 | reverse complement strand
TCGTCGACGTCGGAGAAGCTCTTGTAGACCGAGGCGAAGCGGATGTAGGCCACCTTGTCGAGCTTGCGCAGCTCCTCCATCACCATCTCGCCCAGGCGCCGCGAATCGACCTCGCGCTCGCCCAGGGCGAGCATCTTCTGCTCGATGCGCGTGATCGAGGCATCGACGAGCTCGGTGGTGACCGGCCGCTTGTGCAGCGCCCGCTGGAAGCCGGTGCGCAGCTTCGCGGTGGAGAAGTCCTCGCGCTCGCCGTTGGTCTTCACGATCTGCGGCATGCGCAGCTCCGCGGTCTCGTAGGTGGTGAAGCGCTTGTTGCACACCTGGCAGCGGCGGCGGCGGCGGATCGAGTCTCCCTCCTCGCTCACGCGCGAGTCGATGACCTGGGTGTCCTCGGCGCTGCAGAACGGGCACTTCATGCCGCCTTACCCTCTCCCCGGCCATCCGGGGGACAGAGCACATCCGCCATCGAGCTGTGGTCTGTCCCCGGAGAGGGAGACATGCCGTAGCTCGCGCGCATCGCCGGCCCATACACCGGAAACTTCGCGCACAAGGCCTTCACGTCGTCCGCGACCGTCGCTGCGTTGCCGTCGAGCACATCGGCGATGAAATTCGCGACCTGTGCCGCCTCGGCGTCCCTGAAGCCGCGCGTCGTCATCGCGGGCGACCCGATCCGGATGCCGCTGGTAACGAAGGGCTTCTCGGGATCGTTGGGAATCGCGTTCTTGTTGACCGTGATGTGCGACTTGCCGAGAGCCGCCTCGGCGTCCTTGCCGGTGAGTCTCTTGGCGCGCAGGTCGACGAGGAACAAGTGGCTTTCGGTGCGGCCCGAGACGATGCGCAGCCCCCGGGAGGCGAGCGTCTCCGCCATGATCCTCGCGTTGGCGAGCACCTGCCGCTGGTAATCCTTGAACCCCGGCTGCAGCGCCTCGTGGAACGCCATCGCCTTGGCGGCGATCACGTGCATCAGCGGCCCGCCCTGGATCGAGGGGAAGATCGACGAGTTGAGCGCCTTTTCGTGCTCGGCAGCGGCGAGGATCACGCCGCCGCGCGGCCCGCGCAGCGTCTTGTGGGTGGTGCTGGTGACGAAATCGGCGATCCCCACCGGGTTCGGATAGAGGCCCGCGGCAACGAGGCCCGCGTAGTGCGCCATGTCCACGAAGAGCAGCGCGCCCGCCTCGTCGGCGATCTCGCGAAACTTGCCCCAGTCGGTGCGCAGCGCGTAGGCCGAGGCGCCCGCCACGATCATGCGCGGCTTGTGCTCCCGGGCGAGCGATCGCACCTGGTCGTAGTCGATCTCCTCCTTCGCGTTCAGTCCGTAGCCGATGGCGCGATAGAGCTTGCCGGAGAGGTTCACCGGCGCGCCGTGCGTAAGGTGGCCGCCATGCGCGAGCGACATGCCCAGGATCGTGTCGCCCGGCTTCAGCACCGCCATGTACACGGCCTGGTTGGCCTGCGATCCCGAGTGCGGCTGCACGTTCGCGTACTCGGCGCCGAAGAGCTTCTTCACGCGTTCGATGGCGAGCGACTCGGCCACGTCGACGAACTCGCAGCCGCCGTAGTAGCGCTTGCCCGGATAGCCCTCGGCGTACTTGTTGGTGAGCACCGTGCCCTGCGCGGCGAGCACCGCGGGGCTCGCGTAATTCTCCGAGGCGATCAGCTCGATGCCCTCTTCCTGGCGGCGATACTCCGAGGCGATGGCGCTCCACAGCTGGGGATCGGCGCGGGCGATGGTCTGCGAATCGGCGAACATCTCGCGAAGCTCTTGAAAGGGCAAGAATTTTATCACGATGGGGTCAGACCCCCATTGATGCGATGGAACGCCGATTGACGCCGATGCCACGCCGATCGCCGCCGATAACCCCTATGTGGGTCGTGCGAAGGCGTCGACCACCCTGCCGTCCTCCAGCACGCACAAATGTGCAAGGCCAAGGGTGCGCAGCCATTCGAGGCCGTCGCGCGCGCCCTTCAGCATCGCGATGGTGGCCGCGCTCCCGGCCACGAGGCAGCTCGGCGCGTGCACGGTCACCGATTGGAATCCCCGCGCCGAACGCCCGGTGCGCGGATCGAGGACATGGCAGTGACGCACACCGTCGACCTCGATGTAGCGCTCGTAGTCGCCGCTGGTGGCGATCGCGCCGGAAGTCACGGGCAGCGTGGCGAGCAGCTTGTCCGTGCGGCGCGGATGCTGGATCCCCACGCGCCACGGCAAGCGCCCGGGTTGCGGGCCGAGGATGGCGAGGTCGCCCGCGAGGTTCACGAGCGCGCTCGTGACCCCGGCGTCGCGCAAGGCGAGTGCCGCGCGATCGACGGCGTATTCCTTGCCGAATCCGCCGAAGTCGAGCTCCATTCCGGCCAGCGGCAGGCGAAAGCTTCCGGCGCCGAGCTCCACGCGCTGCCAACCCACGAGTGCCACGAGCGCGGCGAGCTCGTCGTCGCCGGGCACGCGAGTGCCGTCGAAGCGCCACGCGCGGCGCAGCACGCCGGATGTGGCGTCGAAAAGCCCTTCGCTTTGCGCGAAGCATGCATCGGCGAACATGAGCAGGCCGTGCGTCTCGGCATCGATGGGCACGCGCTCGCCGCCGGCGCCGGAATTGATGCGCGAGACTACGCTCGCGTCGAGGTAACGCGAATATTTCTCCTCGATGCGCAGGACTTCCGCGATGGCGTGCGTGGCTGCGGATTCCGCGAAGGCCGCGTCGTCGGAATGGACCTGCACCTCGTTCTCCGCGGCCATGGCGCGAAACGTGAACCGGTGCAACGCCATGGGCTAGAACGCCCGGGTGATGCCGACGATCCCGTAGTAGGCGCGCAGCGTCTCGAAAGCGGGGCTTCCCGATCCGCCGAAGCGCAGGTTGCGCGCGTTGTAGATATAGCCGAGCGTGGCCTCGACGGCGAAGCCGCTGTCGAGCTTCACGATCGCGCGCAGCGACGGCGAGATGCCGCCGAACGATGCCAGTCGCTGGTCGCTCGAGAGCACTGCGGGCTGCGGCCGCGGCGAGACCGGCGAATAGAAATCAGCGGCTTGCTGCGTGTGGTAGCGCAGCGCCGGGCGCAGCGCCCAGCTCTCGCTGATCGTTTGCTGCCAGCCCACCTCGAGCGTGTGCGCACGTATGCCCCAGTCGTCGCGATAGAAGCGGTAATCCGCCTGGAGCGTGCCGCCGGCCGCGGGAAAGTGCGCGCGGTAGCGGGTGAGCCACGCGAGGGTGTCGCGATGATCGGGCCGGCTGTCGCGCGCCAGGATCGGAAGCCCGGTCGGAAAGAACGTGAACGTGACTTTGTACGGGTCGCTGAACCAGCCCTTGCCGCGCCCCGCGGTGAGCGTGCTCTGCACCAGAGCGGTGGGCGAGAGGACCTGCGTCACTCCCACCAGGTACTCGCGGGTGTCGCGCGGCGCGTTGAGGGTCGGATCGTCCGAAGAGCTGACGCGATCGTTCGATTGCCCGTAGCCGACGGCGAGCGTGGTGTTGCGTTGGTTGAAGTCGAAGCGCCCCTCCACGCCAAAGGCCTTGGAGCGGTAATCGTGTTCGTCGGAATAGGCGCCCGAGACCGAAAGCGCGAAGTCGTCGAAATGCCGCGTCGCCTTCACGTCGAAGAGCTTGCGATAGTCATTGACCGACGCTCCGGTGATCGTCTGCACCGGCGTGCCCGTCCGGTTGGATACGAGCTGCGGCGAAGCCCCGGAGACGATGTCCACGGCCGCGCTGCCCTGGATCTCCCACACTTCCATGACCCGCGCGCGGCCCCAGAGGACCGGCTCCGTCACCTTGATGAGGCCGCGCTCCTTGTAGCCCAGCACCGTGATGCCGACCTCGCCGACCTCCGCCGCGCCGGCCTTCGCCGGAACCACGAGGATAGGCAGGGCGAGTGCGGCGCGCATCAGCGCGCTCAATCGATCGTCAGTTGCAGCCACAGCCGCTGCCCCCCACGGTCGCGCCGCCGCTCGCGGCTTCCTTCGCGGCGAAGGTTTTCTCCAGCGCCTTCGCCATGCCGGGATTGCCGTCGAGGGCCATGTCGTCGCGCGCGAGGTAGCCGCGCTGGTATGCAGCCACGGGGGCGCACGCGCTTAGCGCGAGCGCGATGGCCACGAGCGCGGCGAGCGCCGCGGATTTCGTCATGCCGGCTCCTTCAAAAGCGCTTCGATTTCAGTTTCCAGGGCCGTGGCGGTCTCGGCAGTGAAGCCGAGGTGGACCTTGCGCACGATGCCCTTGCGGTCGACGAGGTAGCCGCTCGGCATCGCCTTCACGCCAAACGCGCGCGCCACCGCGTCCTGCGCATCGCGCACCAGAGGAAAAGTGACGCTCACGCGCTTCAGGAAACGTTCGGCATCCGCGCTCGAGACATCCTTGTTGACACCGACCACTGAAAAGCCGCGTGCGCGATTGCGCCGGTACATGGCGTCGAGCGCGGGCATCGACTGGCGGCAGGGCACGCACCACGACGCCCAGAAATCGACATAGACCACGTTGCCGCGCAGGCTCGACAGCAGGATTGATTGCGCGGGCTCGTCGAGCCGCGGCAAGGCGAGCTCGGGGATGCTCGCCCCGGTCTCGAGCGCCCCGGCCTGCATGGACAAGACGAGTGCGGCGGCGGCCAGCAGCCGGCGCATCAGAACTGCAACCGCTGCATGATCTTCGTCGCGACGATTCCGTCCACCGAGAAGGTAAGCGTGGCCTGGGTGGCGCTCTGGAACACCAGCGTCGCGTTGCCCACGGCAAATACCTGGTTTGGCGTGAACGGCGCGCTGTACGGCGGTCCGGAGCTGCGATACCAGGTGCCCGTGAAAATGTTGGTCGCCGTCCAGGTGCCTCCCGGAATGAGGAACCAGGTGCGCTTGCCGTTCGCATCGTAGGTGTACATGACGCCGAAGATGTTGTTCGACGCGTGCTGGATCACGTTGAAGCCCCAGCCCGATTCCGATTCACCCCCCCACCACATGTCGGTGTAGTTGAACGCGGGGACCGGAGGCGGAGGCGGGGCGCCACTCTGCACGCTACCGATATAGGCCGCGATATCGGCCAAATCCGAGGCGGTGTAGAGGCCCCGAAGGAATTGCATGGCCGCGACGCCTGGCGGTGGACTGTGAGCAGCCAGGTTGATCGCGTTGCTTATCACGGAAGGAGCGTTCGCGCCCTTTTCGGCACCGCCCGCGGGCGGCATGCTGTGGCAGGAGATGCAGACCGAGTTGTAAAGCGACTGGCCGTTGGACACGCTTTGCGCGAACGCGGGGCCGCCGGCCACCGCAAGGGAGAGAAAAGGGACCAACAGGATGAAACGGACGCGCATAAACCTCATTTTATCGCCTCGTTCCGGGTGCCGGCCGGGAAAATGTAACCTTCCGTAAACACCGGCGCGGCGTCCCTATTCCCCTATAATCGGCCGTTCATTTGGAGGGGAGGCGGCGATGGGATTCCTGCTGCGGGTTTCGAAGGCCATCGACGCCATGAACGAGCGCATCGGCCGAACGGTTTACTGGCTGGTGCTCGTGGCCGTGCTGGTGAGCGCCGGGAACGCGATCGTGCGCAAGCTCTTCAACATGAGCTCCAACGCCTTCCTCGAGCTGCAGTGGTACCTCTTCTCGGGGATCTTCCTGCTCTGCGCGGGCTACACGCTGCTTCGCAACGAGCACGTACGCATCGACGTCCTCGCCGGCCGCCTGTCGGCGAAGGGCCAGACCTGGATCGACATCCTCGGTACGGTGTTCTTCCTGCTGCCGATGACGCTCCTCTTCATCTACCTGTCGTGGCCGGTCTTCGTGCGCACCTTCACGCACAACGAGATCTCCACCAACGCGGGCGGGCTCTGGATCTGGCCGGCGCGGCTCCTCGTGCCGATCGGCTTCACGCTGCTGGCACTCCAGGGGCTCTCGGAGCTCATCAAGCGCATCGCCTTTGTCACCGGCGCCGGCCCCGACCCCGTGAAACGCCATGACGCGCACGCGGCCGAGAAGGAGCTCGCGGAGGAAATCCGCAAACTGGCGGAAGGCAAGTCATGATCCAGTTCGTCATGGCCAACATGGCTCCGATCATGTTCGCCTCGCTGGTGATCTTCCTCCTGCTCGGCTACCCCGTCGCCTTCGCGCTCGCCGCCAACGGCGTTTTCTTCGGCCTGATCGGCATCGAGCTGGGAATGCTGCCGCCCACGCTCGTGCAGGCGTTGCCCGAGAGGCTCTGGGGCGTGATGTCCAACGACACGCTGCTCGCCGTGCCGTTCTTCACCTTCATGGGACTCATCCTCGAGCGAAGCGGCATGGCCGAGGACCTGCTCGACACCATCGGCCAGCTCTTCGGGCCGCTGCGCGGCGGCCTCGCTTTCGCCGTGATTTTCGTGGGCGCGCTACTGGCAGCGACGACCGGGGTCGTTGCTGCCTCGGTCATCTCGATGGGCCTCATCTCGCTGCCCATCATGCTGCGCTACGGCTACGACCGGCGTTTCGCCTCCGGGGTCATCGCGGCCTCCGGAACACTCGCGCAGATCATCCCGCCGTCGCTGGTGCTCATCATCATGGCCGACCAGCTCGGCAAGTCGGTGGGCGACATGTATGCAGGCGCCTTCATCCCCGGCATCGTGCTCGCGTGCCTCTACGCCGTATTCACGGTCGGAGTGGCGGTCTTCAAGCCCGCGTGGGTTCCCGCGCTGCCGCTCGAGGCGCGCCGCCTGCGCGAGGCGAGCGGGACGAGCGGCACGCCGTCCCTCGTCGTGCTCGCGATCCTCGCCACGCTCGCGGCGATCGCGTTCGATCGCTTCTACTACGTGCCCGCCTACCCCGAGGCGATGCTCGACGAGCGCCTCGTGCTCGCCGCGGGCGCGGGCGCGGGATTCGCCCTCGCGTGCGCGTTCCTGAATCGCATGTTCAAGCTGGGGCTGCTCTCGCGCCTTGCCGAGCAGGTCGTCTTCGTCCTGATCCCGCCGCTCGCGCTCATCTTTCTCGTGCTGGGCACGATCTTCCTCGGCTGGGCGACGCCCACCGAAGGCGGGGCCATGGGCGCTTCCGGGGCGCTTTTGATGGCGTTCGCGCGGCGGCGGCTTTCCTTCAAGCTGATGCGCCAGGCGATGGACACCACCGCGAAGCTTTCGACCTTCGTCGTGTTCATCCTCATCGGCGCGCGCGTGTTCAGCCTCACGTTCTACGGCGTCGACGGCCACAAGTGGGTCGAGCACCTGCTGCTCAACCTTCCGGGTGGGGCGCTGGGCTTCCTCATCGTCGTCAACATCCTCGTCTTCCTGCTCGCCTTCTTCCTCGACTTCTTCGAGCTTTCGTTCATCGTTGTCCCGCTCCTCGGCCCGGTCGCCGAAAAGCTCGGCATCGACCTCATCTGGTTCGGCGTGCTGCTGGGAGTGAACATGCAGACCTCGTTCATGCACCCGCCGTTCGGCTTCGCGCTCTTCTACCTGCGCAGCGTGGCGCCCGCGAGCGAGTACCTCGACAAGCTGAGCGGCAAGCGCATGGCGCCGGTGACCACGGGCCAGATTTACTGGGGCGCGATTCCCTTCGTCCTCATCCAGCTCGTCATGGTGGGGTTGCTCATCGCGTTTCCGCAGATGTCCATGGTCTACAAGTCGGGCGTGCCGGACGTGGATCCGAGCAAGGTAAAGATCGACATACCGGCGGACGAGTCGACCGAGAAGCCCGAGGACATCCTCAAGGACCTGCAGAAGGGCGGCCCCGCCGAGAAGCCGGCGGAGGACAAGGCCGCCGCGGAGATCGAGAAGGCGCTCAAAGGCGGCAAGTAGCGGCCTCCCGCGCGCGATCTCGATGGCCATAAAGCTCCTGTCACGAGCGCTGCGCCTCCTCGATCGGTGGGTCGACACCGGGATGCGCGCGGCGGTTTTCCTGGTGCTGCCGGTTTCGCTGCTCCTTTTCCTGCAGTGGCCCCTGCGCGAAATCGTCCGCGGCTACTCGCGCGAGGCCAACGACCTGGCGCAGATTCTCTTCGCGCTCTACGTTGCCGTGGCGGTCACGGCGGCCACGCGCGATGGCTCGCACCTCGCGGCCGATACGTTCGCGCGCCGCTTTTCGCCCCGGTGGCGCGGGCGCCTGCATCGCCTGGCGTGCGTCGCGGTTCTCATCCCGACCTCACTCCTCATTCTCTACTCCGGCGTGCCGGCCGCTTGGCTCTCGCTCCTGCAGCTCGAGCGGTTTCCGGAAACGCTCAATCCGGGCTACTTTCTCGTGCGGCTCGCGGCGCTGCTGCTTGCGGCTCTGGTGCTCGCGCAGGCGATCCTCGACCTCCTCCTTCCACGCGGGCCCCAAGCGCAGTGATGGAAACGAACGGCCTGTGGATGCTCGCCGCCGTCGCGCTCGCCATGCTTGCGACAGGATTGCCCGCGTGGGTGGTGCTGACCGGGGTCGCCCTCGCTTTTTCGGCCGCGGGCATCGCGCTCGGCGCATTCGACTTGTCGCTGCTGAACGCGCTCGATTCGCGGTTGGTCGGCCTGCTCGAGAACGATCTGCTGCAGGCGCTGCCACTTTACGTATTGATGGGCGCGCTCATCAACCGCCTGCCTCTCGCCGACATCCTCTTTCGCGTCGCACGCCGCTTGCTCGCGCCCACGGGACGCGCGATGCCGCTCGCGGGACTCGGCCTGGGCGTGTTGCTCGCGCCGATGTGCGGCTCGGTCGGGGCCAGTGTCGCCACCCTTTCGCGCACGGTGTATCCGCGCATGGCTGCAAGAGGATTTCCCCAGGATCGCAACGTGGCGCTGGTCTGCGTGGCGAGCACTCTCGGCGTAGTCGTGCCGCCGTCCCTCGTGTTGATCCTGCTCGGCGACGCGATGATGCGCGCGCACACCGAGGCGGCGAACGTCACCGGCCTGGCGGGACGCATCATCAACACGCAGGATGTGTTTCACGCCGCTCTGGTCCCGGCGGCCCTGGTGCTCTTTCTCACCGCGCTCATCGCGGGATGGAGGCGAGTCCCTGAGGGCGCAGCGGCGCCCGACGATGCACCGAGCCGCGCGGAATGGGTCACCGCGATCGTGGCCACCATGCTCATCGTGTCGCTCCTGGCCGGCGTGGCGTTGGGCTATCTCTACGCCGTCGAGGCGGCCGCGACGGGCGGCGTCGCGCTCGTCCTCTATGGGCTGGGGACGCGGACCCTCGGTCGCGACGTGCTGGCGCAAGCGTTGCGCGACACGCTCGCGATCACCGGCGCGCTGTTCGCGCTGCTCGTCGCCGCCACGTTCTTCACCCTGGTGCAACGCGCATTCGGCACCGATCGATGGCTCGCGGAAACCTTCGCCCGGATGGGCGCGGGCGTCTTTCCGACGCTGGCGAGCGTGCTCGCCGCGCTCGCGGTCTGCGCGCTGGTGCTCGACGCCTTCGAGATGATCTTCGTCGTGATTCCACTCGTCATCCCGCCGCTGCTCACCCGCGTTCCCGATGCGCCGTGGGTGGCCGTGCTGACGCTGCTCATCCTGCAAACGAGCTTCCTCGTGCCGCCTTTCGGCTACGCCGTGCTCATGGCCCGCGGAAGGCTGCGCTCGCCCGTGGGCACGCGGCAGCTCGCACGCGCGCTGCTTCCCTACGTCGCCGCGCAGGTTTTCGTGTTGGCTCTCGTGATCGCGTTTCCCGCGCTCCTCTGGCGCGATGAGTCCTACGGGCCGGCCTCGCCGCAACCCCCGGTCTCCGACGAAGTCGCGCGCGATCTGCTGGAAAAGCAGTTGAGCCCGCAGCCGCGCTGAAAGCGCGCGGCCATGAAAAAGGCCCGCCGAGGCGGGCCTTCCTCGCCGCGGACCGCCGCGACTACTTGATCGTTCCGATGCTGTGCATGAAGTCGTCGAACCCCTTCTCCGCAACACGGAACCAAAGCAGCTGGTCCTCGCGGAACTTGGTCATCGACGCGTAGATCGCCTTGAAGGCCGGGCTCTTCTCGGAAGACTCCTTGTACACCTCGAGCGCTGCCTTGTACGCGGCGACCATGTTCTCCCTCGAGAACTGGCGCAACTGAGTGCCGCCGCCGATGAGGCGCTTCAGCGCCGCCGGGTTCTGCGCGTCGTACTTCGCCTACTTCGCGACCTTGTTGAAGCCGAGCTTCTCGTCGTCGTAGGGGCCCACCCATTCGGCCGCGTCGATCGTGCCCTTCTCCAGCGCGGGATAGATGTCGCCGCCGGCAATCTGCTGCGGCACGGCGCCGAGCTTCTCGATCACCTTGCCGGCATATCCGCCGATGCGCATCTTCAGCCCCTTCCAATCGGCGACCGATTTCATCTCCTTGCGGTACCAGCCGCCCATCTGCGCGCCCGTGTTCCCCGCCGGAATGTTGTAGATGTTGTATCCCTTGTAGAACTCGCGGAAGAGTTCCAGGCCGCCGCCGAAGATCTGCCAGGCGTTGGTCTGCCGCGCGTTGAGGCTGAAGGGAACCGCCGTGTCGAGCGCAAAAGCAGGATCCTTGCCCCAGTAGTAATACGGGGCCGTATGGCCCGCCTGGACGGTGCCGTTCTGCACCGCGTCGAGCACCTGCAGGCCCGGCACGATCTCGCCTGCGGCGAACACCTGGATCTGGAACTTGCCGCCGGTACAGGCGGCCACGCGCTTGGACATCGTTTCGGCCGCGCCGTAGATCGTGTCGAGGGACTTCGGAAAGCTCGAGGCGAGGCGCCACTTCACCTCGGGAAGCGCCGCGGCCTGCGCGCGGCTCAACGTCGGCATCATCGCGGCGCCGGCCGCGACGCCCGCGCCGGCGGATTTCAGGAATTTTCTGCGCTCCATGATTCGCTCCTCAGGAAAACTGGGTCTTGTGATTTGGGTCGGGGCTTCTGCGCCCGCGAGTGGAGGCAAGACTACCAGAGAACGCCGACCCTCTCCCCGACCCTCTCCCAAGGAGAGGGAGCAAACGTGGGATACGTTTTCGCGATTCGAGACGCCAATCAATCACCCGCGATTGTCATCCGGTCCATGAGGATCGAGCCGCTGTGCTTGGAGCCGCGGACGAGGACGTCGCGTCCGACGGCGACGATGCCGCGGAACATGTCGAGCAGGTTGCCGGCGATCGTGACCTCCTCGACGGGGAACTGGATCGCGCCCTCCTCGACCCAGAAGCCCGAGGCGCCGCGCGAATAATCGCCGGTCACCGCGTTCACGCCCTGGCCCATCATCTCCGTCACGAGCAGGCCGCGCCCCATGAGCTTCACGAGGCCTTCGAGGTCGTGTTCCCCCGGCGTGAGCAGCAGGTTGTGATTGCCCCCCGCGTTTCCGGTGGTCTCCAGGCCCAGCTTGCGCGCCGAATAGGTCGACAGGAACCAGCCCTTGAGGACGCCCGCCTCGACCACGCGGCGCGACATCGTCGTCACGCCCTCCGCGTCGTAGTAGCTGCTCGCGAGCTCTCCCGGGCGATGCGGATCCTCGACGATCTCGACCTGCGGGGAGAACACCGCGCTGCCAAGACGCCCCTCCAGGAAGGAAGAATGGCGGTAGAGGCTCGAGCCGCTCGCCGCCGAAACGTAATGGCTGAGGAGGCTGCCCGCGACGTTGGCGTCGAAGAGCACCGGCACCTCCATGGTCGCGAGGCGCCGTCCGCCCAGCCTGCGCACCGTGCGCTCTCCGGCGATGCGGCCGATCTCTTCGGGGGACTCGAGGCGTGCCGGGTTGCGATGGGTGGCGTACCAGTAGTCGCGCTGCATGCCGACCGCGTCCTCGGCGACCACGCTGCAACTGATGCTCGCCTTGGAATTCGGAAAGCCGGAGTGAAAGCCGCGCGTGTTGGCGAGGATGAAGTCGGTGTCGTAGGCGTAGACCGTGGCGCCCTCGGAATTGGTGATGCGCCTGTCGACCGCGAGCGCGGCAGCCTCGGTCCTGCGCGCGACTTCGATCGCCTCCTCGACGGTGAGGCCCCAGGGATGGAAGAGGTCCAGGTCGGGCGCCTCGCCGCGAAAGAGGCGATCCGCGTCCGGCAGGCCGGCGGCGTCATCCTCGGCGGTGTGGCGCGCGATGGCGCACGCCGCATCGACCGCGCGCTCGACCGCGTCGAGCGAGAGGTCGGATGTCGTGGCGTTGCCCCGCCGCCGGCCGAAGTAGACGGTGATGCCCATGCCCTTGTCGCGGTTGTACTCGACGGTCTCGACTTCACCCCGGCGCACCGTGACCGACTGGCCGACGGCTGCGGAGATCTCGACGTCGGCGTCGCTCGCGCCCTTGCCGCGGGCGAGCTCGAGCGAGCGGCGCGCGACCTCGGACATCGTCTCGCGCGACAGCGGCAGCGTTGGAATCGGGTGATCGGGCATCTGGGGACCAGGGTATGACGCAGGCGATGGAAACCCACTACACTCGGCGGCGTGAACGAGCCGGCGCGAAGCATGGAAGACGACGATTTTATCAGCAAGACCCGCCGCAAGCGGCAGATGACCGAGCTCCAGGTCGCCGGCGCCGCCCTCGTGAAGCTCTCGACGGAGCAGCTCGAGCGCTTCGACATGCCCGAGCGGCTGCGCGAGGCCGTGCTCGACTGCAAGCGCATGACCAAGCATGAGGCGATCCGCCGCCAGATGCAGTTCATCGGACGCATCATGCGCGACTACGATGCCGGCCCCATCGTTGCCCAGCTCGCCGCGATCGAGGCACCCTCGAAGCGCCAGACCGCCTTATTGCACCTGGCGGAGCATTGGCGCGGCGAGATGATGACCGACCCCGATGCCGTCGAGCGCTTCGCGCAGGAGTGTCCCCGCGCCGATCCGCAGCGCCTGCGCGAGCTCATCGCGGCGGCACGGAAGGAGAAGGCGGGGAAACTGCCGCCGAAGAATTTCCGGGAGCTCTTCCACGCGCTGAACGCGCTCCTCCAGGACCACGCGAGACGGCATCCGTGAGCGATTCCCCGCACGACGCGGTGCGCATCGGCCTCGTCGCCACGAGCGACCGGGCCTCCCAGGGCGTCTATCGCGACGAGGGCATTCCCGCGCTCGAGCAATGGCTCGCCTCCGCGCTCGAGAATCCGCTCGAATTCGAGCGCCGCCTCATCCCCGACGAGAAGGCCGTGATCGAGAGCACGCTGAAGGAGCTCGTCGATGCCCGCCGTTGCCACTTGGTCATCACCACGGGCGGCACCGGCCCCGCCGCGCGCGACGTGACTCCGGAGGCGACGCTCGCGGTGGCAGATCGCGAGATGCCCGGCTTCGGCGAGCAGATGCGGCGCATCAGCCTCGAGTTCGTGCCCACCGCGATCCTGTCGCGCCAGGTCGCCGTGATCCGCGGCGCAACGCTCATCCTCAACCTCCCGGGCCAGCCGAAATCGATCCGCGAGACGCTCGAAGGCTTGAAATCCGCCGAGGGCAAGGTGATCGTCGCGGGAGTCTTCGCCGCGGTTCCCTATTGCATCGACCTCATCGGCGGTCCCTACATCGAAACGCGCGCCGAAGTGGTCAAGGCATTCCGTCCCAAGTCCGCCATCCGCGCACCGAGGAGCTAGAGCGTTGAATCCCCTGCGGCAAGTCGAGCTCAACACCGGAGCCGAGCCCTCCGGCACCGTCATCTGGATGCACGGGCTGGGCGCCGACGGCTGGGACTTCGTTCCCATCGTGCGCGAGCTTCCGTTGCCCGAGAACCTCGCCCTGCGCTTCATCTTTCCGCATGCGCCCGAACGCCCGGTCACCATCAACAACGGCTATATGATGCGCGCGTGGTACGACATCGCGCAGAACGACATCGCGCGCCTGCCGGACGAAAGAGGGATCCGCGAGTCGCAGCGAAGCATCGAGGAATTGATCGGGCGCGAGCGCGCGCGGGGCATGGCCGCGGATCGCGTCGTGCTCGCGGGATTCTCGCAAGGCGGGGCCATCGCGCTGCAGACGGGGCTGCGCCACCGCGAGCGGCTCGCCGGGATCGTGGCGCTCTCGACCTACCTCGCCCTCGAGGGCTCGCTCGATGCGGAGGCGGCGCCCGCCAACAAGTCCACGCCGATCTTCATGGCGCACGGCACGCAGGATCCGGTCATTCCGCTCGAGCTCGCGGAGGCATCCCACCGCGCGCTCAAGGCGCGCGGCTACGCGGTCGAGTGGCACACCTGGCCGATGCCGCATTCCGTCTGCGCCGAAGAGGTCGAAGCGCTCGGCGCATTCCTCGCGCGAATCTACGCGGGAAGCGCGGGTGCGCGTCGGACAGTCCTCGCCGACATCCCCGTCATGTCTTGCCTCGCGTGGCCCGCTCCCAAGGGACAGCGCTTTCCTTGAACGCCTTCCTCGGCACACAGCGCCGCGAAGATTGACCAAGAACACGCTGTGATTCCCGCGACCTCATGGTGGCGTGCGCTGCAAGCACAGTGGCGGGGAGGCAGGGCGTCCAAGTTGGGCCAACCTTGAATCGCGCCGAGCGGACTTGAAAACGAACGGGGTTTCGTCTCGCAACAGCGGGTCTGGCCATCGGAACGTGAATCACTCGACGATCTGTGACCAGCCCGCCTTTTGCGAGGCGCCGTTCGTTTTCAGGTAGCGAGGTTAACCGCGACCCCGAGGCGCGGCGCGATTCCGGGTGGCCCAACTTCGACGCCCTGCCTCACCGTGAATGGATTGACCCTCTCCCCGGCCCTCCCAAGCGAGAGGAGAGAATCACGGTGCGGGAGTGGCGAGCGGCTTGCCCTTTTCGACGACGTAGGTCGCCAGCACCTTGACGGGCTTGTCGCCCACGGTCTTCGCGTCGTGGACCTTGCCCATGGGGATGGTGTAGCTGTCACCCGCCTTGAGCAGCCTCGGCGTTTCGCCCTCGACTTCGAGCGAGGCCGAGCCTTCGACGACGTAGCCGAACTCGACGCCGGGATGCGTGTGGCGTCCCGCCGCGCCGTCCGGCGGAATCTCGGCCAGGCCCAGGATCGCTTCGCGGTTATCGCCCACGTCCAGGCGTTGCAGGAGCGTGCGCTTGATGGCGGGCGCCTGCGCGAGCGCCACGTCCGCGACGAGCATCGCGAAGGCGGCGAGAGCGAGCGGCGCAAGAATCGACTGGCGGATTTTCATGGAACCTCCGGAGTGGGAGAAGTGGCGCGCAGCGGCTCGAGCGCGAGGCGAAGTGCGGCCGGCAGCTCCGCGACCGGGCGGCGCGATTCGCGGTCGACGTACACGTGCACGAAATGGCCCTGGGCCGCGGCCGTCTCGCTCGCGCTCCCGAAGAGCGCCAACTCGTAGCGCACGCTCGAGCGGCCGATGTGCGCAACGCGCAGCGCGGCGGTGACGTTCTCGGGATAGGTGAGCGGAGCGAAGTAGTGGCAGCCGGTCTCCACCACGAGCCCGATCACCGGGCTTTTCTGGATGTCGAGCGCTCCGCGCTCGATGAGCCACGCGTTCACCACCGTATCGAAGAGCTCGTAGTGGACGACGTTGTTCATGTGGCCGTATGGGTCGCTGTCCATCCAGCGCGTGGTGAGGATGCGCGTGTGGGGATATTCGCCGCGATGGTGCGGGGCGGGTCGCGCCATCACGCGGTCGTGTTGCCCGAGGTCGTGCGTTGCGCGGCCGGGGCCATGAACTTCACGGTGCGCGCGTACGCTCCGGGCACCGTCGACAGCCCTCCCGCGAGGAACGCCTCGACCTCGTCACGGCGCTTCATGGTGTCGTCGTAGCCGAGCTTGATCAGCTCGTTGCAATAGCCGTTCTCGAACAGCAGGTAGCTCGCGAGGTTCGCCCCGCCGCGGCGCATGGCGCCAATGCTGCGCAGGAGGAACCGGATCGTCCACGGCAGGCTGCGCACGTGCTTGACCGCGATCACGTCGAGCGGCTCCGAGGGTGTGAGCACCAGCACGTCGACGTGATGAAGGGTCAGTCCCATCTTCTTCAGCGTTTCCGCGGGAACGGCGCTGATGGTCCGGTTGATGCGCTCGAGCCGCTCGAGATCCACCGCGAGGCTGTCCAGGAAGATCGAGTTCATCACGTGCCCGGCGACCTGGGCGAGCGTCGGATAGAGGTCCCCGCGCGTGCGCTCGGGCTCCTCATTGCGGATGCGCGCGGTGCCCACGACGACGACGCGATCGCTTCCCAGGTGCAGCGCGGGGCTCACGGGCGCGATCTGGCGCATCGAGCCATCGCCGAAGAACTCGCGATTGAGCTTGTACGCCGGGAACAGGAACGGGATCGCGCTGGAGGCCATCATGTGCTCGACGCCCAGGCGCGTCTTGATGCCGATGCGCTGCGAGCGCTGCCAGCCTTCGAATTGCTCTCCGGCCTCGAAGAAGCTACAGCTCTGGCCCGAGGTGTAGCCCGAGCAGGTCATCGCCACCGCGTCGAGAGCCCCGGCGCTGATGTTCTTCTCGATGCGCGAGAAATCGAGGCGGCGCGCGAGCAGGCCCTCCAGCGGCCGGTTGTCGAGCAGCGAGATGCGCCGGTTCTTGAGGAACGCGCCGAACAGGAATCCCGCGAACCACCGGCTGCTGTTCGCAAACACTCCCGGAAAATCCGAGCGGTACACGTGGCGCGGCTCGAAGTGGCGCCACACCTCGAGCAGGTTGTCCACGGCGCGCCCGAAATCGTCCGCGTGCACGGCGAGCGCGCCCGCGTTCACCGCGCCCGCGGAGGTGCCGCAGATGATCTGGAACGGATTGACTTTCGGGTCGGGCCGGATCTCCTTGATCGCCTGGAGCACGCCGACCTGATAGGCGGC
>WNFI01477710.1_pt1 | contig 16568 bp, 12 predicted proteins | sample 5400471 | NCBI WGS metagenome assembly WNFI01 (sample SAMN13153348, study PRJNA577476) | soil metagenome | isolation source: 100 cm saprolite on Douglas fir-dominated hillslope | place: USA:California | collected 2013-09-17 | reverse complement strand
CCGACCAGCACGGCGACGGCGCTCCACAGGCCGAGGCGGCGCGGCAGGCGGTCGCCCCAACGATCAGGCGCTGCGATCCCAGGTGCGCTCATGCGTCGCGGGAATATACCTTTCGCGCCCTATGACGCGACGCTACGCTCGGCTCGCCTGGACCGCGGCCACCTGCACCTATCTCCTGATCATCCTCGGCGCCGTCGTCCGCATCACCGGCTCGGGGCTCGGCTGCGGCGATCACTGGCCGCTGTGTAACGGGCGTCTGCTGCCGCCGCTCGACCTGCCGACGTGGATCGAGTGGACCCACCGGCTGGTGGCAGGCTTGGTCACAGGGCTGGTGGCGGCGCTGGCGGGCTACACCTGGTGGCTGAGAAAGCAGGCAGCAGGACACAGGGAGCAGTACGTCCCGGGCAAGGCGGGCTACGTCGCTCTGGTCATCCTGGCCATCCAAGTCGCACTCGGCGCCATCACGGTCAAGTTATCACTGCCGCCCTGGACCGTGATCCTGCACCTCGGCACGGCAATGTTGTTGCTCGCCACACTCCTCGTGGCGGCGCAACTGACCCCGGGCGCAGGCCCGGGGAAGCTCGCAGCCGGCATCCTGCTGCTGACCCTTACCACGGTCCTGCTCGGTGCGCTCACCGCCAACCTGGGCGCCGCCACGGCGTGCCTCGGCTTCCCGCTGTGCAACGGGCAGGTCATGCCCGACGGTAACTACACACAACACATCCATTGGGCACATCGCCTGCTCGCCTACACGCTGTTCGCGGTCGCATTGTGGTGGGCACAGCGCACGCGGCGACGGGGGCCGGCGGTGGTGTTCGCGTTAGTGATGGTGCAGCTGACGCTAGGGGCGACGATGGTGCTGCTGAACTTGCCGCGGATCCTGCAGGCAGCGCATGTGGCGGTGGGGGCGGCGGTTTGGAGCGCGGTGGTACTCGCGGTGCTAGAATCGCAGCACGAAGCGGGTCAGATCCATGAAGCAGAACTTCCGCAGTTTCCCCCGCGTGTACTTCCAGACCTCGAACGGCAGCGTGGAGCCCGGTTGCGGCCGCGACAACACCTCGTCAGGATCGCCGTACTTCAGAAAGATGCGGCCGCGATCGGTGCGCCAGCCGGGGATTTGCCCCGCGCCGCCCTCACGAAACCGGCGGTTGGCCTGGGCGATGCGCTCGTAGAAATCCTCCTCGGCCTCGTTGCGGGGCGTCCCCGGCGTGGGGTCGCGGCGGGCCCAGAAGGCCCGGAGGAAGCGGCGCTTGCCGTCGGCGGCGAGCGTGGGGTAGATGCCCCGCTCCGCGTCGGCCATGAGGTAGATGAGCGGCGCGTACAGGCTGTCGAGCCGCGCCTCGCCCGCCGGGCCGAAGCGGTCCGCGGGATTGTCGGCGCCGGCGTGGGCGTCGGGGTCGCTCACGCGCAACGCCGCGTCGCGCCGTTCGGCCCCCACCACCAGCGTCGCGGTGTAATTCCCAGCCGGCAGGCCGGCGACGTCGAGCAGGCCGGCGCCGGGCGCCAGTTCGTGTGCGGGAGGCAGCGCCACCGGCGCGCCGGCCGAGTCACTGAGCGTCAGCGCGGGTGCCCCGGCGGCGCGGTAGGTCTCGAAGTAGTAGGCGACGCGCTGCGAGCTCCCCCGTCGCTTGGCGAGGAGGGGCCAGCCGGGCGCGGCCAGCGCCACGGCGCCCACACGCAGCTCGTCTCCGCCTGCGGAGTCCTGCGGATCTGTGATGCGGAGGCCAGCCGCCAGGACGAGATCGGAGACGGCCGGAGCGCCGCCGAGCGCGGCTATGGGCTGCTCCAGGCGCACCACACGCCGTGAGGAGGAGTCCAGCAGCGACGCGTGGATCACGTAACGCCCCGCGGCGCCGGTGAAGGCGGCGCGCTCGACGGCCGCGCCGTCGGGGTCGTCGAGGGCCGCGTCGGCGACGCCGCGGCTCCAGCGTCGCTTGAGGATGGTACGGCCGCTGCTGTCCGTCAGGTCGAGGGTGAGGCGATACCCGGCGCCCGCATGCGGCAGCGGCTCGAGCAGCACGTAGGGCACGCGGCACAGTAGCTCGACACGCGTGGAGTCGCCGGGACGCCAGAACCGCGTGGCGGTACAGGCGAGCTCGGGAGCGATCTGCGCCGCTTGGGCTGGGAGCCGGGAAAGGCCGAGGGGGAAAAGGGCAACCAACGACCTGATGCGCACGGGTCTCAAGACACCGCGCCCCGGGAGGAGTTCCCCCGGGGCGCGCGAATCACTCGGTGGGCGGGCTGCAGCCTGCCAACGTTACTGAACGACCACTTCAGTCGAATCGCGGAGTCCAGCGGCCGTGACGATGATGTAGGTCGTACCCGTCGCGACGCCGGTCACGATGTAGTTGTGGGTCGATCCGTTGGGGAACGGAATCGTGGTGTCGGGCACAACTGTCGCCGTGCCGCTGGCCTTCGAGCTTATCGCGACGTCCGTCGTCACGGGATTCAACTGTTCGTCTCGGATGGTCACCTGGAGCGGCTTGCCGCCGCCCACGGTCAGGAACATCAAATTGGCGCTGAGGTCGACGTACTTGGGCCCACCCCGCAGCGAGGCAGTAGGGTCACCCCGGCAGGCCAGGGCCGCAAACACCGCTCCCGCGAGAACCGCACCGATGTGCTGTGGCTTCATACTCCCTCTCCGACGGTATGGGATGGGTGGAGCTCAAAAGTTCGTGATCTCTCGCTTCGCATCGTCATTCAAGAACTCTTGCCAATTCGGTAACGTCGTCTCCCGGCGGTCATTCGAGTAGATCAACGCATAGTTGCCGAGCCGCGTGCGATCCAGGAACAGATAGTACTGCACCCGGCTTTTCGTGTACTTCCACATCTCCCACGGATACGACGCGCCGCTCTGCGGCCGCCGCAGCATCTCGTCGGGCGCGCCGTACAAAATGAAAATGCGGCCCCGATCCGTGCGCCACCCGGGGATCGAAGCGGCGCCGCCTTCGCGATACCGCGTGTTCGCATCCCCGATCCGCTTGTAGAACGCCGCCATCCGTTCGTTGGCGGGGGTCTCGGGTGTCGGGTCGCGCTTGCGCCAGAAATCGCGCAGGAAGCGTCGCTTCCCTTCGACCGTGAGCGAGGCATACACGGCCAACTCCGACCCGGCCGCGAGATAAATCAGCGGCGCTTCCAGCGTGTCCATCTGCGTTTCCGACAGCCGCACGAACGGATCGTTCGGCTCCGCCGCCGCCTGCGTCGCCGTGGCGACGTGTTGCTCCGCCTCGAACCCACCCATCTGAAAGGCGCCGACCCGCGACACCGTGTCGCTGCCCGCTCCCGCCAACAACGCCAGCCGGTACGTCCCGGGCGGCAGACCCGTGAGATCGAGCGATCCCGTCAGCACGCCGCCGCCGGCACCGATCGCCGTCTGCGCCGGGGCCGTTGAAAGCAGCGCCCGACCGTCCGGCGTCACGACCTGCAGCCGCCACGGCAGCGCCACCGCGCTGTCGCGGTATACCTCGCAGTAGTACGCGAGGGCCGCGTGGGTGGGCGACAAGCGCACATCCGGGCTCGTGGCGATGAACAACTCGCCTTTGCGCACTTCTCCGGCCGCCGGCTGCGTGTCGCCCGGCTGCGCCCGGCGGACGCCGTACGCCAGCAGCAGGTCCGATGCAGCAGGCCGGGCGGCGAACGCCACCACGGAGGTCTGCACCGCCTGCGTCCGGCCGCTCGCCGAATCGCGCACGCTCGCCCGGATGGTGTACGTCCCGGGCGCGAGCGCCATGCCCGACAGCGGTTCGACGCTCGCGCCGCCCGCGACCTGCAGTGCGCTCCAATCCACGCGTTGCGTGCCGCCACCCCGGGTCAGCACGGTGCCGCTCTGGTCGGCGACCGTCACCTCGAGCCGGAAGGCCGCGAAACCGCTCGCGCCCACGGTGAGCGGACTCAACAGCTGGTGCGGGACGCGGACGAACCCGTTGACCAGGGTAGTGCCGTCCCCCAGCGCGAAGCGGACTGCTTGGACACTGACGCTGTCCACTCCCGCCTGCGTGGCCGGCGTCCCCTCGCGGACGAAGCCGACCGCGAACCCTATCAAGATCCACGCCTTCAACTGCAAGCTCCCTTCGGCGGCGCCCGGGACCGCGCCGCCAGCGGCGGCGTGGTCCGCGAACGCTGCTCAGCTCACCACTGGACCGAGAAGCTCAGGATGTTGGTCCCGCCGAGGACGCCCATCGAGCGCCAGGCGTAGTCCATGCCCAATCCGAAATCGGCCTTCTTGTAGCCCACGCCAAAACCGGCCGCGAGGCCGTCGCGATTCTGGGCGCCCGACAGGCCGGTCGCGAAGGGGGCGTTCGGAATGTCCATGTTGTTGTCGGACTGATACGAGTAGCTGCCGCGGCCGGCGACATAGAAGCCGGTCTTCGCGAGGTCGGACAGCATGACCTCGGCGCCGAAGCCGAAGCCCGCGCGGCTGTTGTTCGGCTGATTGAACTCCGACAGCACCGTCACGCGCCGCTGCTCCATGCTCAAGACGTCGAGCGCGAGGCCCACGCGGAACAGCACCGGGAGGTTCCACTCCTTGGTGCGCAAGTCGGCTGGCTGGCCTTCCTGCGGCACGTCCACCTGCCCGGGGACCGGGGGCCGCGTGACCGTCACGTCGAGCCCGGGACCCTGGTGCTTCAACGACGAGCCGAGGTTCTGAATGACGAACGACGCGCGCAACGGGCGTCCGCCCGCCAGCGCGTGGAAGCTGGTCCCGAAGTCCACCGCCCAGGCGGATGCCGAGGTCTTGCCCAGCTTGTCCGACACGACCTTGCCGGAGATGCCGGCCGAGAAGCGGTCGCTGAAGTTCTGGGCGTAGCTCAGGCCGATGAACGTCTCGGCGACGTTGTACGTGGTGCCGTCACCGGTAGGGTTTTCGACCGTGTAGACCGGCTGGTCCGAAAAGCCGAAGTTGCCGATCTGCAGGCCGAGGGCCTTGGCGCCGCCCGCCATGGGCACGGCGAGACCGCCCCACACGTACTGCGTGTTGGCGATGTAACTGTAGCTCGACACCATCGCGCTGGGCCGGCTGAGCTGCGCGATGCCGGCCGGGTTGTAATACAGCGCGCTGACGTCGGTGGCGAGCGCCGCATACGCGCCGCCCAGCGACATGCCGCGGGCGCTGGCGCCGAGGAGCAAAAACTCCGCCGACGTGGTGCCGTAGGCCGTGTTATCGGACGGCAGCGTGACTTGCGCCGCTCCGCGCCCCGCGACCAATGCCAGCGCCGCGAGGGCCCACGAGGAACTCTTGACAATTCGCGTCATATGTAGGCTCCCTCGGCGCTATTGCGCGAAGTTGACGACGGTGAACCGCCCGATCTTCTGCTTGCCATCGGGCGTTTCGACGTGGTAGAAGTAGACCCCGGACGCCACGAACTGGTTGTTACGGTTCCGCAGGTTCCACGTCAGCTCGCCGCCGCCCGTCACATCGTTGAGCGACAGAGCGTTCACCAGCACACCGCTGAGTGAGTAAATCCGCACGATGCAGCGGTTGGGCAAGTTCACGAACTTCAGGATCTTGTCGTTGGCCGACTGCTCCAGCGCATTGGTGACGTAGTACGGATCCGGCACCGTGTGCACCTTCGACAAGTCCCCTGAGTTGGTACTGTCGACGTGATACTGCTGGGCCACGTGCAGTACGTAGCGCAGCCCCGGAACGGTGGTCGGCCGGACCGTCGGACCTTTGAACGTGTAGGCCGAGCAGGTGGTCGGCGCCAAGAAGCCCGGTGTGCACGTGGCCGTCATCACGCCCGCCACCGCTCGCAGGTGCCACTTCGTGCCGGCCGCCGGGATGGCGGTCATCTCCATGTAGAACGCTTCGTCGTTGATCATGATAGCGATGCCGTTGGCGTCGGCCGTGCCGTCATCGTTGAAGTCGAGCGGCTCGTACTGCGCCGTGCGCTGGAGCGGCGCGCAGTTCATGGGGCCCCACCAGTCCGGCGTGCACGTTGGATTCGTGCCGTAGAGGTGGTGATAGCCGACGATGTTGACGTTCGTCACGCCCGTGCCGTCGTCGAGCTGGGCGGCGGTGGTACCGGCTGCGATGTACGCCCGCACGTTCACGAAGCCCCAGCCGCTGCCGCTGTTCGGCCGGAACGGCAGGGTGATATGGTGGGTCAGGTCCCGCACCGTCACGCTGGAGTCAGCGTTCCAGGTGACCGTGAAGTCGCCCGGGTACCAGTTTACCTGCGAGAAGGAAAAGCCCCGGAAAAGGTTGTTAATCCCCTGGTCCCGGTAGTCCTGCGGCGCGTAGATCCGCCCCACACCGGTGAGCTTCCCGGCATTGTGCGACGAATCCGCCGTCGAGATCATCGTGGGATTCGCCGGCTCCGCCCCGCCCTCGTCGAACCAGCGGGAATGCGCGAGGAACTGTGTCGCGCTGTCACCCGCCGCGCCGTATCGGCCGATGCTGGTCGACAACGCGCCGGAGGCATCGGCGATGGACGTCATGGTACCGCTCCAATTCACCGGCATCCGCGCCGAATCCGCGAACGCGGCGGGCACTCCGAAGGCACCGGCCAAGCCGGCGTCATAGGGAATCACGGATTGCGCCACGCTGAACGTCTGGATCACGTTCGGATTCTGCGTGCGATCGGGCGCGTTTAACGGCACCGCCACGTGCACCGTGACCCCGCCCGCGGCGGAGAACGTCAGGTAGCCCGTCGGCGGGGCGCCGATTTCGGGCACGAAGCCCGCGCTCACCGAATCGATCGACACGGTCACGTCGCCCTGCTTCAGGAACTCGCTGACCGCGCCGGGCAACGCGAGCGCGCCGCCGTTCACCGGCGGCATGTTGCCGTTGAACGTCCCCGTCGCGGGATTGATCTTCGGGTACGCCGCGTTGGGATTCAACGCAACGCCGTCGTCACCCTGCAGCGAGGTTGAGAACGACGCCTGGGTCGTGGCGCTCGACGGCGCGCGCGGCGTGACGGTCTTGGTCGCCGGCGCGGACTCGAGCGAGGTGTTGTTGGGACCCACCGATGCGACCGAGTTCACGTCGAACGCCGTCACCGCGTAGAAGTACCGGAACGAGTTGCGGACGCCCTTGTCCACGAACGCGAACGGCACGCCGTTGTCTTTCAGACCCGGCTTGCCGGACGCGCCCCCGGTTACCGCCGTATCGGCCTGCACGATCAGCACGTTGCCGTTGGCCAGCTTCACGCGGCCGCCCGGCGGGATCTGCACGACATCGCCCACCAGCGGCTGCGCGTGGCCGGCGGCAAGATCCGCCGGGCAGTCCGTCGTGACGCCCAACTCGGGCGCGCAGTTGCCGTAGTTGAAGGCGGCGGTGAAGTCGAGCATGGTGGTGCCCGCGTAATCGAACTGCGCGACCACCTGGAGGTCGCCCGCCGTGCGGCCGCGATAGACGCGGTAGCCCTCGACGTCGAAATGCCGGTAGTTGGCGTCGTAGATCGGCAGCGTGTTGTTGGACGCGACGATGAAATACGGATCGCCGACCGTTTCGGTCACGCTGGGCCGCCACACCACCGTCACCTGATTGTCGCCGGGGACCAGGAAGAAGTCCGGGGGCTCCGGGGGGAACGGCAGCAGGAACTTGGCGTCGAACACCGCCTGCGCCACTAAACCCTTACTCAGCAGCGAACGCGGAACGGTGTTCACCTCGTACTGATCGATCTTGCCGTTCCCGTTGGTGTCGCCCACGATGCTCGTCGCCCCGATGACGTGGTCGATCGAGCGCAAGGTGTCGCTATGGCCCGGCACCAAGGCGGTGTCGAGCGCCGGGAACGCCGGCTTGAGATCAAAGCTCGCACTGCGGGTCGCGATCTGCGGGACGTCCACCGGGGCGGCCGCAATGTAGGCCACGACGATGGTCTGCGACTGCCCCGGCCGCAGCGTTAGCGGACCGGACGACTGGAAGAACCGGATGTCGTCGGTCGCCTGCGGCACGTAGCACACGTGCGTGACACTGGGCGGCGCGCCGTTGGGGCCGGCCGAGCAGGGCGCATCACCAGCCGCCGCGCTCAGCTTGGCCGAGAGATAGCGCCACAGCTGCACCGTCGTTTGGGCATCGTCGAACTGACCGCCGTTAATCGTGGCGGAGTACAGGGACAAACCGCGCTCGCCCAGACCCGGATTGGCCGGGTCGATCAGGGGGCTCCGCAAGTATTTCACGCCCACGAAGCCGATGGTCTGCGCGAACGGCGGCGAGAAGATCGGCGGCAGGAACTTGTAACCCGACGACGACGCCTCGTAGAACGTTCCCTTCCAGGCGAAACCCATCTGGAACGGGAGGAACGCCGTCGTGTAGTTCTTGCGGGCCTCGTCCGACACGTCGGCATCCATCGAGAACGCGGCATACAGGTTCGTGATCGTGTACCCGTTGTCTGGGATGCTCACGCCGAATGCCGCATCATTGAGCGTCTGGAAGCGCGCCCCGACCGACGCGAGCGTGTCTGCGTTGGGCAGACCGGCGTACACGCTGGCATTCCTCGCCGTGATGTTCGTAAACGTGTACAGGTAGTAGATGATCGCTTCGTTGCCGGTCGGGAAGTTCCAGGCCATGCCGCGCTGCGTCACCAGCACACCAATCGGGTGCTTGCGCCCGCTGTTGTTGGCTGGGTTTCCGTCCCAGTACTGAATCCAGGAATCCTGCTGCGAAGCGGCCTTGCGCCCTTGTAGCACCGACGCGAAGAGCGATGTGTCCGCGACGTAAGCATCGCGCGGCCAGTTGGCGGCGTCGCTGGCGTTGATCGAGCTCCAAACCAACGACAACTTGTCGCCGTGCACCGTGGTGCCTTTGGGATCGAAGAAGAAGGCCCCCACGGTGTCGCCCGCCCACGTGAAGCCGGCCGCCGGATCCACGATACCCGCGACCTGGAGCCCGGAGTTGAAGACGTACTGATCTGGTGTGCCCTTGGGCCAGAAGCCGCCGCCGACGGTGGTCGATCCGTTGGGATCGACGCACACCTCGCCGAAGGCGTTCAGACCGCAATCGAACTGGTTGGCGTTCTCCCGGCTGAGAATGCCGGCGAACAGATTCAGCGTGCGCCGCTGTGCGCCCGGCCGCGGGCCCGCCAGCGCCGGCGCGGCCACCAGCACCGCACCCACGACGAGCAACCCACCGATCCGGAGGCCGTTTCTTACCAAAACTTTCAACATTGCACCGTCTCCTTATGAGAGGCCGTAGGAGCGACCGCCCGGGCTTGCGCCCAGGCGGCGCTCCACTGGACCGTTTCCTAGAACGTGAGCTCCGCACCGAGCCGGATGCGACGGCCGGTGCCGTAGAAGCGGTCAGGCGCGTTGAAGAAGCTGTACCAGGCGTTGAACGCCTTGGTGTACTCGCTCTTGCTGAAAATGCCGTTGCCGTTGCCGTAGCGCTGCTCGGCGCGCACCAGCATCACGCAATCCACCGGACCGCTCGCCGCCGACGACGCAGTGGCCGTGCTGCGGCCGGGCCACGAAGCGCAGACACCAGGCGCGCTCAAGTCCGCTGCGAAGTCCCCGTTCGCGTCCGTGGTGCCCAGGCCCGCGGCGTTGGCTTCGCCCTGCAGCAGCGCGACCTGCTCGTCCAAGAACTTCTTCTCGAAGACCGCGTTCCGCACGTCGCCGGTCTCAGCGAAGATGCCGACCACATTGCGCCAGTTGAACAGGTTCTTGGACTCGGCGAACAGCGTCCAGTCCAGCGATCCGACGCGCATGCCCTTGGTGACCCGCAGGTCGAGGTCCTTGAACCACGGCATACGCGAGGAGTTGATCGGCTCGATCGGATTGGCCTCGAGACCGAAGGCGCCACCGGTGGTCCCCTCGCCCGCCTGCAGCACGCGAGTGTAGGGCAGCCCGCTCGAGAAGCGGAACGTGGCGAAGGCGCCCAGGTTGCGGAGCACGTTGCCGAGCGTCGTGCCCTTGTGCCAGTCGTTCGGGAACGTCAGCGACGCCGCGCCCGCGATGTTGTGCGGCCGGTCGTCGTTGGTGGTGAGGATCGCCTGCGGCGGCGGCTCAGTCGTGCCCGTCAGCGTCGAGATCTGGCGCGCCGTCGTGTTGAAGTAGCTGAACGGGTCGGAACCCGTGTTCTTGGCTACCTGGAACGTGTATGCCAGCGTGCCCGAGAAGAGCGTCGAGAACCGGCGGTCCAACTTGACGTCCAGGCCGCGGACGTTGCCGAAGTCCGCGTTGGTGAACACGCGGAAGTCCGTGGTGGCGCCGGGCTTATTCGGGTCGAGCAGCTGGAACAGCCGGCCGGCCACGTCCGACGTCTTGTCCTTGTTGTACGCCGACACGTCGAGCACCATGTCCTGGCTGAACGCGTGCCGGATGCCGAACTCGAAGATGATGCTCTTCGTGTAGTCCAGATCGCGGCCGAAGGACTGGTTCTGGTTCGTGAGCGACAAGTCCGTGTTCATGCCCCGGAACATCAGGTCGTAGTCCGGCGTCTGCACCTGGTGCGCGTAGGAGAGCCGGAAGTTCGACGTCTCCGTTACCGGGAACGACACGCGGACCGTCGGGCTGTAGGCCGTGTGCGACGGCGCCTTGATGAAGTTGGCGGTCGGGTTGGCGGGATCGAACGGCAAGCCGGTCCTGCACATAGCCGCCATAGCTCATCGGCTTCTCGTGGTACGCGCTCATGCCGAACGCCGACGTCTGGCCGGCCGAGTAGCGCCGCGTGTCGACGACGTGATACTCGCCGCCCAGCTTGATGCGGTTGAAGCGGTCCGCCTGCCAGTCGAAGTTGCCGTACACCTCCATCCGGCTTTCGCGGCCAAGGAACGGCCCGTTGTCCAACCCTTGCGTCCACAGCGGCCCGCGTGCGCTCTGCTCTACGCCGTAGGGGTTCATGCGGAACGGCTGGGCCGAGCTGAGGTCGTCGCGGTTCAAGTTCGGCACGAGGTTCTGGCAGTAGGACGTACCGACGAGTAGGCAGTTGATCTGCTGATCGTCGAGGTAGTGCACGCCCTGCGTCGTCACGCCGTTGATGGTGACGTTGTGCGTGGAATTGAAATTCACCAAGTAGTCGAGCGGCTTGATCATGAAGCCGCCGAACGGCGACCGCGAGTCGAGCTCGGACTGACGCGTGAGCGGACCGGACAGCACATCGTCGTGCTGCAGGGTCGCGCGGATGTCGAGCGCCATCGCCCGATCGGCCGAGCGCGACAGATTCTGCGTCCAGTTGAGGATCGCGGCGCGGCTCGTGAACGTCGTCCCGGTGAAGTTGTCGGGATTGTAGATGTTGGCACCCGGGAAGTCCCGGCTCTGCGTCTGCGACGACAACCCCGTCAGCGAGAGACGCGAGCCCGCGCCGTAGGTGTACTGCAGCTTGCTCTGCAACAGCAGCGCGCCGTTGGCGGAGTAGGGCAGCCGCAGGCCCTGGCACGCCGAGCCGTAGTTGCCCTGGATTTGCGCAGACGACGAATTGCCGCTGGGTGAATCGTTGCAATACCCGGAGTACTGCACAAAGCGCGGGATCGCGATGTTCACGGTGTCGGATTTCGAATTCCCGAACGCCACCGGCTCCCGCACCACCGTGTCGATGCCGCTCATCACGTACACCGGCCGCTCGTTGTCACGATCGATGGCGACGTCGGCCGACTTGGAACCGCCGAGCGTGCCCGACGCGAAAAACGTCAGGTTGCCCCAGATGGGACCGCCGACCGACCCCTCGACCCGGTTAAACCCGACGTTCCTCCACAGCGTGCCGATGTCGTCCGTGGCGTAGGAGAACGCGCCCTGGTACTTCTGGCCGCCCGCCTTGGTCACGAACGAGATCGCGCCCGACTGCGCCTGGCCGAACTCCGCGCCCACGGCGCCGGTGGTGACCGACGCCTCTTCGATCGCGTTAGTGGGCAGGTTCAGGTCTGTCTCGCCGCGCTGGCCGTTGCGCACCAGCACACCGTCGACGTAGACCGCCGCCTCACCGGGCCGGCCGCCGCGAATCGAGAGACCCTTGCCGCTGTTCGACTCGACCACGCCCGGCTCGAGCCGGATCACGTCGCGCGTGTCTTGAATCGGCAGACGGCTGAAGCTCTCGCTCGTCACGATGCTCTTGGACGTGACCTGGTCGCGCGGCACGATCGGGTTCACCGCCGCTTCGATCGTCACGCCTTTCACGACCACCGCAGACGCTTCCATCTTGACGTTGATCGTCACGGTCTGGCCGGCGAGCACGCGCACGCCCGTCTTTTCCGTGGGCGCGTAGCCGATGAACTGTGCGCGCAGCGAGACCTCTCCCGCGGGCACGTTGTTGATGAAGTAATAGCCCTTGTCGCTGGTCAACGCGCCGAACGACGTGCCCACGATGAAGACCTGGGCGTTGGCGATCGGCACACCGGCCTGATCTGTCACCGAACCTTCGATCTTTCCCGTCGAGCCCTGCGCGGCGAGCGAGCCGGCGAACAACGCCGACGCGAGCACCGTCGCGAACGCGGCTGCGCCGAGGCGACCGAAGGCGCCTCTCACACGATGTGTCATGGAATCGTCCTCCAAAACCGTGAAAGCGAGTGGACCACCGGACAGAAAACCTAAGGTCTGCACGTCACCCCCTCCCGGTGTGGTGTGCATGATGCGTGGATGCGACTTCCTATGTCGATAAGCTGGAGCACGTTCGGAACGCCGTCAAGCCACCTTGGGCCGCGCGAAAAAGCCGATCGAATCCCGCACCGCGCAAGACGCCCGGCGCCGCCACGCTAAACCAGTTGCAGGTCCCGCTGCGGGTGCCCCGGCGTCACCGCGGGACCGGTTTCGCCTAGGAACACATTGATTTCACTGCGCACGCCGAAGCGGCCCGGGAGATACACGCCGGGCTCCACGGAAAATCCGATTCCCGCCAGCAGCGTTCTGGTATCCCGAGTCTCGAAGTTGTCCAGATGCGGCCCCGAGCCGTGCAGGTCCCGATCGATGGAATGTCCCGTGCGGTGCAGGAAATACTCGCCGTAACCGGCCTGCGATATCACGCCCCGCGCCGCATCGTCCAGGTCGGCGCCCGTGACGGCCCGGCCCGCGCTCCAGGCCTCGCGCAACCGCGCGACCGCCGCGTCGCGCGCGTCGCGCACGGTGGTCCACACCTTCACCACCTCGGGCGGCGGCGTGCGCCCGGCGAACGCCATCCAGGTTTGATCCGCGAACACGCTCCCCTTCGCGGGCCCCGCCCACAGATCAAGCAGCAACACGTCGCCCACGGCCAGCCGGCGGTCGCTGCCCGCGCGCGGCTCGTAGTGCGGGTTCGCCGCGTTCTCCTGAAAGCCTACGATCGGCGGATGATCCGTGACGAGTCCGGCGCGGGCGATCGCCGCCACCACCCGCTGCTGCACGGCGACCTCGCGCACCTCGCTCCCCCGCGAGAGCTCGGCCCCCGCCCAGGCCAGCGCTTCCTGCGCGATGGTCGCGAGCGCCGACTCCAGCAGCTGCACCACACCGTGCGGCACGCGATCGAGGTACGGCACCGCGTCGTTGGGGGACACTTCCATGGCGAGGCGCTTCCCGGCGACGAGCTCCCGCAACCGGGCGTGCAGCTCGGACCACGCCGAGTAAGGCCGCACCTCACCCGGGAAGCCGGCGAATGGCTGCAGCTCGATGCGGTGGGCCACCGCGACCGGCGCGCCGTCCCGCGGCAGCAAGACGAACAATCGCCGCGTCGCCATGCCGCGGATGCCGAGCACCTGGGGCGCCACGGGATTGGCACCGTGGAAGTCGAACACCAGCCAGCCGTCGACGCCCAGCGCGGCGAGCGCGGCGCGCACTTGGGCGAGGTCGAGGTTCGCAAGCGGCGGCATCAGTGGTGCCGCGGATCGGGCGGCGCGGCGCGCCACTCGCAGGCGGCGGCGCCCAACGCGCGGCACGCCGTGTGCCGCATCGCGCCTTCGAAGCCGGTGAGCAGGCGCAGCAGCTCGGCCAGCGCCGCGGCCCACAGGCCGCAGGCGGCGCCGTCGGGCGTGGCGCGGATCGTGATGGCGTCGGGGAGGACGGCCACCGGTACGCCGCCCTCGCGCTTGAGGTCGACGCCGAACACGGACCGCGCGGCGCCGCGGGCCGCGCCGTATCCGAACGCGCGCGGGCCGATGTGGGCGAGCAACCGCCGGATGGGGAACACGCGGCGCGCGGCACGCCGGGCGGCGCGACGGCCGGCGTCCGCGAACACGAGCTCGGCGTCGGGGCGGCGGCCTACGAGGCGCAGCAGCGCTTCGAGTTGGTCGGCCTCGACGCGCGCGTCGCGCCGCACCAGGCCTTCGTAGCGCTCCAGCTGCATCGCCACGGTGCTCGACAGGCCCAGTCGCTTGACCAGCAATTCCTCCGCGAATTCGGAGAGACCATCCTCGACAGGAGTGTCGAGGTTGCGCACGGCCTCGAGGACGGCGAGGGGTAGGATGCTGTGCACCACGGAGCGCGAAACCTAGCCCCGTTCGAAACGACTGGGAAGCGAGGCGGGATATGCGCCCCATTGCGAAACCGGGGAGGGCGCGTCCACTTTTCGGGCCGATGCCCGGCCCTACCCCCGCCCCCACGCCCGTCGACGCCAAGCGCGAGAGCTTCGAGCGCGAGGCCCTGGTCCACCTCGACGCCCTGTACCGGGTGGCCCGCCGCCTGACCGGGAACTCTGCGGACGCCGACGACCTTGTACAGGAGACGATCCTCAAAGCGTACCGCGCGTGGGACCAGTACGAGCAGGGGACCAACGCCAAGGGTTGGCTGCTGACGATCCTGCGGAACGCCTTTATTAATGAATACCGGCGCCGCGTCCGGCACCCCGAAACCGTGGATATCGATGCCATCGAGCCGTTCGCGGTCTTCGACCGGGTTCAGGACGACGATCCCCAGGGGAAGTTCTTCGACCGCATCGTGGACGACGAGGTGTTACGCGCCGTCGACCAGCTGCCGGAGAGCTTCCGCGAAACCGTCGTGTTGAGCGACGTCGAAGGCATGAGCTACCAGGACGTCGCCAAGATTCTCGGCGTGCCCGTCGGCACGGTGAAGTCGCGCCTGTTCCGGGGCCGCCAGCTGCTGCAGAAGCAGCTGTACGATTACGCGGTGACGAACGGCTATATCAAGAGGAAAGACGGATGAAGTGCCGCGAATGCCTCGAGCACCTCTACGAATTCCTCGACCGCGAGATCACCCCGGAACTCGAGCAGGAGGTGCGCGAGCACATCGAGGGCTGCGAGCCGTGCGCCGGCACGGCCGAATTCGAAACGCTCTACCTCAAGTTCGTCCAGGCCAGCTGCCGCGCGCAGGGCGTGCCACCCGAGCTGAAGCGCCGGATCCTGCACGAGCTGTTCGGCGAGTGAAGTGGCTGACGGCTGACGGTCTGGCCGCGGCACTGGTGGTGGGTGGGAGTGTCGCGGCGGGGTTCGAGTGGTCGGGCCTCCTTCTTCTCTTCGCGTTTTTCCTCTCGGGCAGTCTCCTGACGCAGTGGTCCGGCGGGCCGGGCGGCCGGCGCACCGCGCGCCAGGTCCTGGCGAACGGCGGCGTCGCGGCAGCCGCGGCGTTGGCGGGCGGCTGGCCCGCGTTCGCGGGAGCCCTAGCGGCCGCGACCGCCGACACCTGGGCGACCGAAATCGGCGCGTTCTCGCCGGTCGCACCGCGCCTGGTCACGACCGGCGCGCCCGTGCCCGTCGGCACGTCCGGGGGTATCACGGTGCTGGGGACGGCGGGCGGCGTGGCGGGCGGCCTGCTGATCGCTACGCTCGCGACCACGCTCAGACCCGCACCGTGGGCCGTGGTGGCCGTCGCCGGCATGGCCGGCATGGCCGCGGACTCCCTGTGCGGCGCGGCGCTGCAAGGCTCATTCGAATGCGCCAGCTGCGGCGAACGTCACGAGCGGGCCGACACCCTGTGCCACGAACCGGTGAAGCTGATTCGAGGCTGGCGATGGCTGGACAACGACGGGGTGAATGTGGTCGCGACGCTCGTGGGCGCGGGCGTGGCGACGCTCGCCGTGCGCCTGGTCTCCTAAACCGATGACGCGTTGGGACGCGGTGGTGGTGGGCGCGGGGCCCGCGGGCTCCGCTACCGCGCGCCTCCTGGCACAGGCCGGCGCCCGAGTGTTGCTGCTCGACCGCGCACAATTCCCTCGCGACAAGCCCTGCTCCGAGTACCTCTCCCCGCAATCGACGCGCGTGCTCGAACACCTCGGCCCGGACCTCGTCCGTGCCGTGGAGGCGGCCGCGCCCGCGCAGCTGTACGGCATGAAGCTCGTGGCGCCGAGCGGGCGTGTGGCGGTGGGCCGCTTCGCGGCGGACCACGGGTGGCAACCGCCGCGGCCTTACGGCTTCGCCCTGCCCCGCCCGGTCTTCGATACGATCCTGCGCGACGCAGCCGTACGCGCGGGCGTGGAGTCGCGCGAAGACAGCACCGTCGAAGAGTTGGTCTACGACGCGGGTGCGGTCGGCGGGGTTGTGGTGCGGACGGGAGATGGAAGCCGGGAAGCGATAAAGGCGCGAGTCGTAATTGGCGCGGATGGACTCAATTCCGTCGTCGCGCGGCGCCTCGGCGTCCGCACCGAACACGCGCCGCGGCGCGTGGCCTACACGGCTCACATTGCGGACGTGCAGGGGGTGGGCGACGCGGGTGAAATGCATGTGGGCCGCAGCGGCTACGTCGGGCTCGGCCCCGTGGGCGGCGGCCTGACGACC
>WNFI01211166.1_pt1 | contig 16569 bp, 8 predicted proteins | sample 5400471 | NCBI WGS metagenome assembly WNFI01 (sample SAMN13153348, study PRJNA577476) | soil metagenome | isolation source: 100 cm saprolite on Douglas fir-dominated hillslope | place: USA:California | collected 2013-09-17 | reverse complement strand
GGCTTTGAGATGATCATGCCCACCCTGGTGGCCGAGGCGGAATCCCTGGGTCTGCTACCCCGCCAGAGCGAAAAGATCCTGCAGCGCCTCGACGAAGAGCGTAGGACCAAACTGTCACTTTTTAAAGGGAAAAAGATCAGCCGCAATCTTACCGCGGCATTTTCCGCGGAAATGGCAGGTGATGACAACCAGCACATGCTAGATATTGAAAACCTGCAGGAGGCAAACGGCTCGGTCGGGTGCAGCCCCTCCGCGACGGCCTATTTCGCCTTGAGTGTCAAGCCCGGCGACGAGGCCGCACTAAACTATCTTCGCAACATTGCGGGTTCTCTCGGCGGCGCGCCAGACCTCCTTCCCTTTGATGTGTATGAAGCACTATGGGTACTCTGGAACTTCTCCCTGATCGACGATTGGGACTATGAGACCAAATCTCTATTCCGTCCAGTCCTTGCTTATCTCAAGAACGGCTGGGACCCGGCATCCGGCATCGGCTTCTCGACTGGATATAGCATCCCGGATGGGGATAATACTTGTTTTGCATTTGAGGTCCTGTCCCGATTTGGGGAAACTCCGGACGTGGAGGCCATCCTTGCTTTCGAGGAGAGGGATAATTTTCGGACTTATCACTATGAGGCCAATAGCTCGTCCAGTGTCAATATCCATGCATTGGGCGCACTGCGACAAGCCGGCTTTAAGGTCTCATCGCCTCAAATTCAAAAAATCCTCAGTTACCTGCAGAAAACGCGCCTCCGGGATACGTACTGGTTCGACAAATGGAACCTTTCGCCTTACTACACTACGGCGCATGCCATCATCGCCTGTGCTGATTTTGCGGACGAACTCATCCTTCCGGCCGTGGAATGGATGTTGGAGACACAAAATCCGAATGGCTCCTGGGGGCATCAGTTTGAGAACGCCGAGGAGACCGCCTACTGCATACAGGCATTGGAGTATTACCGTCAGCACGGCGGCGGAGCCACCCGGCCCGCCTCGAAGCGGGCGGCACTCTGGCTCAGCGAAAACAGTGAGCCGCCCTACCCGCCGCTGTGGATCGGGAAAGGGTTGTATACTCCAGAATTGGTTGTTCAATCTGCCATCTTGAGCGCGCTGCTCATCTCTGATAACGGATAGCGAATTGCAAAGATTTTTTGACCAGATTCTGGCTGTTCCCATCGGTGATCCGGACGATACCCGTCGCCGCAGGCTGTTAAATATTCTTCTGCTCGGGGTATTTGTATCCGGTCTCATGGGCGTGGTCATTTCCATCGGAATATTTTTCTTTGCCCGGGAACGGCTCAGCCGGCCCGGCGTGCAATTTATTCTGCCCACCGCCGTCATCTTCATGATCGGCACGGCGACCATCTATCTGATCAATCGCAGATCCGGCCGCTGGGCAGGATTTCTTTTCCTGATGCTGCTGACCCTCTCCATATCATTTAGTGATACGCCGATCGAAGTAGCCACAGGCCGTTCCCTGTTCTTTTTCGCGTTTCCAATTGCGGTTTCCAGTTTGGTTCTTTTTCCCGCGGCCAGCTTCATTTTCGCCATGATCAGTGGTGGAGTGATCATCGCTCTGGCGGGATCCCTATCAACCACTCCTAACGTCCCTGCCGTGATCGGTTTTTTCATGCTCGCTCTCGTTTCCTGGCTGTCCTCGCGGGGGCTGGAGCAAGCCCTTCAGGAACTGCGCGCCACGAATACGAACCTCGATCGACTGATTGCCGTGAGGACCCAGGCGCTGGCGGAAACACTTGCCAAACAGAGCTCCGAGGCCGGACAAAGACAGGCCATTTTGAATTCGATCGCCGACGGCGTGATCGTATATGACATCGCGCGCCTTTCGATACTGGCCAATCCAGCCATTCAAGGATTGCTCGACGTACCCATGGATCAGATCCTGGGCAAGACGTTTGACGACCTCCTGCTCCTGCCGAGCCTGGCAGCGCGCGACAAAACACTTCTGCAAACCATGATGGAAACCAAGACCCAACCCAGCAGCTTTCGCATTCAGTGGGGAAAGAAGACCCTCTCCGTGAGCGCTGCACAGGTTTACGGTGCTGCCAATGAGGAGATCGGTACGGTGGCGGTCTTCCGCGACGTTACGCGAGAGGCCGAACTCGAGAGGATGAAGAGCTCATTCATTGCCATCGTCTCGCATGAACTTCGTACACCCCTCAGCGCGATCTACGGCTTTGCCGAAATGCTGAAAGAAGGCGTATACGGCTCAACCAATGAGAAACAGACCGCCGCGGCTGACCGCATAATCAGCAATACGAGGCTGATGCTGGGGATGGTCGGGGATCTTCTCGATGAGGCCCAAATGGAAGCGGGCAAGTTGAGAATCACCTCAGAACCCTTTAAACCCACCGAACTACTTAAGAACGTGCAGGGAGTGATGAGCCAGATCGTCGCTGAGAAGGGGGTGATCTTGACCGGTGAGGTAGATCCGCGCCTGCCGGAGTTCCTGATCGGTGATCCGCAGCGCCTCCAGCAGATCCTGGTGAACCTGGTGAATAACGGGGTGAAGTTTACGGAGTCGGGGGAAGTTCACATTCTCTTGTTTTTGGTCGATTCCAGGCGGTGGGGATTGGAAGTTCGAGACACCGGGCGAGGCATCCCGGACGAAGAACTTGCACATATCTTCGAGGCGTTTCACCAGGTGGACACAACGACTACCCGGCAGCAAGGCGGCTTTGGGCTGGGCCTATCCATCGTTGAACAGCTGGTGCACTTAATGACTGGCGAAATACACGTACAAAGCGAGCTCGGAAGCGGGAGTACCTTCACGATCACGCTTCCATTAGTGGAGGATCATTTGGACAGGAGACGTACTGTTGCCCATGCTGCCCTGATCGTCGAAGATGATGCGGATCTGGCAGCTATTTTCGCGGAGGCGCTGAAATCTGCCGGATTCGAGGCGCAAGTGATCCGGGATGGAGCCGTCGCGCAGCGCAAGATCAGGGAGATGGTTCCGGAGATCGTAATCCTGGATTTGCATCTCCCGCACGTGGATGGCTCCACCTTGCTTAACCAGATACGGGCGGATCCAGCTCTGAAAGGAACGATCGTGATCCTGGCCACAGCGGACGCATTAATGGGGGATAGCTATCGGGACATTGCCGATATCGTCTTGATCAAGCCGATCTCTTTCGTCCAGTTACGTGACCTGTCCTTTCGTCTCCGCGTAACCCATCTGAATCCGGCTCTTAAGTGATTTGAGTCAGCTCCGACCCGGCCAGCTGGAGATCCGGGACCCCCGACGAGTGGACGCAGGGGGAGGCGGGTTTTAAATGCTGTCCAACCCTCTGCTGCAATGAAACACGAAACCCGGTGCATGGCATATGAGGGAAAATTCATTTTCCACATAAAGTCGAAAAATATTTTGCAAGCATCTTGATCCCTCCCTGGCCCTCTTTTCTGGCAGCGGAGTGACCACATCCTGATAGGCGGAGCTGATCGATGGAACTGGAACGGTTCTTAGAACTCCCTGTGAACGATGTGGTTCGAAGCGTGCGCGCGAACGGACCTCTCGTTTGTGTTTTTCCGATCAATGGAACCCGGCGCTGGTTCGCCCTGGAGTATGGTCAGGAGAAATGGGATGATCCGGTCACAGCCTACATGGACATGGCCGGTAAGAATCACATCGCACTCTTTCGCCTGTTCTTTGATCATGGAATTGACACCCTGCTCACTCCGGTTTTCGGGAGTGAGCTTTTGCTACGCGGTGAAGAATACATGCGCCGAGTAGGGATGGACGGATTGAGGCGCCTTGCAGAAGATCCCAGCTTTCTGAGCTTTTACGATGAATATGAAGTGCGCGTCCATTTCTATGGGGATCACCGCCGAATCCTCGGCGGGACCGAGTTTGCACATCTCTCCGATCTATTTGACGCCGCCAGCGAGAAGACCAGCGGCCACAAGCGGTTTCGTCTATTCTTTGGGGTCTTCTCCAGCGACGCCACCCAGGCGGTCGCAGAATTTTCCGCCCAATACTTTCAACGCAACGGCCGCGTACCCCAGAGGCACAGTTACGCCGGATCGTGTTTGACCAAATCTATTCTCGGCGGTCCGCCGAGCCCGACTATGCAGATTTGTCAGGGTCGGAATTGGACGATTTACGCAATTTTTATGCAAAGCATCATGGGTATACTCTGGGCACCGGTACCCTTCTCCATGGAATATGGATCCCGGAGCTCAAGCAGCTGGGGTAATCCATCCAAATTCACAATCACTGAGCAGTACGGATTGGTCATAGGTCACTCCCTTTTTTCAGAGGGGCTGGGCCTCTCCTGAGCGAAGGGTGCATGCCTCTGGTTTCTTCCCGGTCCTCTGAAAGAGATCATTGGTGAAAGGTTCTCACATGTTAAGCCGGATCATTGTCCTCGGAGTGCTTCGAAGCGGTACTTCGCTCACTACCAAACTTATCCAACGCTGGGGAGCGTATACAGGCAGGGAGGATGACCTATTTGGCGACCGATATGGGTATTTGGAGCATCTTGGCCTTCAGAGACTCAACGACGACTTGATGGACAATAACGATCGCATCCCGCCGCGAGCGGAGCTCCTGATCGAGCGATCTCAGGATCCAAGCTATCAAGATCGCGCCCGGCAGCTCCTGCAGACAATGGATGAGCAAACAAAGGAAGCCTCGGCGATCGCCTGGGTTTGGAAGGACCCGCGCCTGCCCATGCTGCTGCCTTTCTGGGTGAACCTCTGGGGAGAAGTCAGCTACGTGATCACGGTCCGCCATCCCTTGGAGACCATTCTCTCAGGAGCGAACATGGAAGGAATTCCAACGGATGATCTGCCGTATTCCGCTGGCTTTATTTACTGGCAATACAACATGCTCAATGTCCTCTCACATACCGAGGCCTGCCCCCGGAAGATCTTCATGGCCTATGATCAATTGATCAAGAGTCCCCGGGAGGAGTGTATGCGGCTGGGTCGTTTTCTCGATGAGCAGTGCGGTAGTCCAGGGGCAGATTTCGATCACAGGATCGCGGCACTGGTATCGGAGGTCCAAGCGGGCCAACACCACTACCGGGAGTCCAGGTCCCTCGCGCAGGTGGAGCAAACCATGCGCGAACAACGCGCTTTGTACAACTTTCTTCGGGTAAAAACCATCTACCCCTCCGAGGCCTTCAATCAGGATGACTTCGCACTGTACCCCGGCTGGAGGGAGTATCTCCAGGCTGTCGATACGCTCTTGTCGCTTAGTCAGGCAAGCGAATCATGAGGCGCCAGCCCGCCTGAGCCCATGAAAATCCCAGAAAACGAGGCCTTTGACGAACAAGTTTCTTGAACGAGTCCTGTCCGTGCCGATTTCGGACCCGGAGGATACGCGCCGTCGCAGGCTCTTGAATATCCTTCTGGTCGGGGTATTCATCTCCGGGCTCATCGGTGTGATTTACACGATCTCCCTATTCTTCGTTGCGAGAGAGGCATTCTTCCGGCCGGGTGTTCCGCTCATTCTCGCCACTGCGTTCATCCTGCTTTTGGGATCGGGCTTGATCTATGGGATCAACCGCCGTTCCGGACGCTGGGCGGCTTTACTTTTTCTTATCCTGCTCACCATCTCGATCGCCTTCAGCGATACGCCCGCGCAAGTGGAAGGCGGCCGCTCGCTATTCTTCTTCGCCCTGCCGATCATCATCTCCAGCCTGGTCCTATACCCCGCAGCCAGTTTCATCTTTGCCGCCTTGTCTGCCGCCTTGATCGGCTGGTTGGCGAATTCCATATCCCTGCCCCCCAACATTCCTGCGATGATCGGTTTCATCATGATCGCCCTGGTATCCTGGCTCTCGTCGCGAGGCCTGGAGCAGGCTTTGCACGGCCTGCAGAAATCCGAACTCAAATTGCGGTCCCTCTTTGCAGCGATCACGGATTCCATTATGGTCCTGGATCGGGACGGGCGTTTCCTCGAGATTGCACCTACCAATCCCGTCAATTTATACCGGCCGTCCGAGGATCTCTTGGGTAAGACTGTGACAGAGCTTTTCCCACCGGCACAGGCAACATTCTTCCTGGACCGAATCCATCAAACACTCGAGACCGGAAAGGTAGGTACGGCTGAGTACAGCTCCCAGATCGAAGAGGCAGATGTTTGGTATTCCGCCTCCATCTCTCCCCTGTCCCCGAATTCCGTCATCTGGGTGGCTCACAATATCACATCGCGCAGAAGCGCGGAGGAGCAGATCCGACGGCAACTCGACTACCTCACGGCGCTCGGCGAGATCGATCGGATCATTTCATCCAATTTCGACCTGCGGCCGATCCTCGCCAGTATTCTCAGCCACGTTCTTTCCAAACTGGGTGTGGATGCAGCGGATCTCCTGCTCTTCAATTCCATCTCCCAAGTGATGGAGTATTCCGCCGGTGTGGGTTTTTATACCAAGGAAATTGAACGATCGCGACTTCGTTTGGGTGAAGGTTTGCCCGGGCAGGCTGCGTTGAACCGGGAAATTGTCCACGTTGGGGATTTGACCAGCCAAAACGGTAGTATCTTGCGCAAGGATCTTGTGAGCACGGAACGATTTATCAGCTATTGGGCAGTTCCCTTATTTGCAAAAGGACAGATCAAAGGGGTTCTGGAGATCTTTCATCGAACATCTCTTGAGCCAGACCGCGAATGGCTGGACTTCCTCAAGGCGCTGGCGGAACAGGCAGCCATCGCGGTCGATAACGCCAATCTTTTTGAGAGCCTGCAGCGGTCCAATACGGAATTGAGACTTGCGTATGATGCCACGATCGAGGGCTGGTCCCATGCGTTGGATCTTCGGGACGAAGAAACCGAAGGGCACACGCGGCGCGTCACCGAGATCACGGTCCGCCTGGCGAGACTCTTCGACCTGAGCGCAGAAGAGCTGGTAGGAGTCCGTTGGGGGGCTCTGCTGCACGACATCGGCAAGATGGGAGTCCCGGACGGGATCCTGCTCAAAGCGGAGCCTCTCACCGAAGACGAGTGGGTCGCGATGAGGAAGCATCCGACTTTTGCCCATGACCTGTTGTCCCCGATCCGCTATCTGCGCTCTGCATTGGATATCCCATACTGCCATCATGAAAAATGGGATGGCTCGGGTTACCCGCGCGGACTCAAAGGTGATGAGATCCCGTTGACCGCCCGCATCTTTGCGGTTGTGGATGTATGGGATGCCCTGCGCTCGGACCGCCCCTACCGCGCTGCCTGGCCGCAGGACAGAGTGCGGGAGCATATCCGCTCACTTTCGGGTTCCCACTTCGACCCGGAGGTCGTACGGGTATGCCTTGAATCCGGAATGCTCGGAGGGCAGGCAGACCAGCTGGCTGCGCACGGATCGAACTCGAATAGATCTCATCCGGCCGACTGAACAGGGCAGGGCATCCGCCACGAATACCCGATGCCTACCTTTGTATAATTTCGCACAATTGGGGACGACGTCAATTGCCGATGGCGCTTTGGGGAGAAGAGCGAGGGCGCATTCCTGAACAGGAAGAACGCTTCCTAATTCGTCAGTAGTCTCAGGTAAAGGAAAATCTGAAACAGAGCATTGCAACTGTATTGAAGTTACGGATTTGTATATATCAATTTTTTGGGACTCGCTATAATCATTGCATTCGTTGAGAAGAACATGAAGCCTTGGTAGTTGCCGACCCCATCATTATCGCCTCATCGGTGAAAGAGATCGCATTACCCACTAAGCGTTGCGCACCCGGCGGTGCTGAACGCCGATCCCCTCAGGTCCCCGAAATTTACCTGATGGATCCAGGTAATCGAACGTGTCTGCTGCTGAACGTCCAAAGAACGGGCTCGATCAAAGAATATCTTCGCTGATCCCTAAACTTACTCCCGATCAATATCAGGGTTTAAAGGATTATTTTCAGACATTAGAAGATCACCGCGCTGAGATCAACGCGAGTCTATATCAGATGCTGAGCACGCATCCGGAATTCAAATTAATTCTGCAGAGCGCATCAGCCCACCCGACCGAGGCTGAACAAAACAACAGCAATCTCATCCAACGGCGTGCCATTTTCGAGGGGGAATGGGAACCCTATCTCCAAAACCTCCAAAAACAGGGCACGCAATATGCCCGCTCCGGTCTTAGTTTTAAGGCCTGGTTCGAGCTTGTGGGTGCGTTCCGCAAGTACATAATGCCCTACCTACTGACAGCCTATGGCAAATCGCCCGAGCGGTTGCTCTCTGCTATCAACGCCACGGATGTGCTGATCGACCTTGCCATGAGCGTCATCGGCGAAAGCTATCTGGAAACCAAGGAGATCGCGATCCGCCAGCAGGAAAAAGAGATCCAGGTCATGACCGAGCGCAACAAGGCGGATGAAAAATTCCGGGGATTATTGGAATCCGCCCCCGATGCAATGGTCGTTGTCAACGACAAGGGAAATATTGAACTCGTGAACTCGCAAACCGAAAAACTTTTTGGATATCAGCGCGGGGACCTGGTAGGTCAGCGGATCGAAATGCTGATCCCAGAGCGATTCCATGCTGCCCACCCTAACCATCGGACCGGATTTTTCGCGCATCCTAGACCTCGGCCAATGGGTGTCGGGCTTGAACTATTCGGTTTGCGGCGGGATCGTACGGAATTCTCCGTGGAGATCAGCCTGAGTCCTCTCGTGACCGATGAGGGGGCGTTGGCCATTGCCTCGATCCGGGATGTCACCGAGCGGAAGAGAACCGATGAGCTTTTGAACGAATCCAATGAGCGATTCATCAAAATATTCAACTTAAGCCCGGTTCCAACCTACCTGATCGCCTTGTCGGACGGACGCTTCGTGTATCTGAACGAGGCCCTTGAAAATTTGCTGCTGCTGAAGCGGGAGGCTGTGCTGGGCAAAACCGCAGCCGAACTCAATATGGTCGACGCAGAAGTCCGGGATGAAATGGTCAAGAGCATCGCGGCGGATGGCGGAGTCGTTCGGAATATGGAAAATCGGATCCGGGTTGGCAACGGGGAATTCCGGGACGTGATCATCTCCTCGGACACCACCGATACCATCCTCGTCGAGGGAAAAGTATGCGTACTCGCCACAATGGTCGATATTACAAAACGAAAACAAACAGAGGATCAGATCATTCAGCTCAATCATGAACTGGAGGCCTTCAGTTATTCCGTCTCCCATGACCTGCGCGCACCGCTGCGCTCCATCGATGGTTTCAGCAAAGCGCTGCTTGAGGATTTCGCGAACGAGATTCCGGAAGGTGGGCAGGACTATCTGAACCGGATTCGGGCGGCTGCTCAAAAAATGGCAGGTTTGATCGATGACCTTCTGGAGCTCTCTCGTGTGACCCGTGCACAACTCGAGCTCAAGACAGTCGATTTGAGCTCGATGGCGCGAAACATCGTGCGGGGCCTGGAAGAGCTGCAACCGGAGCGCAAGGTGGTATTCAGCATTGCGCCCCATCTGACCGTACAGGCGGACCCAGACCTCATGAAGATCGTCATGGAAAACCTGTTGAACAATGCCTGGAAATTTACAGGTAAGGAACCCCGCGCGCGCATTGAATTCGGACAGGAGCAGCGAGGGGGCCGCGAGAACTATTTTGTACGAGACAATGGCGCCGGATTTGATATGGCCTATGCGGACAAATTGTTCGGTGCATTTCAGCGGCTGCATACGGTAAAAGAATTTCCGGGGACGGGGATCGGTTTGGCGACCGTCCAGCGCATCATCCACAGGCACGGCGGCGAGACATCCGCAGAAGGTTCGATCAATCACGGAGCCACATTTTACTTCTACCTAACCTAAGGAGACGGGCAGCATGAAGGATAAAGTGATCCTCCTGATCGAAGACAATCCGGACGATGAAGCGTTAACGCTGCGGGCATTCAAAAAAAACAACATCCGCAACCCCGTTCTCCTGGCGCGGGATGGCGCAGAGGCCCTCGACCTGCTCTTTGGGACCGGGCCGTATGCGGGGCATCCTCTCAAGGAATTGCCTCAGGTCATCCTGTTGGATCTCAAGCTGCCAAAGATTAACGGTCTGGAGGTCTTGAAGCGCATTCGAGGAGATGCATTGACCAAACTGCTTCCCGTGGTGGTTTTGACGTCCTCGGACGAGGAACGGGATATTGTCATGAGCTACTCCCTCGGGGCGAATAGTTATATTCGGAAACCGGTCGACTTTGATAAGTTTATCGAAGCCATCCGAGAATTGGGATTGTATTGGCTTGTGTTGAATGAAGTTCCGCCGGCTGGTTGGATCGAAGGTTAGACGCCGCTCATGACGACACACCTGCGCGTACTGGTGGTGGAAGATTCTGATGATGACACCAGTATGCTATTGCGGCTATTCAAGCAGGGTGGCTACGAAGTAGAGTATGAACGGGTGGAAACCGCGCCGGCGATGGCAGCCGCACTGTCGAAGCGCGAGTGGGATATTGTGGTCTCCGACTTCACGATGCCTCAATTCAGCGGGTTGGCGGCACTCTCTCAACTGCAGGCAACCGGCCTGGACATACCTTTCATCCTGATCTCCGGCACGATCGGAGAAGACCTGGCGGTGGCTGCCATGAAGGCTGGCGCGCAGGATTATCTACTGAAGGACAAACTTACTAAACTGGTCCCAACCGTCGCCCGAGAATTGGCCGATGCGCAGGTCCGGCGTCAACACCGGGAGGCGCTGGAGGCACTCAAACAAAGTGAAGAACGATTCCGCGCCCTGATTGAGAACAGCTCGGACGGGATCACCCTGATCAATGCTGACCTGAAAACCATCTATATCAGCCAATCCGACAGCAGGATCTCAGGCTACAGTCGGGATGAGCTGCTGGGTAAAGGCCCCAGATTTGAGAATGTCTACCCGGATGATCAGGCGACCGTACAGTCTATCTTCCAGCAAGTGATGCAAAAACCCGATGAAATTGTAAAAGCACAATATCGGTTTCGACACAAGGATGGCTCATGGCGCTGGCTGGATGTCACAGCCAAGAACCTGATTGACAACCCGAGCGTACAGGCGATCATCGTCAATTACCGCGATATCACCGAACGCATCGAAGCGGACAGGTTATTGCGAGAGTCGGAAGAACACTATCGCCTATTATTTGAGAATAACCCACTTCCCATGTGGGTGTATGATACGGCGACCCTTCGTTTCCTGGCGGTCAATGAAGCGGCCGTAAAGAATTATGGTTACCCTCTCGACGAATTCCTGGGCATGACCATCCGGGATATCCGCCCGGAGGAGGAACTGGATCAATTGGATGTCTCCCTGGCGGGAGAGGAGTCGCAGCAGCGCTCGGGTCCCTGGCGGCATCGAAAGCGAGACGGGTCTTTGATCGATGTCGAAATTATCTCACACGATATTCTCTTTCTAAACCGACCTGCCCGATTGGTGCTCGCCAATGATATTACCGAGGCACTAAAGGCAGAAGAAGCGGTTCGTAACTCTGAGCAAAAATTCCGCTCGCTCTTTGCGGCGATGACCGATGTGATTCTCGTTTTGGACGAGGAGGGTCGATTCCTGGAGATCGCACCGACGAATGCGGTAAATCTGTATCGCCCAGCCGAGGATATGTTGGGCAAAAAGGTCGCCGATGTATTCCCGCCGGAACAGGCGAATTTCTTCCTGGAACACATCCGACGGACTCTTCAAACCAAGAAGATCACCAGTGCAGAATATCGCTTAAGGATAGCCCAGGAAGAGGTCTGGTTCTCGGCCTCCGTCTCCAGCCTGTCCCCAAATTCAGTGATCTGGATCGCTCACAATATCACCGAACGCAAATTTGCGGAAGAAAAGATTCACAGGCAGCTCGAATATCTGCGGGCGCTCAGCGAGATCGACCAGATCATCTCGTCAAGCTTTGACCTGAATATCATCTTAAAAAACGTTCTGAGCCGTGCCGTATCCCAGCTGGGCGTGGATGCGGCGGACATGCTGCTCTTCAACTCCACCACACAAATGCTGGAATATTCCACCGGGCTTGGCTTTCGGACGAACGCCATCGAACAGTCTCACCTTCGGTTAGGTGAAGGCTACGCCGGGCTTGCGGCGTTGGACCGAAATCTGCTCCATATACCAGATTTGACCGCGGACGGGCAAAACCCTCGGCTGGCGAAACTCCTCGCCGAGGAGCACTTTACCGGCTATTGGGCTGTTCCGTTATTTGCAAAAGGACAGATCAAGGGTGTCCTGGAGATCTTCCGTCGTGAGTCCCTGCAGCCTGCTCCGGAATGGCTGGACTTCCTCAAGGCGTTGGCAGAACAAGCCGCGATCGCAATTGACAATGCGACGCTATTTGAAGGCCTCCAAAGATCCAATACCGAACTGAGACTTGCATACGATGCCACGATCGAGGGCTGGTCCCGGGCGTTGGATCTCCGTGATGAAGAAACCGAGGGTCATACCAGGCGGGTCACAGAGATCACGGTTCGGCTTAGCAGCCTGTTCAATATTAGCGAGGAGGAACAGATAGGGGTCCGGTGGGGAGCACTGCTGCATGACATTGGCAAAATGGGTGTCCCGGATGGAATTTTACTCAAACCAGGTCCCCTGACCGAGGAAGAATGGGTGGTGATGGCGAAACACCCGACCTTTGCCTTTGAGATGCTTTCTCCGATCCGCTACCTGCGTTCTGCACTGGATATCCCCTATTGCCATCATGAGAAATGGGATGGCACCGGTTATCCGCGCGGACTCAAAGGGGAGGACATCCCCCTGGCCGCGCGCATCTTTGCCGTGGTGGATGTCTGGGATGCACTGAGTTCGGATCGGCCGTATCGGCCCGCATGGACAGCGGAAAAAGTCTATGAGCACATCCGGTTCCTGGCGGGCACTCACTTCGATCCCAAGGTCGTCAAGGCGTGCCTCGAGTCAGGACTGTTATCCATGCAAAAGAACGAGTCCTCGCCCCCCGGCCTGGACGACCGCAGGATCCATTCGGTCCAGCCTGGTTAACGGGATTCTGCCTGTTTCGAGCCTAGATCGCTCTGCGTCAGGCAAGCCGCAAATTGTGAACAAGTATCGACCAGTTTTGGATGTACCAATGGATCGCTTCCATCGCTTCACCCCTTTACCAAGGCATATCGGTGACGGATAGGTTTCACCCGCTGGCAAGGAAGGTATGAAAAATCCGAGCAAAAGAAAAAAGCCAGTAATTCAAGCGCATCGGGCTGCTGCCGGTCGAAACGGGGTTGAGACCGCGCTAAAAATGAAGCGCCTGTCCCATGAAATCTTGACGCTTCAAGTTCAAGAACACACCGCTAAGCTCGCGGAGACCAAGGGCCTACTCCAGGTTTTGATGGATAATATTCCGGACAATATTTATTTTAAGGATCTGGAGGGGCGGTTCGTCAGAAATAGCGCTTCGCAGGCCTCGATGCTCGGAGCGAACGATCCCAGCCTGGTGGTGGGGAAAACCGATTTCGACTTTTTTCCTCACGCGCGGCGCTCTTTCGAGGAAGAACAGGGGGTGATCCGCACCGGTCGAGCGATCATTGATTTCGAAGAGTTCGTGATCTGGCCGGATGGCCGGGAGACATGGGTTTCCACGACAAAAATGCCCTGGCGCGATTCGGATGGCAAGATCATCGGTACCTTTGGGATCTCCAGGGATATCACCGATCGAAAACGGGCGGAAGAGGCGCTTCGGATCGCAAAGGCCGACCTGGAGTTGAAGGTGGCGGAACGAACAGCCGAACTCCTGCAGGCCAATGCTGCACTGCAGGAGGAGATCGCGGAACGCCGGCGCGTGGATCAGATCCTGCGCGAGTCCGAGGAACGATTTTCAAAGGCTTTCTTCTACAGCCCGATCGGGATCACCATCTCCCGCCAATCCGATAATACGTTCACGGATGCCAATGATGCATTTTTGGAGATGAGCGGGTACGAACGGTCGGAGATCATCGGGCACAATGCTCGGGATCTGGATCTCAGCGCCGATCCGGCTCAGCGCGAACCGATCATCAAGGAGCTGCAGGATCGGGGCGGGTTTCGGAATAAGGAATATTTAATTCGGGCGAAAGACGGCACTGTCAGGCATGTCCTGATGAACGGGCAGACGATCAACATCGCCGGGGAAATTTATATGCTGAGCCTTGCGAACGACATTACCGAGCGCAAGAGGGCACAGGAAACTTTGCGCGAGAGCGAGCAAAAACTCTCCATTATTTATAACAAGGCTCCCTTTGCAGGGGCGTTGTCAAGTTTTCCCGATGGCATTTTGATCGATGTGAATGAGGCATTCGAGAAAGTATTCGGCTATCGCAAAGCGGAAGTATTGGGCCAGACCTCCGTGGATCTTGGCATCAATCCCGATCTGGAAGGTCGAGTACGCATCACTGCAGAACTCCGCGAGCGGGGCAGGGTGCGCGATCTCGAGGTGCTCTTGAGAACCAGAAGCGGGGATGCGCGTGTCTTCCTGTTGAATATCGATCTGGTCGATATCGGCACGGAAAAATATGTACTCCAGACGGTGCAGGATATTACCGAGCGCAAACAGGTAGAAGAAGAGATGCACAAGTTAAGTGAGGAATTGGAGGAAAGGGTCGCCGATCGTACGCGTCAGCTCGAGCAAATGAACCGGCAACTGGAGAATAACCAACAGGAGATCCAGGGGATCCTCGACAGCATGTCAACGCTAAGTGCAAAGATCGGCCTGGACGGCACTCTGTTATTTGTAAATCGGATCGCGGTACAGGCCGCGGGTCTGCCTCTTGAAGAGCTCATGCGAACCAATTTTTTGGAAGGTCCGTGGTGGTCATTTGATCCCGGGGTCCACTCTCGTGTAAAGGATGCTTTCCGGCAGGCATGCGCGGGAGGGGCCATCAATTACGAAGAGAAAATTTTCGTCTTTGGCCGGGTGCTAACGATCAATTTCAGCCTCACTCCCATGCTGGAGAAAGGCGGCAAGATCGAATACATTCTGGCAGAGGGCCGGGATATATCAAACCTCATTGAGATCGAGGAGTCGCTTCAGGCCAAGACGGTTCAGCTCGAAGCGGCCAACAAGGAACTCGAAGCATTCAGCTACTCGGTATCCCACGACCTGCGGGCACCCCTGCGTGCCATCGATGGGTTCAGCCAGTTCTTGCTCAAGGATTATTCTGATCAACTCCCCCCGGAGGGTCAAAACTATCTGGGACGTGTTCGCGCCGCGGCTCAAAAAATGTCGGAATTGATCGATGACCTGCTCAAGCTTTCCCAGGTCTCACGGGCGCCCCTGGAACGAAAGCCTATCGATATGAGCGACCTGGCTCGAAAGATCTCCGACCGGCTGGCCTTAGAACAACCGGAGCGCAATGTTTCATTTTCGATCGCGCCAGACCTGCGATCCAGCGGGGACCCACGCCTCATTGCGATCGTGATGGAAAATCTCTTGAATAACGCCTGGAAATTCACGTCCCAGAAAAAAAAGGCAGAGATTCAATTCGGGGCGGATGGGGAGAGGGAGATGCAGACCTTTTTTGTTCGCGATAATGGCGTTGGATTTGATATGACTTATGTCAACAAGTTGTTTGGAGCGTTCCAGCGTCTGCACAATGCCCCGGAATATCCGGGCACGGGAATCGGGCTTGCCACTGTCCTTCGAATCATCCGCCGTCATGGCGGCCGGGCCTGGGCGGAGGGTGTAACTGGAGAGGGCGCCACGATCTATTTTACGCTCGGGGAAATGTGACATTTTGTGAATATCACACTCCCTTCCAGATCGAGTACGGCCAGGGTTCTTGCCAAAATATCGACTTTTTTCTGGTGTACAAATCTGTTGTGAAGACTATCTGACATGATCCAAAACTGGAGGCAGAGGATACTCGTCGCCCTATTCCGTCTGATTCTGCCGCTGGAGGCCAGGGTAAGCCCAGCGCTGATCGGACCAGATCCGAGTGGGCTCCGAGGGTGCCTATCCAGGGAGCCGTTCCGCGCATGAGTATTCCACTGCGGGTCTTGATCGTTGAAGATTCGGCCGATGACGCCGTTCTCTTATTGCTCTTTCTGCGGCAAGGCGGCTATGAAGTACAGCATGAGCGGGTCGAGACCGCACAAGCCATGGCTTCTGCCCTGGCGAATCATAAATGGGATATCGTGATCTCGGATTTCAAACTGCCTCAGTTCAGCGGGTTGGCGGCGCTTTCCCAACTGCAGCAAAGTGGTCATGACCTTCCATTCATTCTGATCTCCGGTACGATCGGAGAAGAAATCGCGGTAGCTGCGCTAAAGTCCGGTGCGCATGATTACCTGATGAAGGACAATCTTGTCAAGCTGACCCCGATCGTCGCACGAGAACTGCGGGATGCCGAGACCCGCCGCGAACGCAAGCTGGAGAAAGAAGAACTCGTCCGGAGTGAGGAACGTTACCGGCTCCTGTTCGAGAACAATCCACTTCCCATGTGGGTGTACGATGTTCAAACGCTCCAGTTCTTAGCCGTGAATGATGCAGCACTCGAGCACTATGGTTACACTTTGGATGAATTCTTGAAAATGACCATCCTGGATCTGCAGCCGTTCGACGAGCGGCCCGAGGGGAACGAGGATCCGGTTCGGAGCGCGGAGCGATACGGAAAGTCAGGGCTCTGGAAGCACCGCAAGAAGGACGGGCTCCTTATTGATGTGGAGGTCGTTACGCACGGGAT
>WNFI01148168.1_pt1 | contig 16571 bp, 15 predicted proteins | sample 5400471 | NCBI WGS metagenome assembly WNFI01 (sample SAMN13153348, study PRJNA577476) | soil metagenome | isolation source: 100 cm saprolite on Douglas fir-dominated hillslope | place: USA:California | collected 2013-09-17 | reverse complement strand
GAGGTGTATCGTAAGGGCGGGATCGATCCTGTGATTCTTCCGCGCAGCGCTGGGTCGTGGCCTGGCTACGTATTCACCGGTGAGCCGCTCCATCTGGCGGCCGGACCTTTTGGTCTCGGCCACGGAAGCGGCGCGCACGCTCCGGATGAGTACTACGTCATAGAATCGAAGAACCCGAAAGTCCAGGGAATGGATGGCGCTGTCCGCTCCTATGTCGAATTGCTTTACGCACTAGCACAGACGAGCTGAGCTGGGCGAAGCTAGCTTCCGCTTAGTACAAGTGGAAATACCCGTCGCTCTGGCCAAGCTGGACGGCGGCCCCGAACAATTTGGAGAGATGCTTCTCCGTGAGCACGGAGGACTTCGACCCATCGGCTAGGATGCGTCCTTCGCGCAAGAGAACCACGCGCTCAATTTCCGGAATAATTTCTGAAACGTGGTGGGTCACGAGCAAGATTCCGAGCCCAGATTGCGCAAGCTCGCGCATGGCATCGCGAAGTTGCAGTTGCGCGCCAATGTCCAGGGCATTGCCCGGCTCATCAAAGAGCAGCGTTTGTGGCCGATGCACCAGCGCCCTGGCAATCAGAGTTCGCTTGGCTTCGCCAGACGACATTTCTGCCACCGCCCGATCGGCGAGACGTGCGATGCCAAGCCGCGCCATCGCTTCAGCGGCCCGCGCGAGATGCTCCGGATCGGGATGATGATGCGGAAATATGCGCGTACTGCTGAAAAAGCCGGAGAGCACCACGTCGCGCCCGGTTGCGTCCGTGGTACAGGAAGCCAGCAAGTCGGGCGATACGATTCCGAGCAGCGAACGCAGCTCGAAAATATCCCATCGCTCGCGCCCCAGTATGGAAATGCTGGACCCATCTCCTACCAGCGGATAACACTCCCGGGTAATCGTTTTGATTAATGTCGATTTGCCACAGCCATTCGGTCCCAGGATGCAAACGTGCTCTCCGCGCGCAATCTCCAGGCTGATGTCGTGAAGGGCTACGCGGTCACCGCGCATGACGGTGACGTGGGCAAGGGATAGCAGGGGCTCGGGGACAATGTTCATCAGGGCTCGGTGGTGTTAGCCTATCCCGTAGTTGCCAACGGGAAGTAGAGCGTCATCTTAACCGAGTAGGGGCTCTGCGCAAGGGAGCAAGAAATGCAAGCCAGGGATTTTGGGGCGCTGGCTACAGCCAGGAAGAAGACGGGGATATTCACTTTGAAATGGGGGCCAGCCCATTAGCCACCAAATAAAAAGGAGGTGAAAACGAGTTCGTTCTCACCTCCCGGGGTGGTGGGGTGTTGCATGACAATAGGCTCAGCAGGCCTGCCCTGCCAGGCAGGTCTGCGGCCTCACTCGCGACTGCTTTGTGCAATTCGTTAGGAGACTCACCACCAAAGAGCTTGTCTTTCTGCGGTTTGTAGCACCGCGAAACGCAGGTGTCAACGCAAAAATGGAATGGAACCGGCGGAAAAATGCGGCTTCCCCGATGCTTGGGCCATTGGCGCTTTCGTCGCCGGGTTCAGTTCGCCGCTTCTCGTGTTTTCGTCTGGTCAAGAATCTCCCTTACCACGCGGCCGAGTGTGGTTGGGCTGTAAGGTTTTTGCAAGTAGCGCGTGTTGGGGGTGGCAGGCGCTATGTTTTCCGCATCCTGCGAATACCCGCTGGTAAACAGAATAGGCAGGCCCGCGAACAAGGCTGTGAGTTTCGACGCCACCGCAGTCCCGCCGAGTTTGGGCATGACCACATCCAGAATCGCAAGGGCCGGCGATTCTTCCTCACACAGTTTCAGGGCCTCCTCGCCATCGCAGGCGGAGAGCACGCGGTAACCGAGATTTAGCAGAATCTGGCGCGCCATTTCACGAATCGATTCGTGATCCTCGGCGATCAATATGGTCTCCGAACCACGCATTTCGAGGTGAGCAGGAGCGGACGCTTTCGGGGCGGCTCCTTCCGCCGCCACGCCTTCTTGTGCCGGCAGGTATACACGAAAGAGGGTTCCCTGGCCGGGCTCGCTATAAACATGAATGAAACCCCCGTGTTGTTTGACGATACCGTAGGCGGTTGCCAGCCCCATTCCCGTACCCTTCCCGCGCTCCTTGGTGGTGAAGAACGGCTCGAAGATGCGCTCGCGGGTTTCGGAGTCCATGCCCATGCCGGTGTCGGAAACCGACAATACCGCGTAGCGGCCGGGCATGACGTACGGATAAAACCGGCAGAAAGAGTCATCCAGCTCCACCATCTCCGTCTCGATCAGTAGTCGTCCCCCGTTGGGCATGGCGTCCCGCGCGTTTAGGCACAGATTCATGAGCACCTGCTCGAGTTGTGTGGGATCGGCTTTAACAGCATCGACCGCGGCAGTGATGACTTTGATTTCGATGTCTTTCGCAATCACTTTGTCCAGGAAGCTGACCAGCCCGCTGGTAATGGAATTGATGTCCACGGCCTGGGGTTGCAGCACCTGCCGCCGCGCGAAAGCCAATAGCTCGCGGGTAAGAGCCGCGGCTCGTTCAGCTTGTTCGCGGATCCGGGCGAAACGCTCGGAAACCTGGGGGTTTGCACGGTTTTGCTCCAGCCCCAGTTCCGCCCACCCAAGAATCGCGCCGACCACATTGTTGAAATCATGCGCCACACCTCCTGCAAGCTGCCCGACGGCCTCAAATTTTTGGGCCTGGCGCAACTGGCGTTCCATGGCGCGCAATTCGGTCACGTCTTCGGCGATGATTTCGAATGCCCCGGCGTTATCGGGCATCGAAAGCATGCGGACGTGCAGTCGCACGGCCACGATGCCGCCATCGCGCCGCCGCCATTCGCTTTCGGTGCCCTGTACTTTTCCGTGTTCGCGGCACGCGGCCATCAGGGCGGCGTACTGTTCGGGGAACCGAAAAACATCCCGGAGCAAATTGAGCTTATGCAGTTCTTCGGCAGTAGTGCAGCCGAGGATGGCGAGAAGCGCGGGGTTTTCATCCAGAAACGAGCCATCGGCGGCCACGCGGGAAATTCCGTAATTGGAGTGTTCGACCATGTCGCGGTTCCGGGCTTCGGACAGGTTCAGGGCTTCCTCCGCGCGTTTTCGATCCGTGACGTCAATGGAAATTACGGTGACCGCCGATATCGTTCCATCTTCTTCGCGCAGTGGATAGAAGCTGCACAGCCATTTCCGTAAGGCGTCCGGCTCATGGAGTGTGCCCCCTTGCAGTTCAACGTTCGAAACGGGTTCACCCGTCCGAAAGACGTTTCGCAAATAACTTTCAATCGCATCCGCGAAGTCTGGGGCAACCTCCCGAACAGCAAGGCCAACATGCGCGGCGGTCGGAATACCGTCGACCCTCGAGATTTCATCACTTACGCGCAAGAAACGCATATCGCGGCCGAAAGCCGCTAAAGCGATTGGCAGTGAGCGATACAGCAGATCGAGTTCGGCAAATTGCCGGAGAGATCGGTTCTGGGTCTCGGCCAGGGCGTCGTGTGCTTGGCGCGCTTCGTCGCGCAGAGTCTTTTCATGGATGGCACGGCGCAGCGCCACGGGCAGCCGCGACATGCGATCCTTGAGGATGTAGTCCGTTACTCCTTGCTTGATGCACTCGACCGCTGCTTCTTCGCCTAGCGCCCGAGTCACCAATAGAAAAGGAACATCCCGGCCGCTGTTTTGCAGCTCCTGCAGCGCTTCCAGTCCTGTCCAATTCGGAAATTCATATGCCGCAATGACAGCGTCGAATTTTTCCTTGTGTAACGCCCGAAGAAACTGCTGGCGATCCTCGGCCAGTATGTAGTCGAAGTGTAAGCCGGCTTCCCGGAGTTGCAGGAGGATAAGGTCCAGGTCAGCGCGCGAGTGCTCCAGGATGAGCACGCGCAGCGGCGCTACGGCCTTCGGAGTGTCGAATTTGAGGAGTGTGTCTGATTTCATTGCATCCGCCAGTCTGCTCATCGCTCTTTCGTCAGGCTGATCGTCTGATACTGCTCGGTCACTCCCGCAAATGGAACCAACGGGGAGCCCAACTCCGATTCGACAGCGTCCAGGAATTCAGGAAAGACGGCGGGTTGCTCGGCGGACCAGAAATGCGCGCTCATGCGAATTTCGAGCGGGCCCCAAGGGCCGATGTCGCGATTGAGCATGGCGATGCGCTTTTCCAAACGTTGACGGAGAACTGGCGCGCTGGGTTCCACGGCGTCCACGGCGAGCGCCGCAAATTGCGACTCGCCAAGCCGGGCCACGATGTCCGTCCCTCGAAAGCTAGCGGCTAACAGCTTAGCCAATTCACACAAGGAGTTTTCGACGGCGCTGGGACCAAAGCTCCCGTGCACCGAAGCCAGATTTTCGATCCTCATGCAAAGCAAAACTAGCGTGCTGGCTCTGTTCCTCGCCTTATCCATGGCACGCTCCCCGAGCGTGAGAAATCCGTCGCGGGCATAGAGTCCCGTGAGAGGATCCCGCAGAAGGTCGGCCAAGCCCTCGACCGTGTTGTGCTCCAGAGCACCGCGTAGAACACGCTCAAGCGTCGGGGAATCGATGAAGCCTTTGAGCAGATAATCGTGCGTCCCCTGATTCAGGCTCTTTATGGCGCACTCCTTCTCGTTGGTATCGGCCAGAATGATTAAAGGAACCGCGGGGGCCGAACGATGCACGCGGCGCACCGTGTCGAGCGCATCGGGTTGCGCAAGCGCTAAATCGAGAAAGATAATCTCTGGATTTACGATTTCGAGCGTGGCGGTCAATGTGGAGATAGAAGACACATTGGTCAATTCCAAACCGTCTTGCTCCTCGGGGTAGAGTTTCCGCAAGGCGCGAGCGGTCTCACCCGGATTTCCCTCAGCTAGAAGTATGCGCAGCTTTTTTGGAATCATGCGCGCTGCCTCCCTTCGATGCCGCCGGCAGATCGGCAACCGCAAAAACGTAGATGGACTCAAAGGCGGTATCAGTCCACCCGAAGTGACACTTCATCGCATGCCTGCTCAATTCGCGAGACTGGAGAGGGCAGTCCTCTGGACTATCAACTCATTGGAAGGGGGTTCAGCTATTCTGCGCTTTGCGCAGTAGGAGTCAAGCGAAGTTCTTGCCGCGTGCTGGAAACGCTAAGAGCCACGGCGGGCAAGTTTTTGATTACCGAGCGTCGAGCAAATCATTGGCCCTTTCCGCTGCCAGAAAGATGGGCGGGCGCGAAAGGCTCGAAGATTTCATTGATTTTTTCCGCAAGCACAAAATCGTAGTCGCTGATGCCTTTCACGCTGTGGGTATTCAAGTCGATGACCACCTTGTTCGGTGCAACTTCCCATTTACCACGCTCCACCCTTTGGCCTTGGGGAGCAGCGCTGTGATCTCGGCGTCGGAAAGTTTTTTGGCAGGCATGGCGCATCCCTCCGGAATCCGCTGAAATTCTCCACCGCCATTATGCGGCCCAAGCGATAACGCCGCAAGAATTCCGGCTTCGCTGGCGGGCACCGCCGCCGTTCGGACACTTGCAGCCGTTCTTCGTTGAATGCGCGCGGGAATTCCATTATCGTAAGGGTTTGCTTTGAAGCCGAACTGCGCGTTGTGCGCGCATGCAAATGGAAACCGGAGAACGACGTGAAAAAGAAGATTCGCGCCATTCAGTATGGTGTGGGCCCGATCGGGGCTTCGATCGCGCGGCTGATGCGGGAAAAACAGGCCATTGAAATTATTGGCGCCATCGATACCGATCCCGCGAAAGTCGGGCGCGACCTCGGCGAAGTTGTCGGAGCAAAGGACGCGCCGTGGGGCGTAATCGTTTCCGCGGAGGCCAAGGAAGTGTTGGAGCAGGCCGCCGATGTGGTGATTCATTCGACGTCGTCTTCGCTCGCGAAAGTGATGGACCAGCTGCTGATGTGCCTGGAAGCCGAGTCGTGCATCGTTTCGACTTGCGAGGAGTTATCGTACCCGTTTCGAACATATCCGGAGCTCGCGACGAAGCTCGATACCGCGGCGAAAGAGTGGGGCGTGGCCCTCGTCGGTACCGGTGTGAATCCCGGCTTCGTGATGGATAAACTGGTGGTGACGCTCGCAGCGGTGTCGCAGCGGATCGAACACGCCAAGGCGCTACGCGTGGTGGACGCCTCGAAGCGGAGGCTCCCGCTGCAGAAAAAAATCGGCGCGGGAATGACAGTCGAAGAATTTCGCGCGCAAGTGAAAGCGGGTGTCATCAAACACGTCGGCTTGCCGGAGTCGGTGGCCATGGTGGCAGACAGCTTGAATTTGCCCGTGGAGCAAATCACGGAAACCATCGAGGCAAAAGTCGCCACCGAGCGCGTACAAACGGAATATTTGACGGTCGAGCCAGGACAAGCCGCGGGAGTGCACCAAATCGCCCGGGGCCTCTCAAGAGAGGGCAAAGAACTCGTCTACCTCGAGCTGCAGATGTACGTTGGCGCGAAAGATCCCGCCGACACGCTCACATTAACCGGGCATCCCACCATCAGCGTGACGATTCCTGGTGGCTCGCCTGGCGATATTGCCACCGCTTCGGTCGTCGTGAATTCGATTCCCGTGATTCTCGACGCGCCCGCCGGTCTGCGGACCGCGCGCGACTTGCCGATCGGATTCTTTTCCCCTCACGCGCGGCCGTGAAACGAAAACGGAAAAATCGAAACTCGAAAATGGATAAGAGACTCGCTTTGTCTCAAATGGCCGGCCGGGTTTTCCAAACGGCCGGGCTAAATCCCGGCCTCTGCTTCTCCATCCTCAGTTGTGCTTTACAAATTCTCCCTTGTGGCCGGTCAGCGAGTTGTAGAGCGTCTCGATAAATGCGTCGTCGTTGACGAAATCGCCTTTCCATTTTGCCCACGGCGCGAGAATTTTCTCCTGCTTCATCTGCTCCAGCGTTTTGTGGTCGTTGAGGGCTTTCTGCACGGCTGCGGAAGTCTCCCTGAGCATTTTGGTGAACGCACGGACATCGTCGAGATTCGACAGCGCGCCGTGGCCGGGAATGACCTTCACGTCCGGCGGCAACTGGGCAGTAGCTTTTTCCATCGCCTCGATCATGCCCTGCACGCTGCCGCCGCTGGCAACGTCAATAAAGGGAAAGCCGTAGCGCACAAAGTCGTCGCCCATGTGCACAACATTATTTTTCGGAAAGAAAATGATGGAGTCACCGTCCGTGTGCCCGGAAGGAAAATGCAGCGCGCGAATGTCCTCGCCGTTCAGGTGCACAGTGACGTCGTGTTCAAAGGTGATGATGGGGAGCGCCGCTTTCTCCGCTGGCTTATTTTCCATCTTGATGGAGCCGCCGTTTCCCGCCGTGCCGCCAGCCTCAAGCCGCTTGCGGACGTTGTCCTGTGCGATCACCGTGGAGCCAGCGTTGCTGAATGGCGCGTTCCCGCCGGAGTGATCTCCGTGGTAGTGCGTGTTGATGACGAAGCGCACGGGCTTGTCCGTAATTTTCAAATCCTTCAGTGCGGCCTGGATCTTATCCGCCAGCGGAGCAAATTGATCGTCCACGATTACGATGCCGTCTTCGCCCACGGAAGCGGCGATATTCCCACCCTGGCCTTCCAGCATGTAGATGTTGCCGGAAACCTTGGTCGCTTTGATTTGAACCTTGGAAAAGTCCGGTTGCTGCTGAGCCCATGTTGCCGGCCCGCAAAGCAGCGCTGCGCCCACCAGTGAGAGAACCATGCACCACATCTTTTTGCCCATTTCGCTCCTCCTCAGGTATGCGCGAGGAATTCTATCATCGAGATCAGTGTTCAGTGACCTTAGTATTCAGAGGCCCGTGAGGGGCGGAAGAAATTCCCACCAACCGAACATTTTTGCCGTCGCGGAGGGTGATTCTCGTCAGTCCCAACGAGGGAGGGGGCGGCGCTTGAAGAGAGCTTCGGCCGCCCATTTGCCGAGGTACACGGAGAGAGCAACGCCGTGCCCGTTGTAACCGGCGAGAACGATTGCCTGTTTGCTGCAAGGATGGCGCCGGAAGATGGGGCGCATCTTTTCGGTGAACAGAATTGGGCCGCCCCAGCGGTGAGTGATGCGCACGGATGCAAGGGCCGGGTGCAAATTGTGGACGCGGCTTTCGAGCCAGCGAAGACGGTCTGCAGCTTCGCCTGAGCGAACATCATAGCGGCGCAAATCGTGCGCCTCTTTTTTGCTCGAGCGTGCGCCAATGGGAAAGCGAGCAGGGGGGCCTACGTGGGCGGGAACAAGACCCGAACCGAAGATGACGCCATCTGATTCGAGCAAGCGTCCCCATAAATAGGGAAAGTCGATGGTATAAAACGGCTGGCGCGAGGAGAGGCCGATGGCCTTGAGCTGCGCTGTGGACAGCGGGGCGGTGGCGAGCGCAAAGGTGAGTCGGGGCACAGCCGCGCCTTGCAATCCGGACAATTTCAGGGAGGATGCATTGGTCGCGAGGAGCACTTGATCCGCAAGAATTTCGTTGTGGTGGATGCGGCCGCGCAGACTGCGGCGGATGTGCAGCCGAAGTGGATTCGAGAAGTCCATTGCCCGAACCTCCGCGCGCTCCACGATCTGAGCCCCGGCGTTTTCCGCAGCTCGGGCCAGGCCGGTCAGGACTTTGCCTGGATCAACGGTACCGCCAGATACACAACGGACGACTCTGAGTTCGCCGGAATCGTTCCACGCAATAGGTGAGCCCTGGTCCGGAGCAGAGCGCCCGAGTTCCCAGACGCCTGGTAGCTCTATTCGCGAGTCAACGCGCAAAGCGCGGAGAATTTTCTTGTAGCCGGCCAGCACGTCTCCGAGTCCGGGGAGCTTGCCGGCGGCCGTTTCCGCGAGCGCCATGCCACCCGTTCGGCCGCTGGCGCCGTCACCCAGCGCAGCGGACTCGAGCACAAGGACGGAACGTCCGGGAGCAAGCTGGCCCAACCAGGCCGCAGCAGAAAGGCCCGAGAATCCACCGCCAACAATGGCGAAATCCACATGATCTGGAAGAGCCCGCGGAGCGGGCCGGAAATCAACGGTCCAGGGCGGCGTGCCCCAAGAATGAGCTTTACGACGCATGGCATTTCTTTGATGCAAGTGGAATATAGCAGGTGGCGAGAATATCGCTTACGGACTCGAGCCTTGTGGGCGCGCTACGTTTGATCATCTCATTGAAAGAAAAGGCTAACGTGAGGGACCGGCATTGGTCTATGGTATCGCACAGCTATTTTCGCGACGAGCGGCATTGCCAAAATATTCGGCTGGTCCGGCAACGTCGCGTACATGAACACCAGGCACTTGCCGGTGATTCCGGTGTTGCTGGCTGCCGCGATGGTGATTGAAGTGGTGGGTTCGATTTGCCTGGTGACGGGATATCAGGCGCGCATCGCTGCGTTCGTGATGTTCTGGTATACGACGGCGGTGACGGTGATCTTCCACAACTATTGGGCTTCGAGCGAAATGATGACGGCAATGCACGAGACGCATTTCCGCAAGAATCTGGCCATCATGGGCGGACTGCTGATCCTCGCGTACGGCGGGCCGGGAAAATGGGCTCTTGGACGGCGCGCGAAGGCCGATGCGAGGCAAGTTTGAAGAAGCGCGCCCCTACAGGTGCAAGAATCAGGGGCGCGTGCCAGCGCCGATAACGATTTCGAGAGGCATATTCAGTTCCTTGCCATTCCAGAATTTCTTGAGGGCGGCGAAGGTTTCCGATTTGGCTCGAGACAACTGTTCGGGCGTGAGTTGTTCGATGAGCGGGCGGAAGGGTGCGGCAATTTCGCTGAATTGCTCCCAGTATTCTTCGACTGACGCTGCCCAGAGCCCGGTGACGATGCGGGCTTCCTCATGGACATTGCTGAAACCGGCCGCTTCCAGCGCGCGGCGAAGGCGGTCACGCTCGCCAAACATGAAGAGGCTAGGGCCGTCGGGATCGGGTGGGGGCGGAGGCACTGGAACGTGCTTCAGAATAACTCCCGCGGTAGTGGCAAAGAAGGGTTGTTCTTTCTTGCCCCAGGCGACGAATACAGCGCGTCCTCCGGGTTTTAGAACCCGGAAGCATTCACGGAGCGCTCTGGAAAGATCGGGGAAAAACATGATGCCGAAGCGGCACGTAAGGACATCATACGATTCGTCGGTGAAGGGGAGCGACTCTGCGCTGGCCTCGCGAAACTCGATGTTGGTGAGGCCCTTTTTGTGTGCAAGTTCTTCGGCAAGGGAAATCATACCGGGGCCGAGGTCTGTAGCCGTCACGCGTCCTGATGGCGCGACCTTGGCTGCGATCGAGAGGGCGGGGTCGCCGACGCCGCTGGCGAGATCGATTACCCGCATTCCGGGGCGAAGACGGGCGGACTCAAGGATGGCTTCAGTAGCGCCACGTGTGAGCGCGGCAATCTGGGCGTGCCACTTGCGCCAGGCCGCGACGGTCTTGTCGCCCGTCCATTCCTCGTGAAGATGTTCGCGAAACTTTTGGATTTTGGATAGGTCCGGCGCACTCATAAGTGACCTCCGCGGGTGGGAAGTTTATCAGACCCTCTGTCGGGATGCTAAGGCGGGCATTGCCGAGACTGAGGACCATTCTCTCGAAAGCACCTCTACAGTGAATCCCTAGCATGCTAGGAATTTGCCGCATCGTGATTTCCGCTGAAACGGAAGCGAGCTAATGATCACGATTTGCAATAGGTGTAAGCCTTCGGCGCCATACGCACCTGATGCCAGACGGAAAGGTTAGAGGCTCTCGCATAAATCAAATTAAACTACATACTATCAATAACTTAGCGCCATTGCGCAAATACGCTCTAAGGTAAATACCTGCAGGCAGGTTAGAGGTTTCCCTTCATTGCCAGAGCTGTGTGGGAAATGTTACGCATTCATTCCAAACTAAGTTTCTCGCGATGACCGACAGGAGTTTTCGCGCGTCTCGATTCTGAACAGTACGAGGTTACAGTGCTTAAAAAAAACTTCCTTGTTATCGCTACCTTAACCGGGGGACTTGTCTTGCTGACTATTTTCATGACCGGTACGACGGCCTTCAAAAACCGTCACGCGGAGACATCCAAATCATGGGACCGGGAAGCGATCAAAGCGACGTATGTGACAACTCAGCTCAAGGAGACGGATAAGGCTCATTCCACCTTGGTTCTTTCCTACGATCTGGAGAACAACACGGACTCCGATTACCGCTTTGACGACGGCCACGGAGTTGTGATCCTCAGCAGGCTGAAGGCCGACGGCAGCCTGAGCCAGCAAGAACCGATACACCTCAGCTACCCCGTGTTCCTGCCCACGAAGCAGCATGCGCGCCTGGCCATTGAAATAACGGAACGTTTTGCCTGGCCCCTCGAAGGAGATCCTGCGTACGTAGACAAGCTCAGGGAATTTGTAAAACAGAGACTTGCCAGCGTAGGAGAGTTTGTTCTTTTTGATCAGTCCAGCCACGCTCAAGTCACCCTACCGGAAGAGTGGCAGGAACTGCGAGAATCGGCGGGAGCAAGTTAGTAATGGCCAGGGTCAGACTCGAAAGCAGTGGAACACCTGGGTACGATTGAGACTCTTAAAAAAAAGGAAGAGAAGAATATGTCCAGCTCGTCGATAACCTATGAAAACGAAAGCCCAAGGAGCGAACGGCGTTCCGAATCGCGAGAACCGCTGAAATGGGTGGTGCTTGTGTATTTCGGCCTGGACAATTGGGGCAAGCTCATCGACTTGAGCGAGAGCGGTATGCGTTTTGAATTTGCTCAACCCATCTCTGACCGTGAACGGATCAACTTTACGTTTGAAGCGATGGGCTGCTTGCCGGGCCCCTCTGGCGGGGAGGTCATTAGCGATTCCTTCGAGGCGGCAGGCGATGTGCGATGGACTCGCGATTTTGAAAGGACCGCCGGAGTCCAGTTCGTCACTCTGCCTGAAGAGAGCCGCCAACGGATTCGCAAATGGCTTTCGTTTGACGCCTCCTCCTCCGTTACCGCGCCAGCGAATGCCAGGACCGAGCCACTTGCCCCGGCTCCGGTGCAAGAGCCTCCCGAAGCTCTGCCGGCTTCGCCCGAAACATTGCCCGCTATTTACGAGAATGAGTCGCAGCCGGACATTGAGCGTGACGAATCCCGCGCAAAGCCGCTGGTGGATCCAACATCCTCGCTGATGGAGAAAATCCTCGAAGCTCCTACTTTTCAGGACTACTCCAGGATCATGGCGGAAGAAGAAAAGCAGCGTGCGGAGACTTCTGGTGCAAATCCCCGTATGACCCGAACCCAGATGATTAGCATCGCGGCTGGCTTGGCGTTCGTGTCTGTCATTGGCGGGATCAGCATGATTCTGCCGCGGCTTGCTCACAAAGTTCCTTCGGCCGAACGTGTCGCGAGTCCGACGGTCGGTGACCGCGGAACTCTTGGCGCCGAACACGGCGCGGCCGCCCCAAGTAAACGGCCGTTCCTTGTGGAGGTCTCGGACGCGAACAATCGCCGGTGGCTCCTGTGGTTTGATGGCAGCTCCAAAAATGGGCCCGTGCAGTCCGCCTTTCGGTCCGCCGCGCCTTCTTCGATGGACTCGCTGCGAGGCGCTGTTTCCCTGAAGCAGCCTGCTGCCTCGCGGAAGCCCTCAGACCCTCGCAAGTTCATACTGATTGCACCCAACGCGACGCGGCCTCAATCGAGCACTTTCCCCGCGAATTCTCCGTCTCTTGCGGCTCCAGTGGTTCGCGATGAACAGCAGACTCCCTTGGAGGCGCCCATCGTAAGCCTTCTCACCAGCCACGCGATACCGGCTCCCGTCACAGGGCAGGCACCCGTAGGAGGCCAGGTTCAACTGGCGCGTTTGCTGCAGTCGGTGCCTCCTGTCTACCCGGCTTTTGCCCGATCAAGTCACGTGGAAGGGGACGTCGCTCTGGATGCCCTCATCGACGCGAACGGCAATGTGACGGAGCTGAAAGTGTTATCCGGCCCGGCAATTCTGCGGCCAGCGGCCATTGATGCCGTACGGCAATGGAAATATGATCCCGCGCGCTTGGATGGGCGGCCGGTGGCGATGCACCTGGGCCTGACGGTGAGGTTTCGCTTCCCACGGATTTAGCGCTTCCAAAACTTCATGACTGCGGAGTAGTCCAGGTCTTCCTTGGCGGCGCCCTTAACGAAGTTGTACGTTTCGCGCGCGGCGGCCGTGGCGGGCAGGGCCACACCAAGCTGATTCGCGAGGTCCAGCGCCAAGCCAAGATCCTTGTGCATGAGGCGCAGCGGGAAACTCGGAACGTACTCGCCTTTGAGCAGGTTGGGTGCTTTGACGTCCAGCACGCCGGAGCGGGCCATGCTGGATTGCATGACCTCGACAAGTTTCTCCCCCGGGATTCCCGCGCGCGTCGTTAGCGCAAGGGCTTCCGCGAGGGCGCCCACTTGCAAAGCGAGGATGAGATTCATCGCTAGCTTGATCGTCTGACCAGATCCATTCGGTCCAAGGTGAAACCATTTCTTGCCCATCACCCCGAGTATGGGCTCGGCATCTTTCAGGGTTGCTGCATCGCCGCCAACCATGAAGATCAGCTCGCCTTTTTTCGCCCCCCAGTCACCACCTGTGACGGGCGCATCCAGAAAACGCACTCCTCGCTCGCCGCACGCCGCCCCTATTTTTTGGGCAAGCACGGGCGAAATGGTGCTGGAGTCCATATAAATGCTGCCCTGCTTCAGTGCCTGCATGGCGCCGCCGGAACCCCACAGCACTTCTTCGAGCGCGGGGGGATCGCTCACCATGGTGAGCAGAAATTCGGAGTTAGCCGCGACTTCCTGCGGTGATTTTGCAAGCTTCGCGCCCGCGGCGACGAGTTCATCGGCCCGCGAAGCGGTGCGATTCCAGATAGTGAGAGAGTATCCGGCTTTCAAAAGATTTGTTCCCATGGGCCGTCCCATGAGTCCAAGACCGATCAAGCCAATAGCAGGTTTCAAGAGCAGCCTCCTCAACAATCGCAGATACGAACGGTACGCATTCTGCCCAAAATAAGAAGACGATTGTAGCCGAATTGTGACTGGGATGCAGATAGACGCCTGCCTGAGAATCGCTCAGGCGGTCTTCGGAGGATGTGGGAACGGCAGGAGACGCGGAGCACCGCCAGCCGCAGCGGCAGCAGCCGCGCTAAGCGGCTCATGGCCGAGTTCAGCCGCGACAGGTGCCTCTGGTGCTTCCAGCGTGGCGCTAACGGAACCACCATTCGTAGAGGCGCCGGAATCCGGTTTTTCCTCGATGCGCACCAGATATTGGTAGGGAATTTCCCAGCGGAAATGTTTGTGCTGCCCGCGTTGCTCGAAATTCTGTTCTAGAAAAATCGACCGTCCGGAATCGGCCACGAAAGTGCCCGACGCGGGCAAAAGGATCTCGCGGCAAAAGGATCTCGCCGGCGCGATATTGCACCTCCACGCGACGCCCCAGAAATGCGGAGTAGCGAGCCATCCTGTACTCAGTTTCTGAAACCAGTAGTAACAGGGTCAATAGTACGGAAGGACCCCCTACGCGAAACTGTGGAAAAACTGCGGCCCGAATGTGGAAAAGTTAACTACCGCCGGGAAAGTTTGACCGCGCAAGGGCTTGAATATCGAAAAGCTTTGGAGCCGGTTTCCGTAGGCTGGCTGGAATCCTTGCCAGATCGGTGGCTGGGGAAGCCGTTCGGCGGGGAAACAACTGAAATTGTAGCAAAAAGCTTTCCGCTTTGCGCCCTTGCCCGAGTCCTTGACTTTTTCGCGAGGAAGGCTATTGTCTGCGTTCTGGGATAACAACGTGCCGGAGGATCCTGTTTCATGGTGGAAGTGACCCAAACGGTGGCAGCGGGGTTGTCAGCCTACTACGAATACATCGCTCAGCATTTGCACCAGTGGGCAGACCCGCTTTCCAATGAACAATTCTGGCGCAAGCCCTATCCTTACGGAAACAGCGTTGGACACTTGGTCTTGCATTTGACGGGCAATTTGAACTATTACATCGGAGCGCGTATCGCGGAAACGGGCTACGTGCGCGACCGCGACCGTGAGTTTACCGACCAGCAGCCGCCTCCGAAGGAGGAAACTCTGCGCGCCTTTGACCGTGCGATCGCGATGGTGGTGGCCGCGATTCAAAAACAGAAGGCGGAGGACTGGGGAAAAGCGTACACTGCCGAGCGCGAGCCGAAGGCTGCTGACCGCTTCCAAATTTTCATTCGTTGTGCGGGGCATGCGTATCATCATGTAGGTCAGATTGTGTACCTGAGCCGCGAGTTGGCGAGAACTTAAGGCCAGGAAGAAACGCCGGTGCGAAGCAGAGTGGGCTCCGCATAGGCGAGAACTGAAACGCGAGTGGTCGAACAAAAGAAACTCACCAAGGGCAGGGCTGCCCTGTTGCTGATCCTGTCTGCCTTGGGCGCGATTGCGTCGGCGACGGTGCTGCACGGATGGCACGTCTATCTGGGGTTCGCCATTGTGGGAATTGGTCTTTTCATTGGGTTCTTCCTCTCGAACCGCGGACACTGAGTTCACGTCTCTCGCAAAATTGGAGGTATGAAGCGATGCGCAGGGTATCCTTGCTTCTTGTTGCTTTGGCTGCGTGCCGGTTTCTCGTAGTTAGTGCCGCGGCGCAGGAGTCGGAAAAGACCTCGCCGGCCGCGCCTTCCACTACGCCGACGATCGACCAGTCACTGGAATGGAAAACTGCGTTCAACCCGAAAATTTCGCCGGATGGCAAGCGCGTGGTCTACGAAGTCCAGAAGGCCAATTGGGAAGATAACGCGTTCGACAGAAATTTGTGGATCGCCGACATCGCGACCGGTGACTCTCATGCATTGACGTCGGCAAAGAAATCGAGCACCAATGCGGCTTGGTCGCCTGACAACAAATGGATCGCCTTTCTTTCCGACCGGCCCGGGCAAATCAAGGACCCGCCTGAAGGCAAAAAGCAGTTATACGTGATTTCCACGGATGGGGGAGAAGCGCAGCAACTTACGAAAACCGAAAATGACGTGAATGCTCTTGAATGGGCGCCGGATTCCAAGCGTATTGCCTTTTCGACAACCGACCCCGACCCCAAATCGCTCAAAGACCGCAAGGAAAAGTACGGCGAGTATTCCGTGGTTCATGCCGATTACCAGATGGCCCATCTTTGGACCATTGAAATTCCGGGAGGTAGCGCGCCACTTTCGGAACCGAAACGCTTGACGGAAAGCGGCAAATTCAGCATCGGAGACTTTTCGTGGTCGCCGGATGGCGCGCGCATCGCCTTCAGCGCACAGAAAGATCCAGACCTGATTTCCTCGGAGACTGCTGATTTATACGTGGTGACACTGAGCGACGGCGCGGTGAAGAAAATCGTGGGCACGCCCGGACCGGATACCAATCCGAAATGGTCGCCCGATGGAAAGAAGATCGCCTTCGAAACAGCCGCCGGAGCGAAATATTTTTTCTACACCAACGTAAGAATCGCCGTGGTGTCCGCGGAGGGCGGAACCCCCCAAATCTTGACGGATTCCTTCGATGAAGACCCCGGCCTCATCGGCTGGGGACCGGATGGCATCTATTTTGCCGCCGAGCAAAAAACCTACGCGCACCTCTTCCGGCTGAATCCGGCGACAAAAGCCGTCGAAAAACTGAGCGCTCCCGATCACATGGCCTCCTTTTCTTTTTCGTTTTCGCAAGACTACAAGCAAGTGGCTTACCGGGCGGCCCTGGAAAATCAATATGC
>WNFI01448839.1_pt1 | contig 16572 bp, 19 predicted proteins | sample 5400471 | NCBI WGS metagenome assembly WNFI01 (sample SAMN13153348, study PRJNA577476) | soil metagenome | isolation source: 100 cm saprolite on Douglas fir-dominated hillslope | place: USA:California | collected 2013-09-17 | reverse complement strand
CGCTAGACTGATGAGCAGTAGAGCTGCAGCCGAAACGAGACCGAGGAGCGAGAGCGCATGGAAGAACGCAGGGGCGAGGCCTTCGCTGGCACGGAGCAATTGACCGTCATGGGCAGGCAGCTGCACGCAGGTGATCGGGCCCCCGACTTCTGTCTGGATTACGTTGATCTCGCGGATCTGGCCGTGCGCACGATCTCCCTGGCTGACTCGACAGGACTGGTGCGTCTACTCAACGTGGTAAATACCCTTGAGTACCCTCGCTGCCAACAGGTGGTAAAGCAGTGGGAGACGCTTCGGGTCATGTTGCCACCAGAGGCGTGCATCTATACCGTGAGTATGGACCCGCCGCAGGTGCAAGCTCATTGGCAGGATACAGCGGGCGTGTTGCACCAGGTCCTCTCTGCCCACCGCAGTGAGCAGTTCGGCCAGGACTATGGCGTGTGGCTCAAGGAGTGGCGGCAACTCGCGCAGGCTGTCTTTGTGCTTGATCGCAACGACCGCATCGTCTATGCCGAGTACGTCGCCGATCAGCTGCGTGAGCCAGACTACCTCACCCCACTGCAAGCGGTTCAGCAGGCCGCAGTAGAATGAAAGCTGAGGCGTAAGAGGCTCCTGACACCCTGGAAAGGAGTGTTGCGCCATGTCACCGTCAAAATTCTCGCGAATGGGAACACAAGGAGGAGAGCACCGTGAGGCAGGATATCGGCGAGACACGCGAGGTCTCTCGCCTCGAGCTGTGGCGCCGTGCGAGTCTAAATGGCGATCTCGAGGCCTGGGCAGCGTTCCAACAGGGCCTGGAAGAGACTGTGCTGACCTGGTTCCATGACCATCCGGGCAGCGAGGCAGCGAGTCGCGTGCAGAGCGACCGCCACTTCGTCGCACGGGCCTTTGAGCGGTTGTGGCATATGGTTGTCCAGGGGCAGGTGGCTTGCGAGACGCTCTACCCGGTGGTGGTGTACCTGCGCGCGAGTCTGAACGGAGCCATCTTGGAAACGCTCCGGATCTCGCAGCGTCCAGGAGCGGTCTCGAGTTCCTGGCCCGATGGGGAGGAGTGCCCCGAGAGGAGCGTGGTCTGGGGCAGACTACAAGCGCGGCTGTCCAACGAGCGGGAGCGGCGACTGGCCTATCTGCTCTATCACTGTGGACTGGATCCCGCCGAGATTGTGCGCTCCTGTCCGCAGGAATGGAGCGATGTCCACGAAGTGGCTCGTCTGCGGCACAGCATCTTGGTGCGGCTCGTGCAGAGCCCTGTCCTCGTTTCGACAGGACAGGAAGGCGAGATCCAGCCAGCGCCCACTCCCATCGATGCAGAAGGACGTGCGTGAGCCAGCTACCTCGTTCAGTCCAGTAATCCCAGGCAAATTGAAGAATCCGGCAGAGCTGGTGATTTCATCCAGCGCTCCCAGTCGAAAAGAAGGAGAAGAGGACATGCCTCAGTTACTCGGATTTGTCATGGCACAACGTTTGTTGCTTCGGGGGTAAGCAACTACGACGCTTGATTTCGGGACGGTGACCGCCGGTATGGAACAAGACCTGCGTCCCGATGCGGAGACCATCCCGGGACAAACCGCCTGCTGCAATTAGGACGCTGTCCCATGACAACCCCCGATCCTCCTATGTACCATTGGGGCAGGGGCCGGAAACTAGTCGGCGGTCTGCAAGGTGAGGCACGGCTGCATCTCCAGGCGCTCGCTGCGCTTTCTGGATGCTTATTGGTCTTGACATATGTTTTGGTTCCGGCGATCCTCACATAGGATCTGCTTTGGAAGAAGTCCGATGTGATGGAGTTGAGAATAGCTGCTTTGCGAAAGGCGAGGGTAAAACCCATGAGGAATGTATTGAGACGGCGCTTCTGGCTTGAAACAGGCATGGCCATTGTTACCAGTATGTTGTTCGTGATCACTTTGGTGCAGAGAGCCTGGATCGAGATCGTCTTCAACGTCGACCCCGATAACCGCAGTGGAGCCCTGGAGTGGCTGATCGTTGGTGCTTTATTGGTCGTGACGATCACGCTCTTTACTCTGGCAAGCTACGAGTGGCGCAGAGCTCGCACTGCCATTTCCTGATGACCTATCCTTCGAAAATGGACTCCGGGGTGGGCAGGTAGATCATATGGCGATCAATTTTCATCATGGTCCCTGTCGCGACCTCCAACGAGGGTGTTTTTTATCAGCTATCTCAATGCTCTTTTTTGTCGTGATCAGGATGTAAACAACTCATGATTTTTTGAGAAAGGAAAGTAACCATGCCAGACGAAAAGATAATACCAGCTCCCAGCCCCCTACCGCATCCCGGGCCGCCGTTGCCGCTGCCGCCACCGCACCTGCTGGACATCTCCAGGATTGACGGCACGCCGTGGACAAATCCGCCCTACGACACAAGCGATCCCAATTGGTCGAGCAAGGTGGTCGGCGGCCAGACGTTCAATGGCTCGTGGGCCAGCGCCTACGAGTGGGTCTCGGTTCTCAACCCGAAGGAGGAACAGGACGACGAGGTCGTCCTCACCGGGACCGCAGTTAATCCTGGGATGGCTAGCGCAGACCTCCCCTTCACGCATCCGTTTGGAGGTGACTTCGAGTTCACGATCGTTCCAGATAGTGCCTATATCAATCTCCTGGCTACCTCCAACAAAGACCCCAATGGCCGCTACAAGGATGACTGGAGTGCGGCCCAGAGCGCAGGCATCGCAGTTCCAACCGGTCTACTTGGAGTCGAGATCGACGGAGCGCTTGTCCCGGCCGATTACAGGGTTGTGCAAGGTGACAGGGTGGCGGTCTACGGTCGCTGGATCGTCGATGCCGGTCACTCAGAGTTCCATTCGGAGATCCATCCGCCTCTGCTTATGGCACTAGCCAGGTCGGTCGATAGCAGCGGCAATGTCACGCCCCGCAGCGAGAACGCAACAACCCTCTTCCGGCTGTGGAGCCGGCCGTATCAGGCCGGGCAACTCTTCAGCACGAATGGCGACTCTAACCTCCCATTACACGATTACTGCAGCAAGATCGCTGATACGCCCCCGTGGAATGACGTGAAGGCCTTCCCTCCAGTCTTTCCGCAGCCATTTCAAGGTATCCAGATCGTCTCCTTCACCATCCGCCCGCCCGTTCCCGCTCCAGTTCCCACTCTACTGGGAACCACGTGGCAGCTCCAAGCCAGCTACCACTTCACGGTTCGTGATTCTTGCAGCGTCGAAGTGACGCGCTCACCAGCAGACCCCAACAGCCTCCTTGTAATTGTCACGCTCGACTCCATAGGAGATCCAGCACCACCAAAGCCTCCGAACCCCCACTTTGTCACATACTCTGTGCAGGATCTGCTCAATCAGGCGCCGTCGGGAGTCGATCTCAGCTGGTTAGAGAAGCTCTGGCTCGATTGGGTCACCCAAGTGGTCTACGTCAATCAGTATGATGCTCCTCAGACTTCAAAGACACAGGACAATGTCAATGTCATTCCGATGACCCCCATCGCCACGCTGCCAAAGGCTGGCCAGGCCACCGACAACAACCAGCCTTTCCCAGTCTATGGCTGGGTCAAGCTGGGCTGGGTCAACACCGGCCCGACCAATCGCTGACATTCAGGGTTAGAAAGCACTGCTGGGCTGAATGCGCGTCCAAAAACCTGCTTGGCCTGGCGTATACCTTTACGGAAAAAAAGTAGCAAGCCTAACGGAATGGGCTTTTAGCAATCGGGCTGCCCTGGAGGTGCTCAGACATGACGACACCATCCAACAGTTGGAATTTGCCTGCCAAGCTGGAAATGCTTCTTGAGCAGAATAAGCAATGGCAATGGATGTATCGCCCGGTGTTCTTTCGCTTGGGCCGAGAGGAAGACCAGGTGCGGTTCAGTCACTTGCTTGAGCGTGGGACGCCTGTGCTGGTCTATGACCGGCTCCAGGACCAGTTGGGGGAACTCATCAAAGCCAGGATGCCCCACCGGACATATAGCCAGGCGGATCTCGACCAGGAGGTAGCTGCCTGGTTGGCTGACATGCCGCCAGCGCACTATGGTGTTTGGGTGTACTATCCCTGGTCAGGGCGGCTCGTCCATCTGCTCGACGAACGGGAGTTCATCGAGCTGAGAACCACGCGCAACCTGTACAAAATCACGACTGCCGAACGCGATGTGTTGGCCCAGAAAAAAATAGGCATCATGGGGCTTTCTGTCGGGCAGTCCATTGCTCTGACGGTGGCCATGGAGCGGAGTTTTGGCGAAATCCGCCTGGCCGATTTTGATCTGCTCGAACTTTCAAACCTGAATCGTATCCGCAGCGGGGTGCAGAACCTCGGCATCTCGAAGGTCATTGTGGCTGCTCGCGAGATTGCGGAAATCGATCCATTCCTACAGGTGACCCGCTTTCTTCAGGGAGTCAACGAGGAGAATCTTGATCAGTTCCTGCTGGAGGGAGGAAGGCTGGATGTGCTGGTCGATGAGTGCGACGGTCTGGATATCAAGATCTTGGCACGGTACCGCGCCAGAGCCTTGGGCATTCCTGTGGTCATGGATACCAGCGATAGAGGTCTGCTTGACGTTGAGCGCTTTGATCTCGAACCAGAGCGCCCGATTCTGCACGGCTTGATTCCAGACCTTGACCCAAGCCAACTGAAAGGCCCCTCCAATGAGGACAAAGTTCCCTACATCTTACCGATGCTGGGCGTGGAGACCCTCTCCACGCGTGCCAAAGCGTCGCTGGTGGAAATCGGGCAAAGTATAGCAACCTGGCCGCAACTGGCCTCTTCGGTCGTACTGGGAGGCGCCGTGGGAGCTGATGTGTGCCGACGAATAGTTCTGGGACAATACCACGAATCCGGTCGGTACTTCGTCGATCTGGAAATGCTTGTCGGGGACAGACAACCGGGATGGGAGACAGCCGGGAGCAAGCCCCTGCAGATGATGACTCCTCCCCGGCAGGAGTACCTCTCGCATGATCAGATGCCTGGGTTGATCGAGCAAGTCCCCCCTTTACAGACTGATGGGCGCATCGTGCTCGAACGGCAACAGATCGTCGAGCTGATCGAAGCGGCTATTCTTGCTCCTTCTGGTGGAAATTGCCAACCCTGGCAATGGGTGTGCCGTGATGGCACAGTGTTTTTGTTCCACGACCGGGGACGTTCGGCCTCCTTGTTGGATTACGAGCATACTGGCTCATTCGTGGCATTAGGAGCAGCCTGCGAAAACCTGGCGCTCCAGGCACACGCGATGGGCCTGGAGGCGCGCATCCAAAGTTTTCCACTGGAACCGGACACCCGGCTGGTAGCGGCGATCGATTTCCTCTCAGGACAAGCCTGGTCGCACTGGCATGTGGAGTTGGTCCAGGCTATCCCCTCACGTCGCACGAACCGCAAGACGGGAGTGAGGAAACCACTTCCTCACGGGATTCTCTCCCAATTGGGCACTTCGGTTCAGAGCATACAAGGCGCTACCTTCTTCTCTCTTGAAGAAGAGGGTGAACTGAGAGAATTGACTCAACTCGTAGGTGCTGCTGAAAGGCTCAGACTACTTCATCTGCAATCACATGAGGAAATGATGCACGAGATTCGATGGAGCAAGTCAGAAGCCGAACAAAGCCGTGATGGACTTGACCTGGAGACATTGGAACTCTCCCCCTCGGATAGGGCCGCTCTCCTCGTGTGCCGGGATTGGTCTGTGCTCGACCTGGTGCGACAATGGAAGGGTGGACGAGCCCTGGAAAAGATGGCCAGGCGCTCTATCGAAGCGGCCTCAAGTGTTGCCTTGATTGCCATGCCCGGGCACCGCCCACTCGATTATTTTCACGGTGGGCGATCCATGCAACGAGCCTGGCTCACGACAACCCAATTGCATCTGGCTTTCCAGCCGGTCACCTCGTTGGTCTACCTGTTCGCACGCCTGGTGCGAGGAAACGGGACCGGCTTACCTGACGAGATGGTTGACGAATTGAGAACGTTGCGGGGCCGTTACTGCCAGCTCTTTGCGGTCGATGACCGGATGGGCGAAGTGTTACTGTTCCGTTTGTCACTGGCGGAAGCTCCCTCGACCAGGTCGTTGCGTCGCCCGGTAGATGAGGTGCTGAGCTTTTATGAGTCAAGGAAGTAGCCATGTCGAAAAAACCACTGCTAGCAAGCAACAGCCAATTCCGTTGTAGTGGCAATGCCAGCGTTCCTTCTGGAACGTCGTCCACTCTCGCCGACATCACCCCCCTCTTTCTAGCAACGCTCGGGGGTTCTATTGACCATCATGCTCCTGGCAGAAGGGAAGTGAAGCTTTCCGTTGGCTCCATGCATGTTCAGGTGGTGGAGGTACGCTCTGATGAGCTTACTGGTGAAGAGTGGAGGACCATTCAAACGGCGAGAGACTCCTACGCGTCGATGTGGAGCGGAGGAAATGGCAGCATTAGTGAGGTAAGAGAAGATCTCTTCGACGGAAGAGGTTCTCAAGGGGTCCCTTATATGGTCTGGCATTATATTGCGACCGTGACGTCTGCTGGGGAGGAAGACAAAATTATCACGATGCGCAAAGTCTACTATCCTCTGCAGCACCATGGTGAGAGAGATAATATGCATCCCGAGGAAGTGTTGAACTGGGTGGAAGAGTATCTGTCGGATGATATCAGCTTTTGGGAAATAGCAAACCATCAGACGAATACAATATATTCCCTCTGGGAAGAACTGAGAACAAGGGAATCAAAGAGAGTACCCACATCCAGGGCTGTTGCAAGATCGGGAATAAAATGGACCCCTCATGAGTATAGATGGATGAAACAATGCCATTTCCTCATGAAAGGTCCTTCTATGAACGATACAACACTTTTGCGGCAGCTCTCTCTTCCTCAGAAAGCGCTGGTGTTTGATTTGGAGGCGCTGTACGCCGGGCGGGCAAACCATTCCTGATCATCGAGACCGACGTGGTCGGCAATACCCCTTGGCGAGTCTGCTCATGATCGGGGTGCTGGCGAAATTGGCTGGTCAGGATAGTAGTCGTGCGATGGCGCATTGGGCCAAATTGCGCACCCATAAACTCGCGTCAACTCTTCCACCTCAAGCGAGAGCGCATGCCGCACTACAGTACCTGGAGCCGGGTCTTGGGTCATGCGGTTGAGCCAGCAGAGGTGGAGCACGTGCTCGGTCAGTTTTTTCTCAGAGCAGTCAGGCGGTCTGAGCGCAAGCGCGGCAGCCTGCAACTGGCGTTGGATGGCAAAACCTTGCGGGGAACGATCCCCCTGGGAGCCAGCCGCGGGGTCCATTTGTTAGCCGCCTACCTGCCTAAGCAAGGGGTGGTGCTGGCTCAGATGCAGGTCGATCAGAAAAGTAATGAAATCACCCATGCGCCCACACTGCTCAAGCCACTGGATCTGCGTGGGGTGGTAGTCAGCGGAGATGCGATGCTTGATCAGCGCAAGCTCAGCCTCCAGATTGTCCAGGCCAATGGAGACTCTCTCTGGACGGTCAAGGACAATCAAGAGGGCTTACGAGAGGACATCGACGTGCTCTTCCAGCCCCATCGCCAGTTGGCTGGCACCTCGGCACCGCCCAACGATTTTCGCACGGCTCGCACCGTAGAGAAAGGACACGGTCGCCTGGACAGGCGCACGATCACCGGAAGTCACGAGCTTTCCGCTTACAGTACCTGGCCGGAACTGGCGCAGGTGTTCAAACTCGAAAGCCAGCGAACCAATGGGCTTGGCACCATCGAAACAGAGGTGCGCTATGGCGTGACCAGCTTGCCTGCGCATGTCGCCGAGCCCCACCGCTTGACTTCAATTGACCCGTGGCCATTGGGGCATTGAGAACGGCTTGCACTATCGACGGGATACGACCATGCGGGAGGATCATTCCCAACTTCGCAGGGGGCATGCTCCTCACGTGCTGGCGATCCTCAATACTGTTGTCATCGGGCTGCTGATCGGTCGAGGCAGAACCAATCTCGCTGAAGCCCGACGGGAGTTCGCTTATCAGTTCGATCGCTCCTTGGCGACTCTCGCTGCTTAAACAGCAGTTCTCGACTTTGCAACAGCCCTGGGGCTTATCCGTAAATAACTTCCATAAAACGAAGAAATATGCTAAAATCAAACCATGACGACCAAACAACAGTACGAGATTCTGCGAAACGAATTGAATGAACAGCAATGGCGCTTGTATCTGGGAACCGAAGCGCTCAAGATGGGCTCTGGAGGGATCAGTCAGGTAGCTGAGCTGTCTGGAGCGGATTGGAAAACGGTGCAGCGCGGGGTCAAAGAGCTCAAGGGAGAGCGAGCGCGAGCGCAAGGGAGGATCCGCCAAGCCGGAGGCGGGAGGAAGAAGGCGACGGTGACGGATCCGACCTTGCAACGGGACCTGGAGGAGTTGCTGGAGCCCAAGGGGGATCCGATGAGCTTGATCAAATGGACAACGCACTCGTTGTCCCATCTGGTCAAGGCACTCGCAAAGCAGGGACATCGCATCAAGAAGACGGCACTGGCCGACGTGCTGCACGAGCAAGGCTATTCGCTCAAAGTCAACAAGAAAACGCTGGAGGGTACATCCCATGCCGACCGTGATCAGCAGTTTGGGCACATCACGACCCAGTGTAAGCAGTTCGAGCAGAAGCAAGCGCCGGCCATCTCGGTGGACTGTAAGAAGAAAGAGCTGCTGGGAACGTTTAAGAACCAGGGGCGCGAATGGCAGCCCAAAGGGCAAGAGACACACGTCAACGTCTACGACTACCGCTCGTTGGCCACAGGCCGTGCCATCCCCTACGGCATCTATGATCTGGTGCATAACCAGGGCTTCGTGAATGTGGGCATCGATCATGAGACGGCGGAGTTTGCGGTAGAGAGCATCAGGAGGTGGTGGAAGCACTGCGGCAAACGGCTCTATCCCCAGGCACACGAACTCCTCATCACCGCCGATGGGGGCGAAAGCCTCGGGGTGCGCAACACGCTGTGGAAGAAGACCCTGCAAACCCTGGCCACTGAAGAACAGCTCACGATCACCGTGGCGCATTATCCGCCTGCCACCAGCAAATGGAACAAGATCGAGCATCGCCTCTTTTCTTTTATCTCCATCAACTGGCGCGCCATACCACTTACCTCTCTGGAAACCGTCATTGAGTTGATCTCTCATACGACCACCGAGGAAGGATTGCACGTCACCGCCATCAAGGACAGCCAGACGTATCCGACGGGCCTCACCGTCAGCGACGCCGAACTCCAGGCCCTCAACATTGTCCGTGATGCCTTTCATGGCGAGTGGAACTATACCATTAAACCTCAAGATGCTGCCTCACCCTAGATCAGGGAGTTATTTGCGGATGAGACCTTAGGGATTGTGGCGGGCGTGTGCCAAGAAATTGGTCTGGCCACCTGGCTGGATGCTCAAGATCCTTCTCATCACCCACAGGTGAGCATTGGAACGGCAACGGTGGCCATGATTCTCAACGGCTTGGGGTTCAGCAACAGACAATTGTATTTGGTCCCTCAGTACTTCGCCAACAAACCAGTCGAGCACTTGCTGGGTGCGGGGATCACGGCTGAGATGCTCAATGATGATTGCTTGGGGCGCACGCTCGATTGGTTGTACGCACACGATCCCACCAGGCTCTTTGCGGGTCTAGCCGGACAAGCACGCCAGATCTTTAGTGTGAAAGCAGAGCAGGTGCATGTGGACACAACGTCGTTCTCCGTCAGTGGAGCGTATGGTGCTGCTGCCAGAGGACAAGAGTCAGGTGAAGAAGCAGAGCGAGTAGAGCTACCATCCCCTGAAGCCGCCCTCATTGCCATCACCTATGGCTATTCGCGCGATCATCGTGAGGAACGCACCGCAATGGATGTTGGCGATGGCGACCACCCATGATGGGGATATCCCGCTGTTCCTGCGCCCACTCGATGGTAACAGCAGTGATAAGGCAAACTTGCTTGCAGCTATCACTGCTCTACAAGACCAATTGCACGGAGCGGATGGGGAGCTAAGTGTGTATGTTGCCGATAACGGGATCTACAGCCAATCCAATATGAGGCAGTTGAACGAAGCCGGGGTGAAGTGGATCAGCCGGGTCTCAGAGACCTTGACCGAAGCCCAGACAATCTTGCGCAAAGGCTCCGATGAGTGGCAGTGTTCTGAGGATGGCAGCATGCAATGGTTTAGCCGGGTGCTGCAACTGCCGCAGGGATCAGAACGCTGGGTCATCGTTCGCACGACAGCTTCCTTGCAGCGAGCCCAGGGAAGCTTACAACGCTAGGTAAACCGAGCCCAAACAAACTGGGAGCAGAAGTGTTGGCATCTCGCGAATCGCCGATTTGCCTGTGAAGCTGATGCGAGAGCCGCTTTCGAGCGTGAACTGAAAGGCAAGCCGACCTGGCTCGAGGTCAAAGTCGAGTTCGTGGCGCATCCTCATCATGCAGGCAAAGGGCGTCCACGCAAAGACGCCTTTCCTGCCACCCACCATTGGCAAATCATGGCAAGCGTGACGGTCAACAAGGTGCAGGTGGAGGAGGAAGCGTTGTGCAAGGCGTGTTTCATCGTTGGCACTAATGTCCTCGAGACAGCTGCCCTCTCGGATCACGCATTGGTGACGACCTACAAAGAACAAGGCGGCGTGGAGCGTAGCTTTCGTTTCCTCAAAGATCCGTTGTTTCTGGCTTCCTCGGTCTTTGTCAAAAAACCGGAGCGTATCGTGGCGCTCGCTTTGATCATGGTATTATGCTTGCTGGTCTACCGCTTAGCTGAATTCCGGCTGCGAACCCGTCTGGCCGAGACCCAGCAGACGATTCCCGATCAAGTCCACAAACCGACAGTCCGCCCGACCATGCGCTGGATCTTTCAATGCTTCGAGGGTGTTGAGTTGCTCCATGTGCAAACCGCTGCAACGTCGCTAGTGCTTGTTTTAGGGCTACAGCCCGTTCATCAACTCGTTTTGCACCTCTTAGGGCCCCTCTACAAGGACATCTATACTCCCACCGGCTGAACAGGCGGAGGAAGACCTCCGCACATTAGTCGAGGAAACTCCTCTGAAATCGGGAGAAAGCCACGACCCAGGCACGTTGCTCATCTGTCTCCGGCACTGGATATCCCCGAACTAAACTGAGGCGCTCAAAGGCCTGATCTGGGGAAAAACCGGTGAGCACCAACACACTGGCTACCATGAGAGCAGCTCTGCCCAGTCCTTGACGGCAATGCACAGCGACATGTTTTCCTGCTGCCACCTGTCTGTGTAACTGCTCCAGGAAGGCGAAGGTGCTTTCGGAAAATGGAGGAGTACTGCGATCTGGGATCGGAAACGAGAGGTAGATGACTTCCTGACGACGACAGCATGCTGCTTCCTCTCTGAGATCCAATTCCGTGACCTCATGGGGAGTCAGTAAAGAGACCAGGATGTCAACGCCCGCCGAACGGATGGCCTTCATCTCATCGGGTAGCCAGTCACCGCCTCGTGGGCGAGCCACGATGCTGACCTGTCCCGCAGGAAGACCTTGAGTGGAATACACTTGTGCATGCATGTTCGTTTCTCCTGCTCCTGTTTGTCTTTTCGTGTCCGCACTATGATCGAAGTACTCATGTGAGACCTTTACGGAGCATTTACCAGCAGAGCTAAGTAATACTGGGAGCTTCCTTGTTCTCTCGACGCCTTTGGCTATGTCAAACACTGGGGAAATTTCTGAGGACAACACTGAGGAGGACTACTGCTAGTCTATACCGCTCGCTCGTCCTTTGCAACTCACCCTCTGCGGTGGTTGTTGAAGAACTTGAGACAATGCAAGCTCCAGGCAATTTTCCCAATAATTATGGATGGAAACTGCGAATTGGGGGCTCCCTCTGGCTGAATCTGCGGAATGGGGGGTAATGGCATGCATTGCACGAAAAATAGGGTATCTCAAGTCGCTCATCGGCTTGTAAAGCGGGTGTAGCAAGTGAGCAGGGGAGATGTGGGTGCAAAGATGATGCTTCATTTGCGTCAAGCCACCCTTGGCGGGGTCTCAGATGTACAACCGAACTCACACAATCATTACTCAATCGTAACCGAATCTTTACCACTTCCCTCTTCTCAGCCCTCCGTCGTGCTGCCATACTAGATGTAAGCAGGTGGGCGTGTCACATGTCTTGTCAACCCCTGCACATGAGCCGCACGCTCGTGTTCACCGGAGCGTGCTTGAAAGTGAGGCGTTCTCATGCGCTCCGCTTCGCGTTCGCATCTCGGTCTTTTCCTCCTGCTGCTGGTCTTCGCCAGCGGGCTTGGTCTGTCCACCTCCTTACGAGGAGTGGCGCAGGCAGCTGGCCCACACATCGGGCTCTCACAAAAGGTGGGGCCACCTACCACCAGCGTGCAGGTGAATGGCGCAGGGTTTGGTCACAGTGAACCCGTGCTCGTAGACGTTGATACGACGCAGGTAGGTGCGGCGACCACCGATGCCACCGGGAAGTTTGTAGTACGGATTACCGTGCCTAAAAGCGCGTTGCCTGGGACACATGCTGTGCGGGCGACGGGCCAAAGCAGTGGCCTGACGGCACTGGCACTCTTCCTGGTCCAGGTGGACTGGACCCAGTTCCACTTCGGGCTCCATCACAAGGGGTACAACCCCTATGAAAATGTCCTCACTCCCTCCAACGTGTCCGCCTTGACCCGTGATTGGAGCTACACCACGGGAGGTTCTATCGTCTCCTCCCCGGCAGTAGCGGGCGGCCTGGTCTACGTCAGCTCGGCAGACCACAAGCTGTACGCCCTGCATGCCGTGACGGGCACACGCAAGTGGAGCTACACCACGGGATATACTATCTACTCCTCCCCGGCAGTCGCCAATGGCGTGGTCTATGTCGGCTCAGATAACTACAAGCTATACGCCCTGGATGCCATGACCGGTGCACTCAAGTGGAGCTACACCACGGGGGGTCCTATCGACTCCTCCCCGGCAGTCGCCAATGGCGTGGTCTATGTCGGCTCATTTGACGACAAGCTATACGCCCTGGATGCCATGACCGGTGCACTCAAGTGGAGCTATACCACGGGGGGTTATGTCCTCTCCTCCCCGGCAGTCGCCAATGGCGTGGTCTATGTCGGCTCAGTGGGCGGCCAGCTGTACGCCCTGGATGCCATGACCGGTGCACTCAAGTGGAGCTACACCACGGGAAGTATCGGCTCCTCTCCGGCAGTAGCGGGCGGTGTAGTCTATGTCGGCTCGGCAGACAACAAGCTGTACGCTCTGGATGCTGTAACGGGCACACGCAAGTGGAGCTACACCACGGGAAGTTTTATCCAATCCTCCCCGGCAGTCGCCAATGGCGTGGTCTATGTCGGCTCAAGTGATGACAAGCTGTACGCCCTGGATGCTGTGACGGGCAGACGCAAGTGGAGCTACACCACGGGGGGTTATATCGAGTCCTCCCCGGCAGTCGCCAATGGCGTGGTCTATGTCGGCTCATTTGACGACAATGTGTATGCCTTCCATCTGCCTGGCATGAGCTAAGAGATGATCTTGCTGAGACACGCCACGGGCGTTGAGGCTGGGTAGCTTCTCCCCAACGTCGAAAAAGGAGGCGTGCGACGTACAGGGTGATGAAGAGCAGGGCCGCGGGCAGTTCAAGGAGAAAGGATCAGCCTCTCAATCCGTGCTTGGTGCACGTTCAGCTGATGAGAAGCTCTCCACAGACAGACAGAAGAGACAGTAGAAGCGCGTCTGTTTCAGGGAAAACGGGAGTGCTTCCTCCAAAAGCGATCTTCGGCGTCGGGAGCAACGATGGTTCTGACGTGACTCCCTAAGCTGCCCTGGCTCCTTGCGTCCACTAAGCACGAGATAAGAGGCTGAACCCCAAGAGAGACGAATCAACAAAGCGCTAGCCGAAACTGCGGATTGTGGGTTCATTTGCCGTGGACTCCACACTCCAATTTTCGGAAAAACTGTCGATCAAACTGCGGAATGTGGGGAGTATTTGATTTTTCCGCTATTTCTCTCTCTGGGATTATTCCGTATGTGGTGGCCGAAAGAGACGAAAGAACCAGAGAAAAAAGTGGCATCGCCTTTGCTGCGATCCAGCTGCTGGCAGCACATGGGTCTACGGGCGAGTTCATGTTTGCGCAGCAATGCGAAGAATTCCCCAAAAAAGTCCTGCGGATGGTGGATACCAAGGGCCGGGATGTTGTGCTTGATTTCTCCCCGGCCACACAGACGTTAGGTTTGACTGCCGAGCAGACACTGCGGTTAAATAGAGGGCATCCTCCCGTGATACACCATCTTGCCAGCTTCCCTGGGTATTGGGTAGATAATACGTTGGCTGCTGCTACCGTCACACGATTGGTGAAGGAGGGGAAAGTCCCCAAAGAGCAAATTCAAACAGCCTGGGAAAGGCTTAGACGAGACGCGCTGACGAAAGAGGAGGTCATGAGAAAATTACTCAAAGATGTACACAATGACGGAGCAATCCTCTCAGAAAGTGATTTACCTACTGATATCGAAAATGTAGCAGAACAGGTCATTGCTCTCCTGACGAAGCCGCGCTATTGTAAATACATGCTTCCTCTTGAAGCAAATTCTGCTTTATATCATGGCATAGTGTACGAATCAGGAGATGGTCCTTATCCCGCGGCTTTATTACCCGAAGCATGGGAAAAAAGCGCCCAACATCTTCTTCGGAAAGCACAAGAAAAATATGGGAGAGCTCCTCTATAATGGTATCGATAGCGTGGCTCTGATTCGACCTGCAGGCCCCCAAGAAGCGGCAAGGGCAACTACACTCTCTGCGGACAACAGAAGCGCTTTTCTGACATCTGGCTTAGCGGTGTTCCTCATACGCTCTCAGCCGCTTCTTTGGGGGCTTAGCGTTGCACATTTCGCCGGCGGGCCTAATAGGCCATCATAGGATACTTTTGTGCAGTGATCCTGGTCCAACCTCAACAAGAAGCCATTTGATGTATTGTGATCGTATTCGAGAAAGGTGTCTCATTTCTTCATCAATACTACCAGTCCGGCGCAATGCTCTGGCCCTGTTTTCACTTGGGCTGATGATCCTGGTCACGAGTTCTTTTCTCCTGAGCGCGTGGAGAAGCATAGAGGGTCGGGTTGAGGATAGAGGCTCAGCGGAGATCTTCGTGGTGGGCTCGTTCCTCTAGGTTGACAGTTCCTTAGTTTTCTGGGGCCTCATCGGCGCTGGCATCAATCGCTGGTTGGCGAGTGCTTTGTGGGTTGCCAATCTGGTTGGCCTGTGTTTCTTCCTGAGTTCCTCTACAATGGACCTGGAGGCACCCCCTATGGCGGCACTCCCTTCCTTCTCTCTTGCGGAGGTAGTAGCCCCGGCAGTATTACTCTTGCTGCTCCGTTCTCGCTGGGGTGTGCTGCTGAAAGGGTTGCTCCTGGGGCTGGGCAGCGCATCAGTGGTACTGTTTGTCTAAGGGTTTGGCAGGCAAGAGATCCACCTCACGCTCAAGGGGCCAGCGGAGCCGGGCGCGCCTCCAGACCCTGGAATTTCAGCCGTGCTGTGGATCGGATCGGTTGTGGCAGTTTTCTTCCTGGCGCGCTTCTGGAGTCGGCCCGCGCCGCCGTCCGCCAAGTCGCTGATAGGTTCACTGATATCTGAGTAGGGCACGCCCTCAGAGACTTCCTCAGAGCTGCAACCACCGCTCCAGGCTGAAGCTGATCAGCCCTCAACTGAGCGCATGCCAGCGCCGGACCTGCCGGCCCCAGGGAGTGGCTTGCCGGACGCTGAGCCTGCTGCGCTCAGGAAACGCTAGTCGAACAACTGGAGGATTGTGGCTGGCGCTGTACTGGCGCTGCTCCTACTTAGCGCCAGCCTTACCGGCCTGGGGCCGCTGGGCGGAGCGCTTTGCCCCCTCGCAACGCCTGTCGCGGATGTTGGAGAGGTGAAGGACTCGCCGCCAGAGTCGGGACAATTTACGCTGGTATTGAGTGCTGACCGCACCTCCATCAACCAGTATGAGGTCATGTTGAACAATGGCCCCTGTGCTACCGGGCCGGGATATGTCTCTATACATGGAGGGGATACTGGTCGATACGGGCAGGACAGTTCACGGTTTCCATCCTCCTCCCTGGTGGTTCCACAGAGACCAACGATACGCTGACCATTCAGGGAAGCTTCGATCAACTGACCCGGGCTGCTGGAATGTGGAAGGTAGAGACAGAGGGGAACACCTGTAACGGGAACTGGAGTACTTAATCCGTCTTGATATGACAGGACGCCTGGCTGTTTGCGGAAAGCTTTTTCAAGGCGCCCAAGTTTGAGGTGGTCTATTTCCACCACTAGCAATCCTTTGAGGAGGCGGCAGCCGCGCCTGCAGGCCTTTCTGGAGGACGTGTATCATGTCAAATGTCTCCATCCGTCCTTGGATTACGTGCCTCTCAATGAATTCGAGTTACACTATTCGATATGTTAATGACTTGGTGGTCTGGACTTTTTGGGGACACTCCAAAAAGTAAACTGTCAAAAGAACTGTCAATTAGCCTACTTCGCGGCTTCAGATATCCTTTAAGTAAGGTGGGAAGCTGAGTTAAGAGCATAGTAAGCAAGTAATGGGCAGGAGTCCCCCCTTCGGCACCCAAGCCCGGCTGAAGCCAGGATACAAGCCACTTCAGGCGGTTCTCATTTCCACTTGACACCCGTATTGACACCCTAACTG
>WNFI01633497.1_pt1 | contig 16574 bp, 17 predicted proteins | sample 5400471 | NCBI WGS metagenome assembly WNFI01 (sample SAMN13153348, study PRJNA577476) | soil metagenome | isolation source: 100 cm saprolite on Douglas fir-dominated hillslope | place: USA:California | collected 2013-09-17 | reverse complement strand
CCGGGGGTTCGAACGGCGCCTCCAGGTCGAAGCTGACCTCGCTCGAGGGCGCGAACGGCACCGGGGACGGCGGATGCGGAGTGGATGCAGGCTCGGCCGTCCTCGGAGTATCCCTCGGCGGCTCCGCCGCCGGCAGCGGGGGCTCCTCCACCGGGGAGGGTTCGCGGGCGGCCGCCGGCGCGCGCACCTCGGCGGGCACCTCGGCCACCGCGGGCGGCCCCGGAGGGACGGGGGGCCACGCGGGAGCCGGCGGAGGCGGGGCCGTGGCCTTGCGCAGGGTGGGGGCGCCCAGCCGCTCCTCCAGGGCGCGGATCTGAGTTTCGATCTGTCGGTCTCCCGGCGCCAAGCGCAGGGTAGCGCGGTACTGCAACAGCGCCGAACCGAGGTCCCCCATGGCCTCCAGGGTCTCCCCCAAGAAGCGGCTGGCCAGGATGTTGTCGGGGGCGCCCCGCAGGACGGCCTCGAATTGCGCGCGGGCCCCACCGAGGTCGCCGGTGTCCAAGAGTGCGCGCCCCAGGGTCATACGGGCAGAGGTATAGGCCGGATGCTGCAGCAAGCCGGTCCGAGCCACGCGGATGGCATCCGAGAGCTCTCCCTCCTTGCGCAGCTCCTCCGCCAGCTGGGCGAACAGCCGGGAGCCCGGCTCCTTGTCCAGGCGCCTACGAAGCTCGTCGATGCGGGTATTGTCGGCCACGGTCCCTCAGGGAAGTCGCCGGGCCAGGTCCACAGCGCGGCCAACGCTATCACGGAGGAATCGGACCTTCAAAGCCCCCTCGCCGGGCCCTGTGCGGAGGGCTCGCCGCTCCCGGCACGGCCCCTATTGCTGTACGATCTCGACGCTGCGCGTAATCGTCCCGGCCGAATCGAAGTTGTACGGACGGGCCCCCACAATCACGACCATGAACCGGGTGCCGGCATTGTAGACCACCTGGGCCACGCCGTTGGTGTCGGTGGTGACGGAGATCCCGCTCTGAAGCGGCCCCACGAGCACACTGCCGGCGATCAGGAAGCCGTCCCCTTGTTCGAGTTGAAAGAATATGGCCTTGCCGGGAGCGGGGGCGCCGTTCTTGTCGCGGGCGATCAGCTTCACGATCGACTGGCTGATCCCGTCCGCATTCAGGATGTCGGGGGAGGCGGTGATCTGCAGGGAGAGGCCCAGGTCGGATGGACCCACCAGCCCCGGAACGGACACATTGTCGAGCTTGTCGCATCCGCACAGGGCGACAGTCAGGGCCAACAGCCACAAACGCCTTTGCATGCCAGGAAGTCGCATGAGAGCCTCTCTCACTAGCTCGAGGTGATGACGGGGCAGTCGATCAGCTTGTCTATAAATTCGGCAAAATCGATTTGCAGCCGCCCCTTTGCCGACATGGTCTGACCGATGGTCGTCCGCGCGTGAAGGGTGATCTCGGCGAAGACCGTGATAATGCCGACGGACCCGCCGGAGGGGTCCCTCAGCTGGAGGAGCGGCGGCTCCAACTTGGCCTGCCGGCGGACGACCTCGATGAGTACGGTCGTGGCCTGGCCGGAGATGACCTCCGAGGCCAGGTTGCCGGTGATCGAGTAGGGCACGTCCACCCCTTCGACTCCGCGGCCATCGGAGCGGAAGTAGTGCACCTCGTAGCGCTCGATGACGATGTCACCCCGGAAGTCGATGGTGGCGATGTTCGGGTTCTTGAGGTGGTTCTCCACCCGGACGTTAACGAAGTCCGCACAAATGAAGCTCGTGGGGGGAGTAGCACCCTCCCCGGACTGCACGTCCGAGGAAAGGGCAGCGCCACCGTTGATGGCCGTGATGTTGAAGAGGATGGGCGAGTTGCCATTGTTGGCGAAGTTGGGGTTCAGGTTGCAGGAGGTCATGGCCAGACCACCCAACGTGGCCAACGCAGTGGCGGGCAGTAGCTTCATAGGATTCCTCCGGAGCTCGCTCGGGGGCCGGGGGCTCAGCCCGCGACTGGGCACCTCGCGCGGCGCTGGGTTTGGGGCGGGCAACATACCGTTCATGGCCATTACCCCTTCGTGATCCGAGGCGTGATGAAGAGCAGTAACTCGTTGTTGGTTGAGGTTACGAAGCGATTCCGGAAGAGGTAGCCCAGGAGTGGGATCTTGCTCAGGAACGGCGTCCTCTGCTGGTTCGTCTGCTCGTTGCTTTGGTAGATGCCACCGACCACGGCCGTGGACCCGTCCTTCACGAGGACGATGGTCTTTGCGGACTGGGTGTTGATCGGCGGAATCCCGTTCACCAGGTTGCTGAAGTCGGCGGCGTTGTTCTCCACCTCGAGGTTGAGGATCACGGTACCCGCGTCCGTGATTTGGGGGGTCACTTTCAGGGTGAGCACGGCGTCCTTGAAGGTGACGGTAACGGTGTTGTTGGCAACGGTCTGGATGGGGATTTGGACGCCCTGCTTGATTTCGGCCGCCTGATTGTTCTGGGTCGTCACCTTCGGCGTGGACAGGAGACGGCCGCGGCCCTGGCGCTCGAGGGCGGTGAGGGCCAGGTCCAGGTTGAAGCTGCCCAGGATGTTGCCCAGAGAGATGCCGATGCCCGAATTCGCCCCCGAGGAGGGCAGGTTAACCGCGTAGCCACGGCCCGTCCGGCCAATGCCCGCCAGCGAGGCCTGGGTTCCCTGGTCGGCGGGGAGTCCGGTGGCAGCCGGGATGGCTCCGCCGTTCAAGATGATCGAGTTGGGGAAGGCGACGCCGGTCGCGTTGCCGAGGCGGGGCGAGTATTCTTGGTTGAATCCCCATTGGATGCCGAGGTCACGCGTGAAGTTTCGCGTCGTGACCACGATCCGGGCTTCGATCTCGACTTGGGGCGTGGCTCGATCCAATTCCGCGATCAGGTCCTTGGACTTCTCCACGTAGGAGGGGAGGTCCCGGATGATGATCGTGTTGGTGCGGGTATCGACGTTGATCTGGCCGCGGGCGGAGAGGGCGCCCGCCTTCTTGATCACGTCGGACATTTCGAAGGCCTTGGCGTAGGAGATCCGTTTGGTGAAGTCGATGAGTTCTCCGGCCAGCGCCTTCTCCTCCTGGAGCTTGCGGCGGTCTTGCTCTTCCTTCTGGAGGTCGGTGAGCTTGGCGATGCGAATGACGTTCTCCTCGAGGGTGTAGCCGAGCCCGTTGGTCTTGAGGATCAGGTCCAAGGCTTGGTCCCAGGGCACTTCCGTGAGCTTGAGGGTGACCTTCCCGCTGACCCCGGGGTTCACGACCACGTTCAGCCCGCTGATGTCGGCGAAGAGTCGGAAGATGTCCTGGAGGTCTCCATCCTTGAAGTCGAGGCTGATGGGCGGGCCGGTGAAGGTCTTGCCTGCTTGTCCGATCGTCTGCCCCTCGAACGACTCCTTGGCCGGGATCTGGGGCTCGGGGAGAACGGGCATGCCGAGAGCGGAGGGAGCGGGGTTTGGAGCCGCAGGAGCCGCGGAAACCACCGGGACGGCCACGGGGACCGCGACCGGGGCCGCTTCCGGCTCCGGAGCCGTCCTAAGCGCCGCTAGCGGAGCCGGCGTCGGCTCGTGTCCACCCTCGCCGAACAGGATCTTGAGCCCGTCGGCGCCCTCAACGATCCGGTAGGGAGCCCGGGTGGAGAGGTCTAGGACCAGCCGGGCGACCTTTGGGGAGGCCGCGCTGAACTGGGCCAGGCGGACCTTCCGCACCGGCTTCTGGTTCACTTCCAGGGCCCGCACCGCGGCCCGGGCGGTCACATCCGGAAAGTCAACCACCAGGCGGTCGGGGTTGCCGAGAAAGAAGTCCTGATACTTTAGACGCCCGTTGGCGCGGACGGTGAAGATCAGCTGGCCAGCCTCCTCCGCCTGCGCGACCCCGAGGATCTGCGTGGCATGGGGAGCGTTCTTGGGCACGGCCTTCTCCGACGCCGCCGCTTTGTCCGGCGCCGCGGCCTTCTCCGGGCGTGGCGCCGCTGGCTTGTCCGCGCTCGGAGCCGCTGGCTCGTCCTTGGCCACCTCGAGGGGGGCGGGGGCGGGCGCCACCGCGGAGGGAGCGGGAGCCGCGGGGCCGGTTTCGGACGGCCGCGCGGCGGCGGCCGCCGTCGGGCGCTCAAAGACCAGGTTCAGGTCTTTGCCCCGCGAGAAGATCTGGTAGGGGACGAGGCTAGCCAGGCGCACCTCCAGCCGGGCAAGGTTTCGCCCGTCCGCGCGGGCCAGGCTCGTGACCCGCAGTGACTCCACTTCCCGTGTCCCCACGCTGATGCGGGAGGGGATCTTGGAGGCGTCCACCTCCGGGACGTCCACCACGAGGGTCAGAGGGTCGGGACTGTAGTAGGTATAGGCCAGAGGACCGCTGCACACGATGATCAGCCGTGTGGAGTGGTCGTTGCTCTCCTGGCGAATGTCGGAAATGGCCGTCGGGGTGCGCTCCTCGGCCAGCGTGGGCTGAGCCCCCGCGGTCAGGATGACGGCCGCAAAAAGGGCTGACCCAGCGAGCTTCGCTTTCATTGCCTCGCCTCCTCGGACCCATACAGGTTCTTCTTCAGGTCCCGCGTCTTCACCGGTGACAGGGGGTCGGTGACCTCCTGGCGGAAGCTCACGGAACTGGCGTCCACCGCGGTGATGACGCCGTCGAACAACCGCTGGCCCACGGTGACGAAATAGGACTTGCCATCCGTGCCCAGAAAGATGGCGATGTAGCCGGGCCTCGACGCCACGCCCGCACCGCCACCCGAAGTCTTTACGATCCCCTTCAGGGCGACCTCCTGGATCAGGAAGCCCTCCATGCCGGGTTTGCGTGTCTTGGGCCCGCGGTCGGCCGCCACCGGCTTCTGGAGGCTCACGAACGGGTCCCGGCGCCCCTGGGGGTTGTAAGAGAAACCTCCGGGGGAGGGCTCCAACTCCTGCTCGAGAATGCCCTTGATGACGTCCGGCCCTTCCGCCTTGGGCGACGGGGAGGGGGGGGCCTGGGCGGAGCTGGACACGGCGGCCAGGAGAGCGACCGCAAGAGGAAGGAGGAGCCTCATCATGGAGTTCCTCATCGGCCGGCCGGCCGCGGCGCCCCCGGCGGGGGCGCGGGTGGCGTCTCCACGTAGACAAACGTCGTCGCGACCGCGGAGGCGGCGATGGTGTTGGAGGCCGTCTGGTTGGCTTGGTTGTGGATCTTGATGCTACCCATGTTGACCAGGCGGGAGAGGCGGCTCACGCGGTCGAAGAACTGCCCGAGCATGTGGTAGGTGCCTTCCACGTCCACGTTGATGGGAACCTCCTGGTAGAAGTCCTTGGTCACGGGGGTGGCGGGCGTGAATCTCCGGATGACGAGGTTCGACTGGGCGGCCAGGTACTGGACCCGCCGCATCAGGTCCGGGGTCTCCCTCTCGGGTGGAAGGATGCGCTTCAGGGTCTCCAGCTTGGCCTCCAGGAGCTGGACCTCGCGCTGGAACTCCTGGAGCTTGTTCGCCGTCACCTCGAGGGCCCGGATGTCCTTCTGAAGCTGGTCCAGCCGCGCTCGCTTGGTCTTTTCCTCGTCGAGCTTGTCGGAGTACCAGAAGTAATAGAACGCCCCGCCCATGATGGCGGCCAGGAGCAGAGAAACCCCCAGTTGGCCGGCGAGTGGGAGCCTGGTGAGGCTGTTGTCCGCCATGGCGTTTCTCCCTCCGGCCTATTTCTTGGCCGCCGCGGGGGGGGGCGGGGCCGCGGCCGCCGCGGCCGCGGCTGCCGCTCTCTGCTTGGCCGCTAGCTCGGGATCCAGGAACTGGCCCTGCAGGTTGAACTTGATGATGTTGTTGTTCTCGTCGCTGGAGACCAGGTCCATGGAGGGGAACCAGCCGCTTCGCTGGAGGGCGCTGATGAAGTCCGCCACCGAGGTCAAGCCGTTGCTCTCCCCCTGCAGCGTCACCCGACCGGCGTTCTCGTCGAGGTTCGTGAGCCAGACGAAGTCGGGCAGAGCCTTGGAGATCTCGTCCAGCAAGTGGACGGGGCCCTTCTGTTCCGCCTTCAACCGCTCGATCAGATTCACCTTGTTTTCGAGCAGCGTCTTCTTGGCCTGGAAGGCATCCACCTGGACCTTGATAGCCTGGAGCTCCCGCTGGCGCTTTTCGGCGGCGGTGATCTTGGTGTCCAGGTCCTCGAGCACGGAGGTCTGGTACCACCAGGCCGCCGCGCAGGCGAAGGCCATGCCGCCCGCAAAAAGGGTGAGGAGGAGATAGGCCTGCAGAGCGCCCGGAGTGGAGGGCGTCGTAGCCTTTCGTGTCTTCTGGGTCGGTCGGTCCGGGGCGAGGAGGTTGACGCGGATCATCGGTCCCCCACCTTTCGCGCGGCCAGACCCACGGCAATGGCGGCCGATGGACCCATTTCATTGATGAACTCGGGGTCGAAGTCCCGAGGGTTGTACGTCACGCTGTTGAAGGGGTTGAGGATCTCGACCCCGGCTTCGAAGCGCTCCGCGAGCAAGTCCCTGAGGCCCTGGATCTTGGCCGTTCCCCCGGAGAGAAAGATCCGGTCGATTCGATCCTCCGAGCTCGTGGCCCGGAAGAAATCAAAGGTCTTCTGGATCTCGAGGGCAATGTTCTCGGAGACCGCCTGGATGATGGGGTGGAGGTTCTCGGGAGCGGCTCCCTCGACCCGGGCGCCCTTCTTCAGGGCCTCCGCTTGATCGAAGGAGAGGTTGAGCTCTTTCTGGATGGCGTCCGTGTATTGGTTGCCTCCGACCGCGATGTCACGGTTGAAGATGGAGGTGGCTCCCTTGACGATGTTGATGTTCATGATGGAAGCCCCGATATTGAGGAGGGCCACCACCCGGCCGGGGTCAATGCCATAGTTGATTTCGTAGCAGTTCTGGAGGGCGAAGACGTCCACGTCGACGACCAGGGGAGACCGCCCAGCCTGGGAGATGGCCGAGGTGTAGTCGCTGATCTTGTCCTTCTTGACCGCGACCAGGAGCACGTCCATATTCCCGCCCGACCCTCCCCCGTCGATGACTTCGTAGTCGAGGGACACATCCTGGATGTCGAACGGGATGTACTGCTCCGCTTCCCAGTGGATCGACTCCGCCAGCTCCTCGGTGCTCATCTGGGGCAGGCTGATCTTCTTGACGATCACAGCGTTGCCGGAAACGCTCGTGGCGACTTCGTTGGTCTTGATCTTCTGGGAGGCGAAGAGGCGTTGGATGGCGTCGATGACCGCCCCCGAGTCCATGATGGCGCCGTCCACGATGGCCTCGGGCGGCAGAGCCTCGGTGCCGATGTTGATGAGCTGGTACTCATCGCCGCCTTTCCCGCCGGGTTTCAGCTCAACCGCTTTCACTGCTGAGGACCCAATGTCGACGCCAACGAGTCCCTTCCTTTTCCCGAACAGAGCCACGGGCGCCTCTCTCTCTTCTCGCTGCCGCTGGTCCCGACTCCGCCCCTGACCGGCATGCCCGGTTCCTGGAACGGCCCTGGCGAATTAGAACCGAAGCTAGGCCCGCACTTAGGAAAAATAGTTAAAGTGCTACGTGAGGTTAGCAAACGACACCTCCAATGTCAAGGGAAAAGTGAGGGTTCCGCCAGTAACTCATCAAGGGGACTCGACTCCACGGGAAGCGGCCCCCTGCCGGCTGGACGCAGCCCGCCTTGGCCCCTCGCGGCCTACGACCCGGCCCTGAGGAACAAAAGTCCTTTTACACGAGATGGTTGTGTTAGGAAGTGCCAACCATCACAGCGGGCAAGAGCTGTGAAAGCCGCACCGGCTCTCACTTTTCGTGACCTGGGGATGCGATTGGGCCGAAGTCTGTCCCTTAGAAGCGGATCTTGATGTTGGGATCGTCCTTGGCGTGGATGGTGTCGATGAACCGGACCTGGTGGGGCATCGTCGTCATGACCAGGCAGTGGGTGCGGATGCCTTCGCCGAAGAAGCGGACGCCCCGCAAGAGGGAGCCATCGGTCACGCCCGCGGCGGCGAAGACGACGGACCGGCCGGGGGCCAGATCCTCGGTGCCGTAGACCCGCTGCAGGTCGAGGATTCCCATCTTCTTGAGCCGCTCCGCGTCGGCCGGCTTGGTCAAGACGAGCTTGCCTTGGATTTCGCCGTTCAAGCAGCGCATGGCCGCGGCGGTGAGCACCCCCTCCGGCGCCCCCCCCGTGCCCATCACCGCGTGCACGCCCGTACCCAGAAGGGCGGCCGTGATGCCCGCCGAGAGGTCGCCGTCGCCGATGAGCCGGATGCGGGCTCCCGCCTTGCGAATCTCCGAGATGAGCTTCTCGTGCCGGGGCCGGTCCAGGACGATGACGACCAGGTCGTTGACCTCCCGGTCTAGACACCGGGCGATCGCCTTCAGGTTGTCCTCGACGGGGGCGTTGATGTCCACCTTTCCCTTCGAGGACGGCCCCACCACCAGCTTCTCCATGTAGATGTCGGGGGCGTTCAGGAGGCCTCCTTTCTCGGAGGCGGCGAGGACGGCGATGGCGTTGGGGGCCCCGGTCGCACAGAGGTTGGTGCCCTCCAGGGGATCCACCGCGATGTCCACGGGGGTCCCCCCCGCCTTCCCCACCTTTTCGCCGATGAAGAGCATGGGGGCCTCGTCGCGCTCCCCCTCCCCGATAACGATCGTGCCCTCGATGTCGACGGTCTCCATCTCCTTGCGCATGGCCTCCACGGCCACCTGGTCGGCGTACTTGCGGTCGCCCTGGCCCATGGTGTGGGCAGCGGCGATGGCCGCGCGCTCCACGACCCTCACAAACTCCAGGGGCAGATCGTCACGCCCGCCGCGGCCGGTCCTGCCGGTAGCCGAGGGCGTAGTCGGCTTGCATGATCTTATGGATCTCGCGGGTCCCTTCGTAGATCACCGCCGCCTTGCTGTTTCGGAAGAAGCGCCCGGCCGGGTACTCGTCCGAGAAGCCATTGCCACCGTGGATCTGGACGCAGTCGGAGGCGGCCCGCTCGCTCTTCACGGTGGCGAACCACTTGGCGAGCGAGGTCTCCCGGGTGTTGCGTTTGCCCTGGTTCTTGAGCCAGCCCGCGCGCAGCCAGAGGAGCCGGGCCGCGTCGTAATCGGAGACCATCTCCGCGATCATCTCCTTCACGAGCTGGTGCTCGCCGATCGGTACCCCGAAGGTCTTCCGCTCCCGGGCATACTTCACGGAGGCGTCCAGGCAGGCCCGGATCAGCCCCGTGGCTCCGGCGGCCACCGTGTAGCGGCCGTTTTCGAGGGCGAACATGGCCACCCTGAAGCCCTCGCCCTCCCGGCCCAGGAGGTTCTCGGCCGGCACTTCCACTTCCGCCAGGTGGAAGCCCCCGGTGTTGCCGGCCAGGATCCCCCACTTCTCCTTCATGCTGTAGGAGGTAAAGCCCTTGAAGGCACGCTCCACGATGAACGCGCTCAGGCCGCTGTGGTCGCGCTTTTTCTTCTTGTCCTGGTCGGTCCAGGCGATGACCAGGAAGTGGTCGGCCACGTCGGCCAGGCTGATCCAGGTCTTCTCGCCGTTCAGGACGTAGCGGTCGCCCTTGCGGACGGCGGTGGTCTGGATCCCGACCGCGTCGGAGCCGGCGTTGGGCTCGGTGAGGCCGTAGGAGGCGATCTTCTCCCCCCGGGCCTGGGGGAGGAGATACTTCCGCTTCTGCTCCTCCGTGCCCCAGCACCAGAGGCTCATCGAGTTGAGGCCCACGTGCACGGAAATGATCACCCGCAGGTGGGTGTCCACGTACTCGAGCTCCTCCGAGACGAGGCCGAGGCTGAGGTAGTCCATCCCCGCTCCTCCGTACTCCTCGGGGATGCAGATCCCCAGGAGCTGGAGGTCGGCCATGTCCTTGAGGAACCTCCTCTCGAAGCGGTGTTCGCGGTCGAGGTCATGGATCCGGGGCGCCACTTCCTTGCCCGCCCAGTCCCGGACCGTCTTTTCAACCGCCCTCTGCTCCTCGGACAGCTCGAAGTCGATCATGAATGCGGCTCCTCGATTCGGTCGGGCGGCCCCGGCAGCTCCTCCGCGTCCTCGGGGAGGGCCACGCCCTCGGCCAGCACCCGCCGGGCGGCGGCCGCATCCTCCACCGGAACCAGCACCCGCACCAGCGCAAAGGACCGGACGCTCGGCATGGGCTCCTGGCGGTAGCTCTGGTCCAGCACGCGCGCGTCCAGGCCGGCCTCCCGCAGCCGCAGGGCCATCAGCTCCGCCTCGTAGAGCTGCCCGGTCTCCGCCACCGCGTCCCAACCCCCGTGCGACCCACCGTCCCCCGTCTCCGGCATCAGCGGTCCTTCCAAGCGGGCTTGCGCTTCTCCATGATGGCCCGCAAGCCCTCTTCAGCGTCCGCCGTCCCCATCAACTGGTTCAAGTACACGTCCTCGGCGTGGCGCATGGCCTCCGTGAAGGGGAGGTCCAGCCCCCCTACGATCGCCCGCCGGGTCAGTTGCATGACGGGGGCGCTCGACTCCTGGAAGCGCTGGATGAGGGCGGCGGCCTCCGCCTCCAGCCTGTCGTCCGGGCAGACCCGGGACACCAGACCCAGGCGCTCCGCCTCCCCCGCGGTCAAGCTGGCGCCCCCCATGAGCATCTCGAGCGCCTTCTTGCGGCCCACCAGCCGGGGGAGGAGAGCGGCGCCTACGGTGTTGAACACTCCCCCCTTGATCTCGGGATGACCGAACTTGGCGCCCTGGGCCCCGGCCAGAACCATGTCGCAGCCCACCGCGAGCAGGCTGCCCGCCCCCAGGGCGGGGCCGCCCACGACGGCGAGCGTGGGCTTGTCGAGCTTGGACAGGTTCTCGAAGATCCGCCCGAAGGCCTCGAGCATCATGTAGGCCCGGTCTCCCAGATGATCGGCGAGCTCAAAACCGGCCGAGAAGTACTTCCCCGCGCCCACGAGCACGACTAGCTTCACCTCCCGCTGGTACTCCAAGGACTCGAACGCGGTGTTGAGGTCCAGCATCATGTCGATGGAGAGGACATTGGCGGGGGGCCGGCTGAGGGTGATGCGGGAGATCCCCTGCACAGTGGTGAGCTGGATGAACTTGTAGCTCGTGTCCCGCGGGGGGGCGTAGACGTCGGAATCGTGGGGATCTTCCAGATCGTCGACCACTGAGGTCCCCTTTCTACCCGTTCACGGAGATTCGAAGGCCGCGGCCAGTCCCATGCCCCCGCTGACGCAGAGGGTGGCCAGGCCCCGGCGCGCCCGCCGGCGGGCCATCTCGTGGAGGAGCGTCACCGTGATGCGGGCGCCGGTGGCCCCGATTGGATGTCCGAGGGCGATGGCGCCTCCGTTCACGTTGAGACGCTGGGAATCAAACTTGAGCTCGCGGTCGCAGGCCAACACCTGGGCGGCGAAGGCCTCGTTGACCTCGACGAGGTCGAACCCCTCGAGACCCATCGCGAGGCGCTCGAGCAGGCGGCGGACCGCGGGCACCACCCCGATGCCCATCCGCCGGGGCTCCACGCCCGCGGAGGCCACGCCCAGGATCCGGGCCATGGGACTCACGTCCAGGGCGGTCGCGCGCTCGCGCGAGAGAAGGACCATGGCCGCGGCTCCGTCCGTGATGCCGGAGGAGTTGCCCGCGGTCACCGTACCGCCGTTCTCTTTGAAGACAGGGGCCAGCTTGGCCAGCGACTCCGGCGTCGTCTCCGGGCGGGGGTGCTCGTCCTGCCGAACCTCGTCCTCTCCCTTTCGGCCGGGAACCGCCACGCGGACGATCTCGGCCTCGAAGCGTCCCGCGCGGAGGGCGCGCCCGGCCCGCTCCTGGCTGGTAAGTGCGAAGGCGTCCTGCTCATCGCGGGAGATCCGGTAGTCCGCGGCCAGTCCCTCGGCGGTCTCCCCCATCAGCTGCTCGGCCAGCGGGCAGAGAAACCCGTCCTGGTACATCGCGTCCACCACCCTTTGGTCCCCCATTCGGTAGCCCCAGCGGGCGCCCGTGAGCAGGTAGGGAACGCGGCTCATGGACTCGACGCCTCCGGCCAGAACCACGTCCGCGTCGCCGTCGCGGATCGCCCGCCAGGCCAAGTCCACCGCCTTCAGGCCGCTCGCGCAAGCCATGTTCACGGTATAGGCGGGGACCTCGGCGGGGACCCCCGCGCGGTAGGAGACCTGGCGGGCCACGTTCGGTCCTCCCCCCGCCTGGCGGGCGCAGCCGAAGACGGTCTCCTCCACCTGGGTGGGGGCCACGCCCGCCCGGCGGAGGGCCTCGGAAGCCGCCGCCGACCCGAGTTGGGCCGCGGAGAGCCCCGAGAGGGCGCCGCCAAACTTCGCGATCGGCGTCCGTACCGCCCCCGCGATCACAACCTCACGCATGTTGCTAACCTACGAAAACCAATGGATCTAGAGGCTAGTCGCCCATACTATCACGAGTCCCAGGGCGCGCCGGGCCTGGCCGGCGGTCTCACTGCCGCCCCGCCGCTCTCCTCACCCGCACCGCTGCGCCCGTCCCCACCCCGAGGAGTCGGGCGGCGCTGCCCTCCCGGACCGCCACCTCCAGGCGCCCGCCGCTGCCGATGAGCGCGCACGCCTCACCCTCCCCCACATCGGCGTACGTTCGCACCAGGGGGAGGGTGGCCCCGGCCAGGCTCACCACGATGCCGCCGGGAACGGGCCCGCCCGCCGCCATCTCCTCCAGATCCCCTAGCCGGAGATTGGTGGTCAGGTTCCCGAAGCGGTCCACGTGCACGACCGTGGCCTCCCACCCCGCTTCCCCCCGGCGATGTACCGGCGTTCGAGGGAGGAGAACGGGATCGGAGATGGCGGGGCCCACGTGCTCGATGTCCAGCCCCAGAGCAAGGTGGCCGGCCACCGGCCCGAACACGTCTCGGCCGTGGAAGACCGGGGAAACCGGAGAGCGGAAGAGGCCGGTGTTGGTCAGAGCGCGGATACGCGCGTCGGGATGCTCCTCGAGTACCCAGGTGAAGATGCCGTTGTCGGGGCCGACAAAGCGGTAGCCACCGGCCGCGAGGGCCAGGCCGCGCCGCTCCGAGCCCACGCCGGGGTCGACGACGGCCACAAACACGGTGGCGGCGGGGAAGCTCGGGTAGGCGGCCTCCAGGAGCAAGGCGCCTCCGCCCACGTCGTGAGGGGGCAGATCGTGGACCAGATCGACGAGCGTGGCCGCCGGGCAAGCGGAAAGGATGGCCCCCTTCATGGAGCCCAGGTAGGGGTCTGACGTCCCGAAGTCGGTCAAGAGGGCCACGATCGGTGGCATCATCAGCTCCCGGGCGACGGTGCGCGCCCCTGGGGTCGGGCAAGGGGCTCGGCTCCGGGGTCTCCAGAGGCCGGGCGCATTCTAGCGCGTAGAATAGGGCATGGAGCGGGTCTACCTCGATCACAACGCCACCACCCCGCTCGATCCCCGGGTCTTCGAGGCCATGGTCCCCGCGCTGCGGGACGGCTTCGGCAACCCGTCGAGCCAGCATTGGTTCGGCCAGCAGGCGCGGGCCGCCCTGGACGAGGCCCGGGGCCAAGTCGCCGCCCTTATCGGAGCGACCCCGGCCGAGATCGTGTTCACGGCCAGCGGCACGGAGGCCGACAATATCGCGCTGCGGGGGGTGGCGGGCCTGGCCCGCGAGCCCCGGCGCAAGATCGTGATCTCCGCGGTCGAGCACCACGCGGTGCTGAACACGGCCCGGGCCCTGGCGGGGGAGGGATGGCCCGTGGAGACGGTGCGCGTAACCGCCCGCGGCCTGGTCGACCTGGACGACCTGCGGGCGAAAGTGGATGAGCGGACCGCGCTCGTCTGCCTCATGCTCGCGAACAACGAAACGGGCGTCGTGCAGCCGATAGCAGAGGCGGTGCGCCTGGCCCGGGAACAGGGGGCCCTCGTTCACGCCGACGGCGTCCAGGCCGCGGGCAAGATCGCGGTGGATGTCCGCGCCCTCGACGTGGACCTGCTGGCCCTCTCCGCGCACAAGCTTTACGGCCCCAAGGGCGTGGGGGCCCTTTACGTCCGGCGCGGTACCAAGCTCCAAGCTTGGGTGCGAGGAGGGGCGCAGGAGAGGAACCGGCGGGCGGGAACCGAGAACGTGGCGGGGGTCGTGGGCTTCGGCCGAGCGGCAAGCTTGGCCCGGGAAGAGCTGGCCGCGGAAGGGGCCCGGCTGGGGTCGCTCCGCGACCTGTTGGAGGAGCGGCTCTTGGCCATACCGGGGGCGCTCCCGAACGGCGAGGGACCCCGCGTCCCCAACACGACCAACGTCTCCTTCGATGGTGTGGAGGCCGAGGGCCTGCTCATGGCCCTCGACCTCATGGGCGTCGCCGTCTCCACCGGGGCCGCCTGCGCGGCGGGGGCGGTGGAGCCCTCGCACGTGCTGCGGGCCATGGGCCTGACCGCGGAGCGGGTCCAGGCTTCTTTGCGGTTCTCGCTGGGGCGGGGCACGACCGAGGCCCACCTGGAGCGTGCGGCCGAGGCCGTGAGCGCCTGCATCCAGCGCCAGCGGAGCGCCTCGCTAGCCGGCGGCCGCCGGGCGTAGGGGGGGTCGGGCCCCCACCCGGTTTGCGCGGCTCCCGGACGCTAGGGACGGGGTTCTCGGGCCGGCCTTATCCCCGGGGAACCTGCTCCTCGGCATGGTAGGACGAGCGGACGAGGGGCCCGGACTCCACGTGGGCGTAGCCGAGAGCGAGAGCGAAGTCCCGTATGAGATCGAATTCCTCGGGGGTGTAGTAGCGCAGTAGGGGCAGGTGCTGCGGGCTCGGCCGCAGGTACTGGCCGACGGTCAGGATGTCGGTACCCGCGGCCCGGATGGCGCGGATGGCCTCCTGAGCCTCCCCCCACTCCTCGCCCAGCCCGACCATGATGCCGCTCTTGGTCAGTAGGCCGGCCGCTTTCGCCCGGCGCAGCACGTCGAGGGAGCGCTCAAAGCGGGCCCCCGGGCGCACCTGGCGGTACAAGCGCGGCACCGTCTCCGTGTTGTGGTTCAGGATGTCCGGCCGGGCTTCGATCACGGTGGCCAGGGCCTCCGCGTCTCCCTTGAAATCAGGGATCAGCACCTCTACCGCGCACGCGGGGACGCGCGCCCGGATCTCCCGGATCACGGCCGCGAAGATCGAGGCCCCCCCGTCCTTCTGATCGTCCCGATTGACGGAGGTGATGACGGCGTGGCGGAGGCCCATGCGAGCCACCGCGTCCGCCACCCGGCGCGGTTCCTCGGGGTCTGGGGGTCGGCTCGGGAGCCCGGTCTTGACGGCGCAGAAGCCGCAGGCACGGGTGCACACGTCGCCCAGAATCATGAAGGTCGCTGTGCCCCGGTTCCAGCACTCCCCCACGTTGGGGCACCGGGCCTCCTCGCACACCGTATGGAGGCCCAGCTCGCGCATCAGTCCCTGCAAGCGATCGAAGTTCGCGCCTAGGGGCGCCCGGGCCTTGATCCACGGGGGGCGGGGCAAGGGGGGTACGGAAACGCTCACTCTTCCTCCTCGTCTTCTTCCTCTTCCTCGTCCTCGTCGTCGTCTCCGCCCGGATCGTCCCACCCCTCGGCGTCTTCTTCGTCGTCCTCCTCGTCGTCCTCGTCGTCGTCGGGGTCCTCGTCGTCGTCACCGTCCTCGTCGTCGTCGTCCTCGAGATCATCGTCGGCGGCGAGGTACTCCTCCCCGCCCCCGTCGCCCGGCCACCAGATGCCCTCTCGGCTCACGTCCCCTCCTCGCCGTAGCCACGGAATGCCGTACGAACGGCCGCCGGGCCTGGCCTTCGGAACTGCGCCCGCTCCACCAAGCCTCATTCTACCCGCGGCCGCCGTCGGCGGGACCGCCGGGACTTGGGAAAACTTGGGCCCGCGACCCCCGGTTTCGTATTATGCTCTTCCATCCGCCGGGCGCGGCAAGGAGGAGCGTGAAGCGGTTTCCAGCCGCGAGCGTCGGATTTGGAGCAACCGAATGATCATCGTCTGCCCGAGCTGCCAGTCCCGGTACAAGTTCGACGAGAGCCGGTTGGGCGGTCGGCCGAAGGTGAAGACCAAGTGCGCCAAGTGCGGGGGCACGATCGAGATCGAGAACCCGCTCATGGGGGCCATGACCCTCCCCCCCGGCAACTTGAGCCCCGCCGCCTCCCCCCCCGCTCCCGCCGAGGCCGAGGCGGCCCCGGAGGTGCTGCAGACCAAGCGGAACCTGGTGGCGGAGGCGGCGGGGGGCCGGGAGAAGGGAGAGGACCCACCCGAGTACGGGAGTGCCACCGTCACCGGGGCAAACCTGCACAAGATGGGGGCGATCGAGCTGCCCAAGGACAAGCGGTTCTCCCTGGCCGTGATCCAGGGCGCCGCCACGGGCCAGATCTACCAGATCACCAAGACCCGGACGACGCTGGGCCGCTCGGGGGCCGACGTCAACCTGGACGACCCCGAGGCGTCCCGTCAGCACGCGGCCCTGGAGATCCTGGGCGAGACCGCCATCCTCCGCGACCTCGGCTCCACCAACGGGACCTTCCTCGACCTGGAGCGCATCGACCAGCAGGTACTCACGAACCAAATGGAGTTCCGCATCGGCAGCCACGTGCTGATGTTCATCGTGACCGACGTGGAGTAGCGCCCACGCCTTTCCGGGGCGACATTGACCTGGAGGCCTTCCGGCAGGAAGGTCACCGCCTGGTCGACTGGATCACCCGCTACCTCGGCGAGCCGGAGCGCTACCCCGTCCTCTCCCGGAGCCGACCCGGCCAGTCGCGGGCCTCCTTCCCCTCCTCCCCCCCCGTCGAGGGCG
>WNFI01698359.1_pt1 | contig 16577 bp, 15 predicted proteins | sample 5400471 | NCBI WGS metagenome assembly WNFI01 (sample SAMN13153348, study PRJNA577476) | soil metagenome | isolation source: 100 cm saprolite on Douglas fir-dominated hillslope | place: USA:California | collected 2013-09-17 | reverse complement strand
GCCATGGTGGAAGCGCACCGCGCGGGCGGCTCACGCATCGTGGTCAAGGACGCGAAGGGCCGCCACGACGTGCAGCTCGCGCTGGTGACGACCGATATCGCCGAAGCCATCCGCGACGCCGAACTGGTGCTGTGCCCGGCGCCTGCGTTCGCGCAAGCTGACATCGCGACCCGGCTCGCGCCGCATCTCCGCGACGGTCAGGTGGTGTTCCTGCCGCCGGCAACCTTCGGCTCGATGATCTTTGCCAAAGCGGCGCATGACGCCGGCAATCATGCGGCGATGGCGTTTGCCGAGACCGGCACGCTGCCATGGCTGGCACGCAAGCATGGCCCGTTCGAGGTCGCCATCACCATCCGTGCCAAACGGCTGCCGACCGGCGTGTTTCCCTTGTCGGCTTCGGACCATGCACTGGCCGTGATCGGCAAGGCGTTTCCCGGCGCGATCGAACCCTGCGGCGACGCACTGTCGGGCGCGCTGATGAATGCCGGGCCGATCATCCATCCGCCGCTGATCGTGATGAATGCCGGGCCGATCGAACACTTCGAACGCTGGGACATCCACAAGGAGGGAACCCAGCCCGCGATCCGCCGCGTCACCGACGCGCTCGATGCCGAGCGCATTGCCGTGCGCCAAGGCTTTGGCTATGACGGCCCGCATTTTCCGCTGGCGCATCACTATGCAAGCGAGGGTGAGGAATGGATGTATGGCCGCGGCTCGCATGACCGGCTGACCGATTCCGGCGACTGGCGCGAGCGGATTGTGCTGTCCGAGCATCGCTACATGCGGGAAGATCTGCATGTCGGGCTGTCGTTCCTGGTCTCGGCGGCGGCGCTGGCCGATGTCGCCACGCCGCTGGCAAAATCCTTTCTCGCCATCGGCGGCGCGATCTGCGGCGAGGATTTCATGCAGGGTGGCCGGACGCTGGCAAGCCTCGGACTCGGCGGTCTGGACCGCGATGCGCTGGGGAAACTTTTGGCTGAGGGATTTGCGTCGTGAGCGCGATAGGCCCGCTCTTTCTGTTCCCTCCCCCCTTGTGGGGGAGGGTCAGGGAGGGGGGTAACAAGAGAACGGAGAGTCGAGATAAAGTGGCTGGCAAGCAAAGACCTATGGTTCGACGCTGTACCCCCCTCCCCAGCCCTCCCCCACAAGGGGGGAGGGAGCACGTCATGCCGCGCCGCGGCGTCGTCCATCAACGCAACGCGTGTTTGCGATGACCACTCCCCTTCCCGCCATCGCCTGTCTTGGCGCCGGTCGCATGGGCCGCGGTATCGCGGTGGCGTTCGCTTATGCCGGCCACCACGTCGCCATTGTCGATTTCAAACTGCGCGACGCGACAGCCTTCGCCAAACTCGCCGACGAGGCTTTGCTCGAGGTCCGCAAGACCCTGATGAGCCTGTCACGGTTCGGACTGCTGGCCGCTTCTGATGTCGACGACGTCATGACGCGAGTGCGCGTGGTACCGGAGGCCAGTGCCGGCGCAGCGCTCAGCACCGCCGCCGTTATCTTCGAGGGCGTCCCGGAGGTGCCGGGCCTCAAGCGCGATGCGCTGGCCGCTGGTGGAACTGTCGCCCGGCGCCAAAACCGATCCCGCCATCACCGCCCGCGTCAAGGCGATGCTGGAAGGCATCGGCAAGGTCCCCGTGGTTTGCGCGGCGACGCCAGGCTACATCGTGCCGCGAATCCAGGCACTGGCCATGAACGAGGCGGCACGGATGGTGGAAGAAGGCGTCGCCAGCGCCGACGATATCGACAAGGCGATCAAATACGGTTTTGGTTTCCGCTTCGCCGTGCTTGGACTCCTCGAGTTCATCGACTGGGGCGGCGGCGACATCCTGCATTACGCCAGCGGTTATCTTGCCGGCGCCCTCAACAGCGACCGCTACACCGCGCCTGACATCATCGGCCGCAACATGGCCGAGGGAAAGATCGGCCTGCGCACCGGTCAGGGCTTTCTCGACTACAGCGACATGGATATCGACGCCTATCGCGAGCAACGCCTCGCGGCGTTTGTCGACCTGCTGAAACATTTCGGGCTGGCACGGCCGCCGGTGCTGTGAGCGGCGGCCTCTTTGAGAGTCCTCATCCTGGGGAGCGCGCTCTTCCGGCAGCGCACTTGCGCTGTCCGGTCGCGCGTCTCGAAGGATGGAGACACGCGCGGCCCCGCATAGTTCGAGACGGCGCTAAGAAACGCCTCCCCACCATGAGGAATCCTTCACTTGTAGGACGCCCTCACCCAAACGCATCCTGCAGCACGCCTTCGCGCACCACGGCGACGCCGTCGAGCTCGATGGTGGTGCCCATCATCGGCAGATCGAAATGCCCGGCAGTATAGCGTCCGGCGAACTCATTGGCGCCGGTGGAGAACAGGAAATTGCCGGCGACTGCGCGCAGCTCGGTGCCGTTGGTGTCTCGCTGGTCGTACATCGACAGCGATTCGTACCGTGCGCGCGGATTCATGCCCCAGCCGACATGCGACACCGCATAGGCCTCGCGGTCGCCCCACGCCGCGAGATAAGCGCGCATCATCGCGGCATCGGCGCCTTCGCCGTGAAGGTCGGTGACGTAGTCGTCCTTCAGCGTCATCCGGATCGGCGAGGCCAGATAGCGCTTGAAGGTCAGGTTGATGTCGCCCGCCGCCATCACCAGCGTGCCGTTGACGGCCTTGCTTTTAGGAAAGCTCACCACGATGCCGCCCGGCCAGTGCGCCAGCGTGCCGGGCTTGTCGGTCCAGCCCCAGACGCCGACGGTGGAGGCGCCGACCATGTCGACGTCGAGATCGGTCCCCGCCGCCGAGGTCACGCGCATGCGCCTGGTTGCGCGCAGCATCCTTGCCGCCGCGCGCACGCGCTTTTCGAGGCCGCTGTCCGGCACCATGCGCTCGAGCGCCTCGGGATGTTCGTTGGAGATCACCAGAATCCGCGCGCCGGCCTTGAGAATCTCCGGCGTCTCCACCGCGTGCATCAGCCCCTCGATGGTGCAATCGACCACGAAGCCGGCCTGCTGCAGCGCCGTCACCACCGGACCCAGCCGCTGGATCGCCTCCGAGGCGCCAGTGGAGCGGATCGGCACGATCTGCCGGTTGCGCGGCGTCGGCACGACGATGTGAAACGGCTTGGCGCCTATTCTCAGGAGCGCGAGTTCGGCGAGATGGACATTGAGCGCGCGCGACTGGGTCTCCGACAGGATGGCGGCGGTGTCGCCCGGCTTGACGGCGCAGCGCTCGAAAATCTCGCAGAACGCGTCGATCCATTTGCCTTCGATGCGATCCGCCAGCATGCCGTGTCTCCGCCTTCAACCGAAACTCATTGGAGCATAAGAGCCGCCATGTTATATGAAAAGGAATATTTTGAACGTTAAAGCATAGCCCGATGGATCCAGTGGCACGAAACAAAACGGCGCATGACAAGGCCGCGAACGCCAAACTCGCGGGCACTGGCTTTGCGCGAAATTATCTGGCCTATCTGCTGGCGCGCGCCAGCTTCATCGTCTCCAGCGAGTTTCACGCCACGCTGAAAAACTGGGACCTGTCGGTCCCGGAATGGCGGGTGCTGGCCTGCCTGATGGATATCGAGGGACTGTCGGTCGGCGAGCTCGCGGCGATGGCGCTGATGAAGCAGCCGGGCCTCACCAAGGTGCTGGACCGGATGGAGCGCGACGAATTGTTGCAACGCCAGAGCACCTCCGACGATCGACGTCGCGTCACCATCCACCTGACCGCGAAAGGCCGCGCCCGCGTCAAGCCGGTGCAGCGCGCCGCCAAGGCTCATGAGGCCGAGTTGCTGAAACAATTCACCGCCGAGCAACGCGCCACCATCAAATCCGCGCTGGATCTGCTGATTAATAGTCGGGCGGCGGGGGCGGGCGATTAGCGACACAGTACGGTCCTCGACCTCTCGTTCGTCCTGGCCGGGCTTGTCCCGGCCATCTACGTCTTGGCGGCCGCAAAGACGTGGATGCCCGGCACAAGGCCCGGCATGCGCGAACTTATATGTGGTCGCTCGCCTCGCAGCACCTGCGCGCCTCTCATGGTTCGAGACGGCGCAAGAGCGCCTCCTCACCATGAGGACCCTCGTCCTCCGCAAATCTTTTGTGCATGATATGATGGCGCAAACTGTCTTCCGATGCGCTATATTGATTTGATCCGGCGGCGGGCCGGACGGGGTGAATCGATCATGAATAATGCCTTCTTCTCGGACCTTCTGACCTCGATATCCGAGCGCGGCCGCACCCTGCTCCGCCGCGCCGGATCGTCGGGTGCAAGACAAACGGCGGCGGGCCTGATCGAATTGTGCGAAGCGCTGTTGTCCGGCCGCGGCGAAGCCTCGGGCACGGCGATGGCGCGCGAAGTGCTGGATCGCTACCGTGATCTGGATGAGGCCGGCCGCACCGCCTTCTTCGAGACGCTGGCACGCAGCTACGGCCCGGATCAAACCAGGCTGCAGCAGGCCATCGAGAACTGGCGCGCCGCTCCCACCGAAGATGGCGCCAGCGATCTTCACTTCGCTTCCGAGCCACGACGCCAGGAACTGTTTCGCCGATTGAATCGCGCGCCGGGCGCAACCAGCGAGCTGGTGGCGATGCGCGCTGATCTGCTCGACGTCAAGCACGGCAACAAGGATCTTGCCGCGCTTGACCGCGACATCGTACATTTGCTCTCTTCATGGTTCAACCGGGGGTTTCTGGTGCTGCGCAGGATCGACTGGTCGACCCCCGCCATCATTCTGGAAAAGGTCATCCGCTACGAAGCGGTGCACGAGATTCATGACTGGAACGATCTGCGCCGCCGCATCGATCCGGCCGACCGGCGCTGCTATGCCTTCTTTCATCCGGCGCTGGTCGATGAGCCGCTGATCTTCGTCGAGGTGGCGCTGACCGAATCGATACCCGGCGCCATCGCGCCGCTGCTGGCTGAGGATCGCCAGCCGGTTGCGATCGAACGCGCCCGCACCGCGGTGTTCTACTCGATCTCGAACTGCCAGCGCGGGTTGGGGGGAATTTCGTTCGGCAATTTCCTGATCAAGCAGGTGGTGGAAGAATTGCGCCGCGAACTGCCGAAGCTGGAGAATTTCGTGACGCTGTCACCGGTGCCGGGCTTCATGCAATGGCTGAAGCATGCGCCGGATCTGCCCGTCTCCGACGAGGACCGGGTGCTGCTCGACCAGCTCGACCGGCCCGACTGGGTTGACGACGCGCTGCTCGCCACGCAGTTGCGCGCGGTGCTTGAGCCGCTGGCGGCGTATTATTTCCTGAAGGCGAAGACAGCCAAGGGGCGGCTGGTCGACTCGGTGGCGCGGTTTCATCTCGGCAACGGCGCGCGTCTGGAGCGGATCGACTGGCTCGGCGACCTCTCGCCCAAGGGCCTGCGCGAATCCGCCGGCATCATGGTCAATTATCTCTATCGCCTCGACGATATCGAGAAGAACCACGAAGCCTACGCCAATCAGGGCGAGATCGCCGCTTCAAGCGCGGTGAAGAAATTGCTGAAGAGCGAAGGGCGAAGGATGCTGGAATTGCGGCTGTCGTAGCGCTGGAGGCACGTGCTCGTCCCGAGAGACGCAGGCACGTTCTTCGTAGCCCGGATGGAGCCACCGGGCTTCGGTGACATAGAGAGGCAAGCGGCCACATATAAGTTCGTCATGGCCGGGCTCGTCCCGGCCATCCACGTCTTTCTCGCGGCGATGCACTGCGCGCGATTGAGCTCTGGTATCCGCTACACTTCCGGAAAGCCGCGCAGCAGATAGGTCCGCAGGCCGTGCAGCAGGCCGTTGAGGATCAGTCCCAGCAGCGAGATCGTGATCAGCGGCACGAACATATCAACGGTCTGAAAAGTCCGGGCCGCGGTGACCAGCAGATGGCCGAGGCCGTCGGTCGAGGTGATCATCTCGGCGAGAAACACCACGATGCATGAAATCACCAGACCGATGCGGCACCCGGTCAAAATCGACGGCATTGCTGCCGGCAACACCACCTTGAACAAAATTTGAAGGCGCGGCGTGCCCGCAGCCATCGCCGACCAGATCAATTTCTGTTCGACGATCGATGCACCGTAGTAGGTCGACAGCAGGATCGGGAACAGGGCGTCGGCAGCGACCAGCGTGATCTTGGAGGCATGGTCGAAGCCGAGGATCAACAGCAATGCCGGATACAGGGCGACCTTCGGCACCGGCGCCAGCACCCGCACCACCGGTTTGACCACCGCATTGATGGCAGGATTGACCGCAGCGGCAAGCCCGATGCTGACGCCAAGGATCACCGCGATCGAGAAGCCCGCGAACAGTCGAAACAGCGTGGCTCCGACCTCATGCAGAAAGCCACTGCTGAGCAGTTGTTGCGCCAGGCGCAGGAAGACGTGACCGGGCGGCGGCAGCAGCGAAATCGGTGCGTAGCCAAACGTGACCAGCGCCTGCCACACCGCGATCAGCAGCGCGATGGGGGTCAACCCCAACAGAACATCGGTCGAGACCGCGCGCGCGCTCATGAAAAACTCAAGGGAATGTCAAAGCGCGGCTCGGCCCATCTCACCAGACTGCCGCGCAGTTTTTCAAATGCCGCGTCGAGCATGATCCCCATCGCGCCGATGACGATGATCATGGCGAACACGGTGTCGTATTGCCCCATGTCGAGGGCGTTGAACAATATGTTGCCTGCGCCGGACTGACGCGCGATCATCTCGCTTGTCACCATGGTGATCAGCGCCAGCACGAGGCCGGTGCGGCAGCCGGTGAGAATTTCCGGCAGCGCCGCCGGCAGCACGATCCGGGCCATGCGTTGCGCCGCGGTCAGTCCCATCGCGGCGCCGGACCACAGCATCTTCTCCTCGACCGCCCTGGCGCCCTGGAAGCTGTGATAGATGATCGGCAGGCTGACGCCGAGAAAGATCACCAGGGTTTTCGAGACGTCGCCGACGCCGAGCCACAGCATGATCACCGGCATCAGCGCCGCTTTCGGCACCGGATAGATCACCATCAGCAGCGGATTGAAAAACGACGCTACGCTGCGGATCCGCCCCATCATCAGCCCGAGCGGGATCGCCAAAAGCACGGCGAGGCTCAGTCCGATCGCCATGCGGCGCAGCGATGCAGCGATGTTAACCAGCGCCTCGCGGTCGCCGAGAATGGAGGGAATGGCGCGGATCGCTTCCAGCGCAGTCGGGAAACTGTCGGTGTTCATGATCAGCGACGCGACCTGCCAGGCGCACAACAGGCCGATGCAGGCGAACAGCGGCGCCGCCTTCGACAGTGTCGCGCGCGACGTCATCATGGCTGCAACCCTACCTCGCCGGTATCGTCGATCAGGCGCTCGATATCGACGACGTATTTCTGGTAATGGGGATCGAGCAGCAGTTCGGCGCGGCGGCGCGGGCGCGGCAGATCGATGTCGACGATCTGCTTGATCCGGCCGGGGGCGCGCGTCATCACCACCACCTTGTCCGACAAAAACACGGCTTCCTCGACCGAGTGGGTGACGAACAGCACCGTCTTGCGGTCGCGCTCCCAGATGTTGAGCAGATCGTTCTGCAGCCGCGTGCGGGTATGCGCGTCCAGCGCGCCAAACGGCTCGTCCATCAGCAGCACCGCCGGGTGGTAAGCCAGCGTGCGCGCGATCGCTACCCGCTGCTTCATGCCGCCGGACAATTCCTTCGGATAGAAATTCTCAAAGCCCTTCAGGCCGACCATCTCGATCAGGCGACGACTCTGCGCCTCCGCCTCGGCGCGGGTCGCGCCCTGCTGGCGCAAACCGTACATCACGTTGCCGAGCACGTTCTTCCAGGGAAACAGCGCGAACTCCTGAAACACCGGGCCGCGGTCAGGGCCGGGACCGGTGATCGCCTTGCCCTTGACCTTGGCCACGCCCTGCGTCGGATTGACGAAGCCGCCCACGATGTAGAGCAGCGTCGATTTCCCGCAGCCGGACGGCCCGAGTATCGAGACGAAGGCGCCGTCCTCAATGGTCAGCGAGATCTCCGACAACGCCAGATGGCTTTGCTTCCCCGACGTCTGAAAGGTCTGCGAGACCCGATCGATTTCGATCATGGCCGTCGCCTGCCCGCGCCCTGACAAGGCTTCGGACGCCTTCGCAATTTCCGGCCGCAACGGCAGCACTCTCATTCCCGGCATTCTCCGCGGACCCATCGATGCAGTTCCGACTTTATCCGGTCGGCGGCCCAAGCATAGCGGAAACCCGGATTACTTTAAGCTTAAAGTTTTTGCGATCTGCCCGTTTTAGTGGTCATCCCCGCTGCCGCGAACCTGCCCCCGGACGCGTTAACCCCCGTCAGAGCAACAAAACCGATCTGGTTGTGGGGGAAGCTCTGCAATTTAAACGGGCGAGGCTTTGCAGCCTCGCCCGTTCTTGAGCCGTCCGCTGATCAATATCGACTTCTAATGCGCCAATGGGTCCGGGCGCATCTGGACCTTGAAAACCTTTGGGTAGGCATCCTTGCCACCCTCGCCATGGAAATTCGCGCGAGTGCCGGACGTGGTCCAAACACCGCGGCCTTTCCACCCGGTCGAGGGATCATCGACCCGGCCGTCGACGTTCTTGGTGAAGAACCCCAAGGGGTAGGGCACACGCATGTTGACCAGCTCTCCCTTCACCAAAGCCAGCAACGCTTCGCCGCCATTGGTAGAAGCGATCGGCACATTAGGGCCTAAACCCAGCGTGTTGTAGCGATCGACCCAGACATAATAAGCGTGATCCGCGCTGCCCGAGTTATCCAGTCCCTTGAATTGCGGGCCGGGGAATTTGTACAGCGTCCAGCCTTCCGGGCACTGCTTGCCCTCGGCCGTTGTCGGCCCGTTCAAAGGCCCCTTGCACAGACGGCGATCGAAGCTGGCAAGATGCCCGCTCGAAAGCACCGTCCAGACCACGCCGTTGAGATCCAGATCGATGCCGCGCGGACCAAACGCCCCTTCCGGCGGCTGGTAAATCGCCATAGAAGGCCGCCATGACGCGCTCGTCCTTGTTCGGATCAAGCGGCTTGTCAGCCTCGACATAGTCGTCGCGTTTGCCGTTGCCATTGGTGTCGATGATCAGCGGGGTCCATCCCTGTGATTTCACCTCGTCGTGGGTTTCCCGGTACATCTTCGTGTTCAGCCAGCCAACCACACCTCCCATGGGCGGGCCGGCGCTGGTCCATAGTGTGTTGTTCACGTCGCTGGAAAAGTAGACGTGGTGACTGCTGAAACAAGTGTTGATGAGATCCCAATGTTGCGTCTTGGGATCGTATGCCGAGAGCTGCCGCACCGACGTCGCGAGCGGAGCGACCGCTGCCGAAGGATGCCCCGAGCCTGATTTGCAGAAATCGGGATTCTCGGCAGGCCGGATCCGGGCCGCGAACCACATTTTGCCGGGTTCATCCATGATCAGGTTATGAATGCTGGCGTGACCGTCCCAGATCGGATCGGCGCCCCAGTACGCTGATTCTCCTTGCGCCAGATGAAGTCGATCCGATCAAAAAAACAACGTCACGGCCGCGTCAGGCCGCCAGCGCTTTCATCTCGGCATAAAGGTCGGATTTGCCTTCAAAGCCGATGCCCGGCAGATCCGGCATGGTGATGGTGCCGTTCTCGACCCGCACGCCATCGGGAAATCCGCCATAGGGCTGGAACAGATCGGGATAGCTCTCGTTGCCGCCGAGACCGAGACCGGCCGCGATATTGAGCGACATCTGATGGCCACCGTGGGGGATGCAGCGGCTGGCCGACCAGCCCTGGGTTTCCAGCACCTTGAGGGTTCGCTGATATTCGCACAGACCGTAGGACAGTGCGCAGTCGAATTGCAGCCAGTCGCGGTCGGGCCGCATCCCGCCATAACGAATGAGGTTGCGCGCATCCTGACGGCTGAACAGGTTTTCGCCGGTCGCCATCGGCCCGGGATAGAATTCCGCGAGCGCCGCCTGCAGCTGGTAATCCAGCGGATCGCCGGCTTCCTCGTACCAGAAAAGCGGATAGTCGCGCAGCATTTTGGCGTAGGCGATCGCGGTCTCCAAATCGAACCGGCCATTGGCATCGACCGCGAGCTGCGCCTGGCTGCCGATTTCCTCGAGCACGGCTTCGATGCGCTGGCGGTCCTCCTCGATCGAAGCGCCGCCGATCTTCATCTTTACCACGTTGTAGCCGCGATCGAGATAGCTCCGCATCTCGCCACACAGCATCGACAGATCCTTGCCGGGATAATAATAGCCGCCGGCGGCATAGACGAACACGCGCGGATTGGCAGTCCTGCCATGGCGCTCGGCCAAGAGCCGGAACAGCGGCTTGCCCGCGATCTTGGCCACCGCGTCCCACACCGCCATGTCGATGGTACCGACCGCTACCGAGCGTTCGCCGTGCCCGCCCGGCTTTTCGTTGGACATCAGCGTCGCCCAGACCTTGTCCGGATCGAGATTGTCGCCGGTCGCATCGAGCAAGGTCTTCGGATCGGCCTCGGTGAGACGGCTCGCGAAGCGCTCGCGGATCAGTCCGCCCTGCCCGTAGCGGCCATTGGAATTGAAACCGTAACCCACCACGCGCTTGCCGTCGCGCACCACGTCGGTGACCACGGCGACCAGGCTGGTCGTCATCTTGGTAAAATCGATATAGGCGTTGCGAATGGGTGAGGATATCGGCTTGGTGATTTCTCTGACATCGACAATACGAACGGACATCGCGTTCAGCCTTCCGAAGCTAGTTCAAATTGCGGACGAATCAGGAAGAGCCAAGCCTACATCGTCATTGCGAGCGAAGCGAAGCAGTCCAGTGGATTGGATTGGCATACTGGATTGCTTCGTCGCAAGTGCTCCTCGCAATGACGAAAGACTGCCTCAGGACGGTTCTTTGTCGCGAAAATACGGTTCGACGACGCCGCTGACCTTGATCATCAGCGGATTGCCGTAACGATCCTTGGCCGCACCCGCGGGCAAGCGCACCCAGCCTTCGCTGACGCAGTACTCCTCGACATTGGTCTTCTCGACACCCTTGAAGCGAATCCCGACGTCGCGTGCCAGCACATCGGCATTGTAATACGGGCTGCGCGGATCGGTCGAAAGCCGATCCGGGAGTTCGGTGATCACGTCGTTGTTTTCGGTCATAGCAGCGCCTCGATTTCCTTGGTCAGTGATTCAGGTTTTGTGGTCGGTGCGTGCCGCGCCACGACCTGGCCTCGCCGGTCGATCAGAAATTTGGTGAAATTCCATTTGATCGATGAACCCAGCAATCCGGACTTTTCAGTTTTCAGGAATTTATACAGCGGGTGGGCATTGCCGCCATTGACGTCGATTTTCTCGAACATCGGAAAGCTGATGCTGTAATTGTCGGCGCAAAAAGCCTCGATCTGCCCCGAGTCTCCCGGTTCCTGGCCGCCGAACTGATTGCATGGAAATCCAAGCACCGAAAACCCGCGCGGCGCCAACGCCTTCTGCAGGTCCTCGAGGCCTTTGTACTGAGGCGTAAACCCGCAGGCGCTGGCGGTGTTGACGATCAGGAGAACCTGACCCTCGAACTGCTTCAGCGCCAGTTCCGTTCCGGCAAGTGTGACTGCTGAGAAATCATAGACACTGGACATGATCTGCTTTCTTCACGGATCAGGATCGGTTCAGCCGACCGGGTCGACTGGTGTCGATGGCGTTCCCAAAGCCTCGATAGCCGCTCCGGCGTCGAGGCACAAATCCTCGCGGAAACGCCCGGAAACGATCTGGACGCCAACCGGAACCCGCCCCACCAGACCGGTCGAGACGGTGAGTGCCGGCAGCCCCATCAAGGGAATGCCGATCTGCGGCATCTGCGCCCGCCAGACCCGCACGAACGATGCGTCGTCGCGCACATCTAAACCGTCGGGAAACGGCAGTTCGCCGGATACCGGCATCAGCAGCACGGCATAATTTTCAAAAAACAATTGCCATTCGCGCGTCAATGTCGCGCGCCGCGTCAGGGCTTTGGAGAACGCGGCCATGTCGAACGGATGGACCTTGTCTCGATTGCCGCGCAGGCAGGCCAGCGCGCCCGGATCGCCCTCGCGCTCGGCGGCTTCCAGCATCGCCTCAAAGCCGTCGCCCAGCCACAGTTTTGTCTGCAGATCCGCGGCCTCGCGAAGCGGCGGCGTATTCTCGATTTCCTCGACGCGCCATCCCGCGCGCTCCAGGCGCCGGCCTGCGTCGGCGACCGCCGCCTTCACTTCGTCGACAGTCTCAAGCCCGTCGGGCCTGAGGCAAAGCGCGGCGCGCTTTGGCATGTCGGGCCCGATGAGCGGCGCCGGCACCCACCACGGGTCGCGCGCGTCTTTTCCCGACATCGCCGCCAGCGCAATTCTGAGATCGCCGACGGTGCGCGCCAGCGGTCCCGATACCGCCGAGAGTTGCGGTCCTATTGCGCGTTCGGGCAACGACGCATTGAAAGCCGCGATCCGCCCGAGAGTCGGCCGCAGCCCATGCACCCCGCAGGCATAGGCTGGATAGCGGATCGAGCCGGCGATATCGGTGCCGTGGGCAATGTGCCCGATGCCAGCGGCGAGCGACGCCGCCGCGCCTCCGGACGAACCGCCCGGCGTGATCGAGGGATCGCGCGGGTTCTTGGTGTCGCCGTGCATCAGATTGGTGGTGAACCAGCGAAAGGAAAACGCCGGCGCGTTGGTGCGGCCGAGAATCACCGCTCCGGCCTTGCGCAGATTGTCCACCACCGGACTGTTGCTGCGCGCGATCACGTCGCGCTGCAGCTTGACGCCGTTGGTGGTGGCAAAACCGCTCTGATCGATATTGACCTTGACGGTAACCGGCACGCCGGCAAGGGGACCTGCGTCTTCATTGCGCCCGATCGCCGCGTCGATGGCGGCGGCCTGCGCCAGCACATCCTCCGGGCGATGGTCGACCACGGCGTTGATCGAGGGGTTCACGGCATCAAGACGCTCAAGCGCCGCCGACGCCGCCTCCTTCGCCGAAACTTTCCGGGCCCGGATGAGCGAAGCGATATCCGCGGCTGGCAGACGCCAGAGGTTGTCCATGCACGACTCCGTTTGTCGCTCGCTTAGTAGCGTAGCCGACCCGCCAACGCCAATGGGATTCGGCTGAAAATGCAGCTCTTGGGCGCCATGCTGCACCCTGTACCGGCATCGAATGCTCAAAATGTCTTGGGCAGGTTTACCTGGGATTCACGCACAGGTGGCTGAATGCAACCGGCCAGTTGCACGCGACGGAGTGCGCCATGCGGCACATAATCATGGATATCGTCTGGTTTCTTGTTCTCGTGTTAGCGGGCTATCCTGGCACAAAAGATTACGTTGATCGAAAGTTCGCAGAAAAACGCAGCATGGATCGTGTTTTGCGCGGCCACGGTCTTCTGCCAAGACGGGACGAATAGATCGTCAGCCCGGATTCGGCTGGCCTATTTTGCAAATCAGAGCGGCTCATTTCGGCCAGCATCGATCGACTCGTGGCGACTCAACGCACCCGTGCGAGGAAATAAGCCAGATCGCCGATCTGCTCCTCGGTCACCGGATTCAGCACTTCCGCCATGGTCCCGTCATAGCCATGGCGGGTGTTGTCCTTGTATTCGCGCATCGTCCTGGCGAGATAGTCCTCGCGCTGGTCGGCAATGCGCGGGATGTTGTCGCGGCCGGAAAAATCGGCGTTGTGGCAGGAATTGCAGTGATGCTGCTGCACCAGCGCCTGGGCGCGCTGCAATCGCGCCGGATCGCCGGCGTCGGCTGCCGGCGCGGGCTTCGGCAAGGGGGCGAGAAAATCCGAAAAACTGCGCAGGTCGTCGTCCGAGAACGACTTCGTGGTGTCGTTCATCGGCTCAAAGGTGCGGAGCTTCTCGCGGAACATGAACAACTGGATCAGCGCATAAGCGGGCTGCTGGGCGCCAAGCGAGGGGATGTTTTCGATTTCGGATTGTCCCTTTTCGCCATGGCAGCCGAGGCAAGGCGCCGCCCGCTCCTGGATGGTTTCGGCCTGCACCGGCAAACTCACCAACAAAAATGCCAGAACAGTGAGAAATTTACGCATCGACCGATCCCGACATTTTCGAAAATTGAAGTGAAAATTGAAAGTGATGTCGAGGGCGGCGAACCGCCCTCGACATTGATCAGCGATTTACTGCGCTGCGACTTTCGGCTTGCCGTAAGTGATGCGATACACCGCGCCGTTCCAATCGTCGGAGATCAGCAGCGAACCATCCTTCAACTGCAGCACATCGACCGGGCGGCCGACGTAGTTGTTGTTTTCGATGAAGCCGGTCAGGAACGGCTCGATGGATTTCACCGTGCCGTCCTTGTTCAGCTTGACGGCGACGATATCACCGCCGAGCTTCTGCGACTTGTTCCACGAGCCATGGCGCGCCACGAAGATGGCATTCTTGTAGGCTTTCGGGAACATGCTGCCGGTGTAGAACCGCATGCCGAGCGAGGCGGTGTGCGGCCCCATCAAGCCGACCGGCGGAGTGAACTCGCTGCAGGAGCGGCCCCAGCCGAAATCGGGATCGAGAACGTTGCCCTGGTAGCAATAGGGCGCGCCGAAATCCTCGCCCACCTTGGTGACGCGGTTGAGTTCATCCTCCGGCACGCTTTCGGACAGCCAGTCGCGGCCGTTGTCGGTGAAGTAGAGCTGCTTGGTTTCCGGATGCCAGTCGAAGCCGACGCTGTTGCGAACGCCAAGTGCGACCACTTCAACGCCGGTGCCGTCGAGATTCATGCGGCGGATCTGGCCGTGCGCATCGTCGTGCAGCACGTTGTTGCCGGGCTGCCCGACAGGAACGTAGAGCTTGTTGTCGGGGCCGATGCCGATGAACTTCCAGCCATGGGCTTCGTCCTTCGGCAGATTGTCATAGATCATGGTCGGCTTCGGCGGGTTGTCGAGATTGTCCTCGACCTTGTCGATCTTGGAGATCTTCGACAGTTCGGCGATGTACAGCGTGCCGTTATGAAACGCGAGACCGTTCGGACGATAGAGCCCCGAGGCGAGCACCTTCACCGAGCGTTTGCCGTCCTTGTTGACAACGGCATAGACCTTGTCGACGAGGCGGCTGCCGACGAACACCGTTCCCTTGTCGCCTTCGCGCATCGAGCGCGCATTCGCCATGCCGGCCGCATAGACCTCAATGTTGAAGCCCGGCGGCAGCTTGAGCTTTGCCACCGGCAGCTTGTCCGCGGCGGCTGCGATCGGGGGTGCCGCGACCGGCGCAAGCTTGGCCGGCTGCTGCGCGGCAGCAGCAAACGCGAACGCACAAAAAAAAGCACCCGCGAGCAATACGCGGCGTGCGGACGAGGTGGTCATTTCGAATTCCTCCCTGTGTGGAAATCCATATCGCGCAGCGGCGAATGGCTGGCGCGGCAGGCTTCCTGAACGACACTCTCCGATATTTCCCGGCCCCTGCGCAATCGGAAACATTTTGCGGCAGCGGTCGACGCAATAAAACGGCGCACCCATAGCGTTGAGATTGTCTTCGAGCTTGTCATTCGCGAGCGGCTCGACAATTATCCAGGTTTTGAATCCCGTCAAGGACACATCGGTAGTCGCGGGTCGTCTTTGAATCAGCGATCGGCCGATCGATTCGCCTAATCCGTCTTTCGAGATGGTTCGATTGCGTCAGCCTCGCGAAGCTTTGCGAAGGCGACCTGAGCGATGGCATCCTGATCGGCCTGCACGTCGGCGACGAAACGATCATAGGCCGCCCACAGCGGCGGCAGGATTTGCACCGGGCGGCGGCGCCCCGCGCCGAGGCGGACATAGCCCGCGGCCTCGGCTTCGACGAAGAGATTGCGGATATGTGTCCGCGAAACGCCGAGATCGGCGGACATCGCCGTCAAGGATGGCCCGCGATCGCGATCCGAAAGCTCCGCCTGCGCCGCCAGCAGGAACGCGAGGTAGCCGGCATCGCGGGCCAGGAACATCATGATCGGCACGTGTCGCATGAAGGCCAGCGCTTGCGGCAGCGCGTAAAACGCGGCCTTCCTGATCGCAAGCTGCACGCGGGGATCCTGCCGGAGCGCCCAGTCATAGCCCCGCTCCGGATAGAGGTCGTGCAGGAAGCGGTGATAGACGGCGAGATGCGCGCGGTCATGCGCAAGCAGCCGTTCGGTCGGCCTCAGGATGCGAATCCGGTTGTCGACCGGAGACACCACCGACACGATGTAGCCGGCCTGGCGAAAGCGGGCCATCAGATCGTCGAGCCGGCGGGCGCTGGCGAAGCCCCGTTCCACGATCAGTTTTTGCAATTGTCCGGGTGTGGCCCAGGTAGTGCGGTCGTTCTCGTCATAGGCGGCATGAAAACCGGCAAGAAACCCTCTCAGTGTGATGACGCCGGCATCGGCCATCATCCGGGTGACGAAGCGGTCGCCGGCAAAAAGTCCGACAAGGTCATCGATATGCGCGCGGCGGGCTTCGGCGAAACGCGGATGCGCCAGAATCTCGTCCGCAGTTTTGCTCTGCATCGTCAGCCTGCCGTCGCGGATGTGACACGACCGGGCGGGCGCGTCGATCCACGCAATAAGTTTCGTTCTCACTCGTTGCTAGAGCGTTTTCCGGCTAGTTTGAATCGGTTTCTGCCCAAGGGGGTTCCCTAACAGCTACAAATCAGATTCGGTCTTCGCTACCAGTAGCGGCGAGG
>WNFI01492925.1_pt1 | contig 16578 bp, 18 predicted proteins | sample 5400471 | NCBI WGS metagenome assembly WNFI01 (sample SAMN13153348, study PRJNA577476) | soil metagenome | isolation source: 100 cm saprolite on Douglas fir-dominated hillslope | place: USA:California | collected 2013-09-17 | reverse complement strand
GTGCTCACCTCGGTCGGCGCGGTGCTCCCCGGGGACACCCCGGAGCCCGATGGCCCGCCGTCCCCCGTTATGCCGCGCTTGAGCCCGACCAGCTCCAGCTTGTACGGCTCGCCGGCCAGCTCGGCCCGCGCCCCGGCGTCGGTGACCACCCGCCGCGAGAACATCTGGCCCTGCTTCACCAGCTGGCGCATCTTCTGCTCGATCGCTTTAAGATCCTCGGGCCCGAACGCGGACGGCACGTCGAAGTCGTAGTAGAAGCCGTTCTCGATCGGGGGGCCGATCCCCAGCTTGGCCTCGGGGAACAGGTCCTGGACCGCCTGGGCCAGCACATGCGCGGTTGAGTGCCGCATGATCGCCAGCCCGTCGGGGCTGTCGATACTCACGGGCTCCACCGCGTCCCCGTCGGCCAGCGGGCGCGCCAGGTCGCGGAGCTCGCCGTTGACCCGGGCCGCAATCACGGCATGCGCGGGTGACTGTCCTACGTTCAACATCTCCTGGGAGAGCGCCTGGCCGGCCGTCGTACCCGCTTCCACCACGTGCTCGCGGCCGGCGAGGGTGATCTGAAGCTTGTCGGCTGGCACGGCTGACTCCTGTCGTTGGCATGCCGGTGCTGGCGCGGGTTGACGCGCATCGGCAGGCGGTTACCCGTGTCCCGATGCTATCGATGCGCGTCGTCAGCCGACGACGGTGACCAGGGTTCCGTAGGTGAGGAACGGATAGGCCTGCTGGGCCTGGGTGTAGGGCAGCTCGACGCAGCCCAGGCTCTGCGGCCAGCCGTACGAGCCGCGCGGGTAGTAGTGCACGGCATCGCCGCCGTTGAAGTACGACACGAACGAGACCGGGTCGGCGTACTTGCTGCCGTCGGGGTTGGTCCCCTTCATGATCTGGAACTGGTACCGCAGGTAAACGGGGTAGGTTCCGGTGACGGTCGGACGGCTCGGGATCCCGGTGTTGACCAGGGTGTGCATCACCTTCCGGCCGTTATGCCAGATGGTGATCATCTCCGGGCTGCCCTCGGTGACGTACGCGTAGGTGTAGCCGTGCGGGTTGCTGCGGCCCTTCGCCACCGCGCTCAGCAGCGCCTCCCAGACCCCGGGGCCGGCGGCGCCGTCCATCGTCATGTTCTGGTCGGACTCGAACGCCCGCACCGCGCCGATCAGCACGTTGTTGCCGGGCTGGGCGGGCTGCCACATGTTATGCAGCATCATGGGGAAGCCCCGCAGCCAGGTGAAAGTCCCGGGCGGCGGGCTGTAGGCGGCGCTGAGCTGGGCATTGGCATCGGTCGACGGCACCGGGACGTCTCCGGGAACGGGATCCCACTTCAGCGGCAGGTAGCCGAGCTGCGCGAGCAGCTGCTCGAGCCTGAGCGTGCTGTAGGTGCCCGTCGCGAACCTGTCGACGACCTGCGCGGCGAGCAGCCCGCCGACCGCCGACCGGACGCCCGAGGGCCCGCCCGGGATCATCAGCTTGACGTGCGTCAGCGGCGGGTATCCGCGCCTCGGGACGAACTCGAGGGTGCTACCGCTGGTCCGCCAGGTGCCAGCGATCGACGGGGACAGGGTCGGCAGCGGCGAGCCGGCGGCGAGCGGGTGCGAGAAGACCACGCGGATCGGGGCGGCGCCGTCGATCCGCCGGGCGTGCGAGGCCGGCGTGACCGACAGCACGCTCTCGGGCCCGGATGACGCCCGGGCGGCACGGCGGGCCGCCGGGTTCTGGGCGCCGTGGCCGACCGCCGCGTCCCTGCCCGTCCTCGGCTGCGCCGAGGCTCGGGTCAAGGCGAACCAGGTCCCGCCGGCCAGCAGGGCGGCGATCACCGCCGCAAGGGCAACGATGCGCCCGCGGAGTACTCCTAATCCGGACAAATCTCGACCCCCTAGCCTTGCTGCCCGGTAGCCCACGGGCCAACTGCCACCTGACCTGATGTATACCAGCTCATCCCGATCCGCGGCGCACGCTTACAGGGACCTGAGAGACACTCGTGACAAAAGTCACCGCGGGATAGTAATCGCAGGCAAGGGGCGGTGCCGCGGCGTAGGCGGCGGCATCGGTCAGGCGGCGAAAGGCGGTCATGCCAGCGGCGACGGCCGGCCGGTAGGCACAGCTGTGCCGGATGTGAGGGCCAGCCCCGGCGGACGGCGGTAGGACACGTACTGGGCGGGATCGGAGTAGTGGCTGCCGTCCGGGTTGGTGCCCGACATGGCTTCCAGAGGCTGGCCAGCGACGCCGGGTATCCCTGGTCCCAGTTCATGCTGCCGGGCGGCGGGTCGTAGGCGAGCTGCAGTTCGCCCGCGCGCCCCGTGGCGGCGGACTTGCTAGCGATCTGCATGCCCAATGGCTCCGTGGTGAACTGCGTCGTCATGGGCTTGGCCAGCAGGCTTCCCCGGGCTGACCGGACGCCCGCGGGTATCGTCACCGTGACCCGGGTCGACGGGCTGAACGGCACCGCGGGCGTGAACATCAGCGTGTCACCCGTCGCCTGCCAGCTCCCGGGGACGCTGGGACTCATGGCAGGCCGCGGGGACCCGGCCGACACCGGGGCGGAGAAGGTCACCTGGACCGGATCGCTGCCGTCCGCGTGCTGGGCACCCGGCGCCGGCGTCATGGAGATCACCCGGAACGGGCCGGGCAGGGTCACGCCCGGGCTTATCGGCGCGTTGGGCGGGATGCTCCCGCCGCCCTGCGTCAGCAGGTACGTTCCCGCCCCGGCGATCAGCGCGACGGTCGCCGAACCGATCGCGATCACGCGCGCCCGTGACTGCCGGGCCACCCCGGTACCGAACCTGGCTCCCGTGGCCAACACCTGCCTGCGAAGATCCCCCCCGATCGACAACACGTGCTCCCCATTCCCCGGCACCATTGCTCACTCGGCACTGAGCGTAACTAATGGTCCCATCACAGCTCCTCAGCGTCACGAGCGTGCGTACCCGACACGCCGGGCGATAACCCACGGCCTACGTAAACGAAAGGTAGGGCGCCGCCGGCCAGGCCGGATCCCCCGCCCGCTCCGACCGCGGCGAGCCCCACCGGCAAGCCGAGCCCCGCGAGCAACGGCTCAAGGGTGAGGCAGGGGTGTCTGGCCGACCGCTGAACCGGGCGCAATTCGTGCGGGCGACCTGCCGGCTCGGTGCGGTGCCGCAGGTCGCGGAGATCCGGCTGCACCTGGCCGGCGACGTGCTTGGCCTGTGGCTGCGGACGGAAGACGAACTCGGGGCCGGCCAGCCGCCGCCGTTCTGGGCCTTCGCGTGGCCCGGCGGGCAGGCCCTGGCGCGCTACGTCCTCGATCACCGGGATGTCGTGGCCGGCCGCAGCGTCCTGGATATCGGGTCGGGCTCCGGCCTGGTCGCGATCGCGGCGGCGATGGCTGGCGCGGCCGCGGTGCTGGCCAGCGAGATCGACGCCCTGGCCGTCGCGGCCATCGGACTCAACGCGCGCGTGAATGGCGTGCCGGCGCCGACCGTCCTGGGTGACGTCCTGGACGGCGACGGAGAAGGAGCTCAGGTGGTGCTGGCCGGCGATGTCTGGTACTCCAGGCCGATGGCCGAGCGGGTGCTCGGGTTCATCGAGCGGGCCAGGGCCCGGGGCGCGACCGTTCTGATCGGCGACATCGGCCGCGCCTTCCTGCCCCGTGACCGCTTCCGGGTCCTCGAGGCCCGCGACATCCCGGTGATCGCCGAACTCGAGGACTCCAGCGTCAAGCGGACGATGGTCTGGACGCCGGCCTGGTAACCCGAGAATCAGCCCGCTACCTGCTGCTCGGGCGCCCGGAAATCCGCCATGCTATGCCGATGAGCGACGACATGACCTCGTTTCGCATCGACATTCCCGAGGCCGACCTGGACGATCTGCGCGAGCGGCTCCGCCGGACCCGGTGGCCGGAGCCGGAGACCGTGGACGACTGGTCCCAGGGCACTCCGCTGGCCTACGCCCGCGAGCTCTGCGAATACTGGCTGGAGCAGTACGACTGGCGGGCGTCGGAGGCACGGCTCAATCGCTTCCCCCAGTTCCGGGCGGAGATCGACGGCCTCGACATCCACTTCGTCCACGTCCGGTCGCCGCACGAGGCCGCCGTCCCCCTGGTCATGACGCACGGCTGGCCCGGGTCGGTCGTCGAGTTCCACAAGGTCATCGGGCCCCTCGCGGATCCTGAGTCCTCTGGCGGGGACGCCGCCGACGCCTTCCACGTGGTGTGCCCGTCGCTACCCGGCTACGGGTTCAGCGGCAAGCCGACACGGACCGGATGGGGAACGCGGCACATCGCCGATGCCTGGGACCAGCTCATGGCCAGGCTCGGCTACGCGCGTTACGGGGCGCAGGGCGGCGACTGGGGAGCGCAGGTGACGACGGGCATCGGCATGCATCACCCCGACCATGTGGTCGGCATCCACCTGAACATGGCCATCGGGTTTCCTGATCCCGCCGAGGGCGGGCTCACCGAAACGGAGAAGGCGGCCATGGCCTCCATGGACTACTACGGCAAGTGGGACTCGGGCTACTCCAAGCAGCAGTCGACTCGCCCGCAGAGCGTCGGCTACGGCTTGGTGGACTCGCCGGCCGCGCTCTGCGCCTGGATCGTGGAGAAGTTCTGGTCGTGGAGCGACTGCGACGGGGACCCTGTCAACGCCCTGAGCCGGGACGAGTTGCTGGACAACATCATGCTGTACTGGCTGCCGGCCACCGGGGCCTCCTCGGCCCGGCTCTACTGGGAGAGCTTCGGCCAGCCGCTCCTCGGCCCGGTCCCGGGGCCGGTCGGCTGCTCGATCTTCCCCAAGGAGATCTTCCGCCCGTCCCGGCGCTGGGCCGAGCGGCAGTTCCCGGACCTGCGGTACTGGAACGAGCTGGACAAGGGCGGGCACTTCGCCGCCTTCGAGCAGCCCGCGGCGTTCATCCGGGCGCGCCCCCCGCACCCGCCAGTGCCACGGCCCCTTAGCCAGGACACGCCCCCTCCAGACGCTCGTGTCCCGGTCTTCTCTGCCATATCCGGCATACCCCGGAAACGATGGCGGGGCGGCGCCCTGGCCGGAAACCTTCGGCCAGCACTGGCGGCCAGAAAGTATCCTCCTGGCCCCGCGGGCTGGGCAGACACGCGGGAAACGGCCGGATCCCGGCTAGCCCGTCCGGCATTCGCGGCCAGGCCAGCCCGCCGCTTACCGGGCTGGCCGACCAGGCGGGATCAGGCAGGGCCCGTGGCTCACCGCGGCGGCGCGGCCAGCACGGTGATGACCGCCACCGGCTGGTGGCAAGCCGGGCACAGCTGAACGGTCACGATGCTGGCCGGAGCCTGCGGGGCGTCACCGTCGCCGGCCGCCGGCGGCGCTGTCGGCCACGCGGGGGATTCTTCCTGCGCGGTCCGCTCCTCGCGCGCTGCCCGCTCCTCCCGCGCGGCCTGCGCGGCCCGGAGGGCCACGGCGCGCCATGCAGCGGCCACCGCCTCGATCTGGTCGTAGCGGCCGGTCAGCACGCCGCCCGCGTGCAGCACCCGCTGGCAGCGCTCCCAGAAGTCCCGTCGCACATGATGGCGGCCAAGCTCGGCATCCGACAGGGTGCTGCGCGCGTACCCCGTCAGCGGCGCCAGCTGGCGTTGCGAATATCCGGCCTCGCGGCGCCGCGCCGCAAGCTCACGGCCCAGCGACTGCCGCATTTCCCGCAGCTGCTCAGCGCCGGTCACCCTGCTCCCCCGGCCAGCACAAGTAATGCCCCAGGCCGCCGGATAGGCGGGAGAGCCCCCCCCCCGCCGCCGCGGCAACCGCACCGCCGGGCACCCGGATCGGGCCCTGCGGCGCTAACCACTCGCGGAGCTTGCCCGTCCGGGTCACGGCCGCGGCGGCCGGCACGCGCGGCCGGAGCATCCCCGTCCCGCTCTGCGCTGTACCTGGCATACCGGCAACGATGGCCGGGAAGCGTCCTGGCCGGAAACCGTCGGCCAAGACTGGCGGCCACGAAGAGGCTGCCAGCCCTGCTGGTCCGCAGCGCGGAACAGGCACGCAGTCGCCCCGCCACGGCCCCGTCACCTTCTCCCCCTAGCAGCCCGCGCTCATCCCCGATTCCGACGATGCTATACATTTCGTGCTTGCGCAATATCTGCGCGCATGCGGGGCCGGAACGGTGCGGGAAGGCAGCCTCGATGGCGACAGCGGATACCAGGCCGGTGCTGTACCTGATCGCGTGCGGCGCGGGCCCGGCCAGGCAGCTTCCCGACCTCGCCCGCTTCGCCCAGGGCGAGGGCTGGGACGTGTGCGTGATCACCACGCCGGCGGGCGCCACGTTCCTGGACGCTGACCGCATGGCCGAGCTGACCGGCCACCCCGTGCGGGTCAACTACAAGCATCCCGACGAGCCGGACGTGCTGCCGCCGGCCGACGCGTTCGCGATCGCTCCCGCTACCTTCAACACGATCAACAAGATGGCGGCCGGCATCAGCGACACCCTCGCGCTCGGGCTGCTGAACGAGGCGGTCGGGCTCGGCCTGCCGATCGTGGCCGCTCCCTGGCCGAACATGGCGCTCGCGCGCCATCCGGTGTTCCAGGCCAGCGTGGCCAGGCTGCGCGACTGGGGCGTGCGGGTCATCCTCGACCCCGCCCGCCTGCCGGGCACGGGCGACCCGGATGCGGCGGTCTTCCCGTGGCCGGAACTCCGTGCCGCGCTGACCGGCCTTCGTGAGTACGACGCGTCGTAGTAACCTGAGCGCTGTGCCAGAAGAGGCCGGAACGGGCCAAGGGGAGGGCAGGGCGGGCAAAAGGCAGCAGCGGCGGCCGGCGAGCCCGGCAGTCATCGCGCTCGTTCTCGGCGCGCCCGTGGTGCTGGCGGCGGTCATCGTCGCTGTGATCATGTACGTGTCCGGCTCGCGGCCGGCCCCGCCCGCTCCGGGCCAGGCGCAGGTCAGCGCGGGCGCATCGAACCCGAACGTGGACCCGGGCACCAGCCTGCCCGGCACCGCGGCACCGGACTTCACGCTGACCAATCAGCTCGGCGCCCCGGTCTCGCTGCGCCAGTTCCGCGGCAAGGCCGTGGTCATGACGTGCGGGCGTACTCGCAAGCGCACCAGATGATGGGCTCCTGGGACTTCCTGACCGGCAGCCCGAGCCAGCTCGCCGCGGTGTGGCGCGCCTACCACGTGTACGTGGCCGCCTCGCACGGGAACATCGACCATGAGCCGGCCATCTATCTCGTCGACCCGAGCGGCCGGGAGCGCACCCTCTACCTGACCCAGATGGCGTACGCCGGCGCGGGCCAGCAGGCTGAGCTGATCGCCCGGGGGCTGTCGCGCCTGCTGCCCGGCCACCCGGTGCCGCACGGCGGGGTGCCGATGACGGTCGCCCGGACCATCGGGCCGGCCGTGGTGACGAGCCTCCCGGTGATCGGCGGGGACCGCGGCGCCGGCCAGGTGCTGCTCGGCCGCGGGCACCCGCACGTGGTGGTGTTCCTCGCCAGCTGGGTCAGCGAGGCGTCCGACCTTCCCGGCGAACTGCGGGTGCTCGCGGCCTACCAGCGTGAGGCGCTGCGCCGCGGCTGGCCCACCGTCGTCTTGGTCGACGAGAGCCAGACCGAGACCAGCCCTGGCGCGCTGTCCCTGCCGCTGGCCCGGGCTGGGGGCGGAACGCTCGGGTATCCCGTTGCCGCCGACTCCAGCGGCCGCCTCGCCGACGGGTATGGGGTCCAGGACCTGCCCTGGATCGAGGTGACCTCACCCGGCGGGCAGATCCTGTACCGGCACGACGGCTGGCTTCCGGCGACCTCGCTGGCCCGCGCAGCCGCGAGCGCCTCCGCGCGACCCGCCGGCTAGCCGCCCAGCCGGTCTCCGGTTCGTTCCGGGCGCGAGCGGGCACAATCCAGCGACACACGACGGGGCAGCCTGCGCCTGCTCTTGCTCGGGCTCGGCGCGGCGGGGCGGCACCGTGATCAAGTCGGCCCGCTCCCGGGAGACCGCGGAGCGGATCAGTCCGCGCTGGCGCCGCGCTGGCGCTGCTCATCGGGGGGAACGCACGTGAATAGGACGGTTCTGGCAGCGACGACTCTGGCAGCGGGCATCGGGCTGCTGGCGGCAGGATGCGGCGGCGGCGCCAGCGGCGCGGCCGCCATAAAAGGCGCGTCCGCCGCAAAATCTGGCACCGAGACCATCAGCGGCACGCTCAAGGGCGAGGCGGCGATGTCGGCCAGACCGGTGTTCCATCTGACGTTCCGCGGGCCGGTGAACACCACCGGCACCTTCTCCCTCGGCAATGCGCCCAAGAACAAGGGCCAGCCCCGTACGCTCAAGACCGCCGCGGGCAACTTCGTGATCGTGACCGGCACGGGCTCCACTACCCAGAAGCTGCTGTCCGCCTCGACCTGCCGCTTCGAGTTCTCGACGACCGTTCCTTACACGGTCTCCGGCGGCCAGAGCACCGGCCAGTTCGCGGGCGCTACGGGCAGCGGCCGGGCGGTGGTGGTCTTCGCGGGCAACCTGCCGAAGCTCAACGGTAAGTGCAATACGAGCGCGACGGCGATGCCAGCGGTGAGCACGGTCGTCAGCACGTTCCAGGCCGCGGGGCCGCTGACGCTCAAGTAGCGCGGATCGGCCCGGGGGCTACCGGGTGGCGGCGGCCAGCGCGGCGCGCAGCTTATCGGCGCTCGCGGGCGTGCCCTTCTCGTCGGCGAACGATCCGCGGGCCGTGCCGTAGGCGACCGTGCCGGGCTGCTGGCGCCACCCTTCGGCGAGCGGGCCGACGTGGACCGCGCCGTAGCCGATCGAGTCGAGGAACGCGGACACGGCCGATTTCGCGACCGGGTCGTCGCCGGCGATGGGCAGGAACGTGCGGTCGGTGACACGGGACCAGCATGACGGTTAGCCTGGCCACCACGGCTAGGGGAGACAAGATGACCGATGGGCTGGTGTTGCAGCCTGGCGCGGGCCGGAAGATCCAGGGCGCCAGCATGCTCCTCAAGGTGGGCGCCGGGCAGTCCCGGGCGTGGTCGGCGTTCGAGGCCGAGGTCTCGCCGGGCTTCGATGTCGGCGCGCACTTGCACCGGGACGCCGAGGAGCTGTTCTACATCCTGGACGGCGAACTCGACCTGCTCGCCTTCGAGCCGCAGCTCAGGACCGCGGACGGGTGGCGCAGCTGGGAATCGGGCGCAGGCGCGCGGGTGATGCGCGGCGGGCCGGGCGGCCTCATGTTCGTCCCGGCCGGCTGCCCGCACGCGTTCGCCAACCCCGGTACCACGCCAGCCCGCATGCTGTTCCTGGTGTCGCCGCCCGGGCACGAGCGCTACCTGGAGGAGATCGGCGAACTGATCGGCGAGCACGGGCCACCCGACCCGGCAGCGATCGCCGAGGTCCGGGCCAGGCACGACATCGAGCAGCTCACCCCCATGGTCGTCGGCCAGCCGCGATAGCCCGGGGTCAGCGCTCGAGGGGGCCCAGTGGTATGGGGCACGCATGCGAGTACAGCGTTGCTGCTGATATCCGGCCCGCCGTACCAGAGATGCAGCGTCCGGCCGCGGACTTGCGCGTACGCCCGCGGCGGTGTCCGTTCCCCGGGCCACGGGTCGTGGGTGGCTTCGTCAATGTAGTCCTGGAGCTCGTCGAGTGCCTGCGCGGCAACGCCGGCGATGCGGTCCTCATCGGCCTGGCTGTGGGCATCGAAGTTGTCCCGCAAGTGCGTGCCTGAGATGTGGTGTGTCAGGTCGCTTGTTTAGTCTTCGCGAGGTGGATGCCGGCGAGGATCTCCTCGGCGCCCTAGTCGGGGTAAAGCGCCCAGAGTGCTCGTTCCAGCGGTCGATGAACGTGCCGGTCGTGTCTTGAGCTGGCGGAATGTGGACTGGGCCCTGCGATCCCGGCCGACGCCGCCGGTGTCGAGCGGCAGGACAGCGAGGCTCGGTGGCGGGGCTGTCTTGCGCCGGTCGGCGAATCGGGCCATGGCGGTACCTGTGATGACTGCCTCGGCGAAATGATCGGTGCCGCCCGCGTCGTGCAGTGCCTGCGCGATCCGCGCGGCCGGGCCGGGGATGCCCTGCCCGGGCACGGTGGCGGGGCTCCTTCCTGGACCCTGCGGCGACATGTCGCGTGGCAGGTGACGGGCAGCGATCCCTGGGCAGCTGACTCCCGCAGTGACGCTGAGGTAGTAGACGGCGGCGCCGAATACCTGGCCGGCCGGCTCGAACCCGACGCTCGTGATCGCGGCGAACCCGCCAGCTGACAGCGCGGCGTCCCATGTCCCGCCGCGGCCCAGCGCAGCCATCATCGCCCCGCCGTTGCATACAAACTCCCAGATCATGGCCGCCACGCTCCAGCCCGGCCGGATTCCCAGCTTCGGCGTGTGCCTGCGCACATCCCGCGCCTGGGGCATGCCGACAGGGAGCACCCCGATGCCGACACCCCGAACCGGCCGAGACAGACGTCGAGGCGGAGCCGGGCCAGCGCGTTCACCGAAAGCTGGAATGAGGCGCTCGACGGCCGGATCCCGATGACGAAAGTACCGTTATACACGTTATAACGTGCCTATCGGTACTTTCGTGCAGTACGAGACACGCCGGGAGGCTGGCTGGCCCGGCACAGGCGCCACACAGATCTCACCGGCCCCGCCAGCACCCGCAGTCCAGGCCCCGCCGCTCCGCCCGGAGATCGAACAACCCCCATGAGCGGCCTTATCGCTCTGGAACCCACGGGGCCATTCTCGAACAGCCCGTGAAGGGCCCGCCCTGATCGGCCGGCCAGACGTCGATGCCGCCGCTGCATCCGCCGCACCGCATGCGCATGAGCTTGGCCGGGCCATAGGCGCGTTCCATGTTGGCGCCATATTCAGACAGCGGTCCGAGCGACATGGCAGCCCGCCGTTCGTCAACGTGCTCTGGATCACGCAGCCGCCGCGGTACCCACCCTTCCTTCCGCCCTGTCATCTGGGTGCCGTATTCCTGCGGCTGTCCCTCGGCCAGCGCTACCCGGTCGGTCGGGTAGGCAAGGTCGGCCCGCGATGCCTCGCCACGCTCCGCCGCCTCGGTCATGCACTCGAGGCATTTCCGCTGGAACACCGGGTCATGATCGGAGTGCTGGGCCAGCAGCCAGGCGGCGTGAGCGCCGTCCTCGCCGACCATCGACCGCCCGGGCCAGCCCACCTCGGCCACCACGTTCTCAAGCCAGGCCAGGTTGCCCTCATCAACCGAGGTCACCAGCTCCCAGTCCGCCTCAGGCTCACGGCGGGCAGCCTTGGTCTTGCTCCGCGCGGCGCAGCAGTTCGGCGCGCAGTTCCTCTATCTCGTCTTGAGCATTCCGCCAGACCCCGGTCGTGGCAACACCCGCGGCTCCGCAGCAGGTATGGGCGGATTCGCGCTGGCCTGACCGGCAATGTAGGGATAGCGTGCGGGAGTGACCGAGACGACGTGGCTGGATGCTACAGCGCAGGCCGAGCTTGTTCGTCGTGGCGACGCGAGCGCCACGGAGCTGGTGGAGGCGGCCATCGGCCGCATCGAGGCCGTGAACCCGCGGCTGGATGCCGTGATCCGCACCCGGTTCGACCAGGCACGGGCCGAGGCGGCCGGCGATCTGCCCGACGGCCCGTTCCGAGGGGTGCCGATCCTGTTCAAGGACCTGGGCTGCACGGTCGAGGGTGAGGTGACGGCCTTCGGCGTCGGGCCCATGCGCGACCTGGCGTGGCCGGCGACGTCCTACCTCGCAGAGGCGTTCCGTGCGGCCGGCTTCGTGCCGCTCGGCCGCACGAACGTGCCGGAGATGGGCACCACGGTGACAACGGAGGCGCGCAGCCTCCCCGCGGCCCGCAACCCCTGGGATCCCGGGCGCTCCGCCGGCGGCTCCTCGGGGGGCTCGGCCGCGGCAGTGGCCAGCGGCATGGTGGCGGTCGCGCACGGCAACGACGGCGGCGGGTCCATCCGCATCCCGTCCAGCGAGTGCGGGCTGTTCGGGCTCAAGCCGACCCGCGCGCGCGTGAGCCAGGGGCCGCTGGTCGGCGAAGCCTGGGGCGGGGGAACGATCGACGGGGTGCTCACGCGCACCGTGCGTGATGCGGCCGGCATCATGGACCTGATCAGCACCCACGAGCCAGGCGAGCCGTACTATCCTCCGCCGCTGCCCCGGCCGCTGCGCGACGAGGTCGGCGCGGACCCGGGCCGACTGCGCGTGGGGGTGCTCGACCGGCCGGGCGCCGAGGGCTACCTCGATGATCCGCAGTGCCGCGCCGCGGTGGCCGGCGCCGCCCGGCTGCTGGAGAAGCTCGGCCACCATGTGGAGGAGTCCGCGCCCGCGGCCATGTTCGACGAACTGTTCTCCCGGCACTTCGTCACGATCATCGCTAGCGACACAGAGGCGACGTTCCGGGCGTTCGAGGGGCTGCTCGGCCGCCCGATCACCGAGGACGAGATCGAGCCGCGCAACGCCGCCTACCGGCGGGCTGGTGCCGCGCTGGACGCCGTTACGTACCTGCAGAGCCGCGCGTGGATCGGGATATGGGCGCGCCGGATGGCGCACTGGTGGGCCAGCCACGACCTGCTCCTGACGCCGACCCTGGGTGCGCCCCCGCCCGAGCTGGGCTGGTTCACCGCAGAGGGACCCGAGCGCGAGGGCAGGCGGATCGCCAGCTTCATCCCTTACACGGCGCAGTTCAACATGACCGGCCAGCCCGCCGTGAGCCTGCCGATGCACTGGACGCCTGAGGGCCTGCCGGTCGGCGTGCAACTCGTGGCGGCCTACGGCCGGGAGGACCTGCTGGTCCGGGTGGCCAGCCAGCTCGAGGAGGCCGCGCCCTGGCACGACCGGCGTCCGCAAGTGCACGCGTAGGCCGGCCGACCTGCCCGCCGCCCGCCAGCGCACCGTCGCCGTGCTGGGACACGAGCAGACCGGCATCCCGGCCGAGGCCCTCGACCACGTGGCCGAGGAGCGGGTGCTGCTCGCGATACACCCCGACGGGCCGATGAGCACCTGGACGACGCGGGGCTTGATTAGCGGGATCCGCGGGCGCGGCGTGCCACCACGGCCCGCGCGGCCAGGGAGAGAATCAGAATCCCCAGGATGAGGACCAGCGCGCCCGTCCAGGCCCGGGCCTGCTGGGCCGGGAACGGCGACCGTGAGTTGGTGAAGATCTCCAGGGTCAGCGCGGCCTCCGGCCCGTTCCACGAGCCCCAGCCCACGAGCAGCTGATTGCCGAACGCGGTCAGCAGCAGGGGCGCTGTCTCCCCGGCCGCCCTGGCTATGGCCAGCAGCGCGCCGGTCGTGATGCCCGGCAGGGCCGTCGGGAGGATCACCGAGACGATCGTGCGCCACCGGCGCACGCCGAGGGCAAGCGAGGCCTCCCGGAGCGCCCCGGGAACGAGCCGCAGCGCCTCTTCCGAGGTGCGCACGATGACCGGCAGCATCAGTATCCCCAGCGCCAGGCCGCCTGCCCAGCTCGAGAAGGCATGCGTGGCCAGGACGATGGCGGTGAAGACGAAGATCCCCACGAAGATGGACGGGATCCCGGTCATGACGTCGGCGAAGAACCGCACCACCGTGGCCAGCGGACCGCGGGGATCGTACTCAGACAGGTAGACGGCGGCCAGCACCCCGATGGGCACGGCAACCACCGTGCCCAGGACGACCATCTTGATCGTGCCCCGGATGCCGGCCCCGAATCCGCCGCCGCTCGCCGTCGCCACGAACGGCTCCGGCTGGGTGAAGAAGCTGGCCGACAGCTGGCCGACCCCCTTCGCGATGACCTCGGCCAGGATGAACCCGAGCGGGACGATCGCCAGCACCACCGCGACGATCATGGCGCCCACCATCATCGCGTCGCGGCGGTGCCGGCTGGCCAGCGAGATCACGCTGCCCTCCCTCCTCCGCGAGATCACGCTGCCCTCCCTCCCCTGCTGATGATGAGCCTGGCCCCGATGTTGATAACCAGCGTTATCGCGAACAGCACGACTCCCAGGGCGATCAGCGCCGCCTTGAACAGGGGCAGGCTCGCGGCCTCGTTGAATTGCAGGGCGATGTTGGCCGCGATCGTCGACCCTTGCTGGAACAGGTGCCCGGTGATCTTGTTAGGGACGCCGCCGATGAGGTAGGCGACGGCGATGGTCTCGCCCACCGCTCGCCCGAAGCCCAGTATCACCGCGGCCACCACGCCGGGCCGGGAGCGGGGCAGCACCGCCAGCCTGATCATCTCCCACCGGGTGGCGCCCAGCGCCAGCGCCGATTCACGCTCGTCGGCCGGGACCGTCGCGAACACTTCCCGGCTGACAGCCGAGATGATGGGAACGATCATCAGGGCCAGGATCACGCCGGCGGTAGCAAAATCCCGGCCCGACCCGAACTGCGAGAACAGGGGGATAAACGAGACATTGGTGGACAGCCACGTCCAGATGTGCGTGACGAAGGGGACTAGCACGAACACGCCCCACAGCCCGTACACCACGCTGGGGACCGCGGCGAGGAGATCGACAAGGTAGCCCAGCGGAGTCGCGAGGCGCGCCGGGGCGATTTCGGTCAGGAAGAGCGCGATCAGCACCGAGACGGGGATGGCCAGCACGAGCGCGATGACCGAGGTGACGAGCGTCCCGTAGATGAAGGACAGGCCCCCGAACTGGTTCAGGTTCGGGTTCCAGGTGTTGCTCGTGATAATGCCGATCCCGGAATGGGAGAACGCAGGCCACGCCGCCCAGGTCGTGCGTATTAGCATGCCGGCCAGCAGGATCAGCACGATGCACGCGCACGAGGCCGCAGTGAGCCGGAACAGGGCGTCGGCGGGCCGCCTGGTGACCAGGCGGCCCGCGGAGATGACCGTCATCTGCCGAGTCAGCTACTCGCTCAGGAGACCGTTTTGAGCGCGGCCATGTCGAGCGAGATCAGCTTGGCCGGCAGCGGCGCGTAGCCGAGCTTGGTGACCTCTGCCTGCTGGGCTGACGCCAGGTCCCACTCCAGCCAGGCCTTCAGGGTGCTGCCCGTGCCTGTGCCCTTCTGCTTCTGGGCGATCAGGATGTAGGTCGGGGTGACCAGCGGATATGCCCCGCTGGCCGAGGAGTTGTTGAGGCTGAACGTCAGCTGGGTCAGCGTGGTGGGATAGGTGGCGGCCGCGGACGCGGCGTCCGTGGATGCCGTGGACGGCGCCACGAACTGGCCCGACGCGTTCTTCAGCGAGGCGAACGGGATGTGGCCCTGGGTGGCGTAACCGTACTCGACATAGCCGATGGCGCCCTTGGTCTGCTGCACGGCGGCCGCCACGCCCGAGCTGCCGGTGGCCCCGGTACCCGTGGGGAAGGCGGGCGTCTTGCTGGCGCCCACCTGGCTGGCCCAGGTCGGCGAGATCGCCGACAGGTACGAGGTGAACGCGAATGAGGTGCCGGATGAGTCCGACCGCTCCACCGGCTGGATCGCGTCCGACGGGAGGCTCACGCCGGGGTTCAGCGCCTTGATGGCCTTGTCATTCCACTTCTTGATCGTTCCGAGGTAGATGCCCGCCAGCGTGGGACCGTCGAGTTTCAGGCCGGTGACACCGGGCTCGTTGTAGATCATCGCTACCGCACCGATGATCATCGGGATGTGCAGGACCACGGTGCCCTGGCCGGCCTGGGCGGCGGCCTGCTCGGTGCTGGTCATCGGGGCGTCCGTCGCGCCGAAGTTCACGACGCCCTGGGTGAACTCCGATATCCCGCCGCCAGACCCGATGGCCTGATAGTTGATCGAGACGCCGTGGCTCGACTTGTACTCCCCCGCCCACTGCTGGTACATGGGCGCGGCGAACGTCGAGCCGGCGCCATTGATGGTCGACGAGCCCGATCCCCCCGACGATCCGCTGGACGAATTGCTGCTGCACGCCGTCGCGGCCAGCAGGATGCCAACCGCGGTGAACACCGCGGCGGCCTTCCGCGAGACGGGCCCTCCCTGCACGATCCTCATGACAGCTCCTCCCGCCTGACGGCCCTCCCGGGGCAGGTGAATTATCTCTATTACTTTCATCGTGGGATAAATGCCATTCCGTGAGGGTTGTTCATGCCGACGATGATCGGGGTGATCTGACCGCTTCCGAGGCTGACGAGTCCTACGAAGCTGATGATGGTGGAGTCGTTCGGCGCGGCCGAGAGCGGCGAGCTGGTCACCCAGAGGTTCGAGCAGGCCGAGAACACGCCGGAGGCGTTGTCCGCGATGATCATGCACCCGTTTGATGACGTCGGCCACACCGTGTCATCCACCGGGGTCCCCACCGGCAGGACCTTCACCGTCTGCGAGGCGGTCCCCGGGTTGTGGATGAAGAGCAGCTGCATGTCCGCCTGAGAGTCGAGCACCAGGTCACCCTGGGGGTCGATCATCATGGAGTCCGGGTCGGTGAGCGGCATGGTGATGCTCTTCACCGGCGGATTGAGGGTGCTGCCGGTCGCGTTGCCCTTCAGCACCGGGGTCAGGCTGGCCGTGGTCCCGGACAGCGAGATCTTGTACAGGGCCGGGAAGACGTTGACGCCGGCGCCGTTGAGGGTGGGGTTGGACGCGTCGATGAACGCCTGCCCGTTCACGAACTGGATGTCGTCGAACCCTCCGCCGTGCGGCGTCTTCGGCAGCGTGATCTGCGTGGGGGTGCTACTCGTAGAATCGATGGTCCAGAGCTGAGGGCTTCCGTCCTCGTTGCA
>WNFI01693664.1_pt1 | contig 16579 bp, 15 predicted proteins | sample 5400471 | NCBI WGS metagenome assembly WNFI01 (sample SAMN13153348, study PRJNA577476) | soil metagenome | isolation source: 100 cm saprolite on Douglas fir-dominated hillslope | place: USA:California | collected 2013-09-17 | reverse complement strand
GTACACCGAGGAGCCGACGAACTGGTCCCGCCGGTACAAGGCCAACCTGGAGAAGCTCGCCTCGGGCGACGTGAACAAGGTGGCCGAGGTAGTCCGGGATCTGTGGCGCAGGGACCGGGAGCGCGGTCTTTCTGCGGGGGAGAAACGCATGCTCGCCAAGGCCCGGCAGATCCTGGTCAGCGAGCTCGCCCTGGCCGAGAAGACCAACGAGGACAAGGCCGAAGCGCTGCTCGACGAGATCCTCGCTTCCTGACCTGCTGTCCGCCGCCGGGCGGAGAGTTTCAGGTGCGCCTCGCATCCCGGTGGGATGAGCGCGGCTTGAGCTGCGGCCGGGAGGTTCCCGATCGTCATGGCGGGCGTATATCCGCAGGTAGGCGTGGGGACGGACGTCCACCCTTTCGGTGACGGCAGGCCGCTGTATCTCGCCGGGCTGCTCTGGCCGGGCGAACCGGGGCTGGCCGGGCATTCCGACGGCGATGTCGCAGCGCACGCCATTTGCGATGCCCTGCTCGCGGCGGCCGGGCTCGGCGACCTGGGTGCCCGCTTCGGCAGCTCGCGCCCGCGCTGGGCCGGAGCCAGGAGCACGCTGCTGCTGGGAGAGACCGCGCGGCTGGTTTCAGACGCCGGCTTCGAGGTCGGGAACGTAGCGGTCCAGGTCATCGGCAATCGTCCCCGGATCGCGCCGCGCAGGGAAGAGGCGCAGCAGGCTCTGTCCGGGGCTCTGGGCGGGGCACGCGTGAGCGTGTCAGGCACGACCACAGACGGGCTCGGCCTGACCGGGCGCGGCGAGGGCCTCGCGGCCATCGCGACCGCGCTGGTGGTGCCCCGGCCGGCCGCGGCCTGACGCCGCACCGCCCGGACTCCGGTCGCTGCCGTGGGCGTGAGCCCGGTAAACGGTCACGCTTGCGGAGGGAGCGGCGAGCTGCGCATCCGGTCGAACTGCGGTGCCGCTGGCGTCGGCCCGGCATCCGCTTCAAGCTCTGCCCCTGCCCCTGCCCCTGCCTCTGCCTCGGGCTCGGGCTCGGGCTCGGACTCTGCCTCGGACACGGGCTCTGCTTCTAGCGCGGGCTCGGACTCAGCTGCGGGACCGGGCGCCAGGCCGGAGCCGTCGGCGTCATCGGCCCCGAGACCAGGTTCGACGCTGGCCGCGGTCCCGGGCAGCGCGTTTTCCGTTATGGCATCGTTGGCCAGAGCTGGTGTCAGCGCGGGGCTGAACGCGGATGCCGATTTGTCGCCGTAACGGCTCCCGGATCCGGCGGGCTCCTCGCGGGCCGGCGGGACCCGGGCCGTGTCCGGCTGGCCGGCGGGGACGAGCCGGGCGGCGCTCTCACCGTTGGACGTGCCCGGGCCGGGCGGGCTGACGATCGCGCTCCGCACCGTGACATGGCCTGACGGCTGTGAGAAGACGTCCCGCTGGGCCGCGGCGGCCCGGCGCAGCTGCGCCTGGCGCAGCATGCAGAGCAGGAGCCCGAATCCGATCAGGACGAGCGCCCACGGGATCACCGCCACCGTCGCGGCCGCGGGGCGTCGCGGGAGCCGGCTGCCCGTCGCGTGAAGCGCGTCCGCCGCTGCCGCGGCGGCGAGCAGCACGAGCATCGATAGCCAGGCGTAGGTGCGCGAGGGCAGGCCGGCACCGCGCAGCGATAGGACCGAGGCGCAGGTGACGACCAGCATCGCGTCGAAGATCAGCGGGTAGATCCGGGCGAGCCGCGGCGAGACGCCCGCAGACAGCGCGACCGCGTGAATCCCGGCATACGACAGCACGAACGCCGCCGCCGCGAGAAGCAGCACTCCGAACGCGACCGCAGCGAGCGCGAGGACGCGCAGTCCGCCGTGGCCGTCGGTCCTGTAAGGGGATCGGTCGATCATCCGGCCCGTGTCCTTCCTCGGGTGAGGCTTGGTCACGTCGCAGGCATATAGCCGACGAAGATGAGGGGCTACGCCCTGCGCCGCTGCGGTGGCACCGCAAGGCTATCGGTATTGCCCCATAAATGCCGAGAGTGAATGGCGGCTGATCAGCCGGTGCCGCGTAGACCTCGCGGTTTCGGTGTCAGGGGTTCCCAGGGAGTTCCCGCAGCTGCCCAGGTGGTGAGCGTACGCAGCAAGAATGAATGCTGGCAAGCATGCATCACCGCTCAGAGCGCTGTCGGTATCTTGGCCTGGCCCGGTGCCAGCAGCGGTACGCGGCCGAGCGCAAGTGGTACTCGGCCGCTGAGCTGCACCGGATGTGGAACGTGGCGAAGAAAGCCGATCCCGCGCTGGCTTGGTGGGGTGAGAACTCCAAGTGCGCGTACCAGGAGGCGTTCCGCGACCTGGAACGAGCGCTACGCGCCTACAGCAGGTCCAGGAATGGTGAGCGTAAGGGCCCTCGGCTCGGCTTTCCCAAGCCCAAGAAACGCGGCAGGTGTAGAGATTCGTTCCGGTTAACCGGGGTGATGCGCTGTTCCGGAGCGGCGGTGCAGTTGCCGCGCCTGGGGACGGTCCGCACTCACGAAATCGACGCGCAAGCTGGCGCGGCGCCTGGATAATGGGACGGCTCGGGTGTTGTCGGCTACCGTGTCGCGCGCCGCCGGGCGGTGGTTTGTGTCGTTCCAGGGTGGTCGGCCAATCGCCGGAAGGCCGCCGTCAGGTTGGCCCGAGTCCACGCGAGGGTGGCCAGCGTCCGAGCGGACGCCTTGCACAAGGCCACCACGGTCCTAGTAGTACTTTGTTAGGTCGGGGTAAGGGCGGCGGTGAGCCGGTCGAGGGTTAACGGCTGGCAGCACGGGGGCAGGCGCCGAGGATGAGGGCGAGCACGATCTGCAGTTCGTGCAGGACCTGGTGGAGGGTCATCCCGGCGCAGCCGCTTTCGGGTCGGTGCGGATCATGGTGCAGAAAGCCTGGGCGAGGACCGCCAGGGTGATGTGACGGTGCCAGCCGGTGAACGAGCGGCCCTCGAAGTGGGCCAGGCCCAGGCCGGTTTTCAGCTCGCGGTAGTCGTGCTCGATCTGAATGGCGGCCTAGCACGGTCACCGTGAGCTGGCTGCCGTGCGCCGAGTGCCCCGGCGGCCGGGCCAATAACAACGGGCACCTGCGCGTGAGCTGCGACGCCAGATCGTGACAGACCTCGCATGACGCCAGCTGGGGGAATGGCCGGTGAACGGGCCAGCGCGACTCTAAGACGATCTTGAAACGGCCGTGGCGTGGGGTCCGCGCCTTGCCGCAAGTCACAGGAGAGACCCTGGAGCGCAGTCTGGCCTGTGTCGTGGGAGGGTATTCACCGCGCCGGGGACAACAGGGCTGGTTCGCCATCTTGTACTGAATCGTGGCGCGGCATGTGACACGCCAGCGGCAGCCTCATGGACAATGATGCCGAACGGCTGGCACGGCGCACGAACTGGTATATTGGTGATATGCTGCAGCACCCCGGTGATGTGCCACGGGGTCGCTGGCCCCCTTACGGATGGCAGGCGCGCCGGTCCTTCGTGGTCGGGCCTTTGGTAGTCGGCCTTGTGGTGCTCGTCTGCGGGATGTGGGCGTACGAATACGCCAACCGGGTAAACACGGAGCCCGGGCGCATCATTACCACGACGGCGGTGGTCGACAGCATCCATCACTCATTCATGCAGTATGGGGGATGCTTCGCCGCAGCGCATTACCGCGCGCAGCGAACCCTTGTCCGCACGTCACTCAGTGTTCCGTGCTGGTGGCTCTATGAGACAAGACACCGCCCCGGCAGCCTAGTGACGATCGCCTACGTGCCTAGTAACATCACCTATGCCTTCCTACCTTCGCAGAAACGGGTCAACTCCGCCTGGGTGATATTGGCGCTTTCTCTGGCGTTCGGCATCGGCGCGCTGGCGGTGGCGACGGTCAATTTGTTCCTTGGACCTTGAGCGCGACCCAGCCAAGTTGTCACCGAGCCGTACCAGGGGTGCCGCCATCCAGGGCGACTACGGCGCCTGGGACCAGATTGATACCCGTTGCGCCAGGTTCACAGGGGCCTGATGTGACTATCAACAGGCCCCTTGGTCATGTTTGCGTGCGCAAAAGCGGATGTCGGACTCGCCGTGGTCGAGTCTGACGTCGCTGAAGCCGATGGCGCCAAGACGGTCCGGGAGGGTCTCAGGGCTGAGAGGAACGAATAGGTCGCCGGTGTGCGCCTGTCGGGTCAATAAACGTGCCGTCAACACGCCTCCTGCCCGGCGTACCGCTCGCCGTAGCCCCATTCCCGGGATCCGAATTGCCAGGTGCCCAGTCCGATCTTGGAAATCTTCTTGGCTGCGCCCAGATCCAGATAGCGCATGACTCCAGTGTCCGCCTCGCCGCGGTCGGCCGGCTCCCCAGGTGCCGCTACCGCTATGGTCGGCCTTCACTGAACAGGCGGGAGCTGACTTCGTTTTGAGATCTTGCCGACCTTCGACCGGAGCAGGTCCGGCCTTACCTCGATCTGCTTGGAAGGCTGAGTGGCCTGGCACGGCCCCAGGTCACGGTCTCACTCGACGGCGGGACAGGCTTATAGATAAGTTCCAGAACTTCTCCAGAGTCTGCGGCGATGATGGCGCTGAGCATGGCGTACTGGGCGCAACGGCTTGAGGTGAACGGAGGCAGCCAGTGAACAGCATGATCAGGCGGTCGGCGGCTGGCGCGGCTGTCTTGCTGGGGGTAGCGGCGGGCATCCCGGCTGCTGGTGGCGCTGTCACGCCGGGCTGGCGGATCGCCGATGTCGCAGTCAGCCTCACCGCCGCCCCGACGGCGCTCGCGGGCGGGCGATCGGCGTCATCACGACAGTGGCGCGTGGTGGCCCGTACTCCGGGTTTCCTGGACGCGATCATCGCGCCAGCCACCACCAGCGCATGGGCGTTTGGCTGGATTGGCGAGAGCAATGGTCTGATCGCTCCGGTCGCCAGGCACTGGAACGGGCGCCTCTGGACCAGCGTCACCATGCCGCCGGGCGTCAGCGACAGCGGCATGGCCTGCGCCGGGGCCAGCTCACCGGACAACGTCTGGGCGTTCTTTGGCGCGGGAGCAAGCCTGGGCAATCCTCCCTCGACCGCGGGAGCCCTGCTCTTGCGGCGCGGGCGGTGGGTGCTGCAGAAGAGCTTTGCGGGCAGCTATGTGACCGGCTGCAACGTGCTCAGCCCCAGCAACGTGTGGGTCTTCGGCGGCGCTGTCGCCGGGCTCGGGCCGACAGTCGGGACCTGGCACCTGACGCGATCGGGATGGACCCTGATGCACACCGGGAGTCTCGTACTGTTCAAGGCGAGCGTGGTGTCAGCGAACGACATCTGGGCGACAGGCGCCGACATAACCAACCACGGCATGCGGATTGCGCCGGTGGTGGCCCAGTGGAACGGGCACGCCTGGGTGCAGCACCGTTCAATCACTGCCGTGCTGCCCAGACCGACCAGCCAGACCAGTGTAGGCGTCGACGCGATCAAGGCACTCTCCCCGAGCAATGTCTGGGTCGAGGCCTTCGTCGAGGGTCATGCCAGCATCATCGGCGTGGTTGTGGTGCACTGGAACGGCCACGGCTGGCACCGGGTCAGCCAGGCCAGCCCCGGGTTCCACCTGCCCAACGCGGTTCCCGACGGTCAGGGCGGCTGGTGGGCGCCGCCATTCGTCGAGAACCTGTCGGCTCCGTATCTGCTGCACGAGGCGAACGGCCGCTGGACCAGGTTCCCCCTGCCAATCAGCGGCGGGCTCAGCCTGGGCAGCTTCAGTCTCGCCCAGATCCCGCGCACGGCATCGATGCTCGCGGCAGGCAGCTCGAACCGAGGCGGCGTTATTCTTGCCCGCGGGAGGCTCCCTAGCCTCGCTAGCTGAGGGCTTGCCACCGCTGGGGCCGGTGGCCGGGCAAACGTCACCGGCCTCGAGTTCCGCGGACGGGAGTTGCCAGACACGCCCTAGCCCACGCGAGCGAGTTTAGCGCGGAATCGCCCGGCGTCCGGGTGGTGGAGCTGGTCGAGGATGGTCAGGGCGTGCTGCCAGGCTTCGCAGGCGGCCTGGGGGTTACCGGCAGCGCGCCGGGCGTCACCGAGCTGGATGAGGGCGTCCGCCTGGTGCTGGAGATCGCCCAGTTCCCGGTAAAGCATGAGGGAACGCTGGTGGGAGGTGATTGCCTCGGAAGGGCGGCCAAGGTGGTAGAGGGCATGGCCCACGACCAGGCAGGCGCCGGCTTCCCCGTGGCGGTTGCCGAGTTCGCGGTGCGCGGCGATGACCCGCCTGCTGCAGGTGAGCGCCTGCTGGTGGTCTCCCAGCAGGGAGTGGTACCAACCGACAGTGGTAAGGGCGTTGGCCTGGGCGGCCAGACTTCCTGCTGCCTGGTAGAGGTCGAGGGACCGCTTGGCGTATCGGAGCGCCTCAGCGTACCGGTGCTGGCTCTCAAGCGCCATCGCGAGCGCGTTGTGGGCCCTGGCTTGCCCGGCCTGGTCGCCGAGCTGGCGGAACAGCCGCAGGGCCTGCCGTAGCGGGCGGCTGGCCTCGCCGGCGTCGGCGCGCACTGCGTGCGCGTAGCCGAGATCGAGGAGGGCTCGGGCCCGCGCGTGGTGGTCGTCGAGGCGTTCGGCGGCGGCTAGCGCGAAAGCCTGGAGGGTGACCCATTCGGGCCAGTGCCCGCGCCGGTACAAGAAAGGGACTAGGGCCCACGGCAGCTGCCAGGCGTGGATGTCGAAGCGGGCGCCGGCTGCCAGGTCGGCCGATGCGAGCAGCGCGGGGTGCTCGACGTCGTACCAGGCCAGCGCCTGGCGATGGTCAGCGAGGTGTTCCGGAACCACACCGGTTTGTGGGGGGGCAGGGGCGACTTCGTCGCGGGCCGGGTGCAGCAGCACGGCTCCCCGCCGGGCGGTGTGCAGGTAATGGTCGAGCATGCGGTGAAGCGCCGCCCGGCGGTCGGGCTCGGTATCGACGCTGGCGGCCTGCTCGGCGGCGTAAGCCCGCAGCAGGTCGTGGCAGCTGAAGCGGCCGTGCGCGTGCTCAGTAGCCAGATGAAACCGGGCCAGTTCGGCCAGCGCCGCCCGGGCCTGGCCGGCCTGGATGCCGGCCATGCTGACGGCCGCGGGGACGGAGATTTGCGGCCCGGGGTGCAGTCCAAGTAGCCGGAACATCCGGGCCGCCGAACTGCTCAGGTCCTGGTAGGACCGGGTAAACGCGGCGCGTATGCTGCTCGCGCCATCTCCGGTATCCAGCGCATCAAGCCGAGCCCGGGTTTCTCGCAGCTCGCCCGCCAGCGCGGCGAGCGGGACGGTGGGCAAGGCGGCGGCGCGGGCAGCCACCACGCTCAGCGCCAGCGGAAGCCGCGCACACAGCGCGACCAGTTCGGCGGCGGCCCCCGGCTCGGCCGCGACCCGCTCGTGGCCCAGGCGGCGTGCCAGCAGCTCGCGTCCCTCGCGGCCGCTGAACAGCTCGAGGGCGAGCTGATGCGCCCCGTCGGCCGCGGCCAGGCCGATGAGCTGGCTGCGGCTGGTCACGACCAGCATGCAGCCAGGGCTGCCCGGCAGCAGCGGCCGCACCTGCTCTTCGTCACGGGCGTCATCCAGCAGCACCAGCATCCGCCTGCCCGCCAGCACGCTGCGGTAGAGGGCTGCCTGCTCGTCTAGCCGGGACGGGATCTGCCGGGCGGGCACTCCGAGGGCTCGCAGGAAACCGCGGATCGCCGTGGATGGCGGCGTGGGCTGCCCGGACGGATCACCCCGCCGTTGCATCGGCCTTCCCTGCCAGGTCGGCCAGGCTCTCCAGCTCGGATTGGCGACCGGTGAAATGCGGTATCGCGGGTGGCAGCTGCTGGGGGGTGACGGGTACGGCCATCGCGCCGTCGAGGGCGGTTCCGCGGCCAAGAACCACCGCGCCCAGCCCGCGGGTGGTGCCCGTATCGCGGTTGTGGAGGATCTCGTCGTGGATGCGCCGCAGTTCCTGGCCCGGTTCGACGCCGAGCTCGTCGACCAGAAGCCGACGAGTTCGCTGGTAAGCCGCGAGCGCCTCGGCCTGCCTTCCCCCGCGGGACAGTGCCAGCATGTGCAGGCCTGCCAGTCGTTCCCGGAACGGATGTTCCATAACGAGCTGGGCAAGGTGCCCGACCGGCTGCTCCTGACCGCCAGGAGCCAGCATGAGTTCCGCGCGGTCCTCGGCCGCGGTCAGGTACTCCTCGGTGAGGCGGACACGTTCGGCCTCGGCGAACGGGCCCGGAATCCCCGCCAGCGGTGTACCGTGCCACAGGGCGAGGGCGGCATCGAGCGAAACGGCTGCGCCCGCCGGATCCCTGACCGCCCGCAACTGGCGCGCTCGGCGCAGTTGCTCGGCGAACACAGTTGCATCCAGTTGCCCGGCATCCAGCCGCAGAACATACCCCGACCCCGAAGACGCCAGGAGCCTGCATCGCGCGCGCGCAGCAAACCCGGGCTCCAGCACGAGTCTCAACCGCGCCACATAGCTGTGCACGCAGCTGGAAGCGGTCGTCGGGGGCTCACTGCCCCATATGCCATCGATGAGTTCGTCACGCCCTACCGGTTGTCTGGTGCGCACCGCGAGCATGGCCAGCAGCGCCCGCTGGAGTGGGGGGCCAAGCGCTAGCTCACGCTCCAGCCGCCAAGCGCGCACCGCGCCCAGTACCTCCACGCGCACCCGCTGACTTCCTCCCGTTTCGCAACACCCAAGGCCACAGGCCACCGCATATGCAATGAACGTAGGCAGCGGCCAAAGGGTTCAATCCGCCTTGCTGCGGGGCTTGGGGCGCAGGAGGCTGGCGCCGAGTCAGCGGCCGTAAGCGCTGTCTGGAAGTCCGGGCCTGTCGGCCGCATCTCGTTCGTGGCCGTGGCGGTCCCATCCCCCCATCGCTTGCAGGAGGAAGTTGATGGCTGGCGGGTGTGAACCGGCGACTGGGCCGGGGGCGTTGTTTCGGTCGAGGGCAGCCGATCCCTCGTGATCATGACCCGGGGCCACACGACATCGACAGGGGAGCATCAATGTCTGAAAGGTTCCGCCGGGCGAGGGCCGCCCCCCGTTGTGTCCGGGTCAGCCGCGCACCACTCGCAGCCAGGCCGCACGGTCGCCAGGTCGGGGAGCTGGCTCCGCCTCCTGCCAGTCTGGGGCACGCGTGCCCCAGCGGGCGATCATGGGCCGGCGCTCACGGACGGTCATGGGCGCGGGCCTGCGGAGAGGCAGGCGATGACGAGGGCGCGCGGGCGGTCTACCAGCGGGTCATCAACGCGGAGGCCATTGGCAGCCGCGGCCAGGCTTACCAGGCGATGGGGCGCTATGACGAGGCCCTGGCCGACCTCAACCGCGCCATCGAACTCGACCCCAGTTATAGACCCCCGCAAGGACCAGGACCCGCATCTGGGTGAGCGAGTCCTGTCCGGCTCGGTGGGGATGCCCGAGGTGTGTTCCCTATCGTCTTGCGGTTCGCTGGCCGATCGCTGTCGGCGCTGGGCAAGGCCGGCTTCGCGTCGCTGTGGCGGGCGAAGCGATGTGACGCGATTCGCTGGCGGGGTCAGGTCTGGTTGCGGGCTATGGCGAGTTCGCGGATGCCGCGCCTGATGGCTGGCTCGGGAAGGTTTGCGTAGCCCAGTATCAGGCCGGGAGGTCCGGCAGTGGGGTTGGCGTGATGCCGGCTGAGGCCGTGGACGCAGACGCCGCGGGCCGCGGCGGCGGCGGTGAGGGCGGTTTCGCTGGTCTTGCTGGGTAGCAGGGCGAGTGCGTGCAGGCCGGCGGCGACGCCTTGGATCTGCGTGTCGGGCAGGTGGGTGTGGATGGCGTCGATGAGCGCGGCGCGGCGCGCCTGGTAACGGCGGCGGGTTCGCCGGAGGTGGCGGTCGAGTTCGCCGGTCTGGATGAAGTCGGCGAGTGCGAGTTGGGAGGGCACGTCGCTGCCTAGGTCGGCATGGATCTTTTCGCTGCTGAGCGCGCCGGTGAGATGGCCGGGCACGAGCAGCCATCCCAGGCGCAGGCCGGGGGCGAGGACCTTGCTCGCCGAGCCGGCGTATATGACGTGGTCGGGAGCGAGGCCTTGCAGCGCGCCGACTGGGTCGCGGTCGTAGCGGTACTCGGCGTCGTAGTCGTCTTCGATCACGATCGCGTCGTTGCGGACGGCCCAGTCGAGCAGCGCCGCCCGCCGGCCGGGTGACAGCACCACGCCGGTCGGAAACTGGTGGGCTGGCGTCACGATGACGGCCTGCACGGCCAGGCGGTCGAGTTCCTCCACCCGCAGTCCGTGCTGGTCTACCGAGACGGGAAGGGTTTCCAGCCCGACGCGAACAGGTATGGCGCGGTGGAAGAGCCAGCAGGGATCCTCGACCGCGATGCGCCGGGTGCCGGCGGCATGCAGGGCTTGGCAGATGAGCCTCAGGCCCTGCACGGTCCCTGCGCAGATGAACAGCTGGTCCGGGTCGGTTAGCGTGCCGCGCGCACGTGCGAGGTAGCCGCCGAGGACCTGGCGTAGCCCCGGCGCTCCACGCGGGTCGGGATAGCCGAGCGCAGCATGGGGTGCGCGGGTAAGAGCACGCTGGAGCGAAGTCGTCCATGCCCGTGCCGGGAAAGCGGCCAGGTCGGGCACGCCGGGGTGAAAGTCGTAAACAGCTACCGGCGCCCCTCCGGCGGCCGTGGCGCGACGCGGGGCGCGGGTGACCGCGGTCGCGGCCACGGTTGTCCGCGAGCCGGCGCGGGCGCGGAGGTAGCCTTCGGCGCACAGTTGCGCGTAGGCGTCGATGACCACGCTGCGCGCGACACCCAGCTCGCGGGCCAGCGCGCGGCTGGAGGGCACTGGCGTGCCGGCTGTCATCCGCCCGCCGCGGATCGCCTCGCGCAGGCCATGCTCGACCTGGGTGTGCAGGGGCTGCCGCGCGGCCCGGTCGACGCGCAGCAACAGTTCCAGAACCGGTCCGCTTTTACGGCCCATTACTGGACCTTACCTGCATACCGGTTGACCCATACCATGCGAGACATGCCCCACAGTCCAGCCCGCGCGCCCTCCACGCCGGGTCGGCAGCACCCGCGCAGGGCGGTGGCGTTCGGCCGCCGGCCGCGGCCCGGCGCACGCGTGCCGCCCGGCATCATGCCCGCCGGCGCCGGCCAGCCGCTGCCGCCGACTGCCGCGCCGACCCGGGCCGGCGTGGGCAGGCCAGAACCCCACCCGGGCCAGCCGCCGCCGCGGGTGCCAGCGTGAGGGTATTCGTCGCCGGAGCGACCGGCGTGATCGGGCGCCGCCTGATTCCCCGGCTGGTGGAGGACGGGCACCAGGTCGCCGGGATGACCCGCAGCCCGGACAAGGCCGCCCGGCTGACAGCCATGGGCGCGATCCCCGTGGTGTGTGACGCCTACCACCAGGCGAAGCTCACCGCGGTCTTGAGCAACTCGCCCAGCGACGTCGTGGTCCACCTGCTCACCGATCTGCCAGCCCGGCTCAACCCAGCCGCCGGGACCACCGCCACCAACCGCCTGCGCCGGGAGGGCACCCGCAACCTCCTCCAGGCAGCACGCGCCGCCGGCACGCGCCGCTTCATCGCCGAAAGCATCGCCTTCCTCTACCGGCCGGGCAGCCCGGCCCCGAAAAACGAGCAAGATCCTCCGTGGCTGGACGCGCCCGGCTGCTTCGCCGAAACGGTCCGCGCCGTTGTCGACCTCGAGCAGCAAGTCCTGCGGGCACCCTCACTCAGCGGCGTCATCCTGCGCTTTGGGTGGCTGTACGGGCCAGGTACCTGGTATGCGCCGGACGGCAGCATCGCCTGGGATGTCCGCGATCGCAGGTATCCGGTCGTTGGCGAAGGACGCGGGATGTGGTCGTTCCTCCATGTCGATGACGCCGCCGCCGCCGTCTTCGCCGCCGCCGAGCAAGGCCGGCCTGGGATCTACAACATCGTCGACGACGACCCCGCGCCTATGCACGCCTGGCTGCCGGCGTTCGCGAAGGCGATCGGCGCGCCGAAGCCGCCGCACATACAGAACGCGCTCGCGCGTCCCGACGCCGGCCGCGGAACCGCTGACATCGCCAGCCAGCTCGCCGGCGCCAGCAACACCAAGGCGAAGAACGAGCTGGGCTGGAAGCCGCAGTACCCGAGCTGGCGGGCCTGCCTGGGCGCTCTACCCGGCCCCGCCCCAGCCGGCCGCCGTGAAAGGGCAAGCCGAACCGTAACTCCCCAAGATCCCCGCTCGCGGGCCCTCGACAGGGCCGAAGCCGTCCACCCTCTCTGCGGCGCCCAGGGGCTCAACAGCTCATCTCACACACCTCTCGGGCCTGCGCAACTACCTGTCATGCTCGACGCTGCCACCCGCGACCAGCTCCTGCGCCGCATCGGCCTCACGGAAGTGCCGGCCGCCGACGCCGCCGGGCTCCGCGCCGTGCACCGGGCCTTCGTCTCTCGCGTGCCGTATGAGAACATCGCCGTCCAGCTGGGCGAGTCTGAGCACCTGGAGCCACACGCCCTGGTACAGCGCGTCCTGCACGGCGGCCGCGGCGGGTACTGCTTCGAGGCCAACACCGTGCTGCAGGCGCTGCTGGAGGCGCTGGGCTTCACAGTTGAACGCCGGCAGGGCATCGTCGGCCCGCGCGACGCCCACCGCCGTGGCGAGCCGGCCAACCACATAGCCCTGGTCGCCCACACCCCCGACGCCGGACCCTTCATCGCCGAGGCCGGCCTGGGCGAGGGGCCGCTCGAGCCGCTCCCGCTGGCCGCAGGCCCGGTCACCGCCGGCGCGTTCCAGTTCACCATCGAGCGCGAGGGCGAGGGCTGGTGGGTCGCCCAGCACGCCTACGGGTCCATTCCCGGCTTCCGGTTCTCCGACGCGCCTGCCACCCTCGCCGACTTCCAGCCGCATCACGCGCGCCTGTCAACCTCAGCCGGCTCCAGCTTCGTGCAGACGCTCGTCGTGCAGCGCCCGTCCGACGACCACATCGTCACGCTCCGCGCGCGGACCCTCTTCGTCAACGGCCCGGGGCGCTGCGAGCGCCGGGTGCTCGGCGACGCCCCCGCGTTCGGCGCTACCCTGCGCGACCGCTTCGGGATCGACCCCGGCGCCCTGGGCCCCGAACGCCTCCGCCGGCTGTGGGCCAAGGCCACCCATCAACACAAAACACACCAGGCCCTCACATGATCGGAGTCTGGGAGATGAAGGTGCATAACGTGCACGAACGCACGGTCGCTGCGACGCCGGAGCAGATCGCGCCGCTCATCGCCGACTTCGACAGGATTTGGCCGACGCAGATCACGCCGGCGCCGCGCCCGCAAGGTGAGCGCCTCTATAAAACGGCGCGAATGCTCTGGCACGAGTACGACCGGCCCGGCGCGGTGCGGGCCTTCCGCGTTGTGAGCCCCGACGAGTTGCAGGCCGAGCATTGGTTCGAACTCGAACGCATCTCCGGCGGCACTCTCGTTCGCCACACCATCGACGGCGAAGCCTTCGGTGAGTACGAAGAGATCTGGCGCGATCGGATCGAGCCCGGACACCACCTCGTGCTGGAGGCAGTTCTCGACAAGATCGAGGCCGCAGTGGCCCATGTAGGTCGAGGCGATGGCCAAACGACGACGGACTAGTCTCCGCGGCTCACGCCATTGCTACGTGGCGGGCATCCTTGGCGGCCCGGTGGTGACGATGCCGGCTGTGCTCCTGGCCGGCGGTGACCAGGGCACGGTAGCGGGACCGGAAGCCTGTGGGTGCCCGTAACCGTGTCACATGGCCTGATCTGCGGTTTCGCAAGTACCGGAGCCTGAGCTCCGGCAGGATGCGAGCGGTGGCCGTACGCCTGGACCGCGTGCCTGTGACGTGAGTGGACGCGGCACGGTTGTGGCCGATCGAGCGGGGTCGTTGCGGTTCGACGTTCTCGGGCCGCTGCGCGCGTTTCGGGGGGATAGCGAACTCGCACTGGGCTGGCCGCGCCAGCAGGCGGTGCTGCTGCGGGCCGGCCAGGTGGTCCCGCGTGATGACCTAATTGACGCGCTGTGGGGCGCCGATTCGCCAGCGACCGCGGTCAAAGGGGTGCACACCTATGTCGCCGGCTTGCGGAGGACGCTTGAGCCTGGCCGGGGACGCCGGGAACCGGGCCAGGTACTCGCGTCGGCTGGTCCGGGGTATGTGCTGCGGCTACCCGAAGGCCGACTGGACCTGGCAGTCGCCGGACAGTACCTGACGGACGCCCGGCAGGGACGGGCGACCGGCGATCTGCCGGCGGCCGCGGCGGCCCTTGAGGCAGCGCTGGCGCTGTGGCGAGGCACCCCGCTGGCCGACATCCCTGGTCCGCTGGCCGAGCTCGAACGGGCGCGGCTGGCCGAGCTGCGCCTCGCCGCGGTGGAGGAACGCGCGGAGATCAGGCTGAGTCTCGGGATGGCGGCGAACATGATCGGCGAGCTGTCAGCGCTCGTCGCTGAGAATCCGTCCCGGGCGCGGCTGGCCGACTTGCTGATGCGCGCGCTGTAGCAGGCTGGCCGCCAGTCGGAAGCGCTCGCGGGTTATCAGTCCACGCGCCGGAGGCTGGTGGACGAGTTCGGCATCGAGCCCGGCCCGGACCTGGGCGCCTGCGTGACGACATCCTGAACAGCCGCAGCAGCGCCGTTGCGCCGCATGCGCACCATTTGGCCGGGATCGCCACCGCTCCGGTCGTGCCGCGGCAGCTGCCAGCGGCAGCGCGGCAGTTCACCGGCCCGAAACCCGAGCTATCGGCGCTGACCGTGTTTGCCCGAGAAGCCGCGTCGGCGGCAACGGTGGTAGTCGCGGCGATTGGCGGCACCGCGGGGATCGGCAAGTCCGCCCTGGCCGTGCGGATCGCTCACCAGGTTGCCGCTGTTTTCCCTGACGGGCAGCTGTCTGCCGACCTGCGCGGCTTCGGGTCCGCTGGCAGGCCGGTTGGCCCCGAGGAGGCGATCCGCGGCTTCCTCGACGCGTTCGCGGTCGAGAGAACCTGCATACCGGCTGATCTGGCGGCACAGGCTGGCTTGTACCGCAGTGTGCTGGCGGACAAGAAGGTAGTGCTAGTGCTGGACAACACCCGCGAGCCGTATCGGCCCGCGGCGCATCTCCGCCGAACCGGAGGCTGCCGCCGAGCTGATCGGCCTATGCGCGCGAGTTCCGCTGGCGCTGAGCATCGGCGCCGCCGGGGCTGTCGGCCGCCCGCACCTTCCCCTGGCCAGCCTCGCCGCCGACCTGCGGGTTCGGGACTGGCACCAGCGTTCATCAGGCTGCTCCGGCCTCGCGCCGGGAGTTTCCCAGTTTCCGGCGGGGATCACGACGGGCAGCCGCGCCGTCCTCAGGCGAGATCTGGGCATGGCGGGCGGCTCAGGACGCCGGTGGTCGAGTCGGCCTGTGCGGGCATCGGCTCGTGCCGGAGAGCCGGAAAACCGGTCGCCCCTGGTCGTGGCATAGCTTAGGTTTCCGAGGCATGCGAAGCCCTCCAGCAGACCTGGTGCCTGAGCGTCTGGGAAAGGCACTGGCCGAGGGCTGGCGCCTTCGTGCTGCGTCGATGGAGCACGTACCGGAGGGCGGGGGCAGCTACCACTGGAAGCTGACCGGCGAAGATGGTCAGCCCCGTTTTGTCACGGTCGACGATCTCGACGATAAGGACTGGATGGGCGACACGAGGGGGGCGGTGTTCGAAGGACTGTGGCGAGCCTTGAGCACGGCCGCCGCGCTCCGGTATGGGGTGGGCCTGGAGTTCGTGGTGGCACCCATTGCAGCCCGCGATGGCGAGTTCCTGCGCCGCCTTGATGGCCGGTACACTGTCTCAGTTTTCCCATTCCTGGCTGGTCGTTCCTATCGGTTCGGCCCTTACCCGGATGCGCGGCTTCGCGGCCTGGCGCTGGACATGATCGCCGCGCTGCACCGGTCCACTCCTGCCGTCCGGGGCCGCGCGCCTCGCCATGTCCCCCGGTTCGCGGGCCGGGGCGACCTGAACGCCTTCCTCCTCGACCCCGATCGCCGGTGGGACGGCGGGCCGTTCGCAGAAGCCGCGCGCGGTCTGCTGGTGACCCGCGCCGCGGATCTCGCCCAGCTCGCTGCGGGCTTCGGCCGCTTGGTCGATGTCACTATTCCAGCACGAGCGGACCCGGTCATCACCCACGGCGAGCCGCACCCGGCCAACCTCATGTCGGTGGACGGCCGCATCGTCCTGATCGACTGGGACACCGCCGCCCTTGCCCCGCCAGAACGCGACGTATCCCTGATCGCCACCACCGGTAACGAGGGCGTCGACCGCTACCAGGAGGCGACCGGCCGAGAGCTCGACCCCGCCGTCCTCACCCTCTACCGATTGCGCTGGTACCTCGACGACCTCGCCAGCGCGATACGCCTGTTCCGCCACCGCCATCGCGACACCCCCGACACCCGACGGTGGTGGCACGGCCTGGCACCCAGGCTGGAGCAGCTGCCCAGATGGCTAGATCTCCTGGGCTAAACACAACGCGACGACTACGACTGGTCTTGCCAATCGCCGACGGCGAAGCGCGGCGCCTGACACAGCGTTTCGATGATGCCGCCGGGCCCTGGCTAGAGATCACACCCGGTACCCGCGCTGCGGGAGATTGGGTGCCATCCCCGAGCCGACGATCGCGTTCGGAGCGGGTGTATCTCTCTAGGTGTGTAAGGAGTGACTAAGGGTAACTGAATGGCCAGTGGGAATGGC
>WNFI01506728.1_pt1 | contig 16579 bp, 20 predicted proteins | sample 5400471 | NCBI WGS metagenome assembly WNFI01 (sample SAMN13153348, study PRJNA577476) | soil metagenome | isolation source: 100 cm saprolite on Douglas fir-dominated hillslope | place: USA:California | collected 2013-09-17 | reverse complement strand
CCGCGGGAGGGCCTCGCGTGCGGGCAATGCGTGTCGTGCCATTGGTTCTCGCAGGGCAATCACCCGGATTTCCGCGAGATCGTCCCGGAAGCCGCCGCGCAGGACGAGGAGGATGCCGAGACCGAAGGCGCCAAGCCCGACAAGCCGAAGAGCGTCGTGATCAAGATCGAGCAGGTCCGCGCGGTGGCCGACTTCATCTCGCTCACCACGCACCGCGCCGGCTACCGCGTGCTGCTGCTGCATCCGGCCGACGCCCTGCATCCCCATGCCGGTAATGCGCTCCTCAAGACGCTCGAGGAGCCGCCGCCCCACACACTGATCCTGCTCGTCACCGCTTATCCGGCGCGCCTGCTGCCGACGATTCGCAGCCGGTGCCGGCAGCTCGCGCTCGGCCTGCCCGACGAGAAACAGGCGATCGAGTGGCTGCGCGAGCAGTCGGTCGACGATCCCAAGGCCGCGCTGGCCGCCGCCGGTGGCGCGCCGCTGCTCGCGCGCGACCTCGCGCAGCCGGAGGAGGCGGAGCTGCGACGCCGCGTCGTCGCCGAGCTGTCGAAATCCTCGGGAGCCGATGCGCTCGCTCTGGCGGCGGCGATCGACCGGCCGCGCGTCGAACGATTCGTGTACTGGCTCCAGACGTGGGTGAGCGACCTGCTGCTGGTGCGCCTGGCGGGCGCGCCGCGCCACCATGTCGCCGCCGCCGCCGCCCTTGCCGCGCGCGCGAAGAACGCGCAGGTCGAGGCGCTCCTGGACCTCGACCGCGAGCTCGCCGAGGCGCGCCGCCTCGCTTCGCATCCGCTCAACCCACGCTTGCTGGCCGAGCACCTGTTGATGGCCTACAATCGGGCCACTGTGGGAGCGAAGCCATGAGCGAAATCGCCGCCGAGCCGGTCGCACGGCCCGGGGTCTTCACCCTCACCATCCGTTCCAAGGCCGCGCTTTATGCCGCCTGGATGCCTCTCCTCAAGGGCGGCGGAATCTTTTTGCCCAGCAACCGGTCCCACGCGTTGGGCGAGGAAGTCCTCATCCTGCTTTCGCTGCTCGACGATCCCAACAAGATCCCGCTACAGGGCAACATCGCCTGGATCAACCCGGCGCACAGCGAGGAGGTCCGTCGTGTTCTGGGAAAAGCAGGTCGATAGCACCCTCACGAAGCTCAAGCACAACGTCCACGCGCCCGTTCGCGTGGTGCTCTGGGACGCCCGCGAGGTGTCGTTCTCCGATGAGCCACGCGTCACGCTGCGGCTCAAGCGCTCGAGCGCAGCGCTCGCCAAGCCCGACCTGCTGTCGCTCGCCGAAGCGTACATCGATGGCGATGCCGAGCTCGAAGGCGATGTCCGTGAGGCCATCCGCGGCGCGGTGGAAATCGCGCGCGCGATGCCCAAGTCCCTGTTCCAGTCGGAGGGACCGACCAACGCGCGCCGCACCAAGCGCGGCGACCGGGAGGCGATCCAGCATCACTACGATGTCTCCAACGAGTTCTACCAGCTGTGGCTCGATCCGCGCATGGTGTACTCGTGCGCGTACTTTCGCGAGGATGGCGATTGCCTCGAGACGGCGCAATTGCAGAAGCTCGACCACATCTGCGCCAAGCTGCGGCTGAAGCCCGGCGACCGGTTCCTCGACATCGGATGCGGATGGGGCGCGCTCGCGATCCGCGCCGCGTCCAGATACGGCGCCGACGCCACCGGCATCACGCTTTCCGAGAACCAGCACCGGCTCGCCAACGAGCGCATCCGCGAGGCGGGAGTGGCGGATCGTTGCCGCGTGCTGCTGCAGGACTACCGCGACATGCCCGGCGAGGGAATCTACGACAAGATCGCGAGCGTCGGCATGTTCGAGCACGTCGGCCTTCGCAACCTGCCGGTCTACTTCAGCACCGTGCGCCGGCTGCTCAGGGAAAAGGGACTCTTCCTCAACCACGGCATCACGGCGATGGACACGCGCAACCGCGCGGTGGGGCTCGGCGCCGGCGAGTTCATCGAGCGCTACGTATTCCCCCGCGGCGAGCTGCCGCACCTGCACCTCGTCGTGCGCGACATGGCCGAGCAGGACCTGGCGATCCACGACGTCGAGGGGCTTCGCTCCCATTACACCCAGACGCTCGGACTGTGGAGCGACAACTTCGAAATGCGGATGGAGGATGCCGTGGCGGCGGCGGGAGAGCGCACGGCGCGCATCTGGCGCGTGTACCTCGCCGGCTGCGCGCATGCGTTCGAGCAGGGCTGGATCTCGATCTACCAGATCCTCGCCTCGAAGCAGGCGAAGCCCGGGCGGGCGGCGGTGCCGCTCACCCGGGAGTACATGTACCGCTAGCCGGTTACTGCAGGGCGCCGTAGCGCGCCGGGCCACGCAGGTCGTACGAAGCGGACAGGACGCGGTTCGTCCGGTCGTTCAGCAGGCACTCGTACGTCATGACGCGCGACTCGCTGCGGTTGCGCGCGAACGCGCGGCCGCGGATGCGCTCGCGATTCGCACCGGCGTCCTCGCGCTCCGTGTTCCCGGTGAACTCGATGTACGCGTCCTCCTCGTTCTTGCCGAGGAACTCGCGGCGCACGCGGTCCTGGCAGGCGCGGGTCTCGTCGAAGTACGGGAACGGATCGTTCGGCGCGAGCGCGACCGCCGGGCGGTCGACGTTGCGCCACGAGACCACGAGGTCGTACGTCGCGGAGCCGGGTTGCGGATCTTCGATCACCATCGAGCCGGTGAAGTTGTTGCGCCGGCTGGGCTCGCGGACCTCGCCGATGCGCCCGCGCCCTTCATTGGCGATGACGCGGAAGTCCTCGACGTTGCCGAAAGGCAACGGCTGGGTGCAGACGCTGCCCTCGTCGAAGCTGCGCTTGCCGGAGCGCGTGTTCACGATGATCTGGTCGCCTCGAAGCTGGACCTGCGCGCGGTCGTCGACCCGGATGTGCAGGCGGCAGCTGCCCGTCTCCGCATTCAGGTTCCAGTCCGGCGCGCGGCCGAGGCGATAGACGTAGTTGTCCTCGTAACGATTGTCCTGCGCCGTGGCGGCGAGGCTTCCGCACAGCGCGAGCGCGCCGGCGACGGCGGCCCCGAGAATCCTCTGGTTCATGGCAAACCCTCCGAAGTGCTGATGGATGCAATGTCCAATATCGAACGCGCTTCCGGGCAAGGCCATTGCCGCTCGTCCTGTTCGGGTGTGGGAAGGCGCTTGCGCCGATCGGACTGCGGAAAATCCGGTGTCAGAGGCGGTTTTCGCTAGACTGCACAGTTGAAAACCGTCTCCGACACCCGTTTTTTCATGCTCGTCGACTCGCACTGCCACCTCGATTTCCCGGAGCTGAACGCGGACCTCGCCGGCGTGTTGTCGCGGATGCACGACAACGGCGTGACGCACGCGCTCACGATCAGCACCACGCTGGAGACGTTCCCGGCCGTGCGCGCGGTGGCGCATGCGCACGCCAACGTCTGGTGCTCGGCCGGAGTGCATCCCGACGAACGGCGCGACGGGCGCGAGGCGACGCTCGACGAGCTGGTGGCGATGGCGCGCGATCCCCGTGTCGTCGCCGTGGGCGAGACCGGCCTCGACTACTACCGCGTCGAGGGCGATGCCGAGTGGCAGCGCGAACGGTTCCGCACCCACATCCGCGCCGCCCGCGAGCTCGGCAAACCGCTGGTGATCCACACGCGCGCCGCGGCCGAGGACACGCTGCGCGTGATGCGGGAGGAGAGCGCCGCGGAAGTGGGCGGCGTCATGCATTGCTTCACCGAGGCGTGGGAGGTCGCCGAGGGCGCCATGGAGCTGGGCTTCCACATCTCCTTCTCCGGCATCGTGACGTTCAAGAACGCGAAAGACCTGAAGGAAGTCGCCCGGCGCGTCCCGCTCGAGCGCATGCTCGTCGAGACCGACTCGCCATACCTCGCGCCCGTGCCCCATCGCGGCAAGCCGAACCAGCCGGCCTTCGTGCGGCACGTCGCCGAAGAGATCGCCGCGCTGCGCGGCATCGCGTTCGAGGACGTCGCGCGCGCCACCACGGACAACTTCTTCGGCCTTTTCCGGCACGCGCGCCCGGCGTGAAGCCTTCGCGCCTGCTGCTCTATTCCCGCCCGGGCTTCGAGCGCGAGTGCGCGCAGGAGATCACCTCGCTCGCGGGCGAGATGGGCGTCGAGGGCTTCGTGAAGGCGCGGCCCGAGAGCGCCTTCGCCGCGTTCGCGGCCCACCAGGACGACATGGGCGCGGACCTCGCGCGGCATGTCGAGTTCGCGCGACTCGTGTTCCCGCGCCAGATCGTGCGTGTGCTCGAGCCGCTCATGCTCGCGGAATCCGATCGCGTGGCGCCGATCGTCGCCGCGGCGCGCGTGCTCGGGCGCCGGTTCGCGGCTTTGTGGATCGAAATGCCCGACACCAACGACGGCAAGGCGCTGTCCACGCTCACCCGGCCGCTCGCACCGCACCTCGAGCGCGGTCTCAAGAACGCCGGAATCGAGTTCGACGATGAAGCGGCGACGGAGCGCCTGCACGTGTTCTTCGTCGGCAGCCTCGCGTGCTACGTCGGCGTCTCGGACCGGTCCAAACGAGAAGGAGCGCGCGAAGCGACTCGCACCCGGGATGACCGCGGTCGACCTCGGCGCATCGCCCGGGGGTTGGACGTGGCAGCTGGTGCAGCGCGGCCTCATGGTGACCGCGGTGGACCACGGCGCCATGGACGCCGCGCTCCTCGAAACGGGCCAGGTGAAGCACCGCCGTGAGGACGGCTTCCACTTCAGGCCGGCGGAGCCCGTGGACTGGATGGTGTGCGACATGGTCGAAAGCCCGTCGCGCATCGCGCGCCTCGCCGCGGGCTGGGTCGCACAAGGATGGTGCCGCGAGGCGATGTTCAACCTGAAGCTGCCGATGAAGAAGCGCTGGGAGGAAGTGCAGCGCTGCCGCGGCATCATCGACGAGGCGCTCGGCGGTGGTGGCTATTTCCTGCGCATGAAGCAGCTCTACCACGATCGCGAGGAAATCACTGCATACCTTTCGCGCCAACGCAAAACGCTGCGCTAAACTAAAGCTCAACACAGAGGCATAGAGACACAGAGGACACGGAGAAAACCAATGCATGTATTTCGAGAGGTCGCGTCCGGTATCGCGGATAAACGACATGAATCCTCGGTGCCCTCTGTGGCCCTCTGTGTTCTCTGTGTTGAGCTTTTCCTGTCGAGCGCCGCGTTGGCGGGAGGGTCGAACTACAACGTCACGCCGGGGACGCTGCCGGTAGTGAAGGGGCAGGTGACCGAGTGGGACGTGCCCACGCCGAAATTCGCGCGCGATCCCGCGCCGGCGCCCGACGGCACGATCTACATCACCGTCATGCAGGGCGACAAGATCGCGCACTTCGATCCGAAGACGAAGAAATTCCACGAGTGGGCGGTGCCGAACGGGGCCAAGCCGCACGGCCTCGTCGTCGACAAGCAGGGCATCGTCTTCTACACCGGCAACGGCAACGGGACCATCGGACGCCTCGATCCCGCGACGGGCAAGGTCACCGAGTATCAAACGCGGCAGAGCGGCAGCGGTCCGCACACCGTCATCCAGGCCGCCGACGGCACGCTCTGGTTCACCGAGCAGAGCGGCGATCGCATCGGCAGGCTCGATCCGGCGACGGGCGCGATCCGGGAATACGACACGCGCGGCGGCCCGTACGGGCTCGCCCTGTCGAAGGATGGCGCCGTGTGGTTCTGCGAGCTGTCGGGCCATCGCATGGGCCGCCTCGATCCCGCCACCGGCAGGATCACCGAGATCGAGCTCGCGCGCGGCAGCGGCCCGCGCCGCGTGGCCGCGAACGCGGACGGCTCGATCCTCTGGTGGGCGTTCTACGGCTCCAACGAGCTGGTGAAGTTCGATCCCATCGCGCAGAAGATCATCAAGAAGTACCCGTTGCCCTCGGGCGGCGGTGGAGGAGCCTACGCGGTCACGGTGGACGGCGCCGGCTTCCCGTGGGTGAACGAGATCAGCGGCAACACGGTCGTACGCCTCGACCCCGCGACGGAGAAGATGCAGGTGATCAAACTGCCCACGCCCGATACGGGCATCCGCAAGATGATCGTCGCCGCCGACGGGCGGCTCTGGTACATGGGATCCCACACCGGGAAGATCGGCGTCATCGCTCGTCGACGAGCCCGGCGCGCTCGAGGTCGCCATCGCGCAGGCCCAGGGCTGGATCGTCCGCAATCGCACCCAGGTGCGAGGCCGCCTGCTGGAGGCCGCGCAGCAGCTGCGGGTCATCGGCCGCCTCGGCGCGGGCGTCGACAACATCGACGTCGAGCGCTGCCAGGCGCGCGGCATCCGCGTGATTCCCGCGAGCGGCGCGAACGCCGAATCCGTGGCGGAATACGTGATCACCGCCGCGCTGGGCGGGCTGCGCGGCGTGTTCTTCGCCACGCGCGCGGTCGAAGCGGGAACGTGGCCGCGGCTCATGCTCTCGCAGGGACGCGAGGCGGCCGGCAAGATGCTCGGAATCATCGGACTGGGCAACATCGGGCGTCTCGTCGCGCGCAAGGCATCCGCGCTCGGGATGCGCGTGATCGCGCACGATCCGCACGTGCCGATCGCCGATCCGGCGTGGCGCGACGTGGAATCGCCGCCGCGCTCGCTCGAGGAGCTCCTGCGGGAAAGCGACGTCGTCTCGCTGCACATCCCGCTCAACGGCGAAACCCGCGGGCTGCTGAACTCGAACCGGCTCGCCCTCATGAAATCCGGTGCCGTGCTCATCAACACCGCGCGCGGCGGCCTCATCGACGAGCACGCGCTCGCGTCGATGCTGCGCAGCGGCAAGCTCGGTGGCGCGGCGCTCGACGTGTTCGCGGAGGAACCGTTGCCGAAGAATTCGCACCTCGCGCAGGTGCCGGGCCTGTTGCTCACCCCGCACATCGCCGGCGTGACCCTCGAATCCAACGAGCGCGTCTCGGCGCTCATCGCGCAGCAGGTCGCCGAAGCGCTCTCTAGTACTTGAAGACCTGGACTAGGCTCGTATACGAGTCGGTCCAGAGGCGCCAGTCGGGGCGCGGCACCACCGGTTCCGTCGCCTCGACGATGGTGGGCTTCAGGATGAACTTCTTGTCGCGCGTCATCGCCACCCAGTCGCTGGTCGTGCCGCCGTTCTCGCCGCTCTCGTGCAGGTACGCGTACTCGAGCCCATGGCGCTCGGCGATCGCGAGGAGCACCGGCTTCAGGTCGAGGAAGCGGTTCGAGACGTGGAAGACGATGACGCCATCGGGCTTCATGTGGCGCAGGTATTCGGTGAATGCCTCCACGGTGATGAGATGCACCGGGATCGAATCGCCTGAGAACGCGTCCACCGCGAGCACGTCGAAGCCGTTGGGCGCCTCGCGCTCGAGCGACAGGCGCGCGTCGCCGAGCACCACCTCGACCTTCGAGGGGCAATCGGCGAGGTAGGTGAACCAGGTGCGGGCGATGCGCTCGACCGCCGGGTTGATGTCGTAGAACTTGTAGATGTCGTCGCCGTCGCCGTAGACCGCGATCGAGCCCGCGCCGAGGCCGATCACGCCGACCTTGATCGCCTTGCCCTCGAACGACAGCAGCACCCGTCCGATCCCGGAGCTCGTCTTGTAGTAGGTCGTCGCGGAGCGCCGGTACTTTTCCGACAGCCACTGCTCGCCATGGAGGATCGACCCGTGCACCAGCGAGCGGCAGCGCGTGTCCGCGTCGCCGATGCGCATGCTGTTCTCCTTCACGCGCAGCCCGCCGTAGTAGTTGCGCTCGATGTAGACGGTGTCCTCGGTGAGCTTGTCGATGCGATAGACGAGGGCGCCGATGGTGAAGGCGAGCACGGCCATCAGCATGAGCACGACGGGAATCGGGCGCTTGAGGTTGGTGCCGAGCGCGATGGCCGCGATCACGGCGAGCGCGATCTCGAGCTCGAGATAGCCCGGCAGCGTCACGGGTGCCACGATTCCCACCAGCACGCCGCCCAGCACTCCTCCCAGCGACACCACGAGATAGAAGAGCGTGAGGTGCCGCGGGCCGGGCCGCCGGCGCGCGAGCTCTCCGTGGCAGAACATGCACACGAAATACAGGCCCACGGTGAAGACGAGGATGTGCCACAGCAAGTCGAACTGCAGGCTCTTGTCGGCGAGGAACCATGCCATCACGCACAGCAGCCACAGCAGGATGCCGAGGTAGATGTCGCGGCGATACCATTCGCGCCCCTCGAAGCAGAGGATGAACGTGAGGAGGTACACGGCGAGCGGCACCACCCACAGCAGCGGGATCGAGGAGATGTTCTGCGTGAGATGGTTGGAGACCGCGAGCAGCGTGACCGATCCCATCGCCGAGAGCAGCAGCCAGAGCGCGATCTCGCGCGCGGGCGGCCGCGGCTCTTCCGCGGTCCGTGCGAGATGTCCCGCTTCCACCGTGAGCGGCAGGAGACTCCGGCTTCGCCATGCGAGCGCGGCGCAGCACAGCGTGAACGCGGCGTATCCCGCCGACCACCAGAACGACTGCTGCTGGCTCGCGAACCACGGCTCGAAGAGGAACGGATAGCCCAGCAGCGCGAGCATCGACGCGAAGTTCGAAAGGGCGAAGAGCCGGTACGGGCTCGATCCGGGAAAGGCGCGCGCGAACCACGCCTGCGCGAGCGGGCTCGTCGATGAAAGCAGGAAGTAGGGCAGCCCCACCGTCGCGAAGAGGAGCGCGATGATGCCTGTCACCGGACTGTCGCCGCCCTGCGGCTTCCATGAGGGGTCTGCGGCGACGGGAAGGAAAACGAGGCTCGCGACGAGCAGCGCGATGTGGATGAGCGCCTGGCGGCGTCCCGGCATGCGCGCGATCCAATGCGCGTAGGCGTATCCCAGCAGCAGCACGAGCTGGAAGAACACCATGCACAACGTCCACACGATCGCGGCCCCGCCGAACCACGGCAGGATTTGTTTCGCGAGCAACGGCTGCACCAGGAAGAGCAGAAAAGCGCTGAGGAAAACCGTGGCTGCGTGCAGCGGCATCGGCCGCATCCTAGCATGTACGTTGCTCTATACTCGGCCGCGATGGTCGCCCGCTACATCCGTTTCTCGCTCCTCGCCGAGTTCATCGCATACGTAGCGGTCGCGAACTGGCTCCACTGGTTCTTTGGATGGAGTTATCCGGCGCTCGCGGCGCTGTGCGTCGCCGCGGCTCTCCTCGGACGGCTCGCGATGGTGATGTTCACGGCGGCGGTCGGCTTCGCGCACCGCTCGCCGCGTGAGAAGTCGCACCACATCAGCCCACTTCGGGCCGCTGGTGCGCGCGCTCGAGGCGCACGGCGTGGGTCCGATCTTCGCGCCGGAGTTTCCGGCGGCTTTCACGAACATCGAGGACTACGCGCAGCGCCTGGCCGAGTACATCGAGCGCATCGCCGATCGCAGCGGCCAGCCGCAGGTCATCCTGATCGGCCATAGCATGGGCGGGTTGGCCGCGCGCGCGTACCTGTGCGAGCACGGCGCGCGCCGCGTGAGGAAGCTGATCACCATCGCGAGTCCCCACAACGGCACGGTGCATGCGCGCTTCGGCAGCGGAGCCAATGCCAAGCAGATGGAGCGCGCGAGCGAATTCCTGAAAGATCTGTGCGACAAGGAAGGCGACAAGGGACCGGATTGCGGCGTCACATCGATCTACACGCCACACGACAACCTGGTCGCGCCGCAGGACACGAGCCGGCTCCCATGGGCACGCAACATCGCGATCCCGGGGCGCGGGCACGTGGACATCCTCGCCTCCGATCGCCTCGCGGCGATCGTGATGAAGGAGCTGCAGGAAACCGGCGCGAAAGCCGGCTAGAGGAGCGCGAGCACCTCTTCGGCGTGGTTCGCGACGTCGGGCTTGGCGATCACGTGCGCGATCCGGCCGTTCTCGTCGATGATGAACGTGACGCGGTCGGCCATGCCCGCGGCGCTCTTCAGCTTCGAGACCAGGCCGCCGCCGCCGAGCGTGCCGTACGCGCGGCCGACCGTTCCTTCCGTGTCGGCGAGCAACGGGAAGTTCAGGTTGAATTTCTTCGTGAACTTCTGGTGCGATTCCTCGCCCTGCGTCGACACGCCGAGGATCTCCGCGCCCTTCGCCTTGATCTCCTTGTTGTGGTCGCGAAGCGAGCACGCCTGCTTGGTGCAGCCGCAGTGTATTCCCTGCGTGATCTGCGCGAACGCCACCTGCTCGGGCGTGAGCTCGACATCCTTGGCCGCTTCGCCCTTCTGGCCCTTGGCCGCGCCCGAGTCCGGGAACATGCGGAAGGCGGTGTTGAGCAGGATCTGCGTGACCTTGGGCGCGACGGCGTGCAGGATCTCGCCGAAGATGCCCAGGCGCGTGGCGATGCGCACCGGCCTGTAGACGATCGCCTCGACCACGAGGTCGGCGGCCTGCTCGGGTGTAAGCGTCGGCACGTGGTTGTAGAGCTTCGTGGGCGCGATCATCGGCGTCTTCACGAGCGGCATGTTGATGGTGGTGAAGGCGACGTTGTTGTCCTGGAACTCGCTCGCGGCGCAATCGCTCCACGCGTCGAGCGCGGCTTTCGACGCCACGTAGGCGGAGAAGCGGGGCGCGCGCGTGAGCACGCCGATCGACGAGATGTTGATGATGTGGCCGCCGCCCTGCTCGACCATCATCGGCAGGAAGCCCATGGTGATGCGCAGGCTGCCGAAATAGTTGAGCGCCATGGTGCGCTCGAAGTCGTGGAAGCGGTCGTAGGACAAGGCGATCCCGCGCCGGATCGAGCGGCCCGCATTGTTCACCAGGTAGTCGACGCGCCCGAATTGCTTCTTCACCGCCGCGACCAACTTGTCGCAGTCGGCCATGTCCGAGAGGTCGCACGAGATGAAGGTCGCGCTGCCGCCGAGCGATTTCGCCCGGGCGAGAACCGGCGCGGCTTTCTCGGGATCGCGGGCGACGACGACGACCTTCGCGCCCGCTTCGCACAGCTTGTAGGCCGCGGCCTCGCCGATGCCGGACGTGCCGCCGGTGAGCACGACGACCTTGTCGAGCACCTTGCCCGCGAGCGAGCGGTCGATGAAGAGATCCGGATCGAGATGCCGCTCCCAATAGTCCCAGAGGCGCCACGCGTAATCGTCGAGTCGCGGCACGGTGATGCCCGAGCCCTTGAGCGCCTTGTCGGCCTCGCGGTTGTCGAAGCGCGTCGGATAGTTGACGAAGCGGAACATTTCCTTCGGGATGCCGAGGTCCGAGAGCACCTGCTTCTGGATCCGGCGCACGGGTGCGAGGCCCATCACCGAGTCCAGCACGAAGGACGGGATGAAGCTGAACATCTTGGCGTTCAGCCGCATCGTCATCTGCGGCGCGTGCGCGGCCCTGGCGAAGAGGTTGAGCACCTCTCCCACACGCCGCGGATCGGGATCGGTCAGGTGGAAGCAGCCGCCGTCGAGGCCCTTCTTGTGCGCGATGTGGTCGATACGGCACCTTCGCCTCGTTGCGCACGATGCCTTCCGACTCGTGCTTGGTGCGGAAGTAGGGATGGTCGAGCTCCTCGGCCTCGTCGAACATGTCCTCGCGGAACACGCCCTCGTACAGGCCCGCGGCCGCGATCGAGCTCACGTGGTGGAAAGTGCCGGCGCCGATCGCTTCGGCGAGCTCCACGGCGGTGCGCGTGCCCTCGATGTTCGCCTTCTCCTGGCTCTCGGCATCGGCGCCCAGGTCGTAGATCGCGGCGAGGTGGAAGAAATGCCTCACCTTGCCCTTGAGCTTGCCGAGATCCGCCGCCGAGAGGCCGAGCTTCGGCTTCTCGAGGTCGCCCACGACGGCGACGACGCGATCGTCGCCGGCGTCCCAGCGGCCGCGCAGCTCATCGAGCTTCTTCACCGAGCCCTTGCGCACCAGCACGTAGATCGTCCCATCGCGCTTCAGGAGGCGCTCGACGAGGAAACGGCCGATGAACCCGGTCGCGCCGGTCACGAAGTACGTCATGGATTTCCCTCCCGGATTCGGCTCTCCTGTTTCGTCCGCATGATACAAAAGTTTAGGGTGAACACTCTAAAGCTGCCGGCTACGATGCACCGCGTCAGCATCCATTCACCGGAGAGCAACGATGAAACGCAGCAAACGCAACGACCGTCTCGCCGCCGTGCGCAAGCTCGGCAACGCCGCCATCGCGAGCGTCGAAGCCGCGCGCGCGAGCGCCGCGACGCGCGTCGAGGAAGCCCGCGGCAAGGCCACCGCCGCCGTGAACCGGCTCGAGCGCGCGTTCGAGACGCGCGTCACGCGCGCCATGTCGCGCCTGGGCGTGCCCACCGCTCGCGAAGTGCGCGCGTTGGCCCGCGAAGTGGCGAGCCTCAAGGCGAGCGTCCAGCGCCTGTCGCGTTCGCGCGCCGGCGCGTAAACACGGCATGCCGCAACGCGGGCGTGGGTGCCGCCCGCGCGTGGATCTCGCGCGCGGCGGCCTACCGGTCGCGCGCGGCTGCACGCGAGCGCCGCGGAATTGCGCGATACTCTTGGCCACCTCAGGGACTGGATGGTCCGCGACGCGTGACCCGGGTGGACGGCAACACCGTACGTACGCAGCGCACGCGAGGCAGGATCCTCGACGAGAGCCTCGCGCTCTTCAACGAGCGCGGCGAGCCCTCGGTCACGACGGGTGACGTCGCGGCCGCCGTGGGCATCAGCCCGGGCAATCTCTACTATCACTTCCGCAACAAGGACCAGATCGTCTCGGAGCTATTCGCCCGCCTCGAGGGGCGCCTCGACATCGATCCGCGCGTGAGCGGGGATGCCGCGCAGGCGATCGAGGACCTCTGGCTCTACCTGCACCTGATGCTCGAAGCCATCTGGGAATTCCGCTTCTTCTACCGCAACCTGCACCGCGTGGCGCGCAGCGACCGTCGCTTGCGCGAACGCTTCAACCGGATCGCCAGCCGCAAGCTCGGCGCGATCGAGTCGCTGTGCCGGGCGCTCGCCGAGCGGGGCTCGCTTCGCGCAAGCGACGAGGAGATCCGGGCTCTCGCGCGCAACGTCCTGCTCGTGGCAACGTACTGGCTCGACTTCCAGGCGCTGCGGCGCGGCCGGGACGATGCGGCGGACCTGGGCCAGGGCGCTTACCAGGTGATGTCGCTCGTCGCCCCGTATCTCGTCGGCGACGCCCGCCGCCATCTCGAGCGGCTCGGCGCCGCGTACGTGGAATGAAGGAGGGCCGCCATGGCCAGGAAATGGACCGCGTTTCCCCATCCGTCGAAATCCTTCGCGTAAAGGCGCAGGCGATCCATGCCAACGGCGTGGAGAAAAAGGAGCCGGCTCGCATCGCGCTCTTCGAGGAGGTGATGAAGCGGGCCGAAGCGCAGGTGCGCGCCGAGCCCGGGAACCCGAACGCGCACTACCTCTATGCGTACGCGGCCGGGCGCTACAGCCAGCGGATTTCCGTCGCCAAGGCCCTCACGCAGGGCTACGGCGGCAGGATCCGCACCGCGCTCGAGACCGTCCTCGAGCTGCAGCCGAAGCACGCCGAGGCGCACACCGCCATGGGCGCGTATCACGCCGAGATCATCGACAAGGTGGGAGCGCTCGTCGGCCGCCTCACCTACGGCGCGAACGCCAGGGACGGCGAGAAGCATTTCCGGCGCGCTCTCGAGCTCGCACCCGATTCGCCCATCGCCCGCATCGAAATGGCCAACGGGCTCGTGATGATGCACGGCAAGAAGATGGTGCCGGAGGCGGGCCGGCTCTACGCGCAGGCGGCGAAGATCGAGCCGCGCGACGCCATGGAGGCGCTCGACGTGGAACTCGCCCGGGCCGAGCTCTCGTGAATGCGCTGTTGCGAAGGCGCTACGTCGACCGGCGAAAAGCGCTTTTCCAGAGTGAAAACGGTTGACAACGGATATCGGCTTGCGCATCCTCTCGCTGTCGCGCCTACAGAGGCGAGATGACTAGAACTCAACGTCACCATCAGATTGGAGGATTCATCAATGGCATCTAAGAAAGGCAAGTCGAAGAAGTCGGCGGCCCGCAGGCCGGCGGCGAAAAAGCCGATGAAGAAGGCCGCGACGAGGAAGGCAGCGCCCCGCGCGAAGAAGTCGGGAGCCAAGCGCAAGCCGAATGCCGCATTCATGAAGCCGATGATGCCGAGCTCCACGCTCGCCGCCGTCGTTGGAAACAGCCCCATGCCCCGCACGGAAGTCACCAGCAAGCTCTGGGGCTACATCAAGAAGAACAACCTGCAGGACAAGACCAACCGCCGCATGATCAACGCCGACGACAAGCTGCGTGAAGTGTTCGGCGGCAACCGCCAGGTCTCGATGTTCGAGATGACCAAACTGGTGTCCAAGCACCTGAAGTAAAGCCGTCGGCGTCTGCATCAAGCGACAACGGGCCGGTCGAAAGACCGGCCTTTTTGTTGTCCGCCGCCCGGAGCAGGGGCGCAGAACCGCCTCACGGCAGGGGTGTCGCACGGGGTAGGCGCACGCAATCGGCGTTTTCCCCACAGGAGGAAAATCGTGAAAAGCGTGTCTTCCCTCGCAGCGCCCACGGCGCGCGGGCACTATTCGCAGGCGATCGTCCACGGCGGGCTGGTCTATGTCGCCGGGCAATTGCCGATCGTTCCGGGCGAGCCGGACAAGCAGCTGGTCCGCTTCGAGGACCAGGCGCGGCGCGTGATCGACAACGTGGCGGCGATCCTCGCGGAGTCCGGCAGCGGCCTCGACCTCATCCTCAAGACGACGGTGTACATCGCCGAGGTCGCGCACTGGCCCGCCTTCAACACCATCTACGCGGAGAAGCTGGGCATCCACAAGCCCGCGCGCACCGTGGTGCCGGTGGGCGCGTTGCACTACGGCTACCTCGTCGAGATGGACGTGATCGCCGCGCTCAGAGGTTCCTGAATCGCTTGGGGATGGGGGGTTGGGCCTTCGCCGGGGCGACGGCGTTCTTCTTCGGGGCGCCAGCCTTCGCGGGGTCGACGCCATCGACCGGCACCCACGGCGTCATCAGCGTGAGCCACATCAACTGGTCGAATTCCTCGCCATAGGCGCGCGCGATGCGCGCGGGATCAGGCACCAGGCCCGCATCGGTGATCACGCCGAACTGGATGCGCCCGTCATAGGAGAGGATCGAGACGCCCATCCCGATGCCGCCCGATTGCGGCACCCAGAACTCCAGCCCCGTGATGCGTTGTCCCGCGAAATAGAGGGCGTGCTGCGGGCCGGGCACGTTGGTCATGACGGCGCTCGCGCTGGCGCCGAGGAGCTGCGTGACCTGTTCCTGCAGCGTGCGCGGCCCGTATCCGACCGCGGAGAGCAGGGCGAGCGCGATGACGGGCTGGTACGAGCCCTTGAGCGCCTGCATGCGCCTGCGCACTTCGTAGAGGCGCTCCAGCGGATGCTCGATCGCGATCGGCACGTCGAGGAACACCATCCCGAAATGGTTTCCGAGGTCGCCGCCCTGCTCGAGCGGACGCAGGTTCACCGGGACAATGGCGCGGATCTCGAGCCCGCCGACTGGGTCACCCTTGTCGATCAGGTAATGCCGCAACGCGCCAGCCGCCATCGAAAGGAGCACGTCGTTGATGGAGCAGCCGAGCGCCTTGCCGATCGCCTTCACTTCGTCGAGCGGCAGCGACTGCGCCCATGCAACCGCCTTCTTCGTGCCCAGCACGCCCTTGAAGCGCGTGGGCGTATCGCGCCCCATCAACACGAGACGCGCGACTTCCGAGGCGATCTCCATTGCCTTGCCGGCGATGCCCTGCAGCGCCAGGCCGGCGGCCGTAGGCTCCGCCGCGAGGTTTCTCACCGGCGCGAGCACCTTCGTCCAGAGATCGCGTTCGGCGCGGTTCGAGGCGGCGGGCGCGCTTCGCGCTGGAGCACGCAGCCTGCCCTTGGCGGTGGTGTCGGTCATCGACAGCATCACCTGGATGAGCGCGATGCCGTCCGCGTAGCAGTGATGGATGCGCGCCACGAGCGCGCTGCCGCCGGCGTAGTTCTCGACCACGTGGAACTGCCACAGCGGCCGCGACGGGTCGAGCGGTGTGGATGCGAGCTCGCTTACCAGTCTCTCGAGCTCGCGCTTGCCGCCGCGTCCCGGGAGCCGCGCCGAGACGACGTGCTGCGCGATGTCGAACGCCTCCGGCTCCTCCCACCACGCGCCGGCCGCGTCCTGCACGGCGCACTGCCGGAAGCGGCGGAACGCGAGGAAGCGGCTCGCGATCGCCTTGCGCACCGCGGCTGGATCGAGGGTTGCATCGAACATCATCACGCCCACGATCATCATGAGGTTCGTGGGCTGGTCCATGCGCAGCCAGGCGGTGTCGACGCCGGAGACGCGCTCGCGCGGAGTGGCTGACATGGCGTGGTAATTTACCCGAATGCCAGACCTCAGGAAGCAGTTCGACGACGCGGCCACAACGGTCCTCAACGCGAAGAAGGACCCGGGCAGCGACGTGAAGCTGCGCCTCTATGCCAACTACAAGCAGGCGACCGAAGGCGACGTGAAGGGCGAGAAGCCCGGTTTCACCGACTTCGTGAACCGGGCCAAGTACGAGGCGTGGGCGAAACTGAAGGGCACCGCGTCCGGAGAGGCGATGAAGGCGTACGTCAAGCTCGCCGAGCGCGTGACCCGCGAGTAGCGCGCGACGCGCGAGTAGCGCGCGCTGCGGCG
>WNFI01086770.1_pt1 | contig 16582 bp, 12 predicted proteins | sample 5400471 | NCBI WGS metagenome assembly WNFI01 (sample SAMN13153348, study PRJNA577476) | soil metagenome | isolation source: 100 cm saprolite on Douglas fir-dominated hillslope | place: USA:California | collected 2013-09-17 | reverse complement strand
TTTATTCCAGTATTTTGGCGACGACGCCGGCGCCCACGGTACGGCCGCCTTCGCGAATGGCAAAGCGCAAGCCCTCTTCCATCGCAATGGGCTGGATCAACTGCACCGTGATCCCGATGTTGTCCCCCGGCATCACCATCTCGGTGCCCGCGGGCAACTCCACCGCACCGGTCACGTCGGTGGTGCGGAAGTAAAACTGCGGCCGGTAGCCATTGAAGAACGGCGTATGGCGCCCGCCCTCTTCCTTGGACAGCACGTAGACTTCGGCAGCAAACTTGGTGTGCGGGGTGATCGAGCCGGGCTTGGCCAGCACCTGGCCGCGCTCGACTTCTTCGCGCTTGGTTCCGCGCAGCAGCACGCCGATATTGTCGCCCGCCTGCCCCTGGTCGAGCAGCTTGCGGAACATCTCCACCCCGGTGCACACCGTCTTGGTCGTGGGCTTCAACCCCACGATCTCGAGCTCATCGCCCACTTTGACGATGCCGCGTTCCACCCGCCCCGTCACCACCGTGCCGCGACCGGAGATGGAGAACACGTCTTCCACCGGCAGCAGGAACGGCCCGTCCAGGGCCCGCTTGGGTTCGGGAATATAGGTGTCCAGGGCGTCGGCGAGCTTGAAGATCGCCACTTCGCCCAGTTCGCCCTTGTCGCCTTCGAGCGCCTTTAACGCGCTGCCGATGATGATCGGGGTCTTCTCACCCGGAAATTCGTACTTGGAGAGCAGTTCGCGCACTTCCATTTCGACGAGTTCGAGCAGTTCCTTGTCGTCGACCATGTCCGCCTTGTTCATGAACACGATGATGTAGGGCACGCCCACCTGGCGCGCCAGCAATATGTGCTCGCGCGTCTGCGGCATCGGGCCGTCGGCCGCCGACACCACCAGGATCGCCCCGTCCATCTGGGCCGCTCCCGTGATCATGTTCTTCACGTAATCGGCATGTCCCGGGCAGTCCACGTGCGCGTAGTGGCGCTTGGCCGTCTCGTATTCCACGTGTGCGGTGTTGATCGTGATCCCGCGTGCCTTTTCTTCCGGCGCCGCATCGATCTGGTCGTAGGCCTTGGCCTCGCCTCCGTACTTCTTCGACAGCACCAGCGTCAGCGCCGCCGTCAGCGTCGTCTTGCCATGGTCCACGTGCCCAATCGTGCCCACGTTTACGTGCGGCTTCGTGCGCTCAAACTTTCCCTTTGCCATCGCTGTTCCTTCCTGCTTACGCAGCCTTCTTATTGATCACAGCTTCCGCGACTGTCTTCGGAGCTTCGGAATAGTGCTTGAATTCCATCGTGTACGTAGCGCGCCCTTGCGTCGCCGAACGCAGCGAGGTCGAATAGCCGAACATTTCGGCCAGCGGCACCTCGGCCTTGATCACCATCGTGCCGGCCACCTCCTCCTGGCCCTGGATCATGCCGCGACGCGAAGACAGATCGCCGATGACATTGCCCACGAAATTTTCCGGCGTTTCCACTTCCACCGCCATCATCGGCTCGAGCAGGATCGGGTTCGCCTTACGCATGCCGTCCTTGAACGCCATCGACGCAGCCATCTTGAAAGCATTTTCGTTCGAATCGACATCGTGGTAGGAACCGTCGAACAAAGTGACCTTGACATCCACGACCGGAAAGCCAGCCAGCACGCCGTTCGGCAAGGTTTCCTGCAGGCCCTTGTCCACTGCCGGAATATATTCCCGCGGCACCGTGCCGCCCTTGATCGCGTCGACGAACTCGTAGCCCTTGCCCGCCACGTTTGGCTCGACCCTGATCCAGACGTGGCCATACTGACCGCGGCCGCCGGACTGCTTGATGAATTTACCCTCGACCTCGACCGACTTCTTGATCGCTTCGCGGTACGCCACCTGCGGCTTGCCGACATTGGCTTCCACGCCAAATTCCCGCTTCATGCGGTCGACGATGATTTCGAGATGCAACTCGCCCATCCCGGAAATGATGGTCTGCCCGGATTCCTCGTCGGTATGCACGCGAAATGACGGATCTTCCTGCGCAAGGCGATTCAGCGCGATGCCCATTTTTTCCTGATCGACCTTGGTTTTCGGTTCCACCGCCTGGGAAATGACGGGCTCCGGGAAGACCATGCGCTCGAGCATGATCACCTTGTCGGGATGGCACAGCGTTTCGCCGGTCGACGCCTCCTTCAGGCCAACTGCGGCCGCAATGTCACCGGCGCGGACTTCCTTGATTTCCTCTCGCTGGTTGGCGTGCATTTGCAGCAGCCGGCCGATGCGTTCCTTGCGCTCACGCACCGAGTTGTAAACGGTGTCGCCCGAATTGAGCACGCCTGAATAAACCCGGATGAACGTCAACTGGCCGACGTACGGATCGGTCATGATCTTGAATGCCAGGGCCGCAAACGGTTCGCTGTCGTCGGCTTTCCGCGTCACGATCTCGCCCCTGTCGGTCTCGCCGGAAACCGGGGGAATATCGATCGGCGACGGCATATAGTCGATCACCGCGTCGAGCATGGCCTGCACGCCCTTGTTCTTGAACGCCGAGCCGCACAACATGGGCACGACCTCGTTCTTTATCACACGGATGCGCAAGCCCTTCTTGATGTCTTCGATCGAGAGATCGTGCCCCTCGAGATATTTGTTCATCAACTCGTCATCGGCTTCCGCCGCCGCTTCGACAAGCTTCTCACGCCACTTCTGGCACTCCGCAAGGAGATCGGCCGGAATCTCGCGCTCTTCATACTTCATCCCCTGGGACGCCTCGTCCCAGTAAATGGCTTTCATCTTGACCAGATCGACCAAGCCTTCGAATTTCTCTTCGGCACCGATTGGCACCTGAATGGGAATCGGATTGCCCTTCAGCCGCGTCCTGATGTGATCGTATGACTTGAAAAAGTCGGCACCCTGGCGGTCCATCTTGTTGATGAAGGCCAGGCGCGGCACCTTGTACTTGTTGGCTTGCCGCCAGACCGTCTCCGACTGCGGCTGCACTCCCGCCACCGCGTCATAGACCATGCATGCGCCATCGAGCACTCGCATAGAACGCTCGACTTCGATGGTGAAATCGACGTGTCCGGGTGTATCGATGATGTTGATGCGATACTGGGGTCGAGTGCCATCCATCCCCTTCCAGAAGCACGTCGTTGCAGCGGAAGTAATGGTGATGCCGCGTTCGCGCTCCTGCTCCATCCAGTCCATTATGGCGGCGCCGTCGTGGACCTCGCCGATCTTGTGCGATACCCCGGTGTAGAACAGGATGCGTTCGGTAGTCGTGGTCTTGCCGGCATCGATATGCGCACTGATGCCGATGTTGCGGTAACGATCTATAGGCGTGATGCGGGGCATGTGGTTGTCCGGATGTCTCGCGAGTTAGAACCGATAATGGGCAAAAGCCTTGTTGGCCTCTGCCATGCGGTGCACTTCCTCGCGCTTCTTCATCGCGCCGCCGCGGCCTTCAGCGGCTTCGGCCAGCTCACTTGCCAGACGCGCATCCATCGATTTCTCGGCACGCTTGCGTGCGGCATCGCGCAACCAGCGCATCGCCAGGGCATTGCGGCGCACCGAGCGTACTTCGACCGGTACCTGGTAGTTCGCACCACCGACGCGACGGCTCTTGACCTCGACCATCGGACGCACGTTATTGAGCGCCAGACTGAAAACTTCGATCGGATCCTTGCCGGTCTTTTTGCTGATCTGGTCGAGCGCGCCATACACGATGCGCTCCGCAACCGATTTCTTGCCGCGCGTCATCAGCACGTTGACGAATTTGGCAAGCTCCTGGCTGCTGTATTTCGGATCCGGAAGCGTCTCGCGCTTCGGTACTTCTCTGCGTCGTGGCATAAGTCCTCAGTCCTTCAGAATTTCTTCCGCACTTCAGGCGGCTTTCGGCTTTTTGGCGCCGTACTTGGAGCGGCTCTGCTTGCGGTCCTTCACACCCTGGGTATCCAGACTGCCGCGCACCATGTGGTAACGCACACCGGGCAGATCCTTGACCCGGCCGCCGCGAATCAGCACGACCGAGTGCTCCTGCAAATTGTGGCCCTCACCGCCGATGTAGCTAATGACTTCGAAGCCATTGGTAAGACGGACTTTGGCAACTTTACGCAATGCGGAGTTGGGCTTCTTCGGCGTAGTGGTGTACACGCGGGTACACACCCCACGCTTCTGCGGCGATCTCGCCAGCGCCGGTACCTTGCTTTTCGCCTTCGGCGAAGTCCGGGGTTGTCGGACTAACTGATTGATTGTCGGCATTATTTACAGTCCTAAAAAACCCGGGACGGCGTCACCGCCGTCCCTAGTGTGTGCTGCGTTCACCGCCGCTCCGGGATTGTCGCCGGAACGGCGGGTAAAAAGACGGCAGATTCTATGTGCCGTCGCCTGGGGTGTCAAGCAACCTGCTCGTCGCCCGCCGCTTCCGCAGTGGCTGGTTCGGCGATAAGACTCTCGATCCCGAACTGATTCACCTGGTCGCGGGTACGACGATTCTTGTGATACGCCAGTCCCGTACCCGCTGGAATCAGGCGGCCAACGATGACGTTTTCCTTCAGGCCACGCAAATCGTCCTTCTTGCCCATGATTGCCGCTTCGGTCAATACGCGGGTTGTTTCCTGGAAGGAAGCCGCGGAAATGAATGAATCGGTGGAAAGCGACGCCTTGGTAATACCCAGCAGTAGATACTCGTAAATTGCCGGCTTTTTGCCTGCGGATACCAGCTTGTCGTTGACCTGCAGCACTTCGGAGCGCTCGACCTGCTCCCCGATGATGAACTCCGAGTCACCGATATCCACGATTTGCACGCGACGCAACATCTGCCGCACGATGACTTCGATGTGCTTGTCGTTGATCTTCACGCCCTGCAGGCGATAGACATCCTGTACTTCGTCGGTGATATAGCGTGCCAGCGCCTCGACGCCGAGCAGGCGCAGGATGTCGTGCGGATCGGCCGGACCGTCGACGATGACTTCACCCTTGTTGACCACCTGGCCGTCGTGCGCCATCACGTGCTTGTCCTTCGGGATCAGATATTCGTGTGCAACCGCATCTGGATCGGTGATCACCAGACGTTGCTTTCCCTTGGTGTCCTTGCCGAAAGAGACCGAACCCGTAACTTCCGCGAGCACGCCCGCATCTTTGGGTGACCGTGCCTCGAACAGCTCAGCCACTCGCGGCAGACCCCCGGTGATGTCACGGGTCTTGGACGTTTCCTGCGGAATGCGCGCCAGCACTTCGCCCACACCGACTTGCTGGCCGTCCTTCACCGTAATCACCGAATGGATCTGGAAGGTGATATTGACCGGCAGGTCGGAGCCGGGCAGCTTCACCTCCCTGCCCTTGTCGTCAATCAGTTTTACGCTGGGGCGCAAACCCTTGACCTGGGCCGAGCCACGGCGTTTGGGATCGATCACGACGAGGGTGGAGAGCCCGGTCACATCGTCGATCTGACGCGCCACGGTGACGCCTTCCTCCACATTGTCGAACTTCACACGGCCGGCATACTCGGTAATGATCGGCCGGGTATGCGGGTCCCAGGTCGCGAGCACTTTGCCAGCCTTGACAGGGTTTCCGTCCGCAACCAGCAGGGTCGCGCCATAAGGCACCTTATGACGTTCCCGCTCCCTGCCATTGTCGTCGAGGATCAGCACCTCGCCGGAACGCGATATGGCTATCTGCTCGCTGCGCGCATTGGTGACGTAGCGCATCAGCGGCGAGTATCGCGCCGAGCCATTGGACTTGGATTCGATCTGGCTCGCCACAGCAGTACGTGATGCCGCACCGCCGATGTGGAATGTTCGCATCGTCAACTGCGTGCCCGGTTCCCCGATGGACTGCGCCGCGATTACGCCAACCGCTTCGCCGACGTTTACCATCTGGCCGCGGCCCAGATCGCGTCCGTAACATTGGGCGCACAATCCGTAGCGGGTATCGCAGGTAAGCGGCGTGCGCACCTTGACTTCGTCGATGCTGCGGGCCTCGATCTGCTCCACCGCCTCTTCGTCCAACAGCATGCCCGCCGAAAAGATGACCTGGCTGCTCTCCGGATCGATGACGTCATTTGCCGCAACACGGCCGAGGATACGATCGCGCAAGGGCTCGACCACTTCACCGCCTTCGATCAGCGCTTTCATCGCCACGCCCTGCGTCGTGCCGCAATCATCCTCGATGACCACCAGATCCTGGGTCACGTCGACCAGGCGTCGCGTCAGGTAACCGGAATTCGCCGTCTTCAACGCGGTATCGGCAAGGCCCTTGCGCGCGCCATGAGTCGAGATGAAGTACTGCAGCACGTTCAGGCCCTCGCGGAAATTCGCGGTGATCGGCGTTTCGATGATCGAACCGTCGGGCTTGGCCATCAGACCGCGCATTCCGGCAAGCTGGCGAATTTGCGCTGCAGAACCCCGCGCCCCTGAATCGGCCATCATGTAGATGGCATTGAACGATTCCTGGGACATCGGATTGCCCTTCTTGTCCTTCATCTGCGCCCATTCATCCTTCTTGGAATCCCATTCCATCACGGGCTCCTGGCCGAGGCGCTCCATCATCGCCTTGGCGACCATGTCGCCGGCACGGCCCCAGATATCCACCACTTTGTTGTACCGCTCGCCCTGGGTGACCAGGCCGGACGTATATTGCGACTCGATGTCCTGCACTTCTTTTTCCGCAGCGGCGATCAGCTGCCCTTTCTCCGGCGGAATTTCCATGTCGTCCACGCAAATCGAGAGACCGGCGCGCGTCGCATAAGTAAAGCCCGTATACATCAGCTTGTCGGCGAAGATCACCGTTTCACGCAGGCCGCAACGGCGAAAACCGGCGTTGATCAACCTGGAGATTTCCTTCTTCTTGAGTGCCTTGTTGATCAGCTCGAACGGCAGCCCGGGCGGAAGGATCTCGGATAGCAATGCACGGCCGACCGTAGTGTCGTAGCGATTGATCTTCTCGGTTACGTTGCCTTCTGCGTCCTTCTGCAGTTCCTTGATGCGCACCAGAACCCGCGCATGAAGCTCGGCCTGCCTGTTGTCATAGGCCCGTTGCACTTCCGCCACGTCACTGAAAATCATGCCTTCGCCACGCGCGCCTATTTTCTGGCGTGTCATGTAATAGAGGCCAAGTACGATGTCCTGCGACGGCACGATGATCGGCTCGCCGTTCGCGGGCGACAGGATGTTGTTGGTCGACAGCATCAGCGTGCGCGCTTCCATCTGCGCTTCCAGCGACAACGGCACGTGGACCGCCATCTGGTCGCCGTCGAAGTCGGCGTTGAACGCCGCACAAACCAGCGGATGCAGCTGGATGGCCTTGCCTTCGATCAACACCGGCTCGAACGCCTGGATTCCCAGACGATGCAACGTGGGTGCGCGGTTCAGCATTACCGGATGTTCGCGAATGACGTCTTCCAGGATGTCCCAGACCACCGGGTTCTCGTTCTCGACCTCGCGCTTGGCTGCCTTGATGGTGCCGGCAATGCCCATGATCTCGAGCTTGTGGAAAATGAAGGGCTTGAACAATTCCAGCGCCATTTTCTTCGGCAGGCCGCATTGATGCAGCTTGAGCTGGGGACCGACCACGATTACCGAACGGCCGGAGTAGTCGACGCGCTTGCCCAGCAGGTTCTGGCGGAAACGCCCGCCCTTGCCCTTGATCATGTCGGCGAGCGACTTCAGTGGGCGCTTGTTGGCGCCCGTCATCGCCTTGCCGCGTCGACCGTTGTCGAGCAGGGAATCCACCGCCTCCTGCAACATGCGCTTTTCGTTGCGCACGATGATTTCCGGGGCTTTGAGTTCCAGCAGGCGCTTCAACCGGTTGTTGCGGTTGATGACTCGGCGATACAGGTCGTTGAGGTCGGAGGTCGCGAAGCGGCCGCCATCCAGCGGCACCAGCGGGCGCAGCTCCGGCGGCAGTACAGGCAGCACTTCCATCACCATCCAGTCGGCCTTGATGCCCGACTTCTGGAAGCCTTCCATCACCTTCAGGCGCTTGGCGATTTTCTTGATCTTGGTTTCGGAATCCGTCGCTTCCAGATCCTTGCGCAGCGTGTCTATCTCCTTGTTCAGATCGAGGTGGCGCAACAATTCGCGCACACCTTCTGCGCCCATGGCAGCCTGGAATTCGTCACCGAATTCCTCGACCTTCTCGATGTAGGAATCTTCCGAGAGCAGGTCGCCGCGCTTCATCGGCGTCATGCCCGGATTGGTCACCACGAATGCTTCGAAATAGAGCACGCGCTCGATGTCGCGCAATGTCATATCGAGCACCATGCCGAGGCGGCTCGGCAGGCTCTTCAGGAACCAGATGTGCGCCACCGGCGAGGCCAGTTCGATGTGGCCCATGCGCTCGCGACGCACCTTGGACAGCGTGACTTCCACGCCGCACTTTTCGCAGATGACGCCGCGGTGCTTGAGGCGCTTGTACTTTCCACACAGGCACTCGTAGTCCTTTACGGGGCCGAAAATCTTGGCGCAGAACAGGCCATCGCGCTCCGGCTTGAACGTCCGGTAGTTGATGGTTTCGGGTTTCTTCACTTCCCCGTAGGACCACGAACGGATTTTTTCGGGCGACGCCAGACCGATCTTGATGGCGTCGAACTCTTCTTCCTGGGTGACTTGCTTGAACAAATCGAGCAAAGCTTTCATTCACGACTCCTTAGCAGTGGGGATGGGCTACTGCCGGATTAATAACGGTCTAGGTCGATGTCGATCGCGAGCGAGCGGATTTCCTTCACCAGCACGTTGAAGGATTCCGGCATGCCGGCGTCGATCTTGTGTTCGCCCTTGACGATGTTTTCGTACACTTTGGTGCGACCGCCCACATCGTCGGACTTGACGGTGAGCATTTCCTGCAGCGTGTACGCGGCGCCATAGGCCTCCAGCGCCCAAACTTCCATTTCGCCGAAGCGCTGTCCGCCGAACTGCGCCTTGCCGCCCAGCGGCTGCTGGGTGACCAGCGAGTACGGACCGGTGGAACGCGCGTGCATCTTGTCGTCGACCAGGTGATGCAGTTTGAGGATGTGCATATAACCCACGGTGACGGTCCGGTCGAAACTTTCGCCGGTGCGTCCATCGAATAATGTCACCTGACCCGACTTGGGCAGGCCCGCGAGTTCGAGCATGGTCTTGATTTCCTCTTCGGTCGCCCCGTCGAATACCGGGGTGGCGAAAGGCACGCCGGACTGCAGGTTCGTGGCGAGATCGATCACCTCTTCGTCGGACAACAGGCTCAGATCCTCAGCCTTGCCGCTCGAGTTGTAGATCAGCGTAAGCGCCTTGCGCAGGTCGGCGATCTTCGCCTGCGCCTTCAGCAATTCGCCGATGCGCTTGCCCAGTCCCTTCGCGGCCCAGCCGAGGTGCGTCTCCAGAATCTGGCCGACGTTCATCCGCGACGGCACGCCGAGCGGATTGAGCACGATATCCACCGGGGTACCGTCCGCCATGTGCGGCATATCCTCGATCGGTGTGATCTTGGAGATGACGCCCTTGTTGCCGTGGCGTCCGGCCATCTTGTCTCCGGGTTGCAATCGCCGCTTGACCGCCAGATAAACCTTGACCATCTTCTGCACGCCCGGCGGCAGTTCGTCGCCGCTGGTCAGCTTGCGCTTCTTTTCTTCGAAGGCCGCGTCAAACGACTTGCGCGTCTGCTCCAGGCCTTCCTGCAGTTGCTCGAGCTGCTGGGCGGCCTCTTCGTTGGACAGACGGATATCGAACCAGTGATACCGATCGATATCGACCAGGTAGGCCTTGGTGATTTTGGTGCCTTTCGCCAGTTTCTTCGGACCACCATTCGCGGTCTTGCCAGTCAGCAGGCGTTCGATACGGCCGAAGGCGTCGTCCTCGACGATGCGCAACTGGTCGGCCAGGTCCTTTTTGTAGCGTTTGAGTTCATCGTCGATGATCTGGGCAGCGCGCTTATCGCGCTCGATGCCTTCGCGAGTGAACACCTGAACGTCGATCACCGTGCCGGACATGCCCGAGGGCACGCGCAGCGAGGTGTCCTTCACATCGGAGGCTTTCTCGCCGAAGATTGCGCGCAGCAGCTTTTCTTCCGGGGTCAGCTGGGTCTCGCCCTTCGGCGTGACCTTGCCCACCAGCACGTCGCCCGCTTCAACTTCTGCGCCGATGGCGACAATGCCCGACTCGTCCAGCCGCGCCAGCATGCCTTCCGACAGATTGGAAATGTCGCGCGTGATTTCTTCCGGCCCGAGCTTGGTATCGCGTGCCACCACCGACAGTTCTTCGATGTGGATCGAAGTAAAGCGGTCTTCGGCGACGACCCGCTCCGAGATCAGGATCGAATCCTCGAAGTTATAGCCGTTCCAGGGCATGAACGCGACCAGCAGGTTCTGTCCGAGCGCCAGTTCGCCGACGTCGGTGGACGCGCCGTCCCCCACGACATCACCGCGTTCGATTTTGTCGCCGACTTTGACGATCGGCCGTTGATTGATGTTGGTATTCTGGTTGGAGCGTGTGTACTTGACCAGGTTGTAGATATCCACCCCGACTTCGCCCGCCGAGGTTTCCTCATCGTTTACGCGAATCACGATACGCGAAGCGTCCACGTAGTCGACCACTCCGCCACGCAACGCCTGCACGGCGGTGCCGGAATCCACCGCGACAGTGCGCTCGATGCCGGTACCGACCAGAGGTTTCTCTGCGCGCAGGCAAGGCACGGCCTGGCGCTGCATGTTCGACCCCATCAGTGCACGGTTGGCGTCGTCATGCTCGAGGAAGGGAATCAGCGAAGCAGCGACCGACACGATCTGCGAAGGCGCCACGTCCATATATTCCACGCGATCGCCGGTCGCCAGCATGAATTCATTCTGAGAACGGCAAGAGACCAACTCGTCCAGCAGCTTGCCTTTTTTGTCCATGGCAGCATTGGCCTGGGCGATGACGTACTTGCCTTCCTCGATCGCCGACAAAAATTCGATGTCGTCGGTCACGCGGCCATTGACTACTTTGCGATACGGCGTTTCGAGAAACCCATACTCGTTGGTGCGGGCATAAAGCGCCAGCGAGTTAATCAGGCCGATGTTCGGGCCTTCCGGTGTCTCGATCGGGCAGACCCGGCCGTAATGGGTCGGATGCACGTCGCGCACTTCGAAGCCTGCCCGCTCGCGGGTCAGGCCGCCCGGTCCAAGTGCGGATACGCGGCGCTTGTGGGTGATCTCGGATAGCGGATTGGTCTGGTCCATGAACTGCGACAACTGGCTGGACCCGAAGAATTCACGCACCGCCGCGGAAACGGGTTTGGCATTGATCAGATCGTGCGGCATCAGGTTTTCCGACTCGGCTTGGGACAGACGCTCCTTGACCGCGCGCTCGACCCTGACCAGACCGGCGCGGAACTGATTCTCCGCCAGTTCACCGACGGATCGCACGCGGCGATTGCCGAGGTGATCGATGTCATCGATTTCGCCGCGCCCGTTGCGCAGGTCGATCAGAATCTGTATGACCGAAATAATGTCCTCGTTCGATAGCGTGCCCGGACCGGTCAGCTCATCACGGCCGACGCGGCGGTTGAATTTCATCCGGCCCACAGCGGAGAGGTCGTAGCGCTCCCCCGCGTAAAACAGGCCATTGAACAACGTGCGAACGGCGTCCTCGGTCGGCGGTTCCCCCGGGCGCATCATGCGATAGATCGCCACCTGCGCAGCCAGCTGGTCGGTGGTTTCATCGGTGCGCAGGGTCTGCGAGATGTACGGACCCTGATCCAGATCGTTGGTATAGATGGTATCGATCGTATCCACGCCGGCTTCGACGATCTTCTTCAGCAGGTCTTCCGTCACCTCATCGTTCGCATTGGCGACGATCTCCCCGGTCTCCTTGTTGACCAGGCCATGTCCCAATGTGCGTCCGATCAGGAAATCCTCTGCAACCGTGATCTTGCTCAAGCCAGCCTGCTCCATCTCGCGCACGTGTTTGACCGTAATGCGCTTGTCCTTCTGGACGATCAGCTTGCCCTGTTTGGTGACGATGTCGAAACGTGCCGTTTCGCCGCGCAGGCGATCCGGCTTGAGTTCGAACTGAATGCCCCTCTTCGAGAGATGGAAGGTGTCCATCATGAAAAAGCCGGCCAGGATCTGTTCCGGGGTGTAGCCGATCGCCTTCAGCAGAATAGTCGCCGGCATTTTGCGCCGACGATCGACGCGGAAATACAGGTAATCCTTCGGATCGAACTCAAAATCCAGCCACGAGCCGCGGTAGGGAATGATGCGCGCCGAGAACAACAGCTTGCCGGAAGAGTGCGTCTTGCCGCGGTCGTGCTCGAAGAACACACCGGGCGAGCGGTGCAGTTGCGACACGATGACGCGCTCGGTTCCGTTGATGACGAAAGAGCCGGTGGTCGTCATGAGCGGAATCTCGCCCATGTAAACCTCCTGCTCCTTGACTTCCTTGATGGTCGGCTTGGCTGCTTCCTTGTCCATGATCGTCAAACGCACCTTGGCGCGCAACGGGGCGGCAAAGGTCAAACCGCGCTGCTGGCATTCCTTAACATCGAACGGCGGAATGCCGAGCTGGAAGCTGACGAAATCGAGGCGCGCGTTGCCGGAGTGGCTCGCGATCGGGTAGATCGACTGGAATGCCGCCTGCAGCCCCTGGGTTTTGCGCTTGTCCGGATGCACATCCGCCTGCAGAAACTGCGCGTAGGAATTGATCTGGGTTGCCAGCAGATAAGGTACGGGCAACACGCTCGCGCGTTTGGCGAAACTCTTGCGAATGCGCTTTTTTTCGGTGAAGGAATAAGCCATGACATCTCCGATTCACGGCAGCGGCGGCAAACCGCACGCTGCGTTCATCGACTGGTGTTTGGCGTGGTGGTTGGCCTCTACCAACCGCTGGCTGACGACGAACGGGAACCCGCTCATCCGACCATACCTGTCTTCTGCAGTCGCTTCAGAAGACAAAGAAAAACCGTATTGGGGTTTTTCTTTGGCCTCTCCATATCCGCCCGTGAGGCGGGAGAAGGCTGGCGGCCGAAACCGCCAGCATTCGAAAGTGCCTTGATTACTTGATTTCCGCCTTGCCGCCTGCGTCTTCGAGTTGCTTTTTGATGTCTTCGGCATCCTTCTTCGGGATCGCTTCCTTGACCGGTTTCGGCGCACCGTCCACCAGATCCTTGGCTTCCTTCAGCCCGAGCCCGGTGACCGCACGAACCACCTTGATCACGTTGACTTTGTTGTCGCCGGAAGAGTTGAGAATGACCGTGAACTCGGTCTTTTCTTCTGCGGCAGCGGCACCACCACCAGCGGCGGGTGCGGCCACGGCGACCGCGGCCGCAGCCGCGGAAACGCCGAACTTTTCTTCCATATCCTTGATGAGTTGGGAAATCTCGAGAACGGTCAGATTCGAAATCTTCTCGAGAATGTCAGCTGTTGCAGTTGCCATGAAGTTTCTCCTGGAATTCTGAAAATGTTGAGTCGCGGAATCGCTTTATGCAGCCTGTCTCTCTTTTTGATCCCTGACTGCAGCCACGGTACGCACGAATCTGGCAGGTACTTCATTGAGCGTCTGCACAAATTTGGCGATCGGTGCCTGCATGGTGCCCAGGAGTTTCGCCAGCAATTCCTCGCGGCTGGGCATGGTGGCCAGGGTCGCGACCTGTTTGGGGGTCATGACCTGGCCAGGCATCGCGCCAGCCTTGATGACGAACTTTTCGTTCGCCTTGGCGAATTCGTTGAGCACCTTCGCCGCCGCCACCGCATCAGTGGAAATTCCATACGCGAGCGGGCCGACCATATGCGCGGCCAAACTCTCGAACGGCGTGCCGGTAACGGCGCGGCGTGCCAAGGTATTCTTGAGAACCCGGAGGTACACGCCGGCATTACGGGCTTTCGCGCGCAACGCAGTCATGTCACCGACTTCGAGGCCGCGGTATTCGGCGAGCACGATGGATTGCGCATCCGCAACCTTCGCACCGATTTCCGCCACTGCCGCTTTCTTGTCGTCTAGATTGAGACTCAAAGGTCATCCCTCCTAAAGTTGAACAAGAGGCCACTTACCGAAGTAATCGGCCTCACCCTTCAGACATAGCGACCTTCGATCCAGGAGCCGACCACAACAACCCATCTGCCCGAAACCTGTTTCGTGGGTACGCCATCTGCGTAGGACGTCGCGTGTCCTGCCCGTCGACGATTAAATCCTTGCGGATTCCTACGGTCTTTGACGGCCCCGGCCGTTTAACTTTCGGCAGCCGGGTCCCAAAGTTCTTTACTGAGCGTCCACAGGTTTCCCTGGTCCGCAACCCCTACTGGGTGGCCAGGCTTCCCTGGTCCACCCTTACCCCCGGACCCATGGTGCTGGAGACCGAGATCTTTTTTAAATAGATACCCTTAGTACTTCCCGGGCGTGCTTTGTTCACTGCATCGATCAAGGCCAGGAAATTTTCCTTGAGCGCGTCTTCGGTGAAGGAAGCCCGGCCGATGGTGCACTGGACAATACCCGCCTTGTCTGCACGATATTGCACCTGGCCGGCCTTGGCATTCTTGACCGCTTCTGCAACGTTCGGAGTGACCGTACCGACCTTCGGGTTGGGCATCAGACCGCGCGGTCCCAGCACCTGGCCCAATTGGCCGACCACGCGCATGGCGTCCGGCGTAGCGATCGCGACATCGAAGTCGATCTTTCCCGCTTTGACCTGGGCAGCCAGATCCTCAAACCCGACAATGTCGGCACCGGCATCCTTCGCAGCCTGCGCCTTGTCACCCTGGGCAAACACGGCCACACGCACGATTTTGCCCGTGCCTTTGGGCAGCACGATCGCGCCACGCACGGTCTGGTCCGACTTCTTGGCGTCGATGCCGAGATTGATGGCAACGTCGATCGATTCGTTGAATTTCGCGCTGGCGCCCTCCTTGACGAGCTTGATCGCATCGGCAACCGGATAAGTCTTGTCGCGATCGATTTTGGTCCGCAAAGCCTTGGTTCGCTTGGATATATAAGCCATCTCAGAACGCCTCCACGTCTACGCCCATGCTGCGGGCACTTCCCGCTACCGTACGCATGGCCGCTTGCAGGTCGGCGGCGGTCAAATCGGGCGTCTTCTGCTTCGCAATCTGCTCGACCTGGGCACGCGTCAACCTGCCCACTTTATTGGTGTTCGGGGTCGCGCTGCCCTTTTCGATCTTGGCCGCCTTGCGGATCAGCACCGATGTGGGCGGTGTCTTGATGATGAAAGTGAAGCTCTTGTCCGCGAAGGCCGTGATCACCACCGGCAGCGGAAGGCCGGGCTCGACGCCCTGCGTCTGCGCATTGAACGCTTTGCAGAATTCCATGATGTTCAGGCCGCGCTGGCCGAGTGCCGGCCCGATGGGCGGACTCGGGTTGGCCTTGCCTGCAGGGACCTGCAGCTTGACGAAACCGACAATTTTCTTGGCCACGTAAAACTCCTCTAGAGAGTGGGTGCTAGCGCATGCTTTTTCAAGGCACGCTCCCCGTTAAAAAAACAGCCTAAGCCTTCTCGACCTGGCTGAAATCCAGCTCCACAGGCGTGGCACGCCCGAAGATGGATACCGATACCCGCAACTTGTTCTTGTCGTAATTGACTTCCTCGACGGAACCGTGGAAATCCGTGAACGGACCTTCTTTCACGCGCACCGCCTCGCCCATTTCGAACAGCACCTTCGGCTTGGGCTTTTCCACGCCCTCCTGAATCTGGTGCAGGATCGCCTGGACTTCCTTTTCGCTGATCGGAGGCGGACGCCGTCCCGGGGCACCGCCCACAAAACCGGTTACCTTTGCCGTGTTCTTCACCAGGTGCCAGGTCTCATCGGACATTTCCATTTCGACGAGGACGTAGCCCGGAAAGAACTTGCGCTCGCTGATATTCTTCTGGCCGCTTTTCATTTCAACCACTTCCTCGACCGGGACCAGGATCTGGCCGAACTGGTCTTCCATCCCGGCCCGGGATATGCGTTCGACCAGCGCACGCTGAACGCTTTTTTCGAAGCCCGAATAGGCGTGCACCACATACCATTTCTTGGACATCACGCCCCCGGCCCCATCAAGAATTTCACGCCCCAAACCAGGAGCGCGTCCACGATCCAGAGAAATATGGCCATCACCAGCACGAAAGCCAGCACCATGCCGGTGGTCTGTACGGTTTCCTTGCGCGAGGGCCAGACGACCTTTTTGGTCTCTACAACGGATTCCTGGGCGAATACGAAGAACTCGCGGCCCGGCGCGGTCGTCCATGCGACGAGCGCGGCTGCCACCAGGCCGGCCAGCACCGAAGCAACGCGCAGAATGGTCGCGCTATCCTTCAGCAAATAAAAACCGGCGATGCCCGCGACAACCAGCAATACTGCCAGTACCAGCTTGATCTTGTCTGCCATCTAGGAACCTTATTCAGCGACCTTCCAAACGCCAACCCGCAACCTCGGCTCTTAAATAAATCCCGGTTGCGGGTTGTCGGGTGGCAGGCCAGGAGGGTCTCGAACCCCCAACCTTCGGTTTTGGAGACCGACGCTCTGCCAATTGAGCTACTGGCCTTCCGATTCGATGGGACGCTGCCCGCGCCCCGGCTTTAAACTACCTTTTATTCCAGTATTTTGGCGACGACGCCGGCGCCCACGGTACGGCCGCCTTCGCGAATGGCAAAGCGCAAGCCCTCTTCCATCGCAATGGGCTGGATCA
>WNFI01264563.1_pt1 | contig 16585 bp, 17 predicted proteins | sample 5400471 | NCBI WGS metagenome assembly WNFI01 (sample SAMN13153348, study PRJNA577476) | soil metagenome | isolation source: 100 cm saprolite on Douglas fir-dominated hillslope | place: USA:California | collected 2013-09-17 | reverse complement strand
TAAAAGCCATGCACGGGCGCCTTGATCCTGGCAATCGCCTCCGCCGTTTCCGGTCCGGTTCCATAGAAGACGAACGCGGCTGCCAAACCCGGCCGATTCGTGGCGAAGCGGAACGACTGCCCGCCGCCCCAGCAGAAACCGGCCACCGCGACCTTGCCGTTTGCCGCCGGCAGTTTGCTGACATAGTCCGCCACCGCATTCAGATCCGCCGTGATCATGTCATCAGCAACAGCGAGCCGATCAACAGGAATGGTTTCATTCAGTCTCCTCAAAGAGAGCCGGTTTCCCCGGTCCCTGGCCATCCAAGCCTGGCAGCAAATCTTACTTGCACCTTACCTGCATAAGCAGTGCGCGGACGTTTCCATCTTGGCACCAAACGAGGAATTCGACCGCAAGACCGCCCGGTTCCGAAAACGTTGCCCATCACCGGGGCGGGACCAAGCTGGGATCGATCCCCGAGCTGGAGGAATCATGATGCGCCGAGCCATGAACATAGTCCTGGTCACACTCCTCCTCGCGGCGATGCCCCTGATCGCTTCATCACGGCGCAGAGCGGTCGAGCCACCCACCAACCTGATTCAGCCGATCGCCGTAGCGGACCGCTACAGCCTCGCGCAGAGTGCCACGCTGACGGTCGCCGCACCCGGCGTGCTCGGCAATGACACGCTCGGCGGCGCCTCGATCTTCAGCTACGGCGCGTCGTCCGGGTCCGAACAGACCACCCTCGGCCAGTCGACGCCGACCGCGCAAAGCGGGACCGTCAAGCTCAACGCGGACGGTGGGTTCACCTACACTCCAGCCGGCGGCTTCAGCGGCACCGATACCTTCGTTTACCTCGTCAAGAACAGCGCGGGCAGTTCGACCGCTACGGTCACGGTCGTCGTCTCTCCCCTTCCGGTCGCGGTGAACGACATGTTCAACGCCTCCAAGAACACGGTGCTGAGTATTTCCGGGCCGGGTGTCCTCGGTAACGACACGCTCAACGGCGCAACGATCCTCAGTTACGGAGCTTCGACCGGCGCCGAGCAGACGTCGCTTGGAAACAGCACGTCGACGGCGCAAGGCGGCTCGGTTACGCTCAACGCGGGCGGCGATTTCACCTACAACCCAGCGCCCAACTTCGCCGGCAACGACACCTTCCGGTACACCATTCACAACGCCGTTGGAAGCGCGACGGGAACCGTCACGATCAACGTGATGGCGCCGACATCACCCGGCAACGCCGACTTCTTCGTCACCTCGCCCGGCTTCTTCTACACATTCGAAGGCATCGCCGACGCCAACCCCGAGCTCACACTGGTTCGAGGAAGGACCTACACCTTCCAGATCAACACCGATGCCATTCATCCCTTCGAGATCCTCAACGCTCCTAACGGCGCGGTGTTGAACAACAACACCTCTTCGGGCGTGCTGACGTTCATTGTTCCGAATACTCCCGGAACCTACCAGTACATTTGCTCCATTCACGGATTCGGGAACACGATCAACACGACGCCCTGACGTTGACATTGCGTTGTACGATGACGGCCCGTGAAGGCTGATCCGTCGCGAGCGGCTCTGTGGCTGCTGCCGGTAGCGGCGGTCGTCGTCGCCGCGGCATCGCTGGCGCACTCCTTTCGATGGTGACCGGAAGCGTGGCCCAGGCAGCGGTCATGGCCTCGATCCTGTTCTCGGTTGGCGGTGCAGTGCTCATGGGCTGGGCCGTCGCGAACCTGCCTTCCGGAAACGCGATCGGAGCGCGGAACGCGATCGTGCTGATGGCTCTGCAACCCTATCTCCTGGCAGACGCCCATGTCCGAAACGCGAACGCGGAGCTCGCCGCCTTGTCGCTTTTGCCTGCCGTTCTGGTCGGTGCGATGTCGATCGATGCCCGGAAACGGTTCTGGTGGACGACCTGGGGGCTGTCAGCCGTGATCCTGGCGCACAACCTGACGGCCCTGGTAGCGATGGCCCTGTTGCTGGGGATTGGGATCTTCGTCCATCGATCAATTCGCGCTCTGTTACCGCTGACGGGCGGCATCGTCGCCGCGCTCGGCGTCACCGCGTTCTTCTGGTGGCCGGCCATGATCCTCCGCCCGCTCATGCGTAGTCAGGATCTACTGCAAGGGAAGTTCGACTTCCATCGCCAGTTTCCGCCGCCCGCGGAGCTCGCGTCCACCCGCGCCTTCTACTCCGGTGGATGGCTGAACCTCGTGCTGGTGATTCTTCTGCTCGTCGCGGCGGTCACGCTGCCCAGGGATGACGGACGCGCCCAGCGAGCACTGCGTGCTTGTGTGATTGCCGTCGGCGTGATGATCTGCCTTCTCCTCCGGGTCAGCACGCCCCTCTGAACGCCATGCCCACTCTTCTGAGCGCCCCGCGATTGCCATGGAGCGCTCTCCCATCGTTCGAGGAACAACTAACCCCCGATCGTGTACGAGCCACAGGGATTCGGACGACGGTTTACGACGAGTATCTGCCGACCAATGCCGACCCTCGGCTCATGTCGATCGGAAGAGAGCCGCTCGTTGGCGTCAGTCGCGGACTCTCCGCACGAGTACTGCCGGCGAGCGGCGGCAGCGCACACATCGCTGTCGACGGTGGCGGAGGAATCGTCCTCTTTCGGCGCTGGGCGTACCCGGTTTGGTCGGTCACGATCGATGACCGGGCGGCGACCGTCATTCCCGCACCAGGAGGCGTCGTGGCGGTGCAGGTCCCACCCGGCCGGCATGACGTCCTACTCTCCCTAGTCGAGCCGGCCGCTCGAACGGTCGCAAAAATCATCAGCAGTCTGACGTTGGCGTTCCTCGGTGGCGTTGCAGTCTGGGTCCGCCGCCGAACGGGTGCAGACCAACCGCCGGCCGATTCGATCTGAGACAAGTCCTTCACAGCGCTGGGAAGACCGCTTTGCCGGCTCTCGTTTCCAGCCTTCGACTGTTGCTGATCTCGCCGTCATAGGAGCCCTCGATGCCCAACAAGATCCTCCGTTTCGTAGCACTCGTCGCGGTCGCAGTCCTTTCACTACCATCTGTCTACGCGACCTGTGGCGGCGGTGGAGGTGGCGGCATGGGCGGGATGATGCCGCGCGGCGGCTATACCGGCACGAACGGACAGGGCGGCAATGCGAAACCGCGGGCGTATTTCGTGCCCTGGAAGGTGCTGACCACGGAGGAGCCTCCACTTGCGACACCCATCGTTCTCTACTGGTTCCCGGCAACGGCCGCCGGGATGCAGACCGGCGACCTCACGACATCGCGCATGCTGACGCTTTTCTCGGCGCAATGCGTCGGAATGCAGCTCGTCCGGCCCGATGACGCCGCCACGATCGATCAATGGGGCGTGACCGGCAAGCTGCCGACCGCCCTGCTCGTCAGCGACGGCAAAGCGATCGCCCATGTCGATGCCAAGGAAGGACTCCTGACGCTCTCGGACGTCGAGAACATGGTCCACCATGAGCTGTGGGTGCGAGAGACCAGTCTCGAGTCCGATCTCGCTGATGCAAAGAAGAAGGCCTCCGCGGGCGACCGCGATGGCGCGATCAACCTCTATCGAAAGGTGTGGGAGCAGCGTTGCATCGCACCGTCCAAGGGCCGCGACGCGCAAAAAGCGCTCGGCCGCCTCGGCGTTCAGGTGGCGGACGATGGACTCCGCGCCGCTGATCCGGTGATCACGCTCGAGATGAACCAGCGAATGACTGCGGCCATGGATCGCGCCTTTGCCGCGGAGCTCACCGGCAACTACACCCGCGCTCGCTCGCTCTATCTGGCAGCGTCGAAGATCGATCCCGCCGATCCGGTCCCGCCACGCTTCCTCGGCGAGCTTTATCGCCATGAGACAGGCGAATGGACGTTGGCGCGGACGACCTTCGAGCGCTTGCTGACCATGCAGCCCGATCCCCTCTCCCGTGCGGTCGCCCTCCACGGCCTCGGCAAAATGACCATTCATATGGGCGACTCGACGAAAGGCCTCGAGCTCTTCCATCAGTCGATCGCCGCCTATCCTCTGGCCCTCACCTACCGCAATCTCGCCGTCTATTGGAACTCCGAGCGCCGGCGCGACCAGGCCGACGCCTACGTCAAGAAGGCCCTGGCCCTCGACCCGGACGACCCGTACAACCTCGTCTTCGCCGCGACCTACTTGGCCGACAGCGGCCGACGCCAGGAAGCTCTTCAGATCGCTCAGAAGAACGAGAACCTCTTAAGCGCGTCGTATAACCTCGCCGCGATCTACGCGCTCCTTGGCAACAAGGGCAAGGCGATGGAGTTGCTCCGGCGCCATTTCTACAAGTACGAGCGCTTTAATGACGTGCGGGCCATGGAGATGTGGGAAGCCAGGGTCGACTATGTCTTCGCCTCGATGAAGGATGATCCGGCCTTCGTGAAGCTGACCGCCATGGCCAGGTAGCGGTTGAAGTTGGACGAATGATGCCCGGCTTTTCTCTCGTCCAATCCAGCTCACCCCCGCAACTTGATCTCCTCCAACTCGTACCACCTTGCATGAGAATCCTCGCCGCCGCCCTTCTGGCCGCTCTGACCCTGACCCCGACGACACATCCGATGTCGGTCGTCGTGGCGGGCGACTCCGTCGCACATGGTCAGGGCGATGAATCGGGTCGCGGGCTGGCGCGTGACATCGACGTCGAGCTCGAGCGGCTCGGGATCGCGCATATGGCATCCGCCGATATCGCGATCAGCGGTTCCAGGACATCGCAACTGGCAGCCCGCCTCCGCTTATCGCGTATGACGGAGCTGGCTCGGCATGCCGACGCGGTCATCGTCTCCATCGGCGGCAACGATCTGTTCGGCGACAAGATGGCGCGGTTTCTGACGGGCATCGCGCCTTCGTTGATGATGGAGGTGACGCTCAGCCGGATCTAGTCGATCGTCGACTCGTTGCATCATCTCAACGGCCGCGCGCGGGTGATCCTCGTCGGCCTTTATGATCCCTACCGCCAACCCAGTCTCGATGCCTGGGTGACGTGCTGGAACGCCAGGCTGCTGGAACGCTTCAGCGGCGACACACGGGTGACCGTGGTCGTGATTGCCGATCTCTTCACCCACCGCGACCGTCTCAGCCCGATCGACCACTTCCATCCCTCCGCCGACGGTTACGCGCGCATCGCACGACGCATCGCGGAGACGTTGTAAGCCTTCACCAAAGCGAGGCCGAATCCCATTGATCTGCGCGAAGTTACACTCCCTTTCCCATCCTGCCCAGATCGGCCATCATCTTCGCCGCGACCGCGTCCGCGCTCTCGCGGTCTGGAAGATAACTGGCAAGCACGCTCGTACGGCCGTCGCGGAACTTGAGGGTGATTCCGCACGATGTCCCGCTTTGACCGGTGGTCGTGCCGTCGATCGATTCAATGGTCGTGGCGTCGTACGACGTCGTCGATCCCATTCCGAGCCATTCGCGGCGGACGCGGACCCCGCCAATGTCGACGCTGATGATGGATCGTCCCAGCAGGTAATCGATCGTGGAGGCGATGAACAGCAGATCGAGCACGATCAAGACGGCAGGAACGCCCCACGGTACCTGAAATCGGATCGTCGCTACGATCGCTCCATTCCAGATGGCCAGGAAGAGAAGGGACTTGAAGACGGCGCCGAACGTCTTGTTGGCGTGGATGCGAAACTCCTCCCCCCCGGTCGGCAACGGCGTGATGGTCACACCCGACGTGGGCGCGATCCCGCGATGCGAGGCCTCTTCGCGATGACGCTCCTGATGGACTGCGAATTCATGTCCGTCGACATGCTCGCCGGTGCCGAACACCGGCAACTCGAATTGCGCGCCATAGTCGACGCCGGGAAGCTCGGCGCTGGCGGTGAGACGCCACAGATATCGGTCGTACGAGTCGTGATCGTCGGTCGGTTGGGAGCCGGGCGGGGTGGCGAGCTCGAAGGGAACGCGAGTGCCGCCCGGGCTACGCATCGCCGCCGACGCATCCACCACGATCTCCTCGTCCCAGAGCACGGTCTCCGAGGTCGAGCGGTTCTTGCCCCTCCGTGTGGTGACGGCGTGAACGCTGGTGATGCGAAGGCGATAGCCATTCGCGGGCACGGCGTCCGCGTGCAACTCGATCTCGCCGCGGAACACCCGTCCCGGGACGATCGGAACGCTGCCGAGGTGGCAGATCGAGGCGCCGAACTTCAGGCCTCGCAGCGTTTGATAGATCGCCGCGATCAACAGGACCACGCCGACGAGCGGGAAGAGCAGAACGAACAGCACCATGCGATTCCCCTTCTGGAGCTCCGAGCCGATCGCGAGGAACGCCGCGGGGAAGGAGACGGCGTTCCAGATGATCGTGAAGACCCAGATGCCGATCATCGTCGCCTTGGTCGTGTCCTTCACGGACCCCCGCGCCCAATCCTCGCGCCACATCCAGGGCATCCCCGGATTCTGTGCTTTGAGGGTGTCCTGCTTCGCACTGGCGGTTGCGGCGTACCAAGCTCCGATGATGACCAGCAGGCCGACCAGCGTGAAGATCCCACCGACGATGAGCGGAACGATCGAGTCGGGCTTCGTTCGATATTCTTTGATTCCCTGCCAGAGAGCGAAGACGCCACCGAGCGCAAACAGCGATCCGAAAAGCGTCAGGCACCCAAAAGCGAATCGGCCGCTGACGCCGGGCTTCGCGGTCGACTGCTGTGATTGCATGCCGCTATGGTACGGGAAGGCGACTGGCCGTTGGTGATCCGTGATCAGTGATCATCCGTGATCAGTGATCAGTGATTCGTGATCGGTGGACACCGATCACTCGAACCCACTGATAACGATCACACGGAACCACCGATCACGGATCACCGATCACGGATCACCGATCACGAATCACCGATCAACTAGTGACGCCAAACGGATTCAGCGGTCCAGCGATCATGATCCCTGTGACCTTGAATTCGGATCGCGTCACCATGGCGGATCTCGTCGTACCGAATGCCGTTCCAGCGGGTCGCGCGCTCGTCATAATAGATGGACCGGCTACGGTGAACGCCGGAGTCGTCATAGTCGAGGTCGATGCGGTGACCGACCGGATCGACGAACGTCACGGTGCCCCAGAGATCGACCGGTTCGACCACGACGGCGTTGCCATATCCGCTGTGATAGTAGCCAACGTCAGCGGCACAGCCGCTGGCGATCAGGAATGCGGCAAGAACATAGGAAGCGTTTCTCATTCATGAGCTCCTTCAAACTACACAAGGAGTAATTGAGCAAGGATCGAACCAGTCTCGTGGCCCGGAAGCGACGTGATCTGTCGCTTACTGTCTGCGGCCGTCGAAGTCCCGGCGGATCGATTCCATCCTCCGGCGGTTGACCCCGAAATCGGAACGGCCGACTCGCGATGCCGAACGAAAGTGGATCGTCTTCGTGGCGTCGTCGAAGAGGAAGATGCCATCGTCGACAAACCGAAAGACCGCCGTTCGGAACTCGGCGCGGATGGAGTGGTCGTCAGCGGCAACGATCGTGGTGCGCGGCATCGATCGGAGGATGCCGAGGAGGTGGTTCATCGCCTCCTGGCGCGTCGAGGTGTAATGCAGCGGCGCGATGGCATGGGCGTCCGAGGCCATCGTGGACACGCAGTTTGGTGTATTCGGGCAGGGAGGAAGTGTCGTGATCGCGGCCATCAGGAGGGGCCTCCGAAGTACATCGGAGGGATCTTCTCATGAAGGGTTCGTCAATTGAAGGGGTCCTTCGCCGTCCTTCACCGCTCCCGCCCACCCCGCCGCCCCCGCGGTTGCGGCGGCACCTATGATGACAGTCGCGATGACAGTCGCGATGACAGTCATGGCGTCAGTTGGCGGAAGTCGTCTTCGTCACGCAGAGGATCCCAGGCCGGATCGATGTGAAGGATGCCGGGGCTGAGCAGCGATGGAATGGTGAGCAGGCGTTGAAGCGTGGCGATGGCCAGTTCCTTCTCGCCCACGGCGGCGTAGATCTTCGCCAGATCCAACGCCCGCTCGGGGCCGAAGATGGCGTCGCCTGCGATCGGTTGCAACTCCACTCCCCGCTGTCCCTCGGTGACGGCATTCGTGGCGTCGCCCAGGCCTGCGTAGGCCAGGCCGAGCGCGCTGTGCAGCCGGGCGTCGTCGGGCGCGCGTACTAGCTCGGCGTTGATCACCTGTCGGGCTGCCTCGTACGATTGCTTGGCCGCGTCGGCGTTGCCGCGTAGCACTTCCAGTTGGCCCACCAGAAGCTCCTTCGGCGCAAAGGCCTGTTCGACGTGAAGCTGGAGGAAGGATTGAACCTTCGTCGCCTTCAGAACCTTCATCGCTGAGTCGTAGTCCCGTGTGTAGAGCGCCTGCCGGAAGCGCATGCCGACCGTGGTCTCGTCGTCATTCAGCTTCATCCTGGCGAGCAGCAGCTTCACTGCCTCGGTCGTTCCCTTCATCCACTCCGTCTCCGCACGCCCGGCGTAGCCGTGTGGATCGCGTGGTGCCAGGGAGATGACCCGCTCGTACGTCGTGGCGGCATCCTCGAATCGACGCAGGGACAGATAGGTCTGCCCGATCTCGAGAAGCAGGCGACGGTTTTGCGGATCGAGCCGCTCGGCCGAGATGAGGTCCTCGAGGGCCTGATCGAAGTCACCCTTGCGCCGCCGCACGAAGCCGATCGCGGCCAGGAGCTCGGCGTTGTTGGGCATCGCTTTCCACGCCAACACGAGCTCGGCGCTGGCACGGTCATCGTCCCCGCTTCCCCAATACCAGAAGTACCCAAGGGCCATGTGAGCGAGCGGCAAATCGGGCTCGAGGGCGAGCGCGCGGTCGACCGCGGCGCGGGCCAGCTCGAGTCGCTGCGGCGAGCGATCGTAGCCGAGGTGAGCCAGGTAGCCATGAGCCATGGAGAGCCGGGCCAGGGCGGCGGCGCAGTGTGGATCGAGCTCGACCGCTCGCTCGAACCACTTCACCGTGTTCCGCGCGTCTGCCTCCGAGTAGGAACGGTTCGCCAGATCCTGGCCTCGAAGGTACGCCTCGTAGGCGGCAGCGTTCGCCGTGAGCGCGGCGCGCATTGCGGCCGCATCATCGACGGCGATCGGGATGCGGAGCTCGTGCAGAACCTGATCGGCGATCTCCGCCTGGAGCTTGAAGAGCTCCTTGAACGGACGATCGTACGGAGCGCTCCAGATGTGCCGGTCGTCAGCGGTTCGAATCAGGCGCAGCGTGAGGCGCACGCGACCATCAGGATCGGCATGTTGCAAGCGCACCGTTCCATCGAGCACGTAATCGGCACCGAGCTCCTTGCCGATCTGGTGGATCGACTTCACCCTCTTGGCGTACTGCCCGACGCTCATGCGTGAGATCACCCCGAGACGGTGCACGGTGCTCAGTCGCTCGATGATCTCGTCCGTGATCCCCTCGGCCAGCCAGGAGTCGTCGGACACGCCCAGGTTGTCGAATGGGAGCACGGCGATCATCTTCCGCCCACCGGGCCTCGGCGCATCGACGGTCTCCGCGGCAGGAAGTTGTCCTGCCTTGCCAAGGTCGGCCTCGCGCCGTGCCACGATCACGAGAGCGGCGAAGACGGCAATGAGAATCAACGCCTGGATCAGATTTGTGCGCCTGGCCGAGGGGCGGACATGCACTACGCCTCCGAGCGCCCGGGCATGCTCGAGCTCGCGTACGACCGCGAGCATCGTCGTGTCCCGGGCCAGACAGCGGTTGATCGTGGGCGCCAAATCACGCGGAGCGGCCGGAACGTACTGGCGGAACGGCCGGCGTCCCGTGACGACTTCGTGCAGGATGTCGCCGAAGGCATAGATGTCGTCGCGCACGTCGCCGCTCAGTGTGAAGTCGATCAGCTTTGCCTCGCCGCGTGCATCGATGACGATCTTCTCGGCGTCGAGAGCACCGACCACCAGTCCGGCGCCGTGCACCCTGGCGATGGACTCGGCCACCTGAATCAGCACAGCGATGGCCTGATCGAGGGACATCCGCTCCGCACCATGCAAATGCTGGCGCAGCGTCTTGCCGGTCACGGGCTCCATCGCCAGATACACGACGCGCGCTCCATCCACCTCGGCCGTCCCCGCTTCGCGAATGGTCAGAAGTGCCTTGGCCTCACGAGCGAAGCGACGGGCGCGCTCCAGCCCGACCGTCAGCACTTTCAAGGCAACCGTGCGATGGACCGTGGTATCAAACGCCTCGTACAGGTCGGTCGCGATCGTCGAGTCGATGCGATACCGTCCCACGATGCTGCCGGGGACAAAGGTGGCCATAGAAGTTTGAATGACGTCGAATTCTAACAAGGTAGACTGCGCCCGATGACGCGTTACGCCGCTGGGGCGATCGTTGCGTTCCTGGCCGGCGCCATCGCCTCGGTGACGGGATTCGGGATCGGGAGCATTCTCACTCCGTTCCTAGGTATCACGATCGGTATCAAGCTGGCCGTGGCCGCCGTCACCATTCCTCACCTTTGCGGGACTCTCTTCCGATTCTGGACTCTGCGGCAGAAACTCGACAAAGAGGTGCTCGGAACGTTCGGTGTAATGAGCGCGGTCGGAGCCATCGCCGGAGCTCTGCTGCACGTCTACACCCAGTCGCCGGCGCTGAAGATCCTCCTGGCCGCCCTCCTCATTTCCGCTGGTGTGATGGGCGTGGCGGGTCTGAGCGACCGCCTTCGCTTCGGCCGGCGTAGCGCCTGGGCCGCCGGCGGCGTCTCAGGGCTTCTGGGAGGCATGATCGGCAACCAGGGCGGCATCCGCGCCGCGGCCATGCTGGCCTTCGACGTACCGAAGGAAGCCTTCGTGGCCACGGCCACCGCGATCGCCCTCGTGGTCGATGGCGTGCGATTGCCCGTCTATCTGCTCCATGAAGGGCGCGACATGTTGCGGGTCTGGCCGCTCATCGCCGTGACCAGCGCGGCCGTGCTCGTGGGAACCATCGCCGGCCGCATGCTGCTGGGACGAATCCCCGAGAAGCTCTTCCGCCGTCTTGTGGCCGGGCTGATTCTGATCCTGGGCGTGGCGATGCTGGTGACGTGACCTGCCTCGAACACTCCGCCGTGAGTGCGATACCACGTCACCAGCCATGTCACTCGCGCGGTATCCCGGCGTCGAGTCTCCGGTAAATCACATACGAGTAGACGATCGGTACGATGGCGACGACAGTAACGATGGCGACCAATAGACCGATCTGGATGGCGCGACGGGCGAACGGGAGAATGATCATCATGACCATCCCACCGGCGATGAAGAGTGGGCCGGCCAACCGGTGCGTTCGGAACCAGACTTCGTCGCTGGCCAGCGTCCACGGCGTGCGCACCCCGACGAAGAAGTTGCGCGAGAACTTGCCGAGGTAGTTGCCGATGACGATGAAGAGTGCGCCCACCAGCAGCGGAATCACGATCTGCATCTCGATGTGTTGTCCGATCGAAGTCGCCAGAATCAGGCAATGGATCGCGAAGAGCAGCGTGATCACGCAGATCTCGATCGCCGCATAGGCTCGGCTCGAGGCGCTCACCTCGAACCCACGCGGCGAAGTACGGGGCAGGATCTCCAGCAGCGCGAAGACCCCAAGCATGATCAGGGGAATGATCACGACGGCGACGCCGCGCGAGGTATAGCCGTTCACCTGGCCGGCCGCATTCCGGTGCGTGGGCATCTGCTCGGGCAGCCGGGGAAAGAGCACCGCCGAGAGCGCCAGGGCGATGAGAACCATCCCAAAGATCGTGATCTTTCTCATGACTTTCTCCTTTTGCTTTCCGCCCGACGGCGGAGCGGCCCCTCCGGACGGAGGAGCTCAACCAGCGAGGTCATGACTTCCTCGAGAACGCTGGTATTGCGCGAATAGACAAGGAACTGACCGCGCCGCTCGCAGCGGATCAGATCCGCCGCCTTGAGGATGTTGTAGTGATGCGACAGCGACCCTTTCGTCATCGGAAAGGCGTCGGACAGCTCCCCCGCGGCCATGGGCCGTGCCCGCAGCATTCGAAGGATCTCGCGCCGGGTCGGGTCGGAAAGGGCTTTGAACACAGCCTGCGTGCTCATTTTGATAGTTTGAAGACTATCAAAATATACGGGCCGTATCAAGAAGCAAGCCTGGCCTCGGCGTCGTCGAAGAGCTCCTGCAACTGCGTGGTCAGCTCGCCGCGACGGCCATTGCCGATGATCCGGCCATCGATCTCGCAAACGGGCATGACCCCTTGGGTGGTCGAGGTGGTGAAGGCTTCGTCGAGGTGGAAGAGCTCTGCTTCGCGCAGCGGGCGCTCGTCGACGCGAATCCTGGAGGACAGGGCAAGGCTGATCACGCGATCGCGAACGACGCCCGGCAGGATGTGCTCGTCGAGCGGATGGGTGATCAGCTTGCCGCCATTGACCGCAAAGAAGCTCGAGCTGGCGCCTTCGCGCACAAGGCCGTCGCGAAGCAACAGCACTTCATCCGCGCCAGCCCTCTGCGCCTTCTTCTTGGCCAGGGCGTTGGCGAGCAGGTTCACCGATTTCACGTCACAGTGCAGCCAGCGCTGGTCTGTCGTTGAAATGAGCCGGACGCCGCGCTCCTTCTTTGCGGCGTCAGGAAACGTGTAGCGGCGCGAGTAGGCGACCACGGTCGGCTGGAGGTCTTCCCGGTAGAAATGCGCCCGTTCCGACTCGCCGCGCGTGACCTGGACGTAGACGATCCCGTCCTCGAACTCCGTACGGTCGAGCAACTCGTGAACGACCACGCCGAAATAGACCTCGTCCCATGGCGAGCGGATCTCGATGGCCCGGAGACCGCTCTCCAACCGGCGGTAATGATCGGCTAGAAAGATCGGCCTCTTGCGAACGAACTTGAAGACTTCATAGACAGCATCGCCGAACTGGAAGCCGCGATCCTCGACGCCGATCACGCGCTCGTCTGTCGTTGAGAAGCGTCCGTTGATGTAGAGGACGTCGGTCAAACCGGGACCGCCCGGACGATGACGATGGTCCGATCATCCTCTTTTTCGCGGCCCCACTTCTCGACGCGTGCCAGGACCTCCAGCACGATCTCCTTGGCCGTTCGCATCCGGTGCTGCTTGACGAGGCGCTGCAGGCGATCGAGGCCGAACTCCCGATCCTGACGGTCGTGTGCCTCGATGATGCCGTCCGTGTACATGCACAAGAGGTCGCCCGGATCGAGCTTGGCGAACCCGCGCGTGTAGCTGGCGTCGGGTGTGGGTCCCAGTACAGGGCCGCCGTTCATGAGCGCATCGAACCTGCCGTTCGCTTTCAGCACAAATGGATAGTTGTGGCCGGCGTTGCAGTAAATGAGGATGCCGCCGGTCTCCAGTTCGCCGTAAAAGAGCGACACGAACTTCGTGGTCAATCGGCTGCGATGGATGATGTGGTTCAGCTTCTCCATCGTCCGGATGATCTTGAAATCGCGGTCGGTGGCCATGCGCAACCCCATGTAGATATCGCGCACGACGAGCGCTGCCGGCAGGCCGTGACCCGAGCCGTCGGCGATGGCCAGACCGAGGACGTTCTCGGAGACCGGGATGTAGTCGTAGAAGTCGCCGCTGACGATCTCCGCCGGCACCGTGCGTCCCCAGATCTCGAATCCGGGGTAGTTCGGCACGCGCTGCGGAAGGATCGACTGCTGGATTCGCTGGGCCTCGACGATGATCGATTCGTACCGCTGCGTGCGCAGCTTCTGGTTGATGGCATAACGAACCAGGTTGAGGGAAAAGAGGATGTCCTCGCGCGAGAGCGCCGGGGAAACGCTGAAGGCCAGCACGTACTCGTCGTCACCGGCGGCGATGGCCGCGAACCGGCGCGCTCCGAGCTGTTGCTCCAGGATCGGGTCGACGCCCGGATCGGTGGGGTCCATGACGACGCTGCCGTTCTCCAGCACCAGCTCGATCGGCTTGTAGGATCTCGGAATGACGATTCCGAGCTCGCCATCGTGCGACACGCCAAAGCGGCCGACCAGCTCCAATCGAACCGATGATAGCGCCCGGCGATCCAAACCGTCGAGGGGCGCTCCGTTCGGTCATGGGTCAGTTTCGGTACGAAAGGCGTTCCACGCGGAGGCGCGGAGACGCGGAGCAGAGATCGCGGAGAAGAGAGATGTAGATAAATTCTCCGCGAGCTCCTTCTCCGCGTCTCCGCGTCTCCGCGTCTCCGCGTGAAACGCCTTTCGTACTCGAACTGACCCATGACAACCCGCCGACAGCCATCGCTCACGGCCGCGATACCATGTGCGCATGACACGAATCGCATCATTCGCGCTCCTGCTGACGATGGCATCCTCTCTCCCCGCCCAGACGCTTGACGAGCGGATCGACCACGAGCTGCCTTCGCTCGTGGCCACCTACAAGACGCTCCACGCCGCGCCCGAGCTCTCCACTCAGGAAGAGAAGTCCTCGGCGCTCGTGGCGGCGCGACTGCGCGAGCTCGGCTACACGGTCACGGACCACGTCGGCAACTACGGCGAGCCGGGCTCGACGTGCTATGGCGTCGTCGCGGTCATGAAGAATGGCGACGGTCCGATCGTCCTGGTCCGCAGCGACTTGGACGCCCTCCCCGTGAAGGAACAGACGGGCCTCCCCTATGCCAGCTCCGTTCGCAGCAGGAGCCCGGCCGGGGACGACGTGCCGGTGATGCATGCCTGCGGCCATGACGTCCACATGACGATCCTCATGGGCACCGCAAAAATGCTCGCCGATCTGAAGAAGCAGTGGCATGGCACGGTCATGCTCATCGGCCAGCCGGCCGAGGAGGTCGTGAAGGGTGCGGATGCCATGCTGCGCGACCACCTATACGAGCGGTTCGGGCGGCCGACGTATGCGATCGCGCTGCACGACAACTCCAACATGGCGGCCGGTCAGATCGGGTATTGCCCCGGCTACATCATGGCCAGCGCCGATTCCGTGAATCTGACGATCCGCGGTCTGGGCGGCCACGGCGCGACGCCGCAGTCGACGAAGGATCCGGTAGTCGTCGCGGCCCAGGTAGTGCTTGCACTGCAGACGATCGTCAGCCGCGAGAACTCGCCTCTCGATCCGGCGGTCGTGACGGTCGGCGCCATCCATGGCGGCACGAAGCGGAACGTGATCCCCGACGAGGTGCAGTTGCTGCTCACCGTACGCACGTACAAACCCGAGGTAAGGAAGCGCGTACTGGCGTCGATCGAGCGCATCGCGCGGGGCGTGGCGATGGCGGCCGGCATCCCTGAAGACCACATGCCGGTCATGGACGTGATCAAGGCCGAGGGAGCCGAATCAACGTACAACGATCCGACCCTGACGGAACGGCTGGCCAAGGCGCTGACCCATGACATGGGAGCCGCGAACGGCGTGAAGATGGAACCACTCATGGTGAGCGAGGACTTCGGCCGCTTTGGTCTGGACCGGCAGATCCCGATCTGCATGCTCAACGTCGGCGCCGTCGATCCGGCCAGGATCGCCAGCGGAGAGCGCCTCCCCTCGCTCCATTCCAGCGGCTTCTTCCCCATGCCAGAGCCGACGATCCATGGAGGGGTGAAGGCGATGACGTTGGCGGTGATGGAGTTGCTGCATTGATGTCATGTCTACGATGAAGGTCAGTGGGAAACCGGCGCCCGACGAGATGCGGGCGGAATACGATCTCCGAGGTGGAGTACGCGGCAAGTTCTTCGCCGAAGTTCAGCGAGGCAGCAACGTCGTACTGCTCGACCCGGATGTTGCAAAGGCGTTCCGCAACTCCGAATCGGTGAACCGGGCCTTACGCCAATTCCTGTCGGAACACGGCGCGGAGGCGCGTCTCCGAAACTCAGGACAGTTCCCCAAGAAATGAGCGTCCAGTCCTCGATCGCCATGGTGCGTGCCCCGATAGGGGCGACGGACAATAGCCGGTGGGAAGCCGGCATCGCCGGCGCGCCCACCGGCCAGCGAATGGTCGCCAACCCATACCTCGCGGAACGAAGACTCGCGCCCATTCGACCGCTTCGGTTGTCCTCTCCTCGTGCCGGTGTCTCCGCACGTTTCCCTTGCTCGCTCGCGTTCCGGGGGTGCCCGCTTCGCTACGCACCCCCGTCTACCCTCCCTTGTCCGCTGTCGCGGCGGAAGCTTGGAGCATTCTTCCAGCTTGATGCGTCACTGCAAGTTTCTTTGAATCAGTGTCTTGCGACAACTCACCTCTCCATCAAGCTCCGATCCTCGATCGTTCCTATGGTACAAAGTTGCAAACAGGAGGTTCGCCATGACTGTCTTCAGTCCCAGAATCATGTGTCTACTCGCGGTGGGAGTGTTTCTCGTTGCTGCGCCGGCAGCGTCCGCTGCTTCCCCATCGCCCTGCCAGATGCTTCCGGCCGAAGCCTGGAGCCGAATCATGGGGTATCAGGTGACCGCCACACCCGGTGATATGAATTGCTCGTACGTGAGCAAGACAGGCGGGGGACAGTTCCGGATTCTCGGGAACACGGCCTCTGCCGCCGAGGCCGAAGCCTCGGCGAAACGGTTTCGCGACCATCAGCAGAAGGGCAGCCACAATGCCGGTCTGTCGGTCGTGGATTCGCAAGGGACAGTGGTGTTCTCCATCGCATTGTTTCAGAAGGCTCCCACTGACAGTACCGCCTCCCAACTAAAGATGCTGGTGGCCGAGGCCAAGACCCACATACCGAAGTAGCGACCCTGGTTGGCCGTACGCCCTCTTGGCCTTCCGAACCATGCGGTT
>WNFI01404218.1_pt1 | contig 16586 bp, 21 predicted proteins | sample 5400471 | NCBI WGS metagenome assembly WNFI01 (sample SAMN13153348, study PRJNA577476) | soil metagenome | isolation source: 100 cm saprolite on Douglas fir-dominated hillslope | place: USA:California | collected 2013-09-17 | reverse complement strand
GTAGACTGCCCGCTAGGGATTGGTCCCACGTGTCTCCTCCTTTGTTTATAGGGTTCAACTTCGAATTGAAGCCGCAGCCTGAGGCTGTTGACTGCATCGTGGAAGATTAAGCACAAAAGTCATTGTATTCTCACAATCGCATCATATCCACCATTGCTGTGGAATAAATTCTTTCGAAGCTCTGGCATAATACAAAGTCCAGACGCATCTAGACTGGGGCCGAAGCCACCGACAGATTCACTACGAAGAGAAGGATTGCACTCTCATTCGCTTCGGGGACCCACCCCTTCCAAACGTGTCACTGCATCCATCCCTCGTTTGGTAATATGCTCGATAGAGCCAGTTCTATCTCATGACGGACCAGTCTCCTAATCCAGGTTGCTCACCCTGCGCTTTATTTTAAGATCCTGGACAGACACTACTACCGGTCGGATGTACGGTTGTGCTAACCAATGCGGGATGTCCTGCAGGTCATCATCACGGAGGCAAACTGCGGGACCGTGCACACCACCGGCTTCCTGACTTCTTACTTCGTCCATCTGTTCCAGAAGGCTTAAGACAGCTTCCTTCTCATGGATTTCCCAATCACTCACATGGTTTCTCTCCTTCAACTCCATCACGAGATCCACGAACTTTTGCACGCCATCCTGCGGTCGCACATATGTCTTCCCCAATTGGTCTCTCAGATCACGGTTCTGCACTAAACTAACAGAGGGGCGCAGGAGTTTGAATAGGTGGCCACGAATGGCGCCCGGAGACGTGACAGTCTTGAGCGAGCTAACGATGTCGAGATACTCAAGGGCTAGATCGGTATGCGAAGGGTTTGGATTGTGTTCATCGAAGATACCGGGGTTATAGAGATTTCCCTCTGCTGACATTACGCCGTCGGCGCCCGTCGCATCCAAACAGCGTTGTATATCCTCGTGGTACAGGATGTTACCATTCGCGATCACTGGAACAGAAACGGCATCCTTGACCGCCCGAATCTTGGACCAGTCAGCTAGCCCCTGGGTTTCAGAAACTCTTAGGTCAGAGATTGAGGCCATGAAAATATTTGTCTACATACGCAGTTCTGCCCCCGTTGTTCGCGAATGCGGCCATGACATGTGAGAATTTGTGCGCCAGCACTTTCGAGCATTCTTGCGTACGACACAGTTCTTTTGACCGTAGGAAATACTCGGAACTTTGCAGTGACGGGGATCTTCAGATTAAGATGTAAAATATTAACTAGTAGATAGGCAGGCAAATTAACTGTGAGACAAGCCTATGCTTAGATCATGGATTTTTGCGCACTTAGTTTATAAATTATGTCCCAATCCTCTTGAAGAAAAACACCGTACTTTCCCCTCCGCGCAATTTCTTGAGGGCATCCGAGGTTTATATCCACTGCGTCACAGTGCTCTTCAACGAGTTTGGCAGCTGCCAGCAGAGTATTCGGCTCATTCCCACAGAACTTGCAAGCATTAATGATTATGAGCTTGAAGTGGAAGGGCATCCAGGATATCTATATCTTACTTGAACAACTAGAGGCCTATCCTCAGGACCGCCTTCCTCACAGTCAATCATGTTGAAGTTCTCGAGAACGTATTTCTTATTCGCATTTGTAAAGAGTTTCGAATTTATCATTGGCGTATACACGAGCTGCACGACTCGCATGAGAACCGATAAATGGGCTTTTCAATAGCAAAGTTTCCTTACCTGTGCGCCATGTCGTCGAGATAGGATACGCCAAGCCTGGGAGAAACGTCGCGGATTGGATCAATGCGAATGAAATATGGGAAACTTATGAGCACTTTGGTGACTCACTAGCTCACTTTGGTCTACCATCGGTGCCACAATATATTTCGGGCTTTTAAGTATATCGCAATAAAAGTCATAACCATTAAGTTTTCTCGTCGAAGGGACATCCTTGGACTGCAGAGCTTTTTGCACAGGCGTCATCATTGTGAAGATGGGAAGATGGAGCTTAGGGGTGCTCAATAGATTGGATTTATGCAGGAGAACCGGGCGAATAAGCGCCGAGAGAAGAAAGGGAAGGTCGCCAATTCTGGGCCAGAAATAGCTTTCAGCTGATAATAAAATGAGTCACAAGATCGATCAAGCACTGGGCGCTTGGTCTTAGACTCAATTCGGCGGAACCAGTGAGGGCGCTACTCTTGGGGCTGGGGAGTGATTAATGCCGAATACGGCCAACATACACCGCGGTGTGAATCATGAAAGGGGCCAAAGGGCTGTGGCTATAAGTCAGTTCGGTTGATAGTCCTGACGGGTCATTCGGACGACTGGCCTCAAAGTTAAAACCCTGCCTGCGCAGCGAGATTTCGACCCCACCCTTCTCTTACCTACCCCCTGGTCTGGGAGGTTTGAAGCCGTATGTCAGACACCAATACCGCTAGCGTTGTTGACCTAACGTCAGCAAGCTCGGATACTAAAGAGAAGACTGCTAAGACGCAAGCAAAGTCTGCCCCAGAGAAGAAATCTTCCGTTTACTTGAGGGCTAGAAATCTAGGAGTATACGAGATCCTAGAAGAGGTTGTTCCATTGAGGGATCTGTTACCCTCTTTGAATGTCCGACGGACCATAGAATCCTTCAGTGCGGATTGGACGTACTTCAAGCGATTCGCTGTCGAATGCTACAACATCTCCCCTCGTCTCATAACGCTGTCTATTTTGACCAGCTTAGCTTCGAGCTTGATTCCTGCGACTACCTTCTACTTCTCAGGGAATCTCTTGTCTGCTGTGTGTCATTTTCTTGGCTTTATAAAATCACAGACGCTGAGCATTCGCCGAATATGACACATAGGTCCAAGATGCGGTTCAGAAGAAAACTCTCAGCACCGATTTCCTTGTTCGCTCTATTATTCCTGTTCTTATGACAAGACTTCTAGAGGCAAGAATTGAAACTATTAGGTACGTCTGCCTTTATCCGGATTGTAGAGCGCGGTGGAACGACTTTTCCGTGTACAGCAACGGCGTAACAAGCGTACTGGAGGGACTCTTCAAAGTGCATTTCAAGCAGATCATGCTGAAAGGTTTGTTTTCAGGAATTCCGATCCACCGAACGGGACTAAGATATAATTATAGTGCGTTTGAGGTTGGACATACCTACTCAGAACGACAAGGTGGTACAAGCGAAAGTTTCTCAGCTCACCGGTCCTGGAGCGAAAACTTCCTGGACCATGGTGAATACCATGGTGCAACTTATCAGTTCGATCATTGGCATAGTTTCTCAGCTCTTGGTGCTATTTGCGTTCATGCGGAGCGAGAATGGTGGTCCGATGTTTGTTGCCGTAACATGCATTCAGCCCTTGTTCTCAATCGTAATGTCACCTGGATTTCCTCGAGGTTTGAGCCTTCTGCTTTGGACAGTTCCAATGTTAACATTTCTTTTGTGCAGCTTTCTGTGTTTATATCTCTAATAAAGCGTATAAACGGATGAAAGACGTGAGCAAGATTGCCACCACCGAGATTTTTCGTCAAGACATTATCGGAAATGGACTCGCTGACTTTCTTACCGAAGGTTCTGAGCAATCGATCCTGGCCTAGAGTGAACTTACAATTCATTTTTCAGAATACCAGCAATCGTTGAATACTCTCGGGGAAACAAACACCTCTGACCCTTGGCAACAGTACTTTACTCAAATCAACCTGGTCTGGACCTTCATCTCGTGCCTCTCACCCGATTTCCCCGTGGTACTGTACATAGGGTTTCCCGTTTCGAATCACAGCTAACTCTGGTTATCGAAGATCTTGTGTGCATTACAGTCAATCCGAACACCTGGTAGCGTTTCCTTAATCTCCCTTACTCTGCTTACGACCACTGTCCGTGATATATCATGGAGGCTAAGCAGTATCCTACATAACCTGAAAGAGCTAGCAGACTTTCACAGTCATGTAGTAACTCTTTATGAGTTCCTGGATCTTGATTGCCAAATGAAAGATGGATGGTTGACATATCCCATGGTTTCGTCTGACGGTAGCTCCAGCGAGGCAGGCATGAAGATTGAGTTTAGGTACGCGCGTTGGCTGAAAGGTCTTTAGTTGGGCTACTCTGACAACGTCTCCCAGGAACGTATCGTTTGCCTACCCCTCAGATCCAGCCAAATTTGTGGCTCGGAACATGTCGTTCACTCTTGAGCCGGGACAGCTCTGCGTCATCGTAGGAGAAAATGGTTGCGGTAAAGTATGATGACTAGCAATGTCAAAGCCCTTTCGAATATTCATTTGAATTCCCCTCACAGAGCAGCACCATGAGACTCCTCAACCGGCTCTATGACGTGACAGAGGGGACTATCCTTATCGACAATAACCCAATACACTCGTTCGTGTCTGCCGATCTTCGTCGAGCACAAGCTATCCTCCACCAAGATCACACTTCGACGTACCCATTGACTGTTTGTAATCTAGGTGACTGATTTCATGCGAGTTCGCTCATTGCAGTTCCTTCAGATTCGAGATTCTATTGCTCTTGGGGACGTGGATCAGAGGCACAACACCGATAAAATCCATCGGGCTGCGAAATCAGGCGGGGCGTATGATTTCATAATGCAGATGCCAAAGGGGTTTGACACCGATATTCAAGCCACCAAATCGTACTGGTGTAACTTGGAAGGGGCCGTTGATGGTGGCCCGTTGAAAGAGAAAGTCAAACAAATGGAGAGTGACGTGAAAATTTCAGGTGCGGATGTCCTTATGTCGTTCGCCTTGGCAACATCTGAAGGTATTGAGTAGGAGGACAATGGCAACGGCTTGCGATCTCACGCAATTTTATGCGTTCAATGGACAATGATCATGTTCGCTTACTCTGCTTTGACGAACCATCTAGCGCACTCGATCCCAAAGCCGAATTTGGTGAGTCGACTGTCTCAACCCGCGTTGAGGATCACTCTCACTCCATGCCGCCTCGAGATGTCTTTGAGCAATTGCGAAGCATGAAAGGGAAGAAGACCCTGATCTTCATTACCCAGTGAGCATCGGAACTTTCCCAGCGTTGTAACCAATCTCAGTGTCTACATGCAGCCGGTTTGGTCATCTCACTAAATACGCTGATCTTATTCTCTACATGAAGGATGGTGTCATATCGGAGTCTGGCACACATGAGGAACTTCTAGCTGAGGATAGAGATTATGCGCACTTGTATAAAGTGCAAGCGAAGGCGTTCACTTGAGTCTGAACGCACTGAAAGTAACATTGTACATTAACTACATGATGGACTAAGAGGAAATGTACGGCGCTCCTGATTCTCCTTTTAACACATTTCAACGTTTACGGACGGGTTCCATCCTCCGTATTTTGCTTGAGCCAGTGAATGAGATGAGGGACATCCTGAGTATCATAATAAGGGACTTTCGATCCAGGAGTAAACATGACACCAACTTTTGCAATCTGGCCTGGAATGCTTAACTCGCTGAGGAACTGAGGAATAGACCCTCCAGGCGTCAAACAGGTTGCCATTCTTCGGGTGGGGGTCTTGGCGTAGGTGTTAATCTGCTGACGAGTTTGCATTACGTACCTCCATTCAACCGTCCTACCCTCTTCGATTTCAGCTATCCGTTCCACACTAACATACTTGCCTATAATATTGCTTCCGCGCTTGATCTTTAACGCTTCATCATTCCCAACGTCGAATGGGAGAGTAACGATCAGGGCCGAACGTAGGTGACTATTCTCCGGATTTGCATCCATCAGCCTATACAACTGAAGCTCCACGAATACCCGAGGAGAAGCCTGTTTCGAGAACGAGTAATGAAGAGCCCAAACTGAAGTAGAGACAACTCAATGACCAAAGTAGCACAACAACTTGGCAGGAATGACGAAGGTCCACGTACCCTCGCCAAGGTTCGTAGTTAGTAAGTGTTCTGCATGCTTCAGACTCGAAATATAACTGCACACGCCATCACATTGAAATGCTTAAGTCTGGGTGTAATTGCGACTCACTTCGATTCATTCTTGAAATGATTGGGAGGACCCAGTGTCTCCCACAGACGATCAAATCCGACCTCTGAAGAAGGGTGCCGACTGGAGACGACAAATCAATTGGAAATCGTGGGAGGGCTTTGATGAGCATTATAGCAGAGAACACGGACCTGATCCTGGCGTGCCACGCGGGTCCATTTTGGTGTTTCTCGGCCTTTTTGTAGTACAAGTGGACGTCTTTGGAGATCTTCCCCTTCTTCCAATTCGGGACGGATTCTATGAATGCCTCAGAGGCTTCAAGCATCTCCTCCCTCAATGGCAACGCTGTTCAGCGGTGGAACGTATATCGCCACCGTGAATCAAGATAGAATGAGTGTAGTATTCAAGGAGCTCGCTCTGAACCGACCGACTTGATAGCGTAGCAGAGTCTAAGGTGAGGGTATATGGTGCCATTGCATGCCAAAATCTAGAGCAGTAGAGCAATAGGAAATACAGTCATCTGTGTACGTCAAGAATTACGGGCTGGAAGTTTCCCACGCATCAGGCTGGAGCCTTACAATTCTTCAAGTAGTAGTGCGATCCATTGAGCATGAACAGCATCCAACCGATTAAACGCGTCGCAACACGATCAGAATCCTCAGAGAATACCGTTTCTTGTGGCTCCAGAGAAGGCGTTGACGTGAATTCCATCGATGTATTTGCTCGCGGAGAGCCATGGTTGGTGATCGATTTCTTGACCAACGGAGACGACAAAATCGTACCCGAAGATTTCGAGCAAATTTCGATTAGTACGGCCTCTAAGCTGAGTATCATGTCTGCACGTTCTGATGCTCCGACATCACCGGTTATGACTCAGAAATACTCCCCCATTCCTAATCGTTCCCCTTCCTTGCGTCCTTCACACTCAAATACCGACGCGACCTCCGATCCTGCTCACTCTCGCACAATTAAGGCTGAACTCCAGCAAACTCGATTTCATAACTATATAGAGTCTACAGTACATTGGCAATTTGATGGTTCCAATGAAACCTAGAATTTGAATACCTTTGCAACCGTCAGGGGGGGATGAGGGGCTGCAAAGTGGCATAACAGACCTGGCCCTCAGTATAACCTAGCTCCTTAAGAATACCACCAAGTTTTCCTTGCTTCATGCCCTCCTTCAGCCCAGAAATTGCAGCGACTTGGCCGGGCGGACCTGCACGAACGTAACCATATGGTTCTGATGACCGCACTCCATATACTCACCGCAGACCACAATTTTGACCTTCTCTCCCACGGAAGCCGGAGGGACATGCTTTCTGATAAGATCCGCATTAATGTGTCCAGTTGGACCTTCATGGCCAGAATCTTATTTATAGGAGCCAAGCGGAGAAAAATGAATGGGCGTACCCGGCCAGTTACCATCAGCCTTATCCACAACATAGACAACGTCAAACCTGTGCGGATATTTTTTCTTCAGAGAGTTAAAGTCCTCACGAAGAAGAATATCGGCAGGTGTCACGTTAGCAAAAATCAGGGTAAACCTAGTTTTGTCGTCCTTGAGATGCAAAGCATGGCTCAAAATCTGAAATTGCACCACCACCACATCCATTTAGGAGAGCATTAGTATAAATATCTTCGAAAGTAAACTTGCCTGATACATCGGGGTTCTAAGTGGACATCATCAGTCGCGGCTGAGCGATGGAGATAAATGCTCACATTCCGGACCCCCCCGCAATCATTGCAACCTGAGATAGAGCATCAGTCACCACGATCATTTGGAGCATCACACTACTACACCTCATCCCATTTATTGGCTAAGAGTGAACAATTCTTAGACAGCATTATCTGATTACCGCAGAAGTGTTATCACCTTCGTATGGGATCTTTTGGATTGGGCCCTATGAGAGAGAGCCTTAATTTGAACGCATCTGTAACAGTAGCCACCATACCTTAATCCCAAGCTTATCGCCAGGCTTCATACTGAAGATATAGGGTGTAAGCTAAGTAACGAGTCACTATGCTGGTCGCGCTGCGCAAGGGGATGCACGGACCTTCCCAGTGTCGTACTTCTTGATCAAGAACTGAATCTCGCCTCGGGTTTCAGAAGGTGAAATTGGGGTGTAAGGCCTAGAAATAGATAGTCCGTTTCCCCGAAACCTCGGGGCAAGAAATAAGATACCTAACGATGGGTTTTCCGTTGTCATCCTTGGGGCCAGCATCCTTAGCATTCACGAGGACCAATCCAGCGACTGGTAAGAGTGATGCCGAGTTCTCCGGCAACGCGAAGGTAAACCTTGGGGTCTCATTAGCAATGGTAGAGCCTTCAAGAGGGACCACCATATGTACTTGGCCGTATTGTGGTTGTAGGGCTCAATCTACAATCAATTCACCTCATTCAATTACAACCCAGTTAAAAGATTATGCAAATATTCACTCGCTTCAACGGGAAGTCGACGAAAGTATCCTTGTTCAGCGCACTAGCTAGTGGGGGCAGCTCCCTCTGTGAAGGAGACTTCTCCTTATACTCGGCGTAGACATAGTAAGATAGTCCAGCCAGACCAGCGAGCGAAATGTAGAGCGGCGCGTTACCAAGTGGCTTTCCGGGATTTCGAGTTGAGAATGTTCTGAAGTCCGAACAGCCGCATCCTCTAGTTGGCCTGATGAGAACCTTCTCTATACCTGCTCTAATGTTAGAACGAAACATGGATCTATGGCAATGATGAAGAGTGAGGGTAGGACGGGAATTTGAGATTAAGTTTTCATTCCTGCACCCCATAAATCTCGGCAGTTTCCACTGGTGTACTTTATACTGCGTCGCGCTTCGTGCAGAGTTGTGCACCAGAACGCGATGACCCGCCTCAATGACAACGAACAATGTGGCGCTCTGAATGCTTCATCCAGCACCAATAATAATGACTCGTCTTCGCTTCCCCAATATTCTGATGTGGTGCCTTCTGCGGCGCCATCTACTGATCCACTCAGGACTACTGCGACCATCTCTGCGTCGCAGTTCTATGGAAAGACGCTGAAGCACACATACTCTAGTCGTGACATTTCGAAGAGCAAGGATACTGGACCTTCGGTGGGGCCAGGGTCATCGCATACTTCGTACCAATTTTCGCCCAACCTTCCTTCGTATGATGAAGACTCGGCCCTTAGTGCTTCACGGCGCGACAGTGATGTGCGAGTGACGAATGTGACACATGTTTCTCCACTTACCTCCGAACCCCTTGAGGATTATCGTCCCCCAGAGCCCGTCTACGAGACCACCTATAACACCGATTGGCTCCAGAATAGTCCTACGTGGAATCCAGGGGGACACGATCTTCCAGTCGTCCAAGTACGCAAGGAGGACTGGCTTACGGATCCGCCCGTCGATTGGTGGGATGTAAAAAACAGCACATACACACCATCCAGGCCGGGACCTGGTCAACTTCCCGCACTTCTTGCTGCTAACATTCTTGACGAGCCCCTCTTCCAGTGTGATGTCGCATCTATCCCAAGTCCACCCGAGCCTAGAGGAGGGATTCCCGTTACAGATCCTCGGTACCCAGCTTCCAGTTTAGAGGATGCCCGTAGCTGTCTCCCAAAAAATCTGTACTATAACTTCAAATCCCACGGTTGGGTCTTCGTTAATGTCGCACAGGAGGAAGTACTTAGTGTTCCATTGCACGAGATCTCGGATCGACCGTTTCCCTCAGATGTTGGACGGGCGTTATATGGGAACTGCATGGGACGGCCAGAGTTCAAGCGACCTGCACACGAGGATATCTCAGTCCATCATCACTTTCACCACTACCCGAGAGCTACTGATGTTCCTCCTTCACTGTCTACGGCATTCTCGCCACCAGGGAATCTAGCTTCCGAGTCATCCGCTAGTACCCCAATGGATCAAGATGCGAACGAGCCAGGCATCGTAGAAATCACAAAGGAAATAGCGGAACAAGATGCGGATACGATACCAGCCGATTTATACATTTGCACCCTTTGTCAAATTTATGTGATGGCCAGCGACGTCATTCCCGCCGTTATTCCATCACAACTACTACGAGCGTTGGTGCTAGATCGCACGGTGAATCCGCCTGTGGGAAAGTCGTCGGCTCAAAGTGTAGTCTGTGCATTGGAGCTGTTGGTGAAGTGCGCTGCCAAACGGTGTTGCTGTATCCAGACATACTTTCCAGTGCGAAGATATTTGGGTCCATTGGGTTTCGTAATCACCATGATCTCCCTATGCGCCTTGCTCCTCCATCCTTTTCTTCCTCTGTTCACGGTAGCAGAAACAGGGAGATTATGACTCGGGCGTGGATTGAGATCAACGCATGGCTCCTTATCTACAAAGAATCTAGGGGTAAGGATAACTATCCTATGCATGATTTTTGACTGAGGCGTTTTGTGGCGTGGAGCGTTCGATGTGGGTAGTTCCCGGGACGGTCCGTACATTCGCATCTCTCCCTTCAAGGAAGAGTTTGAGATGCTAGTAGGATCTCACATTAACCAAGGTCTGAATTTGCACTTATCTATCAGCAACGTACTAATAGTGATCCCACAGGCCAGAAACGGACATTTTTGGACAGCCTCCCAAAGTATGCTAGAAACGCATTTCTACATTTCGGGATGACTCCAGAATCCTACTCAGAGAGTGCGCATGTTCAATCAGAGGGCTTCAACAGAATTTGCTAAATTTGATCCATAGAGCTCCTGGAGTTTGCTTTCTCTCAGCAAATTCGTTGTGACCCCAATCGGATCCCTCAGTACCTCGCAGCATTAGAAGCAATTGGAAGGATACCCAACCTTCCCTCTCGGCAGGATCTGACGGACTTCATCATGACTCAGAAGTCAAGGGGTTTTTGGTCCGAAGATGACCTACATGGCGCTGTCACACTATTGGGTTTCGGAGAAAACCGTCCTTTGGGGATCAGCTTTGATTCCGACGTTGACGGAGACTTCCTGATTGGTGCTTTCAGAAATGCCTGGGCTGAAATTGATGCCAGGACCGCAAACGACAGTATGTTCTTCGAGAAGCGAGACACTGAGCGACGAGACCTCAAGGAGGCGCTGGTCATTGCCTCCCAACGACTCGGAATCAATACCATCGTGGAACGGGCAAACCAAGAGATTGACTTCAAGAGTATGACTACAAGTGATGCCTACGGAGTCTTCGATGCCACTAAGGAGGTCGATGACGACACCTTGATTGTGGTCTATGAGATGCGTGTGGGCGTTAGTTAGATTTTGCATGCTATTTCGGATGCTTACACTTCAGCGATAGGCGACAGAACAGCCCGGGGAGGTTGACAAGTTGAGAATGACCATGCAATTTATTGCGGAGGACCGCAATAGTGATCGGTTACGCAGATTTCTGGAGACTGGCGTAGATCGTAAGTACTCATGTTAGACTGTCGTATTAGATAACTCGACTCGTTTTTCAGCTGGCCAAGGAGGCTCTAGTTCTCACCGTCCAGAATGGCCTCGAGGTTTACATCAGCTCGGAAACACCTGTTACCTAAACTCGCTACTACAAGTGGGTCATCTCCTTTGGGCACATTTATCAGTCAATCGATTAAGGGACACGCAGTACTTCTACACTATCAGGGATCTCAGAGACGCTCTCGCTGCGGGTTCTTTCCGTTCTGGAACCCGTGAAGAGGACTTTAAAGGGAAACCCATTGGAGGAAGACTCATATCCTCCCGTGAATTGGACCGTTCTCGAAGATGTGTGTGGCCAGTTTTTTGATGGTGATCGCTATTTATCTGTATCTTGTTTAGTCGTAACCCATCTCCACAGCCTGTTCATAAATCTTGCCCACGCAGAGACACCAGCAGTCCTTCCCGAATTAGAGCTCGCCAAATTGGCTCTCATGACCTCAAAGGACGAGGAAATGGCTTCTGGGGCTCAAGAGACGGCGGCCACATCCATCGGTAGCGCCGAGACCGACTCCACGCTAGTAGAAGCAAATGGCAATGAAATCATCAATCCTCAAGATATACCTTTGCCTCCTTCTCATCAGAATTCACTCATGCTTCCGGCTTCTATGACCGTGCTGGGCAAGCGTTCTGGCGAGTCGAGGATTACGACCCTGCAGGAACCCCCTTCACCGATGGATGTTGATGAATCACCCTTACCTAAACGCAGACAGACTTCGGGCGAGATTGGATCCTCTTCCTATATCGAAGCCACAACTGCTGCCGAAGATACCGAGATGACCGATGCAGCGGCAAGTAAGGCAACTCCAGCCGCCTCATCGTCTATCCCTCCACCGTTGCCTCCTCGAAATCGCCAGCCCTCAGTGGGCGACATGATGTTCGGTGCGGACTCTCTCGATTACATGTCACAATATTAAGGGTTAATGTTTAGGTCGACAAAATGACGTTTCTGAATGCATGGATAACTGCATTTTCCAGATCGAGGCGGCACTTCAATTTGACTTAGAGTCCGGAGAAGAATCTGACAAGCCGAATGTCGTCAAGCGGTGAGTGTTCTGCCTTTTTGATGCACATCGCTAATACTCGTGATAGACTCTTCTATGGAAGTAAGCGACAGCGGATTACTCTTATTGATGAGGATGGGAAGGCACAAGCGGCTGTGAGCGAGAAGACGGATTTGTTTGCACATCTTCTTGTAAACGTGTCTGATGAAGGAACGGACATATATGATGGCCTCAGTGGTTTCATGGACGATACCGTAGAGTTCGAAGGAAAGAAGGCGAGTATGGAGGTTGTCTTAGTTGAAACACCTCCCATACTCCAAATCCAGCTTCAGGTAAGAGTTTGTTAATTCTCACTTCGACCTCCCAAGCGAACTCTCTGACTCTTGCCTGTAGAGGGTACAGTTTGACCGAGAGACGATGCAAGCTCGGAAGAACAATGCGCACGTTAAATTCGGAGAAACATTGTACTTGGATCGGTTCATGCAATCAGCAACTTCGGAGAAACGAATGAACTCTGCTGCCATCCAGAAAGAACTGCAGAGATGTAGGGAACGTCTGGCTGTGCTCACGGGAGGCTCAGTACGTGATCCTTTGTATCGCGACACGTACACAGCTAACTTGTATGGAAGAATGAAACCATACTTGACTCGTTGGCTCAGTCACAGGAACTGATCCGCGATCTTCTGCAAGGTGGTGTGGAAGAGATTGATCAATCGCTCGTGGACTACTTAGGAAATGAGAAGACTGTAGTTCAACAAGAAGTGCACGATTGCCGTTCTCGCGTACAGCAATTAAAGGCGGAGCTTGAAGAACTCTGGTCTGACGAGCGGAACGAAGAATATGAGCTCTCTTCCGTTTTCATACATAGGGGGACGTCTCCAGCGTGGGGCCATTATTTCTTCTACTCTCGTGATCTTCCAAGCAACCCGGATTCGTGGTTCAAGTACAACGATTCAGAAGTTTCTGTCGTTTCCAAGGATGAGGTACTAGCGGATGGGACGGGGTCTACCGCTAATGCATACCTTGTAGGTATCTCCCTTACGACCTGATATATAGTTGTCTGACGACGTGATGATTAGCTTGTTTATGCTAGAAAGGGCTCGAACGTTATTGATACGGTTCATCGCATTATACCCCCATGAACAAACAATCTCGTATCTAATGCATCTCATATGGCTCTCGTAATTGTCAACACAATCATCGATCCGACTGATTCACGTTTCCCTGTAAAGTTCTTTGTATATTGACTGAATTGTTATTGGACTCATCGACCTCGTTGGCGGTATGGCTCTTGTCCAGCCTTCGCATGCAGTGGATGTCAGGTGTGGGGGCTGAAGGCACGGGGTTGTTCACACAAAGAGCTCCGCAGTCACAGTTCTTGTGATCAGCAAGCAAGGACTGAAAGGAAGGAAAGGAGATCGTTAGGAGAGCAAACGCATGTTGTTGCCCTTGTGTCTATTGTATTTGTATGCTGGACTCAAGCAACTCATTTCCTATTCAAGTACTTGTTTGTCTTTGCTTCTGATTTTACTACAGTATAAGCTTCCTTAGATACCGTTCCTAAGTGTTTCCTGGTATGTCTAGGAGGATCTTCTCACTCGGCCCTTTCAAGCAGCGAGGTATGGTGACTTCTGTACATCGGTCGTCAAGTGTTTAGAACCTCGTAAACGCCTTTCTTAGTATCCTTAGCTTTTTGCCTTCTTAAGTGTCCCACCAACTTCCGAGGTTTAGCTCGTTATGTCCAGATCCTCTTCCGCCCCTCCCTTGATTGCTAGTTCGGTGGGCGATTGGGATTCTCCATCTGTCGAACTTAGACGAGTCTTCTTGGACGTTAAGCAGTCCAACAGGTAAACTTGTTGCTTCCTTGATCATCTATCCTCAAATGCCGACACACATGTGCATATTTTAGCCCAATCATTATTGAAGGCAGCGCCCAAGTCGACACTCGATTTTTTCGTCGTATTCTCCACTCTCGCCCCTCTCCCTTTGCCGTCACCGTTGCACTTACACTAGCGGGCTCTCTGCGTCCTCTTGATTGGAACCAGGAGGATTCCAAAGAGTCTGGTCTAAAACACAGCCGTGCTAACCCTTCATCGAACATCACCCTTCAAAGGCGGATCGAAGTGGAAGAAAATTTCTGTTCCATTCCATTTTCCATCTCTATCCCTCAGGACATTGTCACGTCAACAGCCGCAGCAAATTGCAATTCGCAGCTGTACTATGGTGTAGCAGTGAAAGCTTATGATGGGGCTGGCCGGATCACTCAGACGAACATTGCAACGTTCGCTCTGCAGGTACCTGCATCGCGCATTAAGAGAAGCCTCTCGCTGCTGGATACTCGGAGAAAAAGTAGAGAGTTGCAAGCGTCACGGGAATTTGCGACCACTGTCAAACAAAGACGAAGAAGCTTTCTCCGAAGAGGATACAGTCTTCGAGGATGGAAATGAGACACGGACCCTTCACCTTCAAATCAACATTCCGAGGTTTAATTATTTTCTCCTATCAGCGATGTCCCCTCACCAGCATTTCGGTTCGAATGGCATCCTTGATGAAGCAGTGCTGCCGTATGATCCATATGTTATTAGCCCGTTCATATTGTGTAAATTCAAGCTCGAGACACAGATCACTTGAATGTCAAGAAGTCTACGCTATTTAACCGCATCGTTGGTGTGAACACTGGTGCTAAGAAGTACAGGTCCTTTAATTATTACTGATCGGGTGTCGAGCGAGGCGCCACTCCACTATCACTTATGTTATCTGCTGGGAATTCTTTCCGGGACAGACTGGCGGCCCTCATTTTCAGGAGATGTAACTATTCCGTGCCCACGTTTCGTTGGGAGATTCGCTGCTTCGGTCTCGCCAGGAGGGCCAACTCCAGAGATTCCGTCAACGTGGAGAGGAACCGGTTTGAGCTCACCTGAACGGAAGCGCTGTTGCCGTTTCTCGAGGTCTGCTCGTGGAAAGCCGAGTGTACTTCTGAGGTGGATTTAACTCTGAGACGAATAGTTGGACGTACCAAATGCCCACATACATGCACCGATCCTGTTGGAGATCGTGAAGAAAAGACCAACCAGGGGGGTAGATTCTAACAAAGCCGCAGCAAATCCGAATGCTAGAACAGCTCTCATCATGTCATTGATCTTGGCGAAGACGGTGAGAATTCGTACCATAATATTCAGGTTTCCGCTCCTTCATGAACACTGCAATTTCGTGAGGAGTCATTTTTTTGGATTGGAAGTAAGGTTTATGTAGATATCGCGCTGTTGCTACGGCCTTGATCCCCGAAGTAACAACGAGTCCAACCACGGGATACAGGCTGAGGGGCAGAATGAGGACTGATACCAGGTACATCAGATCTGAGCCGGCACAGGACATATGATTGTAGAACGTGCCTCTCCTGATGATCATCCGTCCTATTGAGCTGGTGGCCCACTTCTCCCAACTCGTCTGGGGATTAGTGCCAACTTGTGGCGGCCCCTGCCACTCCTCAACATAAGGACCCCAGAATTCTGACCCCTTCCCTCGGGAAGCTAGAACCTGGTCCCAAGCACGATCACGAGCGATACGCATATTCTTCCCAAGGAAGAATTGGATTATGGTTTGGATCTGAGATGACATGAACATGAACGTCGCGTCTGCAAAGGCGTATTAGAACTCCCAGGTTATTACGTTGGGTTGAGCGTGACCACGAACACGTAGAGACATCCATCCCATAGCCGAACATGTTGTTGTGCGAGAGGCCCATGACGCGTGGAGATCTGTAGTAAAGGAAACGAGGAAATGCTAATCAATACGATACCAGCATTGGGTCCTGACAGTACCTCATAAGAAAGAATGAAACATAAGCGCGCTGGATTCGGAAGGTCGCGATGGCCTGTACGTGTGGCGCAGAATCGTGAGAGCATGATGGCAGGACTGAGAATGGGCCTGACCCAAACGACGCCAACGAAAGCTCTGTTCTTCGAGGTCAATTGTACACCGAAAAAGCGAAAAGAAGGATAACCTTACCCTCGGCGCACTCCATGACGAATTTTATCCCAGACCTGAACGGATTCAGTTAAGATATACTAGCATGCACTAGAGTGGTCGTAACGCGCCATTTTTCGAAGAAGACGGTCGGTTAACAACCGGTACATGCCAACTAGCGTGTAGGCTGGTGTGAAAAGAAGAAGTTCCTGCATGTTGGAAATCGGGAGCTCAGAGCCCTCAGCCTACAATCCTGTCTAAGGCTCGATGGCAAGTCAATCTTTTCCCTAGCTG